>Ga0315282_10000248_pt1 | contig 108143 bp, 101 predicted proteins | sample YL17G07_20_MG_FD_203693 | JGI IMG/M metagenome (GOLD analysis project Ga0315282, IMG submission 203693) | Sediment microbial communities from Yellowstone Lake, YNP, Wyoming, USA - YL17G07_20 | ecosystem: Environmental > Aquatic > Freshwater > Lake > Sediment | place: USA: Wyoming | collected...
CTTAAACTAGATGGATGCGACGAGATAAAACCCACTACTCGGAGCGTGACCGCCGAGGCTAACAATTGTTAGCCGAGCATGCCACCAGTCTATTTGACTGGTGGTGCGGGCACGCATTTTGACAAAATATTTATAACATAACCATTTGAATAAATCGGAACTAATTTGAAAATTCGATGAAGCGGATATAAAATTAAGTTTATTTTCTGAAAAAGCATGATGCTCAAAAAAATGTTTTTTTATATAATTTAAATCAGCATTCCAAGTTTGAGAAACTAAAACTAATTTTTTATCATCATCAATTAGTATAGCATCATAATTTTTTATAATAAATCTATATGCAGGTGGTAATTTGTTCCATTGAGAAGCTGTTAAACCTTCTCGTTTACGACTGTCAATCTTATCATATCTCATTCTAAATGGAAGAATTGACAAATTATTTTTTAGAACTCTCATGGAGATGGTATTCTCTTTAAATGAATTATCATCTATAAATGGAAAAAAACCCTCAGATGGGTACTCATTAAGAATGTATAAGTATTTTGATAATATTTTTTCTATTTTTTGTAAATTTACATCTTTTCCATCAAGAAAAAAAGGAGTGGTTTTAACATGATTTTCCATATATCCATCCATAATAATACCTGTGTATTGTATTAATTAATAATTTTTAATACTTTGTATTTTCAAAAATAATATTTGGTCTTCTTCTTTTATTTTAATCATATATGTTTATTTATTTTATCACCCGTTTTGTTACAGTCTGAAAAAATGGTTCGGTATCACCCGAGATGTTACAGAACCTTGCGTCTGCAGAGAAAAGGAAAAGCGCTAGGGTTGGAACTATCTGTCTAGAATGATTCCCTCTCACCTAAGGAACAACAGAATCCTTTCTCTTATCTTCACCTGTTTTCTCCGATGTTGTAAGGTTCATGAGCTGGAGCAGGGTCATATTCTTTTATAGGGAATCTACAAATGGTGAAGGTTTCCAAATCGGCACCGACATAGAGAGTCCAGTGTCCGTGGATGACATAGCGTAGGTTGAGGTTCCAATCATCCCAGAAGTTGTTTCGCCAATGTTGTCTGTAGGGAAGAAGTCCAGGAATCTCTCGGACGTAGCTGTTCCGGGAGAGCACCACCTGGCGAGTGTTGTTGATGAAGTTGTTTTTTGTGATACCAACACCTCTACAGGAGTCAATGGTGATACCATAGTAATTTTGTTGGAAACTATTCCCTTCTATCGTGGTGTTTCCCAGGGTGTCAATGCATTCATAGATGTCGAGACCGACTGAATTATGGAGAAAAAGATTATCTTTTATGACAAACGACGCGCCTGTGGTATAGGGACTGTAGCCAGCGTTAATTCCTGCTCCGTTGTGTGTGAAAATGCAATCGATTATGGTGCAGTTCTTTCCGAATTGGAAACAGATACCTTCGTCGTTTGCAGAAAACGTGATGTTGTAAAGTAGGATGTTTGTATTCCACCAGAAGATGATGCCTACATAGGTGTGAGTCAAAATCGTATCAGTGACCATGATGTTGTTTCGTCTGTCTTGAATGCATATTCCTTTGCCGGCGAGAGTATCCCTATTTTGGATAGTAAATCCAGAAATGTTCACGGCATTTGCATCCACGTAGACCGCGTTATGACTGCCTGTACCATTGATGATCGTGGTATGCTTGTCTTCTCCAAGAAGCTGCAATGGTTTGTCGATGGTTACGTTCTTGTATGTTCCTGCGTACACATAGACGGTATCCCCTTCACTTGCATTATCGATTGCCTCCGGGATGGTGCTGTAATTTCCTGGTCCATCGCCTCCGACGTACAACCAGTTCACCCTCGGAAGTGACAGCAGTGAATTCTGGATTGGAAGTGCATTTACTGAGATACAGCAGACTCCTACAAATAGGAGAATGATCCCAACGGTCATCAATTTTCTTTCCATTGATTTTCCTCCGGTGGATGATTACGTTCTGATAATAATATTTTTTCCTCTGGTTTTTTCAAAGACCTCATTTTGACTATTAAAACATAATGGTTAATTTACCGTCAAAAATTCGAAATTAAGTAAATTTTAAATAATATTGTCGACATAATGTCAAAAATGATTGATGCAAAAGACGAACTGATTCTTGCGGAATTAAAGAAAAACGCGAGGAATCCGACAAAGAATATTGCGACAACCATCGGTGTACCACGTGTCACCGTCCATGACCGTATCCAAAAAATGATGCAGCAAGGTGTCATCAAATCATTCAACGTCTCGATCGATTACAAAAAAATAGGGTATGCAACCGAGGTCTTTATCTTCATTGCTTTCATCCCGACGCCGGATGTCTCCCAACGGGAGCTTGCGAAACGCATCGCAAAACTACCTGGTGTTCATGAGGTTCATATCATATCAGGGGAATACGATCTCCTCCTGAAAGTTCGCGGAAAAACACTCGAGGACATCGGCATACTCGTGGTCGATAAACTGCGACAATTGAAAGGTGTTGGCAGGACGCTGACCTTCGCCTGTTTTGAGACCGTGAAGGAGGAACTCTAATCTATGTATAGAGGAATCTATTCTCTAGGCTCTTTTCGTTCATAGGGTTCCTGAATTCCTTTGTTTTTTTATTTTGCTAATATATATTCTTATATAGGGGAAGATTCTTCTTTTTATTACTATGGAAATGGTTCCTCTTGATGAGGTCGAAGAGACCTTGGATGCATGGAAGAAGAAGAAAAAGCAAAAACCGAAGAAAAAGAAACAAGAGGAAGAGGACGAAGAAAAGATCGCATAACAGTGATATCCTCTTTGTTTGGTTGTTCAACGTGAGATATTTATAGCACATATGCGTATTGTGATTGGGAGTAACAGAAGGTTTGAGAAAATGAAACTCACAAGCCCTGCATTTGTGCACGGGGGCGCCATTCCAAAAGAGTATTCGTGCGATGGGGGGAATAACCTTCCTGTTCTCACGATTGCTGATGTCCCGAAGGCCGCGAGAAGTCTTGCGTTAATCATGGAAGACCCGGATGTTCCGATCGATACGTTTGTCCATTGGTTGGTGTGGAATATCTCTCCAGCAAATCCTATTCTTTCGAAAAAGGAACTCGCGATGTGTTATCAGGGGAAGAATAGTACGGAGAAAACGGGGTACCTCGGCCCGTGTCCTCCTCATGGGACCCATCGGTATTTCTTCAAACTGTACGCGCTGGATACGATGTTAACACTGCAGCCTGGTGCGAAGAAGCATCATCTTATGCAGGCGATGACCGGGCACGTGGTCGAGGAAGCCGAGCTTCTGGGGACCTATACGAGGTAGTACCAGGGCGTCTCTCTTTTTTTGTTTGCTTGTCAGGTATCAGAAGTTTTTTAACTGTTTTGTAGATACTCTCATTTGAAGGTAGAGAGGTATGACCACATTAGTTGAGGAATTCGAACAGAATGCAGGGAAGGTATGGCAGGCGTTGAACCAGAAGGGGCCGCTATCACAGACGAAGCTCGTCACGACGACGTTTTTGGACCAGCATCAGTTGCAGGCAGCGATTGGGTGGCTTGCTAGGGAAGGTAAGATCTGTCGTAATGGGACAGTGTACAAGCTTGGGTCGACGAACCTTGTGGAAAAAGTTGGCAATGATGCGGGGAAGATCTGGAACGCGCTTTCAAAGAAACAGACCGATGTCGATGTTTCTTCTCTTACAAAGCTTACGAAGATCGGCGTTAATGATGTCTATACTGCGTTGGGATGGCTTGCCCGTGAGAACAAAATTGAGGTAAAAACCGATCCGAAGCAGAAAAATCAGCAGATTAAAGTCCTGTTAAAGTAATTTTTTATTCCTTTAATTTTTTTCATATTCGATTTCTGTCCTTTTCTTTTTTTATATGATTTTATTTTGATTCTTCATGGTACGCTCTCTCGGAGGATTCGTCTTCTTTGTGGTCGTTTCTCTCAATGGAAAAGGTTATTAACGATTGTTAATGATGGATAGTACAGGTGGATATATGACGGAGAATGCGTTCCTCAACGGCACGGTGAGACAGCACCTTGCTGACGTCTTTGAACTCGTAAAAGAAGTCGTACGCTTGCGCGAGGGTGTCTCTCGACCAGGGCTGGTGCTAGGGCTGCAGGAACTCGGGACGTCGTGGAAAGGGTTCATCGGGGCGTACTATCCGATCACCTCCAATACCATCGTCATCAACAAAACACTTTTTCGACGCATCGCTGAAATCAATGCGACGTTGCTAGAGCCGTACGCCTTCCATGTACTATTGCATGAATACATCCATTCCCTCGGCTATTTCGATGAGCAAGCCACACGACGCAAGACGTATGAGATCAGCCGGAACCTCTTCGGGGAGGACCACATCGTCACCCGGTTATCCGTCGATACGAAGCGATTCTTCCCAAGCATCATCTATCCGATTTATGGTTGGCATCCCCCAAAGGAGATCTCCCCGGTCGAGCTCATTCACGGATACACTCCGAAGAACACGAATTCCTCCTTCACCTAAATGAGAGACAGGAGACTTCTGATGTACCTACTGTTCACGTTCAGGAAGAATCCGATTGGTGACAAATAGGTTGTATGGCCGTATTTTTTTATAAAATCGTTATCGTTTCTCCTATTCCTCTTAGAGTTTATGCCCTTTTGGTTAAAATTGGAGGATTGTTGGTAAATTACCAATAATTTTAAATAGGGTGATGCCTATAGTATTCCCTAGTAATCTATCACTTCGCCGCACGCACTCCGAAAAAACGAAGCAGCGAAACAGATAGACGATGAGGGAAGGTACTATGAAGACCACACAAAAGAAAATCATCACGCTAGTCACCGCACTAATCCTGTTAATCGTCGGAATCGTTAGCATGTCCGGTTGCACCAGTCAACAAAAGAATGTCATCAAAATCGAAGGCGCGTTCGCCCTCCAACCTATGATGCAAGTCTGGGCTACCGAATACGAAAAGACCCATACCAACGTCAGCATAGACATCAACGCCAACGGGGCAGGAGCCGGCATGTCAGATGCACTCAAAGGCATCTGCAACATCGGTATGGTCTCCCGGGCGATCAACAACTCAGAAATTCAACAGGGAGCATTCTGGGTGTCCGTCGCCAAAGACGCGGTCGTCGCGACCATGAACGCGAACAACCCGGTCCTCGACAAAATCCTCGCGAAGGGTGTGACCAAACAACAATTCAAGGATATCTTCATCACTGGCAACATCTCGACCTGGGGACAACTCGTCGGCGACGAAAACATCACTGATAATATCATTGTCTACACCAGGTCCGATGCCTGCGGCGCAGCAGACACCTGGGCGAAATTCATGGGCAAATACGTCCAAAACGACCTTGGATCCCATGTCGACATCGACAGGCTGTCCGCGGTCAACGGAGATAACGCCCTAGTCTCCGCGGTCCAAGGAAACCAGTTCGCGATTGGGTTCGACAACACCGGGTATGTCTATACAAAAAAACTTGCGGATAATTCAGTCGTACCAGCAGACGGCGTACTGCCTGTACCCATCGATTTGAACGGAAATGGCACTCTTGAGCAAAATGAAAATGTGTACGCGAACAGGACAACCATCGTCAACGGCATCCTCGATAACGTCTATCCTTCTCCACCGGCGCGAGTAGAAAATCTCGCGACCCTCCACCAGTTCACTGGTATCAACAAGGACTTTGTCTACTGGATTTTGACCACCGGGCAGCAGTATGTGCTTGACACCGGATATGTTCCCCTCCCACAAGCGACCATTGCACAAGAACTCCAGTATCTAGAAAGTGGGACCAGACCATAGATAAATACGCAAGGTACCCTTTCTTAAGGGATCTGACAACCACAAGAAAAAACCGCTATGAAAACGAGAAAACTGCGTGACATCATCGGTACGAAATTAATGCTACTCGTCACGCTGTTTATCTCTCTTCTCTTTTTCCTCATCTTCGCCCTCCTGCTATACCGATCACTGCTTGTACTCGAGTCCCATTCCATCGTTGATGTCCTGTTCTCCTCCATCTGGAATCCTGATGTCGGCCAGTTCGGCCTTGCGGCTGTCATCGTCGATACGATTCTTGTCACAGGTTTCGCCCTGATCATCGCCATACCGATTTCCCTGCTAAGCGCTATCTATATCGTGGAGTACGCCCCTCTCCGGATGCGGCGGACCATTAGGCCGTTCATCGATGTGCTCGCAGGCGTCCCCTCGGTCGTGTATGGGTTGTGTGCATTCATCTTCATCGTCCCCCTGGTGCAGCACAATATCGCACCCTGGTTCGGCGTGCAAAGCACAGGACTGTGTATCTTTACCGCCTCCGTTATCCTCTCAATCATGGTGTTCCCTATCATCATCTCCCTGTGCATCGAAGCGTTCGATGCAATCCCGCTCGCGCTAAAGGAGGCATCCCTCTCTGTCGGCGCCACCAAATGGGAGACCGTGAAAAAGGTCGTCTTCCGAGCCTCGGCCCCGAGTGTCATCGCTGCGATCCTCCTTGGTTTTGGACGGGCATTCGGTGAGACCATCGCGGTCAACATGGTCATCGGAGGCACCGTTCGGATTCCCTCGTCGATCTTCAACCCAGGTGAGACGCTCGCGTCACTCATCGCATCAAAATACGGTGAACTCATGTCCATCCCAATCCACGAGTCCGCGCTGATGCTGGTCGCGTTAATCCTTTTCATTGTCGTCTTTGTCTTTTACCTCCTTGGAGTTCTCATCCTACGACGTGCGAAAAAGAGGTGGAGCTATTGAACAAGCGCACACTTGAAGAAACCATCTTTAAGATCCTCATGGTCGCCTCCGTTTGCATCGTGCTTGGGAGCCTCGTGCTGATTTTTGGGCTTGTGATTTGGAACGGTGCGACCTCACTGAACATTGAAATGATCACGCAGACACCGACCCCATCCGCTCCGGGAAGTCCGCCAGGTGGCGGTATTTTGAACGCCATCGTCGGATCCATTATTCTCTCCTTACCCGCGACCGGGTTCGCCAGCCTCATCGCGATGGGGATAGCACTGTACCTGCAAAGCGACTTTCTGCATCCCCGGATTGCAAACACCGTACGATTTATGCTTGATGTGCTCTGGGGGATTCCATCCATCATCTACGGTATTTTCTGCCTGATGATCATGATTTCCATAGGGATGAGTTCCTCGATGCTTGTGGGGATGATCGCGCTCACCATGCTTGAGATCCCGATCATCACACGTTGCATGGACGAGGCGATCAAGATGGTACCGATCGGCCTGAAAGAAGGGGCATACTCCCTCGGTTCCACGAAATTCGAAACCGCGGTTCGGGTCGTGCGCCGCCAGGCTTTCCCGGGAATCCTCGCAGGCATCCTCCTCGGATTGGGGCGAGGCATCGGGGACGCAGCCTCGATTCTCTTCACCGCCGGTTTTTCCAACCGCATCCCTACCTCGATTTTCGATTCCACGGCAGCCCTCCCTACAATGATCTATAACCTCTATTCGACACCCCTCGGACAACAAAAAGCCTTTGCTGCAGCCTTCATCCTCTTAGTGATAGTTCTTATAGTGAGCATACTTTCACGACTTTTGACGAGACGATTCAAACGACATATCATCAAATAGAAGGAACGTTCATGGAAATGAACCAAATAGAAACAAAAAACCTGAATGTCTACTATCATGACAAAGACATCCTGAAGGACATCAACATTAAGATCCCTGCGAAACAACTCACCGCGGTCATCGGGCCGTCAGGGTGCGGCAAGACGACTCTGCTGAAATCGTTCAATCGACTGCTCGAGATCCAGGACGACGTCAGGGTCACCGGGGAGATCATCGTGGACGGTGAAAACATCCTTAATCACAAAGCAAGCGAGGTCCCGGACATCAGGAAGAAAATGGGGTTGCTCTCCCAAAAACCCTACCCCTTGCCCATGTCCATCTTCGAGAATATCGCGTACGGGCTACGGATACATCAGAAGAAAACCAAGGAGGAGCTCGCCCAGATGGTTCAGTACTGCTTGCAAGAAACAGGTCTCTGGAACGAGGTCAAGGACAGGCTCCATGACCCGGCATCCCGGTTGTCCCTCGGACAGCAGCAGCGTCTGTGTCTCGCGAGAGCCATCGCCGTGCAACCCGAGGTCCTCCTCTGCGATGAGCCGACCTCCGCGCTTGATCCGATTTCAGCCCAGCAGATCGAAAAACTCCTGCTGAAACTGAAAAAAGACTACACCGTAATCCTTGTGACCCATACCCTGCGTCAGGCGAAACGAGTAGCTGACTACGTCATCTTCCTGTATTTCGGCATGGTGATCGAACAGGGACCAGCGGACCAGTTCTTTTCCGATCCGAAGAACCCGGAAACCAAGGCGTACCTCAGCGGAGAAATCAGTTAAAGGAATAATGAGCTGGAATAAAAGAGAGTGAACTCTATGAAAATTGATCTTGACCAGGTGAAATGCATCAAAGAAACAGCAATCACGATCCGTGGCTCACGCAGACGCATCACGGTCCCCTCCGAGGTCGTCGACCTCCTCAAGCTCAAGGACGGCGATAAGCTGCGCTGGGTGGTGCTTAACGACCGTACGATCTCCATCACCAAAGTGAAATAACAAAAAGCCGCATGTTTGTAACATTTTTTTTCTTCGCAGAAATTTTATATAGCAGATTTTTATATAACTCTGACAATGGATTCTGATCAAGCGAACGGTAACAGTCTCTTTGTCAAAAACACACCGCTCCCAGGATGCATTTTACCTAACTTCCTTGACCTTCTCATGCAAAATAAGTTCCATGTGAGCCCCCGGTATCTGCCTCGCTTCATCTACTGCTTCACACTCAGCACGATCATGGCGCCGTTCTACATCAAGGAGCGGTTGCAGTTCGACGCACGCATCCGGGACACGAAAGTGTCCAAGCATCCTCTCTTTATCATCGGCCACTGGCGCAGCGGCACGACCTACATTCACAACGTACTTTCGCAGGATAAGAATCTCGGGTATCTCACGACCTTCCAAGCGTACCTCCCGTCGGTGTTTCTCACCAGTGAAGCATTATTCAAACCGCTCGTGAGCTCAAGCATCCCGAAAAAACGACCCATGGATAACGTGGAGATGAACGCTGACTACCCTCAGGAAGACCAATACGCGATTGGGGCGTTCTCCCCCTACTCCTATTATAATGGATGGTGCTTCCCCAAGAACATGGAGTTCTATAACAACTACGTCTGCATGGACAACGTACCCCAGGACGAGATCGAGAAATGGAAACAGACGTACCTGTACTTGCTCAAGAAGATCACCCTGCAGCAGCACGGAAAACAACTCGTGCTTAAAAACCAGGACAACACCGGGAAGGTCAAGCTTCTCCTTGACATGTTCCCGGACGCGAAGTTCATCTTCCTCTACCGCAACCCCTATACGTTGTATTATTCCATGATGAAGTTCATGAGGATCGCAATCCCTCGGTACTGCGTCCAAACCCCTCCGACCGTCCATGATTTCGAACGAAGCATGATGAGCCTGTATACAAGGATGACGAAGAAGTACCTCACCGAACGCACACAGATACCCTCAGAGAATCTCGTCGAAATCCGGTACGAGGACTACCTTGAAGACCCGTTACGACAGCTCAAGGCTATCTACAAGACCCTGCGGTTAAACGGGTATACAAATGCAAAACCAGCGTTCTCCTCCTATATCGCTTCACAGGACAAAGTCACCTATGACCAGTATAAAATCAGCGACACCGTGAAAACGAAAGTAGAAAAAGAATGGGGCTTCGCACTCAAGGAATTCGGCTACTAGGACGCTATCCCCCGAGGTCTTTTTCTTATGCTCTCGCGTCAACTTCCTTGCCGTACGCCTGTTTCGGGGTGATGACGCCAGCGACACCAGCGGCGACCGCGATCTTGACGAGATCGCCCACGAGGAAGGGAATCAAGCCCATCATGAGCAGTCCCCAGAGGTCCACGGCGGTGCCCGTCGTGAAGAAGACCCAACCGTACAACTGGAGTAACCCTAGCCCAAAGACGATACCGAAGTTCGCAACCATCATCAAAGCGAACATCGTGAGATACCGTCGTGACTTCACGTACTTATCCATGAAATACCCGAGGAAGAAGCTTGCGATGATGAACCCAATCAGGTATCCCCCGGTAGGACCAAGGAGGTAGGAGAATCCAGCATGGAATCCTGCGAACCACGGCATCCCCAGAAGGCCGATGCCCAGGTACAGGCTTTGGCTGATGCCGCCCCACCATTTCCCAAGAACGACAGCGCCAAGAATCACCGCGAAGGTCTGCCCGGTCAGAGGGACCGGTGACCATGGGAGATACCATCGTACCTGTGCAAGAAGTCCGGTGAGACAAGCGAAGGTCAACGCAAACATTATTTTGTAAGAAAATTCTAGTTCGTACCGCCATTTGAAGAACTGATAGCGCATGAGTTTGTATTTATTGATAGAGAGAGTAACGTCCATGGTTCTCAACCTCATTTTCTACGTGAAATTCATTGGGTGTAACAGATACCGCTAAAAGAAGTTTTTGCCTCAACGATAAGGAGGTTGTTGATGAGAGAAAATATAATTAAGCATCCCTGGGTATACAGCCACGCATGTTGCAAGCGCCCCGAGGAACACGGGATTTTACTCCTGAAGAAATGCAGAAACGTCGCTACATCGAACACACCATGGCCACGACCTTCCGATCATTCGGGTACGGAGAGATTCAGACACCAACCTTCGAGAACCTCGAACTCTTCACCGCGAAATCAGGAGACTCCATTGTTGACGAGATCTATGCGTTCACCGATAAAGGAGGACGACAGCTTGCCTTGCGACCGGAGCTCACCGCTCCTGTGATTCGTTGCTATGTCGAACGCCTACAGATGGAACCCAAACCCCTCAAGTTGTACTATTTCGGGAACTGCTATCGGTACGACCGGCCACAGAAGGGACGGTACCGGGAATTCCAGCAGGCCGGCTGCGAACTCATCGGCGCGGACACCCCTGAGGCGATGGCGGAGCTGCTCGCCTGCGCGTTTACGCTTTTGAAAAACGTCGGGTTACAGAACATACGGATGAACATCGGTAATCTTACTCTTGTCAACCGGCTCTTTGCACACTTCAAGCTAGAGAAACCTGCCCAAAAAACCCTGCTCCCCTTGATCGATAAATCCCTGTTTGACGACCTACGGGTGGCTTTGGGTGACTGCGGCCTCTCCGAGGAAACAGGCGATCAGTTCATCCATCTCCTCCAGACGACCTCCCTTGATGAAATCAAGGAATTTTTTCATAAGGACGATATCGCTGCTCAAGAACTGACAACCATGGAGACCGTGCTTGACCTGCTGAAAAATGCGTTTCAGGTCACCGACTACGAGATCAAACTCGGGATTGTACGAGGCCTTGACTACTACAAAGGCATCGTCTTTGAAATCGATGCCCCCGTCCTTGGTGCGGAAAAGCAGCTCTGCGGCGGAGGATCGTACGAGCTCGTATCCCTCTTTGGCGGCACCGAGGTCCCAACCGCTGGTTTTGCAATCGGGTTTGATCGAACCATCTTAGCGCTCGAAGCAGAGGGATTCACGTTCCCCTCACCAGCCCTTGATGTCTACATCATTCCCGTCAACCCGGAGATGGTTCCAACCACCATCGCGATCGCACAGCAACTCCGCAAGGAAGGCATCAGCGTTGATTTCGACCAGCTACGACGAGGCATGGGAAAGTCCTTGAAATATGCTGCCGCACGAAACGCACTCAAAGTCATTATCGTGGGCCCGAAAGAGCTTGAACAACAGAGCGTAACCCTACGTGATATGAAAACAGGTACGCAGGAAATCGTCCCCATTACGAGAATTCATTCCACCCTGAAACATCCTTAACCCATCAGGGGGAGTCTCCCCTATGAAAAAACAGATTTTCATCATCGACACCTCTGCCATTCTCTCCGGCAAACCCCTTGACATACCTCAAGGGATCCTTGTGACGACCTCCGGTGTAGCCGAAGAGCTATCACCTGGCGGACGAGATTATCGTACGTTTCAACTACTTATAGAAAAAGGATTGCAGATCCATGCACCGACGAAAGCATCACTCCATTTGGTCCAGCAGCGCGCGAAAGAGACAGGAGACGACCAGCGGCTTTCCACCGCGGATATTGAAATCCTTGCGTTGGCTCTTGACTACAAAGGAGAGGCTGACTGCGAGGTGACGATTCTTACTGATGATTACTCGATTCAGAATGTCGCCTTACTGCTAAACCTCCGATTCCAGGGGTTCTCCCAGAAGGAAATCACCCAGCGTTATCAATGGATCTCTCATTGCCCCGGGTGCAAACGACGGTTCCAGGAACCCATGAATGTCTGCCCTGTCTGCGGCACGAAAACACACGTCATCATCAACAAGAAAAAAAAGCTCCCATCAAAGCACGAATGACACTGGGATATACTTGAGAGCATCTTGGCTTATATTCTCGATTCATCTCACCTTAACAGTATTTGCTAAGGTAGAAAAATGAGAAGGAATGAGGTTCCAACAGGAGAGAAAGTAGCAAAAGGACCATTTATTTTAGCTGCAGCTCCTGCTCTGGAATCGAGAATGAATGGATTCAATACATAAAAAAGAAAGGAAATTTGAAATATAGGGGATGGAGTTTATTCAATCATAGATGAATCTCCTCTTCGAGATATTTCTTTATAGAATCTTTATCGAGTGAAATTTTCGAGTATGAACATTGACGCGCACGCTTCTCGATCGAAATTAAGCGTTTATGAAGCTTATTTATGTCTGCCCAAAGTGAAATATCATCATGGATTTTTCTTCTGGTTTTGATGTATTTTTCTGCGGCATAATGATACGGATGAAGATAATAAAAAAATTTGCTCCATACCATCTGCTTATCGAGCGCACCACGACGAGTTAGAAGGCCTATTAATTGAAAAAAGTCCAGCACTACCTCAACATCGGCATTGGGTTGTTCATCGATGTTGGGATTATCCATGAGAGATAGGAGAAATGTAGCGGAGGCTTTTCGTGCTCTTCGCATTTCGTTGGTATTGAAACTTTCGTACAACCTTAATATCATGTCGCTATTATGCGTAAGGCGGGAACGTTTGCTTTCAAACAATATAGCCCAAATTGATACTATTGTTGCCACCACGGCCGTTATGGCCATAATTAAATTATAGTCGATGTTCATCGTAAATTCCTCGGATTATAGATTGATAATCTAAGATTCTAAGGACATGTTTTAAAGAAATTATCTTATTTATTATCTATTGATTCATTTTTCTTGGGGTCTGATAATTGTTTTTTTGTTATTTCCTTTTGTTTTTTTTCATGTTCAATCTGTTCTTCTTTTTCTATTTCCTTTTTTACCTTTTTATATCTATAAGTAGAAACTGGTGGAAGATTTTTTCTATCCAAATCAGCCCATTCATTACTAAGCTCTTTTAACCTAGCTTCTGATATTTTCTTGCCTTCACTTTCTTCATGTAAAGCTATTTCAATATCTCGCCTCAATTTACCATATAAATCAACTGCATAATTATGACGCACAGAAAGGTCTGGTAATTTTAAATATTGACTAGCTGATGACAAAATAATCGTAAAAATACTGAACACTCCAGTACCTATTAGCCATATAGTTTTATCAGATCGTGTTAATGTAGCAAAAATCGATGTAGCAACGATAGCAGAAAAAACTGTCGCAAGAAGTCCAAGTGCTCGACCACTTAAATCATTAAACCAAGCTAACTGTGCATGACTTCTATGTAAAATATGAGCCGTTTGTTGCCATTTTTCAAGAAGATCATTTGATTCTTCTTCGAGAAGATCATTTGATTCCATTTTGTTCTCTCCTCATTTTTTTTACAGTTAATAATTGGTAATATAGCGTCTTGTAACCATCTTTGATAAACCTTGGGGCTGTGGGTCTTTATCTAAAAAACCACATACTATAATAGCACCTGTGCTGTCAACCGCGACACCATGTGACTCATAATTATTGTATGGATCATTGAGTTCGTTTTCGTTGATGATGCTTAACATCTGCGATCCTGTACCTCCATTATACATAACGGCGTGGAATGCATCAACTTCTTCTCCCTGTGTATTAAAGGGGGTATTAACGTGAGCAACGATGACATTATTGTACCGCATGGCAACATCACGAAATTCCCCTGTGGGAACTGCCCAACCGCTCGTACTTTCCTGTTGCCATAATATGGTGCCTGAAGAACTGAGTTTGACTAGATAAGGATAGTATTCACCATCTATTATTTTTGTTCCTGCAACGAAGATATTATTCTGACCGTCAACGGTGAGAGCATTAGGCCGATCATATATTGCTGAAAAACATGAGAGGATATATTCATCAATCACATTAAGGGATGAATCGCATCGCAAGATAAACGTATCATATCCTGACTCCACTCGAGTATTTACGTAGACACCCGCGACAAGGATATAACCTTGTGAATCGACAGTGACATCATAAAAAAATTGCACTGGAGAAGATCGTATGAGACTGCCGACGACATTTAATGTACTAGTATCAAGTTTCAATAAGATGCCTTGACCATACCCGCTTGCCAAATCTTTAACATTAAGAGTTGCATATGTGTAATCGCCGTTAACGATTATGTTATTACAATACGCCTGCGTCCCTGATGGTGTCGCATATGCTTTCCATTGGAGGACGTTACCATTATTAGGATTATATTTTTGGAAGTAAGCTACTCGTTCATAGGTATTTAGTTTATGTCTATATCCGCCTGCTAGTACATACCCCGAGGCTGTGAGGTCAACGCTAAAATAATTTTGTGCATAAATGATGCCTCCTGTTCGTTTCTCCCAGAGGACCTCCCCTGTTGATTTTGCCTGTTTCATTACAATACCTTGAAATGTGTTAAAATCATGGCCTACAACAATGATATTATCATTTTCATCACATGTTGCTTGCTGTAGAAACCCTTGACTTATTTCTTGTGCCCAATCTAGAGCCACCCAGTGGTCAGGTCCAGCAAAAACTGATGGCGATACACCAAGTATCCATACCAACCCTAAAATTATTCCTATTTTTATTATGTGCCGTTTCATTTTTTACCTCCTCCTTAAAATTTTATGATTACAGCTATAATTCAATTATTATTTAATAATTTTGATTTTTAATGCAACGAATGTTCTCAAAATTTATTTTGGGAGTCTTGTCTGGGGGAAAGATCGATAAAGAAAAGATTTGGTCAAGGAAATTTATTTACTCAAATCTGACTCAAAAGAAACGAATATTATTTCTTTTTATTGTTTGTCAATGATAGCAAATAATCTCCAAGGGTAGATCCAATCGTATAACCAAGTGTATAACCATGTAAAGCAGCTAGAACCTCCAAACCTAAACTAACAACATGTTGTGCTGTCTTTGATTTAATCTTCTCTCCATGTATAACCTTATTACATATTTTTAAAACTTCATTTGTACTTGTTAATCTTTCTGTAAAATATAGCGGTGGCAAATCAGTGGTGTCAAATTAGTGGTGTTACTCATGATAAAACTTATTTTTTCTTTTTATTCTCTTCTGATAGTGCTTTCAAACTTTTTTCAAGCAATTGTTTCATTTCATTCATATGATAACTAATTCGTTCTTTTCTGAACTCAGTAAGCTCAGTGAGTAAATTTATATTTGAATTTGTTTCATAAAATTTTGCAGTCAATTCTAGGAGAAATTGTTTGGTTTCTTGTATTGTAAGTTTTTCTGCAACAGCATACATTTTAAAATAAACTTTATCGATCCGTCCCTTACTCATTAATTTTGCTAGATTACCAAAATCTAAAGACAGATTCAAATCATACATTCTTTTCACCTATCTACTTCAAATTTTCTTCAATAATAGCGATTTCTTGTTGAGTTAAATCATAGAGTTCGTATACAAGATTATCAATTTCATTATCAATATTTTTTATTTCATCTTCAACTCTTGCCCGTTCATCAGTTTTTTTCTCTCCTATTTCATTTAAATGCTGATTTAACAACAATATGCGTTGTACTAATTGAACCATTTTTTCATATTTTATTTTATCATTTTTATCATTAAAATCAATCAAATATACTGGAAATCTACCAAGTTGATTAGTTCTGACCTTTGTAAAGGCTCCTTTTGTAAGTTCTAATGCAATTATTTTGATAAAATAAGTAGCAAGTTTTGAATTTAATATACCTAAGAAATAAAACAGAGAATGTTTTTCATCTTTATTTTTAGGATAAATCGAATAAAGTGAACTTAATAGATAACGATTTTCTTGGTCAATAGTGGCGATGATACGAGAACCTGTTTCACGTATTACAATTTTTGGAGTTTCATAAAATGATATATTTTTCCAATTTCTAGCAAGCCATGATCCATATTTTATATACAAATTTCTTTCAATGGTTCGATATCTATTTATGGATTTTCCTTTCAAAGTTAATTTCCATGGTTTATCAAGTACCAAGTCACTAGATTTTACATATAAAGAATCATTACCTGTTTTTATGCATTGCCTAATATAACATATATCACTTAACAATTCTCCCCTCTTTGAAATTTTATTAATCAATGATTGATTATCTGGGTTTACAAATATATCGTAAGTAAAATTTTGGTTAGCACCCAATAATTTTTGTGGGATTTTATAATCATAATCCATATTGAGTTTTTCGATGCTTTTTATCTGCTTTTTTATTTTAACATTATTTTGACTGTTTTTTTCCTTTTGCAGTATTATTATACATGTATGAACTGTCGGATCATTAAAAACATCAATTTCAAAATTAATTATTTCTTTTATGATACAATTTTCTAGAATATATTTTCTCAATTTACGAGAATATAAATTACTCAATAGAGGCGTAGGTACTATATAACCTAACATTCCTCCTTTCTTACATAAATTAATTCCTTTCTCAATAAATAATTCAAATGTATCAAACCTTCCTTCAACAGTATTAAATCTTTTCTCATAAAAATTTTTTAAATTATCATCGGTAACCATCCCATATGGTGGATTTCCTATTACAATATCAAATCCTCCAGACTCCATAATTTGTTTGAATTGTTCTTCCCATTTAAAGGATTTATTTCCAGCTATCGTTGAATCATCAATTAATGAATTTCCATTCCTAATATTTTCCTGTAATGTTGGTAATCTTTGCCGTTTTTCTGCTAATTTTAATAGCAAATTAAGTTGGGATATTTCAACTGCTTGTTGATCGAGATCAACACCAAAAATACAATTTTTCAGTAATTCAGTTTTTCGTTTTAGAATCATATTTTCAGAATTATCTTCAAACTTTGTTTGTAGTATTTTTCCTTCCTTTTTAATTTCATATTCACAGATAAAATCAAAAGCCTTTAATAGAAATGAACCTGAACCACAAGCAGGATCTAAAATCTTTAACTCATCCACCTTAGCCTTACGTTGTTTTAGTTTGTCTCCAACTGTATTTCTAACAATATAATCAACAATATATGTCGGTGTATAATAGATACCTTGTTCCTTTCTATGTGCCTTTCCATTAGTTAATTTTGCCCTTTGGGTTGTTTTTTTAAGAATATGACCCAAGTATTGCTCATAGATATTACCTAATACATCAGCACCAATAGCTGAAAAATCGTATTGAATATCTAAATATTTACTTCGATACGTTCCAGAAATAACTTCTTTCAAGACATCATTACTTATAACGACATTTTCACAAAGATGTTCACGGAAAAGTTTACTATTATAACCATTATCATATTCCCTGAATTTCTTATGTAATTCTTTGTAAAGTTGTCCCTCCTTATCTCCGTGCATTCTTATCTCAGATTCAAGTTTTTCTGATTCAATCTCCTTATCTTCGCAAGTTCTGATAAAAATTATCCTATCTAAAATACGTTGAACACATTCATCAAGATCATCTTGAGATAAATCTAATTTAGGATTATTTTTTAGTATATCCTTTGATAGCAATTCTCTATAATTGGTGAAATCAGCTAAGAGTTGTTTGTCAATTGGGAGTTTCTTTTGTTTTTTGCTTAGACTTGTTGCCTTTTTATCTAGCATTCCTTGTTCAAAACTATCTCGTGAAAGCCACGTTAGATACTCATAACATGCACCTAAAAATTCAGTATAACGTAAATCAAGAAATTGATTTCTCATTGGTTGTTTATCATCCCATTTCCAATCAGCATTAAAAACTCTTATTCCTTGAAAATTACATAATATTGCCCAAGGCACACTTTTATTCCAAGCATATTCGATAGCTTGTTTTGCGAATTTAGGATCAGAAATATTTTCTTTTAGTGATTTGGCTTCAAGATAAAATTTCACAACACCATTAATACGAAATGCATAATCAACTCGTTTCTTTGATACTTTTTCTTCAGCTTTAACTTCTTCGGAATCGTCTACATTCCATCCTAACAGTTTAAATAACGGTAAAATAAAATCTTTCTTTGTATTCTCTTCATTATAGGTCTTATATTTGTCTTGAGTTTTAGCTCGTTCTAACCTGTCTAGGAGTTTTTGAATCTCTGTTTTTAAGGTCTTTTCATCCATCTTTTCCTAAACTGATATTGTTCGTTTCTACTTTAATTTTTGGTGGCATCTTTTATCAGTTTTTGTGTTTTCGGCAATAGACGAATGAGTAGATTTGCTTCTGGAGATTTATTTTGGTCATGATTTGATAATTTCAGAATCTACCTTCGGAGCTACTGCTTAAATAAAAAGGTTTAAAAGGACCTCGAGGGTGCAGGATGGAGAATACAAGCGGTAACAAAATCGACCGGTGAACCCTCTCAAGTGATACCATCGATTGACGCTTGATGATATAATATCAATGTTTGTGAACCTATGGATCTCAAAAAGATGCTTGTCCGGTTTTGGAAGAGTAATGACAGCAAGGTCTCGCTGGCGCGTGATGTCATTGTTGCATTACTTGCCGTGTTCATTATCCTCATGATCCTCTGGGGGTACACAGGTCAGTGGCTAGCCGCGCCGATGGTCGCAATCGAATCAGGGAGCATGGAGCATGACAACTCTCCGTTCGGTCGCCTAGGCACGATTGACGCTGGTGACATGGTACTCATCCAAAAGGTTACAAAACTCAGCGACGTCGTCCCGTACGCATCTGCGAAGAATGCAAAGAATGGCTGGAGTTCGTACGGGAAGTACGGTGATGTCATCATTTATAAACCTCTTGGCAGGGACGATGTCTCGCAGATCATCCATCGTGCGATGTGCTGGGTTGACGTCTCCAAGAAAAACGGGGTTACCACGTACACCATCGCTGATTTCGGTGTCTACAATAAGACGTCCCTCACCATTCCGGAACTTGGGTTGTACAATAGCATCCCGATGCCGCCATGGACGCACTCGGGGTTCCTCACCAAAGGGGACAACAACGATATCATCGATCAGATGACCTCGATCTGCCCTCAACCGATACAGCTCAACTGGATCTCAGGGAAGGCACGATCGGAGATACCCTGGCTGGGGACGATCAACCTCTTCTTCGAGGATATCCTCCATGGGAAAAACACGGTTGCGAATGTCCATCCTGACAGTCTGATTTGTCTTGCGATCGTGATTGCGGTGCTCATTTCGATACCGATTGCCCTTGACGTGTACGATTATTTGAAAAAACGGAACAAAACCTCATAAATACCTTGTCATCATCGCTTTTTCTAATCGTTGTTCTCAGAATTTGTTTTTGGGCTTGTTCCCTCTTTGCGCTTTCGTTCCTCGAGTTTCTTGAGTCGTCGGTCTTCTTTTTCTTGTTTCATATACGCTTGTCGCTCTCGTTTGACCTTCTGTTTCAGTTCCTTGCGAAGCCGTTTTTGGTCCTGCCTGTCATTTTTTCGAGCATGACTTCGTGGTTCAGGTGCTGGTATTTCAGTTGGCCTTTCGAGAACGGGTGTCGGCTCAAGGGGCGGTACCTCTTCGAAGGACACTGGTTCAGAAACCCTTTGGTTCATCTTTTCTCGTCCCTGGTTTGTCTCCCAGGTGACTTCGATTTCCAGAAGGTCATAGGAGGAGAGCCAGTCGTCATCCTGAGAACTGGTTAGCTGGTCCACAGGGATCGGTTCAAACTCGGGGAGGCCTGCCTCATCGTTCTTATGATAATCAGTGGTTTCTGTTCTTCTTGCCTCTGGGGTGACTATCTCCCATGCTGGGAGATTGTCCGTAGACCCTTCTCGGAAGGTAGGGGACGTAGTCGGCGTAGGTTCATCGAACAATTTTTTTTGCAGCAATTTTTGATTTGTCTCCACGTACGAGGTCGTGCTGCCTTCCCGTGGTATTGTGATGTTATCGATAAACTCATGAACCTTCGCGATATCATATTTTGTGGATTTTTTCTCGCTCACCGTACTCCTATATCAGAGTGGTTATGTGTTAATAAATGTTACTTTGTCGCGAAAAAACATGGTAAAATATTTCTTTGATAGAATCATAAATACAGAATAAGCTTAGAGAATTCCGCCGAGTTTTTCATTTGGCTTCTCAGCATCCATTACTTTCCATTCAACAAATTCCAGGCATTCGGTAAGGATGTCTTTTGCGATTTTTTTCTTGATCCCGATTTTCCTGAGATCCTCAATGGTCGCCTGCAGTAATTTTTCCACCGAGGTATACCCGTGTTTATAGAGTTGTTTTGCGGTCTCTTGGTCGATCGTATCGAACCCGTCGAAGATGGTGATTCGTTCGCTCGAGCCGGATTGTTCCTCCTTGATGACCTCTTCTTCGAAGTGCAGCTCCATTTTCTTCCTTGCGTTCTCCTCTTCCCTTGTCTTTAATTTCTGGGCTTCCTTGTCCTTCTTTTCTTGTTCTTTCCGCATTTTGCGTTCAACGGCTTTGAATTTTCGATTTTCCTTGGATTCCTCGATCGCCTGCTGTTCTGCTTTGTTCGCCTGTTGTTGTTCTACGACTTTCTGCAGTTCATTGTCAGCTTGCTGTTCTCTAGAATCTGTCCGTTGAAGGTCAGCGTTATCCTGTCTCTTCTCCCATGTTTCTTCTTCTTGTTGTTGCTGTTGTTCTTTTTCTTTTCGTTGTATGGCGAAGTCTTGTGCTGCGAACGTCCGCCGTTCCTGTTTGAGCTGTGTTTTCTGTTGTTTTTTCATCTCCCGTTCCTGCTTCTTCGCGTCTCGTTCTGCTTGCTTTTCCTGCGCCTTCTTGTGCTCCTGTTCTGCTTTGTCTATCGTTTCAGCCTCAATGCGTTCCGGAAGTCTTTCTTGTTGTTTCCGTTGCTGCCGTTCCTGTTTTTCCTTCTCCTTCAATGCGATTCGTTCCAGCCGCTGTTTCTGCTTCTGTTCCTTGCGGAGACGTTTTTGTTCACGGCGATCCTCCCGTGGTGAGACGATGCCAGGGGTAGCTGGTTCCGGTGGTGTCGCTGGAACCGGTGGTTCTTCTTGCAGTACTTCTTTTTCGATTGGCTGTTGAAAAGAATCAATGGAGCGGTTCTCATCGTGAGTGGGCGTCGGTGTTTCAGGGAGTGGTTCTGAGGTAAACGAAGGTATCTCGTCACTTGTGACCGTACCCCGGGATGATGCTTCGTTAACGACGGGAGTGGCGGGCGTCGATGTTCGTTTCAGTTCCGCCTTCTGTTGTTTCCGTTCTTCTTTCCCTTTCTTTTTTAACTCCTGTTGCTCGATTCGCAGCTTCTTCTCGCGTTCTTTGAGAAGACGCTGATCCTCCCGCTGTATTTCCCGAGCCTCAGCCGCAGCCTTTTTCTTCTCCTCATCCTTCAGTCGATCCTCTGTCTGCAGCCTTTGTTCAACCACTCGTTCCTCTTCGCGTGCCTTCTTCTCCTGTTCTTTTTTCAGGCGCTGTGCTTCCCTCCCTTGCTGTCTGAGTTCCAGAATCGCCTGCTTTTCCTGCGCTTTTTTCTTTCTTTTATCCTCAAATGTCCGAGACTCTGACTGATCTTCCAATGGTTGCTGCTCCTTGGCGGCTTCGATCTCTAAGGGTTCATCAGAGGACATCTTGTCTTCATCATGAGACAGGGGGAATGCTTGGTCCTCGTCGACATGTTCAAACTCTGGGAGCGACTCCACTTCCTTTTGTTCCTTGTCGTTCGCCCAGGTTTCTTTCCCCTGCGAGGATTTTTCCACAGGCTTCCATTCGGGCAGCTTGTCTCCTGTCCGTCGAAGAGAGACAGCGGGGGTGACGTCTTTCTGAGAGGACGATGGTTCCGGTTCCTTTTTTCGTCGTTTGTGCTGGGATTCCTCTTCTTCAGAATACGGTTCAATTTCATACTGCGCTTCCTCAGAAAAGAGATCCTCTTCCGCAGGGGTGATACGTGTGAGCGTGATTACTTCTTGTTTTTTCTCGGTCTTTGGGCTTTCTGTTACACGGAACACGATTTCTTCTTCTTTCTGCACCGGTTCTCGTTTTCGGACCACGACCCGCGGAGCTAATGGTTCCGGTGTTTTGCGTACACTCTCTGATGAGGCAGTGTGTTTCCTGGTCCTTGTCGGTTCGTTAGACTTTTTTTTTCGTTTTGTTTCAAGATTTTTCCTGCTCTGTGTATAATGCATCTGCTGTGTGGCGGTAGACGCGCTGTCTATGAATTCATGTATCTCTTTGATATCGTATCGTTTCCGTTTTCTCTCGCTCACCGTGCTCCGATGTCAGAGTGGTTATGTGTTAATAAATGTTCCTTCTTGGAAAGAACTTGTATCAAAATATCTCTATAATGTACACGAATCAACCGTCGTTTCATCGACGTTATTTTTAGCACATGAAAAAAAAATCACTCATGGTGAAGCGATGGTGTACCACGCCGGGACGGTCACATAGTCTATGGGGTCTTGTATGTCTGCTTCTTGAAATCCTTTCAGACGCAGCAGACAGGAATCACACTTTCCGCAAGCTTTGTTTCCCCCTCGGTAACACGACCATGTTTTATCAAAAGGTACATGTAACTTCACACCGGTTTTCACAATCTCGGCTTTCGAAAGTGTGAGCAGTGGTGCGATGATGCGGATCGTTTTTCTGTGTACCCCAGTCTTTGTGGCTAGCGCTGCGAGTTTCTGAAACGCAGCGATGTACTCAGGCCGACAATCAGGGTATCCGGAATAGTCGACGGCATTGGCGCCAAGAAATATTGCATCGGCATCAAGAGTCTCTGCGTAAGCAAGCGCAAGGGACAGAAACACGGTGTTACGCGCTGGCACGTAGGTTGATGGGATCGTCCTACCGATTTCGTTCATCGGATGGTCCTTGATCTTCTGGGATGATGAGGTCAACAGCGCAGACCCACCAAATGTATCAAGACGAACATCAAAAATGATGTGCTCTTTCGCGCCGACCGCTTTTGCGATTTGCTTTGCGCACGCAAGCTCCTTGGCATGACGTTGACCGTAGCGAAACGACAAGACATAGACGTCATACCCTTGGTCTTTCGCAAGAAACGCGGTGACACTGGAATCTAGGCCACCGGAGAGAAGACAGACCGCTTTTTTCTTCATATCTTATCGATTCCACAGAGGAGACATCATCCGGAGTTTTTCAACGACATCCGGGATGACCTTGGAGACAAAGGCGATCTCGTCTTTCGTGGTCTCCCGCCCAAGCGAGAGTCTCAGCGAACCGTGCGCGTCAACGGGGTTGAGCCCAATCGCGGTAAGCACGTGTGACGCTTGCAGTTTCTTCGAGGAGCAGGCAGACCCTGTCGAGGTCGCAATCCCCTGCTCGTCCATCTGCAGGAGCAATGATTCGCCTTCGATGCCGGTGAACCGGAAATGAGCGTTGTTCACGAGCCGCTTCGTAGGATGACCATTCAGATAGCTTTGTTCAATCCGCAGCACATTGGTGATAAGCGCATCCCGCAATTGTTTGATGCGGGCGTTATCCGTGTCCATACGTTCGCCAGCAAGCTCACATGCCTTTCCCAGGCCGACAATGCCGGGGACGTTCAGGGTGCTGCTTCGCAGTCCCTTCTCATGTCCTCCGCCGTGGATGATCGGCTGCACCTTCACCCCATTACGGATGTAGAGCGCTCCGACCCCTTTCGGCCCGTAGAGTTTATGCGAGGAGATCGCGAGGAGGTCAACCGGCAGTTTTTTTGTGTTAATCGGTAATTTCCCGACCGCCTGTACCGCGTCCGTATGGAACAGGACGTCATGCTCATGGGCTATCTTCCCGATTTCTTCAATCGGTTCGATCGTACCAATCTCGTTGTTCGCGTACATGATCGTGATAAGAAACGTGTTTTTTGAAATCGCATGCTCGAGGTCTTCCAGGTTCACCAGACCGTACTGGTCGACAGGTAGATACGTGACCCGGTACCCTTGAAGCTCCAGATGCTTACAGACCTCAAGGACGCCAGGGTGCTCGATCGCTGATGTGATGATATGCGGACCGCTTGTCTTCTTTTTTTCTTTATTGAGATACGCGATGCCTTTGATAGCGAGGTTATCTGACTCGGTGCCCCCTGCGGTGAAAATGATCTCATCCTCTCGGGCGCCAAGAAGAGTCCCCACTTGTTCTCGTCCTTTCTCTACACCCTGCAGTGCATCCCTTCCGAAGAAATGCAGGGACGACGGGTTCCCATAGTGTGTCGAGAAATACGGCACCATGGTTTCAATGACCTCAGGGTCAACCTTTGATGTTGATGCATGATCAAGGAAAATGCGTTTCATGGTTCAATTCACCTCGCCTCTAAGTCCATCATGCGTTGCAGCGGCACGCGTGCCTTCTGCATGATGTCATCGGGAAGCTGTATCGCTGGCTCGAAGGTCTCAAGACTTTTTAATACTTTTTCTAGGGTTGTTTTTTTCATGTTCGGGCATATCGCGGAGGCAACCGGGTAGAATGTTTTCCCCGGGTTCTCCTTCTCTAACCGATAGCACAGTCCTTTCTCCGTGCCGATGATGAACTCTTGTTTCGGGGACTGCTTCACATAGGTCACCATGCCGTTCGTGGAAAACGCATGGTCCGCGATGGCAATCACCTCAGGCTGGCACTCAGGGTGAACGAGGATCTCTGCCTTCGGGTGTTTCTTCTTGATCCCGAGGAGCTCTGTGGTGGTGATATTGTGATGGGTCGAGCAGATGCCTGGCCATAGGATCATCTCTTTCTCCGGGACCTGTTTCTGGATGTAGAGCCCAAGGTTTCTATCAGGGACGAAGATGATTTTTTTCGCAGCCCTGCTTTTCACGACCTTCACCCCGTTCGCGGAGGTGCAGCAGATGTCAGCGAGCGCTTTCACATCCGCAGTCGTGTTGATGTACGCGACCACCTCAGCATCAGGATGCTTTTGTTTCATCCAGGTGAGGCTTTCTGGGTCCACCATCTCCGCCATCGGGCAGTTCGCGGTATTATCAGGGAGCAGCACGGTTTTCTCAGGGTTGAGGATCTTAGCTGACTCAGCCATGAAATCGACACCGCAGAACACGATGACCTTGGCATCGGTCTTGGTTGCTTTGATTGACAAATCGAGGGAGTCACCGACGAAGTCAGCAATGTCCTGGATCTCTGGGTTCTGATAGTTATGTGCAAGAATCACCGCCTGATGTTGTCGCTTGAGTTCCTGAATCCTGCGTAGAACCGTTCTCTCCATGACGAGGCCCCCTTCGGTTTTTTTGTCTTGAATACGACGAGAGGACATAAAGGTTCCCCCAATCAGGGTATTTTTATTTAAAGAAGGAAAATGTATTTATCCTTGATACCGCTTACCACCTATAGGAGCACGGAGAGAGATGGATGTTATTGCATTTGTCATAGGGCTTATCATCGGCGTGGTCGCGGTTGGCTTTGCAATTGAAATAGGAATGAGGCGCGTCAATAAAACACAGCCTGCCACCAGACCCACCCATAAATGGAGCATCAACGAGATCACAAACCCCAGGATCATTGCAGAGAACATGGGAGCCATCGAGCTTCCAAGGAACGCGAAGATTGTCGTCAACGAGTACCCAGACCCGACCATGTTCCAGGGCATGGAGGTGAGGCATCACACCGGGATTCGAGGCAACTTCATCCTCGGTGATGACCGTGCCTTAATTTTATCAGGTCCGATCCAGCAGGATGAGCTTGGCATCTGGACCGTTGAGAAAGAGATGCTTGAGAAGCTCAACAAGTATTTTGAGGACAGCTGGGAGAAGGCAGCACCCTTATTCGACGACGAGCAGAAACAATGAGCATTCTCATTAAGAACACCACGATTCTAACCCAAAATAAGACTCGACAGCAGCGTCATGGTGATGTGTACATCGAGGGTCACCAGATTGTGGAGATCTCCGAAAAACCTCTGGTGGTCGAGGCCGAGTACAAGATCGACGGGACGAACCACCTAGTGCTCCCAGGACTTTTTAATACGCACACCCACATCCCGATGACGCTGCTACGTGGGTATGGGGATGACATGCTTCTGAAGGACTGGCTCGCGAACTGCATTTGGCCGGTGGAGGCAAAACTCTCGAAAAAAGCGATTGCGAGCGGCACAGCACTTGGTCTGTTGGAGATGATTGCATCAGGGACGACCTCGTATGTTGACATGTATTATTTTGAGGATGAAATCGCAAAGGTCACAGAAAAGGTAGGGATGCGCGGGTTCCCCGGGTTCGCAGTCATAGATTTCGATACCCCGGAGAATGCCTCCAAAGATCTGCTTGGGAAGGCTGACCAGTTCGTGAAACGATGGAACAAGCATGAACGCATCCACCCTGTGATCGCGCCGCACAGCACGTACTCATGCAACCCGGAGACCCTGCAGAAAGCGAACGACATCGCGATGAAATACGACGTGCCCCTACACACGCATTGCTCTGAGACACGGGACGAGGTCTACGAGGTAGAAAAGAAATACGGGGTGCGGCCCGTGCAGCATTTGAAGAACCTTGGGTTGCTTCACCCAAAAACGAGCCTTGCGCACTGCAGCTGGATTACTAAAAACGAGATTCTTGACATGAAGGCAGCCGGAGTCTCGGTCGCCCACTGTCCAGTGAGCAACATGAAGATCGCGACAGGGGGATATGCCCCGATCCCTGAGCTACTCGAGTCCCAGGTGCCAGTAGGGCTCGGCACCGATGGCGCGGCAAGCAACAACACCCTTGACATGTTCGAGACCATGAAGTTCTGCGCGTTAGTGCATAAGAACCATCGCTGGGACCCGACCGTGCTGCCTGCGCAGACGGTCCTTGACCTTGCAACCATCGGAGGCGCAACCTCTCTTGGTGTGCAGGAGACACTTGGATCCATAGAAGTAGGGAGGACCGCTGACCTCATCATGATCGATCTCAAACGACCGCATCTCACACCGCGGTACAACCTGGTATCGCATCTCGTGTACGCGGTGAGAAGCAGCGACGTCCAGACCACGATTGTCCATGGGAAACCACTCATGCTGAACCGGGAGTTCCTCACGCTTGATTACGACGAGACCCTAGAAGACGCTGAGCGGTGCGCAAGTGAGTTAATTAGTTAAAACCTTCCTCGATTTAGAGAACCCATGCTCAACCTCGTCGGGGTCGTCATCGCCTTCATCGTCATCATCATTCTCATCAGACGCAGGTTCAACTTCGGGCTCTCGCTTCTCATTGGCTCCCTCATCGTCGGTGTGTTCTCCCTTGAGGTCATCACACCACTCGATATCCCGAAGGTGATGATCCAGGCGAGCATCTACTCGTTCGACACCCACACGATTGTGACCAGTACGCTTGAGCTTGCGGTTCTCATGACGCTCATCTTAGTCCTAGCAAGATGCATGCAGGAGACAGGCGCGATCGACAAATTTGTCAAAAGTTTACGTACCTTCTTCTCCAAGGGAGGCGCCCTGGGGATTGTTCCAGCGGTGTACGGCCTGATGCCGAACCCTGGCGGTTCGCTGTTCTCCGCGCCCCTCGTCGACCATGAGGGTGATAAATACCGGTTGAACAAAGACCAAAAGAATTTCCTGAACGTCTGGTTCCGCCATATCTGGTTCCCGATCTATCCGATCTCCCAGGCGATGATCATCATCTGCAGTGTCAATTTTTCGAACATCCCCATGGGGACTTTGATTGTCGCGAATTTCACCGCGTTTGCTGTTTTTGTCGTTGTCGGGTTCGTGTACCTCAGGAGGTTCATTGGGGCACCTGCAAAGACCATGGAGAAGCAACACCGAGACTATCAGGGATTCATCTACCTGCTTCCCCCCATCATCCCCCTCTTCTTTTACCCGCTGATCTATGTCGGCCTTTCACAGACACGATGTTTCTTGATCGGCGTGTCAGTGAGCATCGTCCTTTTAGCGGTTCTTACCCAGACCAGTTGTCGGTCGTACGGCAGGATTATCAAGAAATCTCTGACCTGGAAGCTCGCGTTTACTGTCTTCGGCATCATCATCTTTCAAGAGATGTTGCAGGCATCACAAATCCAAAGTGTGATCCGAGATCTGATGAGCGGTGTTGCGTTTCCTGCCCTGCTCCTCGTCGTCCTCATTCCATTCATTCTCGGGGTGCTCACAGGAAGTGATTTCGGTGCGCTTGCCCCGCTTTCCTATACCCTCCTCGTACCGTTTTTCTCCTTTACAGGCATCAGCCTCCTTGGGTTCACAAGCCTTATTTATATCGGCTCCTTCGTCGGATACCTCATCTCCCCGATCCACCTGTGCAACGTGCTCAGCAGCGATTACCTCAAGACCGATACCACTCGCATGTACAAGTACTTCCTCCCAGGGGTTCTCATCACGCTCTTCGTTCAAGTCGTGTTCGTCATACTCGTGTTGCACGTATAGGGTGACGATGTCAAACGACAAACCTTTTAAGAAGCCATAATCTTTTCTGTCCGTATGAACCAGGGAATCCTGTTTGATCATTTGAAAAAACCTGGGTTCTATGGGCCTGGCGTCACCTCGGTGAAACTCCTGCAGACCCATATCTCCTATGTCGCGCTAACCGGCACCTACGCGTACAAGGTGAAAAAACCAGTCAATTTCGGGTTCCTTGATTTCTCCACGCTTGACAAACGCAAGTATTTCTGTGAGGAGGAACTCCGCTTGAACAGGCGGCTCTCGCCGGAAATTTACCTGGACGTGGTTCCTATCACGAAAACCGACTCCGCCCTTGAGTTGAACGGGTCAGGACCCATCGTGGACTATGCCTTGAAGATGAAGGAGTTCCCGCAGGAGCAGATCATGACCAATATCCTCAAGCGGGGAGCGATCACGGAAGAGACCATCGATCAGCTCTGTCAACGACTCATCGAGTTTTATTCAACGCAACAACCTACGGAGGATATAACGAAATTCGGTGAGGTGCACGCCGTCAAACAGAACATCGATGAGAACTTCGAACAGACCAAGCCAATGATCGACATCACCGTGCCGAAGGAGACATTCCTGTACATCAGCGATGCAGCAACACGGTTTTTTGAGAAGAAGAAAAACGTCTTCAAACAACGCATGAATGACGGCCGCATCCTCGACTGCCATGGGGATCTTCACTCAGGGAACATCGTCATCACCGACCATAAGATACAGATTTTTGACTGCATCGAGTTTAACGAACGGTTCCGCTATATCGACATCGCCTCTGACATCGGGTTTCTTGCCATGGACCTTGATTATCAGAATTATCCGTACCTCTCCAGCCACCTGATACAGAACTACATCGAACAAAACGGTGACCAAGGGATCCATGAGGTGCTGAACTTCTACAAATCCTACCGGGCGTACGTCCGCGGCAAGGTCCACGGATTCCAGTTAAACGACCCCCATATCAGCCCTGAAATTAAACAAAACATTGTTCATCACGCGAAAAAATATTTTGACCTATCGAAATACTACGCCGAATTATTTTCCCGAGATCTTAAAAGGATACGGCCGTTGGTCTTCATTGTGAACGGACTGACCGGCACTGGGAAGTCGACGATCGCTCAGAAGCTTGCAGTGGACTACCACGCAGCGCAGATCAACACCGATATCGTGCGGAAACAGCAAGCAGGTATCGAGAAGTACGAGCGGCATCATGACGAGTTCCATACCGGGCTGTACTTACCAGAGAACATCGACAGGACCTACGAGCAGGTCATGGACCTTGCGGCACAGCATCTGCGACACAAGGAAAACGTGGTCCTTGACGCGACCTTCCAGAAGAAAAGCTATCGGGAAATGGCACGGAACATTGCAAAGAACCATCATGCGACTCCAGTGTTCATCTCCTGCACCTGCCCTGACGAGGTCGTGAAGCGACGCCTGGAGGAACGCTTGAAGAAGAAATCAGTGTCGGACGGCCGCTGGGAGATCTACCGACAGCAACAAAAGACGTTCGAACCGTTTTCGTCCGATGAACCGTTCCTTACCATGGACACGTCGAACGAGTCGTACGAGTATCGGATGGGTTTTTTAAGAACACTCCTATATCATGCTGGTGAGGTGACATAATGGAGCTTTCAGGATATTCCATCAACATCGAGGATGCTATAGCAACTATCAAGACACGGGGGTACAAAACAGTCGTGGTGCAGGTCCCGGAGGGTTTAAAACGAGGTGTGTTCCCTCTGGTGGAGCATCTTGAAAAAGAGACGGGTGCCCTTGTCCTCGTCTCCGCTGACCCGTGCTACGGGGCATGCGATGTCGTCAATTACGAGCTGAAGAACATGGACGTGGACTGCGTCATCCATATCGGTCATCTGGAGATCCCTTCGGTGGAGAACTTCTGGATTCCGACGATGTTCGTGAACGCTGTCTCAACCCTTGACGTCTCCCCGGTGGTGGAAAAGGCGGTGCCTAGCCTCGTGGGAAAACGCATCGGGCTGGTAACGACCGCGCAGCATCTCCCCATGCTTGAGACCGTTGAAACAATTCTTAAAAAGCACAACCTTGAACCCACAATCCCTCAGGGTGACGAGCGGATTGGAGCGAAAGGCCAGATCCTCGGGTGCGATTTCTCCGCGGGAGTAAGCAGCGCTGAGAACGTTGACTCGTTTTTATTCATCGGCAGCGGTATGTTCCACCCGGTGGGTCTGCTGCTCAGTACGCGTAAACCAGTGATCGCCGCGGACCCGTATACGAACACGGTGAAAAAACAAGAGATCGAGGACCTGAAAAACAACCTGCTGCGGCAGCGGTACGGGGCGATCATCGCCGCGCGGAATTCTCGAAAGTTCGGTATCCTGATCGGGGTGAAACGCGGTCAGCAGCGGCTCAAGGTAGCGCTTGCGGCAAAAAAGATGCTGGATGCTGAGGGGAGGACATCCTTGTTCATCACCCTTGATGATTTCTCGTACGAGGCGTTGCAAGGTTTCGGCGATATCGATTGTTACGTGTCGACCGCATGCCCCCGGATCGCGATCGATGATTACAACATGTACAAGAAGCCCATCATCACCCCTGTTGAGCTGGAGATAGTGCTCGGGAGACGGGAATGGGAGCAGTACGAGTTTGATCAGATTTCAGAGTGAGCGACCGTTCAAAATATAATTAGGGTCACAAAACCTTTTATGTGCCGGTGTACTCATCCTTCCTGCGATGACGGTATTACCACTGCGATGTCGACCCCTCGATGATCTCCTCGGAGGCGGCATTGAATGCGGGATCATCACTCGGGTCTACGGTGAGGCCGGGTCAGGGAAAACCAATCTGTGTCTCCAGGCGGCCCGGGAATGCGTGCGCAGAGGGAAGAAAGTCGCGTACATTGACACCGAGGGCAATCCCATTGAACGGGTGCGCCAGATATGTGTAGACTGTGATTATAAAAAGATCCTACGCAAGATCCTCTTCTTTAGTCCCCAATCATTTGAATCACAAGAGCAAATGGTCCAAGATGCGATCGCGACAAAAGGGGTTGGTCTCATAGTTGTTGATACGATCACGATGTTGTATCGCCTGAGCCTTGAACGGGATCAAGAGGGTGCGATCCGGTCGTTTACTAGACAGGTCACTAATCTTCAGGTCGCCGCGCGGGAAAAAAACATCGCAGTGATTCTCGTGGAACAGGTCTATACCGACAAGAACGGTGAGATTCGGCCCTTTACTGATTGGGACACCGGGCCGATGGCAAAGACAGTCCTATTCTTGGAGCGGAGGGGAATGGGGGAACGTGAGGCGACACTCATGAAGCATCGCTCGCAACCTAAGGGGAAGAAAGCGTGTTTTCGGATTCTTGCCGCGGGCTTGGAATAAAAAACAGAGGAAAAAGTGGTGAATGCCCAGAAACCTGAGGCCTATATTCTTTTCAGTTTACAGCATTCCTGATATTCTGTTTTATATAAGTCTGTATAAAAATTTAATAAGGATCCAACGTATAATTTCTATTAACGCGGGGGCGTATTATGGATAAAAAAATATGCGCAGGACTAGTAGTACTTATATTTCTTATCATCAGTTTTGTTCCAGTCGATAAGGGAATACTCATGGTTAATGAGAAACAAACGACTCATTCGACCTCGAGTGATATGGTCTATTCACCGACGCCGGATTGGGTTTCTGGTTCACCAGATTATAGTACCGGTGGCGCGCTTGCTGATTTCAATAACGACGGCTGGCTTGATCTGGTCGTCTCTGACGGGAATGACATGTCGCAGGGGCATGTGCGGGTCTACCTGAACGACGGTGACGGTCACCTTTCAACTGAAGCGAGCTGGCAATCTGCGGATGTCGCGTACAATGGTCATCTTGATGTCGCAGATATCGACGGTGACGGCTGGCCTGATGTCGCAGTCTCGTACCTTGGTACCGGTTCTTCGGTCGGCCCGATAGCTCGGGTGTACATGAACAATGAAGGAGTCCTTTCTTCCACCGCTGATTGGAACTCTAATATTGTCGGATGTGCGTTTGGTGTGGATTTTGGTGATATGAACAATGACGGCAGACCAGACCTAGCGATTGCCACAGGGAACGACTACATCCCAATTGCGTACCACACCTATGTGTACTTGAATGTGGGCGGTTCCTACGAGTCCTCACCGAGCTGGCAGTCCGATGATCAACATATAGATGATGGTGTGCTTTGGGTCGACGCAGATGCTGACGGCTGGCTCGATTTAGCGGCGATCGGCGCTGACCATCAAACAGAGATCTATCGAAATCTCGGTGGGGTGCTCGAGACGACATCCTCTTGGCAGACCACGGATAGTGGCTCACAATTCGGCATCATGCTGACCTCCGGTGATGTGACCTCCGATGGTATTCGCGACCTTTTCGCGACCGATAACATCCAGCTGGGGGGCAATGGGCGTTTCAAACAGTACACAGGACTCGCCGAAGGTTTCTTCTCGACCACGGCCTCCTGGACGTATAATGAGGGATACGGGTCCGCGGTGGAGCTTGCTGATGTCAATCATGATCAGCTCCTTGACCTTGCCACTGGCGCATGGTGGGACAACTCCCGCTTATTTCTCAATCAAGGGTCAGGGTTACCGTCGACACCTTCATGGAGCTCTTCCTATAGTACGGTGGTGGAAAAGATCGTGTTTGGCAACGTTGGTCCCACTCAAAATGACCGGATTGTTACTCAGGAGTTTCCTGGTGATGGTTTCCAGCGACTCTTCTACCTGCCCCATCAGGACATCCAGTACATCAATCAAGTGACATGCGACGGTGTTGTGCTGACGCCATCAGAGTACACCTATAGTAGGGAGGAGGGCTGGCTGACTGTGGCAAGTGCACCCATCCAGAAGCTTGAGGTGACGTACACGTTTTCGTACTCCCTTGATATGGTCGTGACAAACTGGGATTCCGATATCGGGAATTACCTGTATTACAACAAGCTCATTTTTTCAGATCTTGAAACCAATGGCAGCCTCCAATGGAACGATGTCTCACCGGGCGAGGTCTTGTATGGGAATTTCACCCTTCGAAACAATGGTGAACCGCAGTCTTCCCTTGATTGGAGCGTCAATGCGACCCCGTCATGGGGGGTCTGGACCGTTACACCGTCCTCCGGCGAGAATCTCACCCCCGAAGAGGGACCAGTTTCTGTTCACGTGACCGTCGTCGCACCCTCCGGTGGTGGTCCTTCCTACCATGGGGAGATCCTGGTGGTGAACCAGGAGGATCCTAGCGATGTCGGAAGGGTACCGGTGTGGCTCAATATGAGCCATCCTGTGCCCGCATTCGACATCACCTCCATCAAGGGATCTCTTGGGATTTCGCTTGCCTTCAAAAACACCGGGAATGTTTCAGCGACACACTTGAATTGGTCTATCACCGTCACAGGAGGGGCTTTCCACGGGATCAACAAGGAGACTCATGCCACGATTCTTTTGATGGATCCTGGACAAGAAAAAACCGTGAACATGAAGATGTTTTTCGGGTTTGGGAAGATACAAGGAACCTTTACGATAGGATGTGCTGAGGGCGTGACGAAACAAGTCTCCTTCTCAGGACGGCAGTTCTTGTTTTTCACAATGCTTAAGGGTGCAGTATTCAGCTAATTCATGATGAGCGATAACCAAAAAGGTTCGAAGCTGAAATATCGTAGTGTGGTACGATGAAACTCTTTAATAGTCATAATGATTTTCCAAGATGACGAGCTATGGCAGACCACGAGGAAATCAATTACAAGACCCTGCGACGGATTCAGCAAGCGGAGCAGACCGCGTCAGGGTTAACGAAAATTGAGGTGAATTTCTATCGCGATGTCGCCGCGTACGTCAAAAACCTCGAGCAGAGCATCGAAACGGAAAAGAACCCTCTGAAACTGAAACTCTTCTCCGATGAGATTTCAAACACGAAGAAAATCATCAGCAGCATCTATGAGCTGCGTGAGAAAAAAATCGTTCACACTGCTTTGTCTACGGTTCGAAGCGGAACACCAGACCTCAAGAATTTCCTTGAGGTGGAAAAAAGGCTCTTCGATAGCTTAGTGAAGCAGATCAGCTCCTCACGCCAGGAGGTGTTCGAAGGTCATAAGGAGCATCCTCCCACCACAAGCCTGCCGTCCCAACCAGAAGAGCCGTCCCCTGTGCGGGAGCCGAACACGAACCCTGTCGTGCGAGTGATTGAGGACACCCCTGAGTTCGTCGGCACGGACGAAAAAACATACGCGCTACGAAAAGAGGACGTGTTGTCACTCCCCAATGAGACCGCTGGTCCGCTCCTCAAAAAAGGCGTCGTGAAACAGGTGAAATAAACCACCCTACATTTTTATATACCTTCTTTACTTACGGTTACAATCGAACTGTGGTTTCTATGAAGATACCGAGGAAAATCAAGCGCTACTGCCCATACTGCAAAAAGCACACGCTTCATGAAGTTGACAAGATGAAGAAACGCAAGGCAAGCGAGTTGAAACGAGGGCAGCGCAGATTCAGACGTGCCACGAGCGGGTACGGAGGGTTCCCCAGACCGAAACCAGAAGGACGGGAAAAAACTAGTCGGCGGATAGCGACCCGGTTCACGTGCACCGTGTGCAAGAAGATGCATCAGCCGCCGAGTATCCGGTCGAAGAAGTTTGAGATAGAAGGTGAATAAGGGTATGGATCAACCGAAAAGCAGGTTCATTAAGGTACGCTGCAATGATTGTGAGAACGAGCAGGTGTTGTTTGATAAGGCGAGCACCACAGTCCTTTGTCATATCTGTGGGAGTAAGCTTGCGGTGCCGAATGGCGGGAAAGCCAGGATAAAAGGTACGATTTTGGAGACAATTGAATAAGGTTCATCTGCATGGTGAAGAAGGAGTACCCTGAAGAAGGGGAGCTTGTCGTTGGAACCATTACAACAGTGCAGGGGTTTGGCGCGTTTGTTTCTCTCGATGAGTACCCGAATAAGGAAGGGTTCATCCATATTTCTGAGATTGCGACCGGATGGGTCAAGCGTATCCGTAATTTCGTCCGGGAGAAACAAAAGGTCGTCTGCAAGGTCGTCCATGTTGACCAGGCGAAGAAGCACATTGATCTGTCACTGAAGAAGGTCAACGAGCATCAGCGACGGGAGAAGATCCAGGACTGGAAGAACGCGCAGAAGGCGTCTCGGCTGTTCGAGATGGTTGCGCGCGGCCTCGGGAAAACCGAGGAGCAATGCTATAATGAGTTCGGTGACGCGCTCATCAAGAAGTATGGGGCGTTATACGTCGCGTTTGAGGAATGCGCGTACGACCCGCACACCCTGGTGAAAGACGGGTTTTCTGGGGAATGGCTCAAGAAGTTCGAGGAGGTCGCCAAGGGTAACATCGCGATCCCCTTCGTAGAGATCAAAGGCATGCTGCTTCTTACCTCGTTTCTCCCCGATGGCATTAACCATATCAAAGAGGCGCTCGTGGTCGCGGAGAAAAGCGAGTTTGATGATGTGACGATTGACATCAAGTACATCGGCGCGCCACGGTACATGGTCAAGATAAAGGCGCCGGATTACAAGATCGCGGAGACGCAGATGAAAAAGGTGGTGGAGCGTGCCGCGTCGTATATGACGAAGATGAAAGGCGAATGCGAGTTTCAGCGTGAAGTCGAAGAGTAGATGTCCGAGATATTCTATTGCCGGAAGTGCGGGGTGTACACCCTTCAGACGGTGTGCAGCCGCTGTAAACAGAAGACCGTATCACGGAAACCTGCACGGTTCTCGCCCCAGGATCACTATGGGAAGTACCGGCGGGCGTTAAAGAAATTGGAGAGTAGCTAAATATGCAACTTGTGGAGATTCGCTATACAGAGAAGAAACCGAAACTGAAGGCACCTATCCTCATCGAGGGGCTGCCTGGGATTGGGAACGTCGGGAAGCTTGCGGTAGAGCACCTCATCGAGGTGATGCGTGCGAAGAAGTTCGCGGAGCTGTACAGCAAGGATTTCCCGCCGCAGGTGTTCATCAACCCGGACGGGACGATCAAACTCGTCAACAACGAGTTTTTTTATTGGAAGGCGAAACGGCGAGGTCAGAAGGACATCGTGTTTCTCACCGGGGATTACCAAGGTCTGTCATCGCAGGGTCAGTATGAGCTTGCGGAGTCGATTCTTGATGTGGTGCAAAGCCTCGGGGTGAAGCAGATGTTCACCCTTGGTGGGTATGGCCTTGGCCGGGAGATTAAGGAACCCAAGGTGCTGTTCGCGACCACGGACAAGAACCTGGTGAAGGAGATGAAACAGTACGGGGCGGTGTTCAAGAAGAACGAGCCTGGTGGTGGAATCATCGGGGCAAGCGGCCTTCTGCTTGGTCTCGGGAAGCTGCGTGGCATGACCGGGACGTGCTTCATGGGGGAGACCCCAGGGTATTTGGTGGACCCGAAGAGCGCGAAAGCGGTCCTACGGGTTTTAACGAAAGCGGTGAACCTTACTATCGACCTCTCCAGGCTTGAGGAAAAGGCGCGGGAGATTGAGTACATCGCGCAGCAGCTCAACGAAATGGAGTCCATGGTGAAGGAAAAGCCCGATGACATCCGATACATCGGGTAACATTCACTCTTTACCTTTCTTTTTTTTTTTGATTTCATTAGAGAACAAAAGAAAAGAAAAAAAGGTTGTGTTATTTAACAATCATGATGAAAAGGATCAGGGTCGCGTTCACGCGAACGACTTGTTCTTTGGCGTTGATCGCTGAGACGGTTTCCGTGATTTTCACAGGGCCTAACCCTAGGGTGAACGGAGTAATTACGGTCTTTTGGTTGTTTTGGGAGAGATCTTCGTAGTATTTGAACGAAAAGGCGTGGATGAGTCCAAGGATGCCGCCGGTTACGGTAATGTTGCTTGCGACATTGCCCGCGGTGCGATTCCCGGTGTTCTTAATAGTGAACGAGGGCCCAAGCAGGCTTTTACCGACCGTGATCGAAAGCGTTGTCTCCCGTGCACCGTAGGTCTGGAAGCACGCGTCGCTATTCGTCAGGTTCTGCCAGGAATGACCGTCATCAAGCGAGTAGAACGCGGCTCCGTCTGGGTAGACGTTCGAGCCGTTCCCCGCACAGTAGTAGATGTTGTTGGTCACATTTGTGGTGTACATCACCAAATAGTAGGTAGTGCCTGGTGTCACCCAGACGCTGAAGAAATCGAACTCCACCCAGGTGAGATTCCCGGTCGCGTTTGCGGGATCGTAGATGTGAAATTGGTCTGGGGTCACCTGCACGGTCGCAAGAGCGTACCCGGAAAGGTTTTCTTTGAGGTCGCAGGTGCAGTTGTGGGTCGTGGTCGCGTTTCTCGCCATAAGGAAAAGTACTCGGGTGATCACATCCTTGGTGGTGATGAAGGATTGGGCGGCTGACAGGTTCTGCTGGTGGGTCGTATTGAAAAACACTGCACCGATGGGCAGCGGGGTTTTATCTGGGTTGGTCATCGACTGATCAAGCTCGTCTTGGAAGGCGACGCCAGACGGGTTGCTCTGTTGTGGTACTTGGGATGCTGGTGTGATGACCGCACCGAAGCCTGAGGCGATGACTATCCCAACGACAAGTAAAATCCCTACATTCTTCATAGTGGTTCGTATCCCCTAATTTGTTAACTAATATCATTGGGTATTTATATAAATTTCTGACAAAGAAAGGATTCTCCCAGAGCTGTCACTGATCTTGATTCTCAGGGAATATCCTCGTCTTTCTCGAAGGACTTTTTTTCGGAGACACCAATCAGATTATGTTTCTGGGTGCTGTCATAATTTTAATATACTTCTGAGCCATATTCCTTTTTTTGAAGGTGGATAAAGTATGGAAAATATTGTGGAGCAATTTGGTCGGAACGCGGGTGAAATCTGGAAGACACTCAATACCCTCGGTCCGCTTACGGAAACAAAATTAAAGGAAACAACGAAGCTGCAGGACGATGAGTTCTATGCGGCGATCGGCTGGCTCGCACGGGAGAACAAAATCAACAAGACCGGTGCGATTTACAAGCTCGGGGAGACGAACCTGACCCAGAAGATTGGCGCTGACGCCGGGAAACTCTGGACGACACTGACCAAATACGGCAGGATTGACCTATATGATCTCTCCCATGAGTTACCGCTTGATGAGCGGGATATCTACTCCGCGGTCGGCTGGCTCGCCCGGGAGAACAAGATTGAGCCAAAGAAAGCGATCCCGAAGGATTATCAAGTAAAAACCTGGTATTAAAGATACAAGAATCCTTCTTTTTTTCTCTCTTTTTCGTTTTTTCTTTTTTTTACTTTTGTGTAAGGTAAGCGATTTTTTGCTCGAACTCTACAAGGTCATGAACGACATAGGCGCCTTTGGTGGTACGGTCCCTGTCCAGGTAATACGCGGTGATGCCGTGCCGTTTCGGTTCCTGGTAGTCGAAGTCCTTGTGGTCGCCGACATGGGCCATCTCCTCTGGAGCGATGCAGAGCGTGGCGGTGATCATCTCATAGAAATCCTTGACTTTTTTCACGGTATGGAAATCAGAGGTCGAGGAGAACACCCGGTGGAAGTACCCAGCGATTTTGGTTTTTTTAAGCTGGACTTCGATGAATTCTTTTTTTGCGTTGGAGCTGATGATAAGCTCGTATTTTTTTGACAGTCGCCCGATGACTTGGGGTACCTCGGGGTAGACCTCGGCGTACTTGCAGTATTGCTCGAGCATCTTCTTCCAGTCGGTCTTGAGGTCGAAGCGTTCGAACCAGTAGCCAGGGTCGTACCATTCGATCCGGTTGTCCCCTATCTTTTCGTACTCCTCGAATAAGAACTTCGTTGCGTCCTCGAAGGAGACATGGTGGCGTTTCGCATACAGATGCGGAACACCTTTTAACCAGAACGCGTCCGCGAACGCATGGGTCATGATGGTGCCGTCAAAGTCAAAGGAGAGTACCTTGATCATCTGGTGAGCGGGTACGCGTGCGTTGTATTAAAACCTATGCCGGCGCTGGTTTCTTTGTTCGCTTTAGCATGAGCCATGCGGCTGCTGCGATGATGCCGATCGCAATGATCGCCATCGCAATGAGCGCGGTGGTCGCGACATCGCTGTTCAAAGACCCTTGAGTGGTCCGTTTGAGGTAGATGCCGAGCAACGCCCAGACGACCACAAGGCTGTAGGCGATGTCACGTCTCGTGATAAGGGCGAGAAGCGTGATCAAAACTCCGACGCTGATTACGAGCTGAGTCCACATGATGTCGCTGATACCAAGGCCATCCCAATGGACAGAGACGAGGTACGCGGTGACGTTCGCTATCGTCGCAACCGTGATCCAGCCGAGGTACACACTGAACGGGAGGTGTACGCAGAGTTTCTCCTTCAAAGGTACGGACGAGCGACCGACGTCAAGGCGTTCGTACAGAGCAATCAAGGTCAGCAGCAGGATAATCATGATGATCAGGGAGAGTCCGATCTGTTGGTAGTGCCAAGCGAAGATCCAGGCGGAGTTCGCGACACAGCTGAGGATGAACAGCCAGCTAATCTGGAAGAGGAACGGCATCTGTGGTTTCTCTTTCTTGAAAAGATCCCTTGCTTGATAAATCGCAAAGACGACCCAGAGGATGTAGATGATTCCCCAGATGGAGAACGTGAGGTTCGCAGGGACGAACAGGTTCGGGAGCGCATCCGAGAGCTCCTGGGTTGATTTTCCGTTAAGCGGTAGGATGACAGCAAGTCCGTTGATGATGATGGTCGCAATCATCGCAAGGATGTTCCCAACCTGCAGTAGTTTCTTTTGCTTATTTGGTGTCATACTCCTCACTACCTCACCAATGAAATAGGGTGCGGCCACATAAGCTTTATGGGGTGCCTACAAAAGAAGTGGGTTTAGCGAGGGCAGCTGGAGAGGCCTTGCTTCTCGAGGTACTGCTGGTGGTAATCCTCCGCCTGGTAGAACTCAGTCGCCTCCGTGATTTCTGTCACGATTTTTTTCCGGTACGTCTTGGATTGTTCGAGTTTCTGCTTCGAGCGTTCCGCCGCCGCCTTCTGCTCCGGCGTGTGGCAGAGGATTGCAGAGCGATACTGGGTACCCCTGTCTGGTCCCTGGCGGTCGAGGGTGGTCGGGTCATGGATCTCCCAGAACATCTCCAAGAGCTCGTCGTAGGTGATTTTGGTGGGGTCGAAGGTGACCTCGACAGCCTCCGCATGCCCGGTCTTGTCGGTGCAAACATCCTCGTAGGTCGGGTTTTTCATGGTCCCACCTATGTATCCTACTCGGGTGGACACGACACCTTCGAGGCATCGGAATACTTCCTCGACGTGCCAGAAGCATCCTGCGGCAAAGGTTGCTTTCTCCATGAGAACTATCTCCTGGAGGAATATCAGAAGCTCTGGTTAATAATGTTTTTCCCATCAGGTGATCTCGGTAAAAAACAATAAAAAAATATATACATCATACGCTATTTCCCCATACCAGCAGGGATATGACGTGAACGAAGAAGACAAAAAAACGTTTCTGGACGATTTCAAAAAAGCAGACATCCAAAAGAAACTGGATATGTGGTACTTTGCGGTAGAGCAAGAAGGGATCTGGGAAGAAATCCTTGCCGAGATGTCCATGATCGCCCAGGCTGCAAACCCACAGAAAGGAAAAATGGTTGAGGAAGAATAACCCATGAACGAGGATGACAAGAAAGAACTCATTGAAGAATTCAAGAAAGGCGACGGAACAAAACGCCTCGACCTATGGGACTATGCGCTCGCCCAGCAGGTCCTCTGGGAGAACATCATCGCAGAACTTCAGAAGATCGCTCACGAGCAAGGGGTCGACAAGAAGCTTGACGAGCTTATGGAAAACGACCTCAAAGAAGCTGAGAAGCAGTAACCCTTACAGCCCGACGTATTTTACGCTCACATCCCACAGTTTATTCGCGACGTCCATGTCGTAGGACTCAGGATTAATCCTTTCCACCTGTTTTTTCTCAAAATACTCCCCGCTGATCGTGAGATTAGGGTCGCTTGCGAGGTACACCGCGGTCTCTGCACCCTTCACCGGCGGTTTCCCCATGATTTTAAACACCAATCGTGAGGCCACCCCCGCATCATGTCCAAGGTTCGTCCGGGTCATTCCAGGGTTTGCGCAGTTCACGATCACACCAGTTCCTTCTAGTTTCTGTGCAAGGAGCCGGGTGAACAGGATCACCGCAAGCTTCGAATGGTTGTACGCCTTCAGCCCTGAGAAACTCTTTTTCAACTCGAGATCATCGAACTGGATGTTCCCCGAGTGCAATCCTGAGGCGACGTTCACGATGCGTGACGGCGCGCTTTCCTTGAGCCTCTCAAGTAAAAGGTTTGTCATGAGGAACGGTGCTAGGTAGTTCACCGCGAACGTCTCCTCGATGCCGTCCTTACTGGCGCGTCTTTTGAAATCCCAAATGCCCGCGTTGTTGATGAGTATATGCAATGCGTTATACTTCTGGAGGAACTCAGCGCAGAATTTTCTGATCGAGACGAACGACGACAGATCGCACAACATGACATCGATATTCTTGTTCTGGGTCGACGCGATGAGCTCCTGCTTTATCTGCTCCCCTTTCTGTGTATCTCTCGTGGTCATCACGATGGTTGCGCCGAGGCGTGCGAGCGCCCGCGCGGTCTCTTTCCCAAGGCCTGAGGTCGCGCCAGTAATCAGTACGATTTTTCCTTTCATCAGCACCTCACCATGAAGAGGAGTACTTATTAATTTGTACTATATATTAAAGATGCTAAGAACAAGGCGTATTCGAAAGATTAAAGAAACACGTTTTTCTTCAACACTCTTATGACTGCCCATCGGCGTTTTCGTCGCTGCCATCTCTCCCACTTAGTGGAAGAGGACCTCAAAGGTCTCTCCCCGATCCAGACAATCATGAAGATGACGGAGGACGACTCCATTCGAGCCTTGGGCCTTGACCCGGCGAACGTGATCTCTTTTGGCGGTGGCTGGTGCAACCATACCGCACCTGAGGCGCTCCGGGAGGCGTACAAAGAGATCATCGAGGATACCAAGCTGTTTCATCAAAGCGGCAGGTACAGCCCGATCGTCGGCGACTCGCTCTGCCGGGAGCAGCTCTGCAGGTTCGAGGGTCATATCTTCGGCTTGAAAAACCTTGAACCCCAGAACATCCTTCTTGGCCAATCCTCCACGCAGCTCTTCCAGGATGTGCTTCGCGTCGTCTGCGACCCAGGCGAACCCATTGGGTTCCTTGATCCGACGTATGCGAACTACCGCAACGCGGTGAAATGTGCGCTCCAGCACTCTAAGATGCTGTTCCTTCCCGCCCTGGACCCGACAGAGTGGACGTACCTCGTTGACCCAGAAGCGACCCTTGAACAGTTGAAACACTACTGTGAGAAGGGTCTGCGGATGTTGGTGATTCCGGTCCCGGACAACCCTACGAGCCAGATTCCCTCTGACGAGTTCCTCCGTGGCGCCCTCGAGATCATGCATGATGCATGCGGGTACCTCCTGCTCGACCATGCGTACAAGACGCTCTGGTTCGGGGACATGCCGAAATGTTTTTCATGGTCGCCTGTTGACAACCCGAACCTCATCACGGTTCACACCAACTCGAAATGGCTTTCGAGTCTCGGCAGACGACTCGGATGGGTCGAAGCGGATGCATCAATTATCACTGGTTTTGAGAAGGTCAACGAATCCGTCATCCTGTCACCGGACACCCTGCACAGCATGACGACCGCACGGTTCCTCCAACGCACCCTGCAAGAAAAAAGCCTCAGGCCCTATATCGAGGAGACTCGGCGTTTGTACAAAAAAACCGCTCAAGTGATAATCACCGCGATCGACAGGCATCTCGGCTGGAAACGGCTCATGCCACAGGGTGGGTTGTACACGTCATGTCCGACCCCCGCAAGTGAAGATCCTGTGAGATTCGTGGAACGGGTACTCAAGCAGACCGGGGTGCTGCTCATCCCTGGTATCGGGTTCGGCCCGAGCATGGAGCATGCGGTCCGCATCTCATATGGCACCCTGTGCTATGAGCACGACCATATCAGGGAAGGTATCGAGCGGATCGGAAAATATCTGGGAACAGCGCATTAGATTCTTTGTACCAGCATTTTCTCTTCACCAGTGACTGCGAGTATTTTCACACCGATGGTGCTATGCTCCCTTGGAATGTTGAACTCGTACGTTCCTTTCACCAAGGCATCCTTTTTTAACGGAACATCAGCATACGAACCATGGAACACTGTGCCGTCGTAATCGGGATCGATGAGCACCGCGTCGATCATGCTTCTGAAATCAGGGATTTTTTCCTTAAGGATGTTCTTGCTGATGCCAAGGCTTTTGAGAAGGATTGGAGAATCAAATGAATCGAGCGTGATGCGGACATGTTGTTTATCGAGAGATTCCACCGTCATGGTCGCTCTCACCGTTGGATTGTTGCTAGGATTTCTCTTTCTTCTTGCTTGTGGATTCACTTGATAGATCAAGAAACTCGGGTACCTCGTTGTTTTTGTTCGCAGCTGTTCTCCTATAATCTGCTGGAGCAGTCTGCTCGTCATCTGTACTGCCCCCTGGTGCACGTCACAGGCGATCCAGCGCCTCCCAAGCAGCTGCGCGACACGCGCGGTCGTACCAGACCCCGCAAACACATCGAGCACGAGGTCATCAGGTTTCGAGAACGCAGTAAGCAGTCGTTCGAGGAGCTCCTCGCTTTTCTCGGTCCTGAATCCATGGTCGAACGAGTACGAGGCGATATCAGACCAGACCGTGTCAAGGAATTTACGAGGGCTGGGAGGAACCCAGTGTTCGATCTTTCCCGTCGGTGATTTCCTGATGAACTCTTTATCGCAGCCCGTCTGCATCCAATAGTGATATAACGAGAGAGTATCCGTGGTGTGGTTCCGTTGGTATTCAATGTAATTGTCCATCCCTTGCTGTGCTCTGGTCTTTCTCCATTTCCATTGACCAGCGGTCGGGGTGACCCCCAGGATTGGATAGCGCATGGTCGGCCGGTCAGCCCCGCTCCAGAACTCCTTCCAGTACCCCTGCGGATGGTTCACCTGCTCCTTTTTGACCGTGACTGGTTTGAAACGGGTCTCCGGCTGTTTGCTATAACAATAGATCACGTCATGCCCCTGGGGGAGCGACTTGATTTCTGTGAACTGCCCTTGGAGATTCTTGTAGACGCGTTTCACGATGAGTTCGTTACGGAAGTTCTCCTGACCAAAGACCTCATCCAGGACAACCTTGACGTAATGGCCGACATGGTAATCAAGATGCACGCAGAGAAACCCGGTGTCTCTCAGCAGTTCCTTGAGCTTGAGGAGCCGTTCGTACATGAACTGGAGGTACGTTGCGGTGTCCCAGGTGTCCTGGTACGCGGTCTGTTGAAGGAGCGCCGGACGTGTCGCAGCCCCTCGCAGTTTAATCGTGCGGACGTACTCGGAGCCGCTGTTGAACGGTGGGTCGATGTAGATGAAATCAATGGTATCCCGAAACCCGTTGGACAACAGGAGATCGAGGACCTGGGTGTTATCACCCTGGAAGAGGAGGTTGTGCCATTCCTGCTTCAGCGAATCGTACGCGAAGTGATACGGTGCTTTCACGGACCGTTGTGGATCGAATATCTCGGTGAGGTGAGCAGAGACTCCTGTGACAGCATGAGGTCGTTGTTTTCCTTTCCAGTGCACCTGAACCGGTGCTACTCTTGATAATGGTGAACGATTTTTTTCCAGGCAGGTCATCTCCAGGGAAGGATATTGAAAGGATATGGTGTGGAATGATAAGGCTTTTTTCCTTTCCAGAGATCGCAGCAGGCCCACCAGTATTCTTATAAAGCTGATTCGCCTTCTGAGAAATGGAGGATTTGTATGAAGAAAGCGATCGCGGTCATCATCGTAGGTTTGTTCGTGCTACCAATAATTTCTACAGGCATCAATTTCAGCACGGGTGAGCAGATTCAAAAGATCAGTCATGCTGGTGTTTTGGCAGGCGGCTGGGTAGAGCAGCGTGACGGTCTCACGATCCTTCATGTCAACGGTTCCCATTATCAGATGGGGTTCCAGCACGGAAGTCTCCTTCGCGAGCAGGTTCAGGAGAACATCCGGGCGTTCCTTACGTTTGCGAATCAATCGATCTCCTACAGCACGCTCCTTGGGTGGTGGAATCTGGAAAGCCCGTTCGTACCCCAGGAGTACAAGGATGAGATGCAGGGGATCGCCGACGGTGCTGGCGTATCCTATGAGTCAATCATGGTTGCGATCACCGCGATCGAGTACGCGGACCATGGGTGTTATGGGATCTCGGCATGGGGTAATGCAACCACGAACGGAACCCTGTATCACTCCCGCAGTTTTGATCTGCCGTCGACCATCAAGGACCCGATCACCGGGAAGCATCCGTATGAGAACAGCATCCTTATTGTCCGTAATCCAGACGACGGGGTAGCATCCTTGGCACCGTCGATTGCTGGTTCCTTCCATACCGGTGGCGGCATCAATGAGAACGGTGTCGCGCTCGGCATCCAGATTTGCTGGAGCAAGGACCAGACCTTCTTGGGGAACCCGTATCAGTTCCGCGTGCAGGCGGTCCTTGATCATGCGACGACCGCGCAGGAGGCCATAGACATTCTTAACACGAACCGGACCCACGGGTTCAACTTCGTGGTCTCCCAGGCATCCCCCGCTGAGGGGTTCGCCTTGGAGCAGACCGCGAATTACACTTACGTCGGCACCTACAACAACTCGACCGAGTCCCTGCCGCCGTTCTACCAGCTCGATCATATCGTGCGACGTACCAACGTGTTTCTTGACCCGACCATCGCGCGGACCCAGCGAGTGCTATACGACCCGACTGGTTTGCTTGGGTTCCTTGTCCTTCTCCTCCACAAGTGGATCATCAGCCCGTATTATGCAGTGTACCACCTCTATGACTCGGTGAGCAAGGAGCTTGTGGCTGGCAACAGCACGCTTGATCTGAATACGACCATGGCTGCGCTGCAGAACGGGTACCGTTCACCCAACGACCTGATGCTTCGGATTATCAAATTCCTTGGGAAGGGCACTGGGATGGCTGAGTCGTGGAACCAATGGACCGCGTGTCCGTCGACCGGTGATATGGTGGTGAGTTTCGCGGACAGCACGAGCATGGCGTACAAGACCCCTGTTCACTACGTCAACTTCTACGAACTTCTCCAGGAATCCCCGCCGTAATCTCGTATGGTCTGGGACTACCGCAGTATAAAAAGATGTCCGAATATCTTTAAAATACAGTAGATATTTCATACTGCTTAGGGGCTTTTTCTGAAGCGTTCCCAGGAAGCACCATGGATAAACCAGCGAGCATCACCCGGACCTGTGTCGACTGCGGCAAAGACATCAGTAGATTGCATCATCACGCGGTACGCTGCAAGGAATGCGCTAAGATAAGGAAGCAGCAGCAGGACCAGCTGCGGCATCGTGAGGGCCGGGGGCGGCGGCTCCAATGGCTGTTCTTCGTGGAGGACCAGGAGACCGAGGAGCTGTTCCATCGCAGCGCAAAAGGAAGCAAACTGCGGTACTGGCTGGACAAGATCTGCAAGCAGTTGACCATCCAGGATCTTGATTTTCTGCTGATGCTGTGGGACTGGCGGGCGCGTACAAAGGAACTCACACCGACGCTACGACGGGAGTACCGGACCTGCGCGGGTATGGTGCGTGACTGGCGTGACTACAACGTCATCAACAAGGTGTTCGACAACACCTCGTTCGACGCGGAGACCGGGGTGATCTTCAACGCGGACGGCTCGTACCTCACCGTGGATTTCGATGAGAACAACGAGTCGTACATCATTCGGAACAGCGAGGGTACCGTGATCTGCCAGTACTAGGAGAAAAAAGTGGGTTTTTACTCTTCGAACCACACAACAAAGTTTACAGTATGTTTTTTTTGATTTTTTGTTGATGTGATGTTTCCTGTATGTTTTTTTTATGAAATACTCGCTGTGCGCTGTGAAGCCTGTGTTCATGTAAAGGTTTTTTAGCCGCACTCCCTTTCGTCATGCATGCGTGCCCCTCTCGTCGACCTCTTCGACTGGCTTCATACGAACGCGTCGAAGGCGACCTACAACCTCGCGTACAGCAACATCTACGGGCTGACCGTCGAGGAGTACCAGCGACATTGCGGATATTTACTCCCAAAGGACTTCGATCTGGGGATCAACGAGGCTCACGGTGCTAAAGAGCTTATCCAAACTCTTAGTAAGATGTATCAATGCTTAGAAGAGAATATCGTGACAACGACCGGCGCTTCTGAGGCGAACTACCTCGTGTTCTCCTCGCTCCTTGAACCTGGTGATGAGTTCATCATTGAGCAGCCGAGCTATCAGCCGATGTGGCTGACCCTGGAGATGCTTGGCGGGAGGCGTGTCACCTGGCCGCGGCGATTTAAAAACAAATACCATCTGGACATTGAGACGCTTGAGCCGCTTATCACGAACAAGACGAAATTGATTGTTCTGACGAATCTTCATAACCCGAGCGGCGTCTGGACTGACCGAAGAACCATGGAATCGGTCGCCAAGATTGCGGAAGACCACGGCTGTTACGTGGTGGTCGATGAGATTTACCTTGACGGGGGGTTCAAGCGATATACGTCATCCTTTGGTCTCCCACAAGTGATCGTGACCTCAAGTGCGACGAAGGTGTACGGCCTGGGCGGGTTGCATACCGGCTGGATCGTTGCACCAGCAGAAATCGCTGCGGAGTGCCAGCGGCGGAAAGCACACACCACTGGGACTTCCTCGTTCGTCTCCGAGGTGATGACCTCTCATGCTCTTGGTGCTGCACGCGAGAAGCTGATCGCTCGATTCCAGAGCCGAGCAGAAAAGAATATCGGTCTCCTGAGGAAATGGATGCGTGAGCATCATGATATGCTCGACTGGGTTGAGCCGGATGGAGGTATCGTCTGCTTCCCGAGGTACCATCTTACCATGCCGTCGGTTCCCTTGTGCAAGCGATTGCTTGATGAGGCAGGTGTTCTGGTGAACCCTGGCGCGTTTTTCAATGAGGAGGACCATTTCCGCGTGTCGTACGGAATCGAATCAGAGGCTCTTGAGCGTGCGCTGGGAGCGCTTGCGGACGCGCTCGCGCGGTTCAAAAACCTTCAATAAACATTTGTATAGTCACCTTTGTCTCTTGTTCCAGAGTTAAAAATGTTGATATAAGTTTTTATAACAACATCTCTTATTACGATGTCATGATAGGACAGGTCAGGAAGAGGAACGGCAAGATCGTCCCATTTGATGCGACAAAGATTTCAGCGGCGATCCAGAAAGCCATGGCCGCCCTTGAGATGAAGCAGAAAAAGGATGCGGAGAGGATTACCAAAGCCGTGGTCGCCGCGCTCGAAGCGAACGTGTCGTCGTTCCATGATGGCATCCCTGACATCGAGCAGATCCAGGATACGGTAGAGGACGAGCTCGAAAAGCAGGATAAACGGTTGTACATGGCATACTCGCTGTACCGTCGGTCCCGTGGGATCGCTCGGGAGATCAGGCGGTATTTCAAGATCGAAGATGACCTGAAGCTCAGCGTGAACGCCTTGAAAGTACTCCAAGAGCGGTACCTCCTCAAGGACGAGGAGGGACGTATCGTTGAGACCCCAACGCAGATGTTTTCCCGAGTCGCAAAGGCGATCGCGTCAGTTGACAAGCGGTATGGTGGAAACCCTGAGGAGGCTGAGAAGGAGTTCTGCGCTGCCCTGTGTAACCTTGAGTTCATACCGAACTCGCCCACGCTCATGAACGCGGGGACGCAGCTTGGGCAGCTGTCCGCGTGTTTCGTGCTGCCGATTGAGGACAGCCTTGAGAGCATTTTCACGACACTCAAGGATATGGCCGTGATCCAGCAGTCAGGTGGCGGCACCGGGTTCGGATTTTCCAGACTTCGTGAGAAGGGCGCAATGGTGAAAAGCACGAAGGGCGTCGCAAGCGGGCCTGTTTCATTCATGAAGATCTATGACAGCACGACCGAGGTAATCAAGCAGGGTGGGAAGCGTCGTGGTGCGAACATCGGGATCCTTCACTGCATGCACCCTGACATCGCTGAGTTTGTGACCGTGAAGTCAGGGAAGAAACTCACGAATTTCAATATCAGTGTTGCGGTGACCGATGAGTTTTTCCATAAGGCGTTGCGAGGAAAGTCGATTGCGCTGCGCAGTCCGAAGGACGGCAAGATCGTGCGTAAGATCAACGCTGAGACCCTCTTGAGGATGATCGTGAAGAACGCCTGGGAGACGGGTGACCCTGGACTTGTGTTCATCGATGAGATCAACCGGTGTCACCCACTAAATCGAGTGGGGACGATCGAGGCGACGAACCCGTGCGGTGAGGTGCCGCTGCTCGGGTACGAGTCATGCAACCTAGGGAGCATTAATTTGGGGAAGTTCGTGAAGGAAGGCGTCGTGGACTGGAAGAGGCTTCGTGAGATCACGCGTCTGGGGGTGCATTTCCTTGATAACGTGATCGATGCGAACCATTATCCTTTGAAGGAGACCGCGGAGATCACAAGGAAGAACAGGAAGATCGGGCTTGGGGTGATGGGGTTCGCGGACCTGCTTTATCTGTTGAAGATACCGTATGACAGCAAGAAGGCGGTTTTACTCGCGGAAGAACTCATCTCGTTCATCTCCAAGGAGGCACATCAGATGTCCATGGAGTTGGGCAAGACCCGTGGTTCGTTCCCGAATTTCAAGGAGAGCACGTGGTACCCGGGGTATCCTGCGATGCGTAACGCGACTTGTGTGACGATCGCGCCGACCGGGACGATCAGCATCATCGCGGACTGCTCTTCCGGCATCGAACCTGTGTTTGCGCTCGCGTTCGTACGACGTGTCATGGAAGGCAAGCAGCTTCCCGAGATCAACGAGGTGTTCAAGCGGGAGCTGCTCAAGCGTGGGTTGTTCTCCGATGAGCTGATCCATGAGATTTCGAAGACGGGCAGCATCACGGATGTCAAGCTTCCTTCGTTGATGAAGAGGATCTTTATCACGTCGCTTGATGTCGCCCCGGACATTCATGTGCGGATGCAGGCTGCATTCCAGCGGCATGTGGACAACGCGGTGAGCAAGACCGTGAACCTGCCGAAGGATGCGACGCTGGAGGATGTGCGCCGGATTTATCTGCTCGCCTGGCGGCTCAAATGCAAGGGGATCACGATCTATCGGTACGGCAGTAAGCCGGAGCAAGTACTATATCTCGGAACCGGGAAACCGATCGTGGTGACGACTGATTTTGCCGGAGGCTGTCCGACCGGTCTGTGTCCGCTGTAGCATGTTGTCGAAAAACAAATATTTAAAAACGCTCAGACGATAAGTTCCTTGCCTCTAGGGATGAAATTGATGCACAAGACTTTGGGATGAATGTCGGTGCGTTGTTTTTGTTGAGAGGACGGAAGGAAGAGACGATGAGGAACATCAAGGTTGGGGATAAGGTCCAGATCACGTGTGAGGCGAAACTTGAGTCCGGGGAACTGTGTTATAAGAATGATGCTGATAATCTGATTGAGCTTACGGTCGGTGAGGAGAAGTTCTTCCCTGCGATCGAGAAGGCCTTGGAGGAGATGGGTGAGGGGCAGACGAAGACCATCACGCTTGAGGCTGCGCAGGCGTTCGGCCTGCACATCCCGGAGCTTATCATCAAGGTGCCTCGGACCGTGTTTCAGAACGACGGTGATCTTGAGATCGGCTCGCGGGTGAAGATCGATGCGCCTACAGGCAAGTCGTTTGTGGCGACCGTGGTCGCGATGGATGAGTCTACGTTCACGCTTGATATGAACCATCTGCTTGCGGGGAAGCGTCTTATTGTGACGTTCACCGTGGTTGCGATCCTTGCGCCAGTTGTTGAGCAATAAATTTTATATATATAATTGATAATCTAAATAGATATATATTTTTCCTTGAAAATCGAGAAAGGATTTATCGTTTCATGGGAGACATAATCGTATTACCCGCGTTGTCGTAAGACGCGCAATGGGGTAGGTAACCCCAGTCTCCAGTTATCCCGAATTTCCAGCAGAGGAGAAAACCCCAACCGACCCAAGCCACCTCGTACGGCGGTCCTGTGTACGTCCGAAGGATTTTATTGTCAGCTATGATGTCGACCCTGTTGATACCGCTCGTTGCATCGCTGACATTCGTTGAAAACTTCCAGAGTTTCACCCCTAATCGCTCAGCCTTGAAGAACGTAACAGTTGGCCCGTTGCGATCGATTTTGAAGCCGAGCCAGAACACCCCTGAGGAAATCCCATGGTGATCAACCCAAAACCAGTGGAATGCATATATCCCGTCGGTGGAAACTCCAAAGGGTGATGTGTACTCAGCCCAGGGGTCTTCATTGAGGGCGTAATACACGTGTGAGACATTCAACAAGACAGGGGTGAAGAAGACAGTACTGATGTACCATCCGTTCTCGCCCATCGTTCCCCCATACGTCCAATAGACCGGCATAGCAGCCAAGACGAAATCATGGGTTGAGCTTTCATTGCTCTCCACCGTCGAATACGTGGTGTAGTATCCATTCGCCGAGCACGAGACGTTCTTTATGCACGGGCAGAGAGGAATCTCGGTTACCGTGTAGTAACCTGATGCATCCGTGTACCCGTCTCGGTGGGTGTCGTGGAAGGAGACGCGCACGCGAGCCCCTTTAACAGGATGCATTCCCGTATCGTTGACATGACCTAAAAGGACACCATGGTACAGCGTTGTTCCCGTTCTTTGAATCTTGGATGCGGACGGAGGAAAGGCGTCCGGGCGAAAACCTGGTAGGTCCTTGAACGGCGGAGGCGAGGACATCGCGGAGTTCCCCGCGTTATCATAGACAATCCCTTGAGCATACCTCCCTCGGCCTTGGTACAAATATTCATAAGGCGCTCGTGTCACCTCACCGACGTAAGAATCATCGACATAGAATTCCACTTTAGCGACTCCACTGGTCGCATCGACGACCGACGCATTCATCAAATAACACGTCTTCCGATAGTTCAAGGAAGACACGTCCATCCATTGAAAGACAGGTGGGGTTCGATCGATTTTGAAACCAACCCAATACACTGAAGGATTTCCCTGTTTATTGGGGCACTGCCAATGCAGAACATAGATGCCGTCTTGGCTTATGGTAATCGGGGCACCGGTATATTTGGTCCAGGGATCCTCGTTTAAGGAATAGTACGTATGATTCACCGGACCGGTGAAATGAAAACTAATCATAACCCCGTCCGTGTACCATCCGCTCTCACCCGGGGACCCGAACTCAGGGTAGATTGGCATGGAAGTCAAGACGAAATCATGTGTTGTACTTTCATTGATGTTCATCGGAGTGTACAGTGGGTAGTATCCCAGTTTCGTGCAGGATACATTCTTCACATCAGCACAGACAGGAACATCGATCACTTTGTAGTACCCAGTCGTGTCGGTGTCGTTCTCCCGGTAGGTGTCATGGAAGGACACGCGCACTCGAACGCCTTGGAGGGAATTCATCTCTTCATCGGTGACATGCCCTGAGAGGGATTCATAGTAGTTCAAGATTTCATTCATTGTCGTAGAACATTCGACCTTGTTAGAAGGGGAAGAAAAGACGCATAGTGATGAATGTTGGTGAGCGGCTGGCACAATGTTCGTAATGAGTATCACGATGATGATTCCACACTCCAACGCTTTCGCCAGCGATTGGATGTTCATTTCATTTTCCTCCGAACCTCTGTATCTATAGTCGTTGAGCTATTTAGGTATTCCTCTATAAAGACCTATATAAAGATATACATGTAGATATATTTATTTTGATCCTTTCCGACATCATTTCGTAAAAGAAAAAAGAAGTGTTTCCGTCATCCTACCAAAAGACATTCTCTGTTCGAAGGGATAAAAGTTTAAATATTTCCTCCTGTTTGCCTGCACAAAAAAGGATTGATAGTTATGATGATAAGTAAGAAAGCGGACCTTGCTGGTCCTGGGATCAGCACCTACAAAGAAGTCGAAAAAGTACTGCCGAAGAACTACAAATCGCTGCTCACACCAAAAGAGACACAAAAAGCGATCTTCACCGCGAAATACTACATCGAGGAGCACCTCGGTAAGGAGCTCAACCTCATGATGGTGACCGTGCCGCTCATCGTCGACAAGGAAAGCGGTGTGAACGACTACCTTGACCGTGACGGCTCCCGCACACCTGTCGAGTTCCCCTGCGGACTCGGCATCCAGCCCCGCATCCAGGCGCAGATTGTCCAGGCCGCAACCAAATGGAAACGCATGGCACTCAAAGAGTTCGACATGAAGGTCGGCGAGGGACTCAACACGGACATGCGCGCGGTGCGCAAAGATTACTTCCTTGACCATGACCACAGCTCCTACGTCGACCAATGGGACTGGGAGAAGGTCATCACCAAGGACCAGCGGACCATCGCGTACCTCAAAGACCAGGTTAACAAGATCTGGAAGGTCATCAAAGGCGCGGAAAGTGAGGTTATGGACCAATTCCCGCAGCTTGACACCAAAGCCTTCCCGAACCTTCCGAATAAACTCGAGTTCTTCCACGCGGAGGAGATCCTGGACATGTACCCGGACCTACCTCGCAAACAACGAGAGACCGCGATCCTGCAGGAACACCCCGCGATCTTCATAATCGGGATCGGCTCAGTGCTCAAAGACGGGTACCCGCATGAGATGCGCGCGGCTGACTACGACGACTGGGTCACGGACACCTCGAAAGAGACCGGTAAAAAGACCTACGGACTGAACGGCGACATCCTCGTCTGGAACCCGGTCACCAAGCGCAGACATGAGCTGTCCTCCATGGGAATCCGCGTCACCCCTGAGACGCTCAAGAAACAACTCGAGCTTTCCGGGCAAACCGACTTCCTGAAACTACCGTACCACCAGGCGATCCTCAACAACAAGATACCACTCTCCATCGGCGGCGGCATCGGGCAGTCACGGACCTACATGTACCTTCTCAAGAAGGCACACCTCGGAGAAGTCAGCGTCACAGTCTGGCCCAAGGAACTCAAAGAGATCTGCGAGAAAAAGAACATCCACGTTCTCCAATGAACATATACGACCAATATGGTCGTCCTATTTTCTTTTTTTTAAAATTTACGTTACTTCCACGCCAAGATAAGTTTTCTTTGTCGAAGATATGTTTTTAAAGGGGAACAGTGTTATAAAATTGTTGAAACGGGAGGAATTAAATGCAACCAAATTCAATATCGAGGAAAGGGTTGGCAGTTGGAATCATTTTCTTGCTCGTTGGACTGGCTTTCATCCCGTCAATAACATCAAAACAGACCCTAGGTGAACATATCATTACCGTTGATGACGAGCCCGGCGACGCGAACTACACCTCGATAAAGGAGGCAGTAAAGCATGCACAACCCGGTGACACGATAGAGGTGTACAGTGGAACCTATTATGAACATGATATTATCATTGGGAAACAGGGAATAACTCTCCAAGGCGTACCCAATGAACTAGGAAGCGGCAATGACACCGGAAAACCGATGATCACCTCGACTGCGAATCTCACTATTTTGTACGCTCGGGGTGACGACATCACCATCACAGGCTTCATAATTATTGATGGTTCGGCACCTAACCAGGCGACGTTCCCTATCCACATCTGGGGGGATAATTGCACGTTTTCGTACAACAATGTCACGGGTGGATGGGAGACACTGTGGGTCGGAGGAGACGGATATAACCCGGATCATTATCCCATTGGTACACGTATCATTGGAAACACGATTGAACACACCACCGTAGGGATAGACTATAGCTGTAAGTATGGGAACATTTCGTATAACAGATTCCGCTGGTGTACGTATCGAGCAATCGGAGTGTATGATCAAGCAACCTCCACCATCATTAGTTATAACAGTATTAGTAACTGCTCAACCGGGATATTGTATAACAATGGTTCCGATAGCACCATCTCTCATAACATCATCTCCGCAAGCACCGGTATTGACCTAGGGGTCAGCGATGCAAACAATATCAACATATTGCGGAATGGGTTCCAGCGATGCGGAACAGGCATTACGCTGGAAATCAAAAAAAGCTGGGTACAAGTACAACAAAATAATTTCATTAACAATTCACGGGATGTCCGGTTTGTGCAGTACTTGCCGCTGAAGTACAATTTGTTTGCTCATCGGATATTTGACGGAAACTATTATGATACATGGCGGGGGTCTGGTCCGAAACGAATTCGGGGAATTGCTATCATCTTCGATATACCGATTTGGTTCTTCCCCGAAATTTTCTTTGACATACCGATTTGGATACCGTGGGTCTACCGTGACCTGAATCCTACACATGAGCCTTATGATACTGGAGAATAGAACAATAACTGGCGAAAAAAACAGAGTCATTTCAATTATCATATAAATTATTTATTCATCTCTAATGAAATATTTTTCTCCAAACATTTAAATGTACCCAACGCATAATAAAGCATTAGCATGATAACCAGAGGGAGCATGACAATCATGAAACAAGGAGCTGTAAAGAAGAGCATAGTGTTTACGATGATCGTGCTCTTTATTGGAGCATGTATCGTACCTGGTATCAGTGGGCAGTTTCGACAACCAAGCATGACACAAGCTGAAAAAGCACGTGAGGCGAAAGAACCGGCTCAGACGTTTTTAGGCACTCCACCGAAGGAGGAATGGAACAGAACCTTTGGAGGGGCAAAGGATGATGCTGCGTATGATGTTCAGCAGACCAAGGATGCAGGATATATCATCGGGGGTTACACCAAATCATTTGGTAGTGCAACCTGGAATCCTTGGCTTATAAAGACAGATTCCAAAGGAAATGAGGAATGGAATAGGACGTACGATTATTATGCTCTTCCGTACGTCTCCGGGTATATAGAATCCGTGCAGCAGACCAGCGACGGGGGATACATCCTCGGATGCTCCTTCTTTAATGCGACCCTGCCGAAAGCAGAGGAAGCACCACCATTTCATAGCATGAAGCAGGAATACCTATCCTCATTAGTGCTGATAAAAACAGATTCCCTTGGGAATGAACAATGGAATAGGACATACGCTGGTATCGCATATTCTTGGTGTTTCTGTGTTCGACAGACCACCGATGGCGGTTACATCGCGACAGGAGGTGGCAATGCAACCTCCGGCGATTACACGAACCTATATGTACTGAAAACATATCCGAACGGAACCATGCAATGGCTGAGAACCTACGGGACAAGCGATATGGATGAGGAGGGTCACGGGGTTCAACAGACATCTGATGGAGGATACATCATCACAGGGATGTCAGACTGCAATTATGATACTGCGTGGGGGAAGATATGGCTCATCAAAACAGACGCCGCGGGTACCATGGTCTGGAATAAAAAATTCGAGGGAACGTCCAGTCATTTGCGCATCGGGCCAGAGACGTACGGTACCTTTGTTTCGCAGACAAGCGACGGCGGGTTCATCCTCACGGGTCTGATGGATAACCAGGGCTGTCTGGTGAAGACCGACGACAAGGGAAACGAGACCTGGAGAAAAACACCCTTTCTGAATGATTACTCTTTCTTTTGTTACTCAGGGAAACAAACCTCTGACGACGGGTACATCGCCACCGGCAACGGGCTGATAAAGACAGATACTCTCGGGAACGAAGCATGGAATGTCACGATTCCAACTCCTTTCACCTCAGGTCAGCAGACAACCGACGGCGGCTATGTCATCGCCGGGTCGACATCCGGGTATTACAATGGGGATGCCTGGTCAATAAAATTCGGACCAGAAGGCGGGACGCCCAAGCTAGCATTCACGATCACAGGCGGCCTAGGGGTACATATAAAGATAACCAACAATGGAACCATGAACGCGAGTGGCGTCGCATGGCAGATCCACGTGGACGGAGGTATCCTTGGACTGATCAACCGTACCGTCAACGGGACCGTTGACATCACTACAGGAAAGTCAACAACAGTCAGCACAGGGATGCTTATAGGATTCGGAGGGGTCCAGGTCACAGCACAGGTCGATGAGACGACCAAGACAGCACATGGCACTCAGCTCTTCATCGTTACCATGGTAAAAAAATAACCCTGCACTTTCTTTTTATTTCGTTTGATTCGCACGAAACCCGGCCTATAACAGTCTAATATTCCAATACACATATATACTTCATGAAATATTAATACAAAGGATTCCTATGAGACAGAACAAGAAATCCCGCGTCATTATTTTTTTGATGTTCCTTATCTTGATGGGAACCTGCTGTACGAATGTGTCGTCCACGACCATTGCTTCCTCACAGGAACAAGGAGCGAGGATCATCAATGGGCAGATCCTGTTCGCCCCCTTTTACACCACAACAACCTATTTGATCGATAGAAACGGCACAGTCAATCATACGTGGCCAAGCGCGTACAAACCTGATGCTGAGGCATACTGGTTAGGCAACGGTACTATTCTGCGTCCCATCATCTCTGGCGGTGGCGGCGTGCAAAAAATATTATGGGACGGGACCATAGCCTGGGACTTCCGCTATAATGTCGGTGGATGCACCTGCCATCATGATATTAAGTATCTTCCAAATGGAAACGTGCTGCTGATCGTGTGGGAGACAAAAACAAAAAATCAAGCGATTCAAGCGGGGCGAAACCCGAATACCATCCAGGGGAACACGTTTACGCCTGACAAGCTCATCGAGGTGAAACCGACAGGCCCAACAAGCGGTGAGATCGTCTGGGAGTGGCACGTGTGGGACCATCTTATCCAGGATTACGATGCATCAAAGGACAATTATGATGTTGTCGAAGATCACCCAGAACTAATCGACATCAATTATGGCGAAGCTTTTGTGGGTGACTGGCTCCATACAAACGCAGTTGATTACAACTCCACGTTTGACCAAATACTCATCGACATCCATAATTTCAATGAAGTCTGGGTCATCGACCATAGCACGACGACCGAGGAGGCCGCGAGTCACACTGGCGGACACTACGGGCATGGCGGCGATCTTCTCTATCGCTGGGGCAATCCGGAGGCGTACGGGAGAGGAACCTCGAGTGATCAGAAATTGTTCTTCCAACATGATGCCACATGGATACCATCGGGATTACCAGGAGGTGGTCATATCCTTGTCTTCGACAACGGTAACAACCGACCCGGCGGAACCTATTCCACGGTGGACGAGTTTGCTCCCCCTATAGACGCCAACGGTGATTACTACCTCGAGCCAGGCGCAGCGTATGGCCCTGAGGATTACACGTGGAATTATATCGCTACTCCGCCCACTAGTTTCTATTCGACTGTCTTCGGAGGCGCCCTACGCCTCAAGGACGGCAACACCCTTATCTGTGGAGGAACCACTGGAAAGTTCTTCGAGGTCACGCCAGAGAATACCATCGTGTGGCAATGGATCAACTCGTACCCAAATCCAAACATGAACGACGTGTTTAAAATCGAGTATCTAGCACCTGAAGAACCACCGCAACCCCCAGAACAGCATATCCCAGATTTGGACTGCACGGGAAGTCTTTCCTGGTCGGACATCAAACCAGGGGCGACCGTCCATGGCAGCTTCCAGGTGCAGAACATTGGGGATAATGACTCTCTTTTGAACTGGACCGTGAACAACTCGCTTACCTGGGGGACATGGTCGTTCACCCCCGCGTCCGGTGAAAACCTCATGCCCGAGCAGGGGCCTGTGACCGTGCAGGTGTACGTCGTTGCCCCGAAGGAGAAGAACGCTGAGTTTCAGGGGCTTCTTACGGTACAGAACAAGAACAATGCATCGGATATTGCTACGATCCCAGTGACCCTGAAGACCTCTGCTAGTGCAGCCCTTCCAGCAGCCAACCCGTTCCTTGCGATGGTGCGTCAATGGCTGTCGCTTCTTGTCGATTTCATTGGAAGAACAAGCAGCAGTCTCCCTATCTCGCATGACCTGATGCAGCAGCTGTTCCATCACGCATCATGGTGATGTCAACAGGAGAAACACTACACGGCCCATCCGAAGAAGCGTATGGCACCACCATACCCCTTCTCATTCTTTTTTCATCTGTCATCGTTGTATTCATTCAACTCCATCCTCTAACTATCTAATATCCCAATAAACATATATACCTCGGGGAATATTAATATAATAGATTGGTATGAACCATGACGAAACATCCAACGTCTTCATTTTTTTAGTACTCTTCGTCATGATAGGAACCTGCTGCACGAACATAACATCCAAGACCATTGCTTCCACGCAGGAACAACGAGGCAGGGCGATCGATGGGCAGATCCTGTTCTCCCCCTTTTACAGCACAACAACCTATTTGGTTGATAGTGCTGGTAGGATACGACATACGTGGTCAACCGAGTATCAACCTGATGCGTCTGCGTATTGGTTAGGGGACGGTACCATTCTTCGTCCCATATTTACTGGTGGCGGTGGTCTCCAAAAAATTTTATGGGACGGGACCATAGCCTGGGACTTCCGCTATAATGTTGCTGGATGCACCTGCCATCATGATATTAAGTATCTTCCAAATGGAAACGTTCTCATGATCGTATGGGAAGTAAAAACAATAAATGAAACGATCGCGGCAGGACGAGACCCAAACAAGATACATGGAAGCCTGTTCACCCCTGATAAAATCATTGAGGTGAAACCGACAGGCCCAACAAGCGGTGAGATTGTCTGGGAGTGGCACGTGTGGGACCATATCATCCAGGATTTTGATGTATCAAAAGAGAATTACGGGATCGTGGGGGATCATCCCGAGCTCATTGATATCAATTTTGGCGATACGTTTGTCGGCGACTGGCTCCATACGAACTCCGTTGATTACAACCCACAGTTTGATCAGATACTCATCAGCATCCGTAATTTCGATGAAGTTTGGGTTATCGATCACAACACAACGACCGAGGAGGCCACAGGGCACACCGGCGGGCGCTATGGACATGGCGGTGACCTGTTGTACCGCTGGGGAAACCCGCAGGCATATCGAAGAGGGAACGCAAGTGATCAACAATTATTCGGACAACATGGCGCCTCATGGATAAAACCTGGGTACCCTGGCGAAGGCGATATTCTGGTGTTCAACAACGGCTTCAGCCGTCCCGATCCCAAATATTCTTCTGTTGATGAATTTGTTCCATCGGTGGATTCCGACGGTGAGTACTTCCTCGAACCGGGGTCTGCCTATGGACCTGAAAACGTTTCATGGAGGTATACCGCTAGTCCACCAACCAATTTCTTTTCACCCACGTTCGGCGGTGCCCTACGCCTCAAGGACGGGGATACTCTTATCTGTGACGGGAATGCTGGCATATTCTTTGAGGTGACTCCAGAAAAAACCACGGTATGGCAATGGACCAACCCGTATCCGAACCCTATATTGCACGATGTGTTCAAAATCGATTATATCCCATCGGAACAACTACCGCCCTATGTCCCTGATTTGGATTGCACGGGAAGTCTTTCCTGGTCGGACATCAAACCAGGGGCGACCGTCCATGGCAGCTTCCAGGTGCAGAACGTTGGGGACGGCGGCTCGCTTCTGAACTGGACCGTGAACAACTCCCTTACCTGGGGGACATGGACGTTCACCCCCGCGTCCGGTGAAGACCTCATGCCCGAGCAGGAGCCCGTGACCGTTGAGGTGGACGTGATTGCCCCGAACGAGAAGAACGCGGAGTTTCAGGGGTTTCTTACGATCCAGAACAAGAACAATGCATCGGATATAGCTACAATCCCAGTGACCCTGAAAACCTCTGCTAGTGCAGCCCTTCCAGCAGCCAACCCGTTCCTTTCGATGGTGCGTCAATGGCTGTCGCTTCTTGTCGATTTCCTTGGAAGAACAGGCCGTGGTCTCCTCCTCTCGCATGACCTGATGCAGCAGCTATTCCATCACGTGCAATAATGCGTTGATGGATGCTTTCTACGAACAGAGCATAAGAACCAGATCGAACGAAAAAGAATCAAAGCATCAGAGACGGACCAACGCAGCCTGATAGTTCTCCACCACGTAGTTCTTCCCTTTCTTTATGACCTGGTGCCCTTCTGCCTCCAAAAGTTCCTTCAGATGCGAGACGCCGCCAGGGTACTTCTCATTGAGCACGCCCCCTGCCTTCAAGGTCCGCCAGTAAGGGGTGATCCGCTTCATGCCGATTGCCTTGTCTTCCTCGGCGGCGTACGCCGCGATCCACGCGAAGATACCGGTCGTGAACGGGCAGCCCATGGTCGCCTGATGTTTCTTTGCGAGCTGCTGTCTAATCTCGTTGATCGTGATGAGCTTCCCCTTCGGAACCTTCTTCATTATTTCGTCCACCTCGATCGGCGCAGGGATGACAAGCGTCCCTTCCCCCCATTGCTCCCGCATCTTGCCGTCAAGTTTTTCGACCTTCGGCAGCCCCTTATTATCTAAAAGTTTTTCCTTCCATGATTTTGATTTCTTCGCAGCCATCATTTCCTCCTCCAACAATTGTTATAATTGATTATGAATGCTTGGAAACGAGCGGGTTCGGCCCGAGCTTCTTGATTTCAGCGACGAACTCGGTGACCACGGACGCGAACTTCTGCCCCTCAGAGGCTGACACGTACTCGAACCGGACGCGCGCAGGCTCAATCCCTAGATCCTCAAGCAGTTTCTGAAGCAGCTTCACCCGGCGGTTCGTCTTGTAATTCCCGGATTGATAATGGCAGTCCCCGGGGTGGCACCCAGCGATGAGCACACCGTCCACGCCCTTACGGAACGCCTCGAGAACGAACGCAGGGTCGACCCGCCCGGAGCACATCACCCTGATGGATTTCAAGTTCGATGGATACTTCATCCTGCTCGTCCCAGCAAGATCCGCTCCGGCATAGCTGCACCAGTTGCACAGGAATCCTAGGATGTTCGGCTCAAATTCTTTCGACATCGATGTTCCTTCTACGTGTGTTTCAATTCGGAGAGAACCATGCGCACTGCAATCGGGACCGCACGCTGCACCTCCGCACTGAGCTTCTCTCCAAAGTCATAGGAATGTCGTACGACAATCCCAATCAGGATGATTTCCTTGGGAAGCGATGTCTCCCCAAGGTTGTGTGCAAGCGAAAGCGCCTCCGCAAGGGAAACGTCATGCGGATTGCTAGAGTGAAGACTTGTTGGGCTGTGGACGGAGAAGCGTTTCACCTCACCAGGCGCACTCTGCTCCTGGGTTATCGCATCGACCAAGATCACCTTCTCATACCCGCGGATCATATCCAGCAGGTTCAATCCTCCAGTGAAAGCGGTATCGAACGAGACGTCAGAATCCTTCAATTTTCTTTTACGTATCTCCTCGATCACATGAATGCCGACCCCGTCGTCCTGAAGAATGGGATTGCCGACACCAAGCACTATCGTCTTCATCTTATCCTCGTAAAATCGTCTGGCGAAGCTTCTTCTCATGGTCATAGATGTTCACGGTCAGAGGCATCCCGCCAGGCAGCGTGTGGGTAGCGCATCCGAAACACGGGTCGTACGCGCGGAACGCCATCTCCACCTTGTTGAGCAGCCCGTCGTTCACGACACCGTTCTTAATCACGCCTTTCGCGGCATCGCGCACCGACATCGTGATCGCGCCAGCGTTGTTCGTCGTCGCAACAATCATATTCGCCTGGCTCACCAGCCCTCTCTTATCAATGATGTAATCATGAATCAAGGTACCCCTCGCAGCCTCGACCACGCCGATCCCATGCCCTGGTTCTCCGACCGGGTTTCTGATATGCGTCGAGGTGATCCCTGGATCGTCGACGAGTTCTTGCGCTCTCTCGGTCGCGTACAACAGCTCAATCAAACGCGCCCAATGAAACGAAAGCGTCGAGTTCACCGGCTTTCCCCCGAGGGTGTCGACCATCCGCTTGTACTCCTTGTCCGCCTGCGGTGTCGCCATCCCGTCCGCGGCGTTGAACCGTCCGAGGGGACCCACACGGTAAATCCCGCTGTCCTTGCCGTCGTGGAGGCCGTTCCATCCGATTTTTTTGAGGTACGGGAACTTCATGTAACTCCATTCCTCGACATGTTCCGCGATATGCGCCGCGTAGTCCTTCTCTTCAAACTTCAACAGTTCATTGCTTTCAAGATCGGTGACGCGGATGAGCCCGTCGTAGAAGTTGACCTTGTTATGCTTGTCCACAAGCCCCATGTTGTAGGTCTTCAATGTATAGGGATCGGACCGGATCAGGTCCACGTACTCCTTGTTCTTCAGCACGATATCATCAAACAACCCAAGCGTGACTTTCGCGAACGCGTTACAGGAAGCGACCATGTCTTTGATTTCCTTGACTTCGTCCTTGACGAGCCCCTTGGAGACGCCACCGGGAAGACCGCAGACAGGGTGTGTCGCTTTCCCTCCAAGGATTGCAGTGATCTTCTGACCGTACGCACGATGCTTGATCACCTCTTTTGCGACATCAAGCCCTGCTTTTTCGATGACGCCAAGGATGTTTCGTTTCGCAGCAGGCGCCTCCGGGCCGACCACAAAATCAGGGCCGCCCAGGAAATAGAAATGAAGGATATGATCATAGATGATGTAACCGGAGTACAAGAGTTCCCGCAGCTTCTTTGCGGTCGCTGGCGGCTCAACATGGAACGCGGCATCCAGCGCCTTTGTCGCTGCGAAATGATGAGCAACAGGACAGACCCCGCAGATGCGAGAGGTGATCTGCGGCATATCCTCCGCACGCCTTCCTTCAGAGAATTTCTCAAAACCACGAAGCTCAGGGATCTGCAGGTACGCGTTCTCCACATCGCCCTGGTCATTCAGAAAGATGCTAATCTTCCCGTGTCCCTCCAACCTGGTGATCGGGTCGATGGTCACGGTCTTCACTTCATCACCTTCCTGTTGATGAGCGACGCAGCCAGTGTGTATTTATAGAATGTGCCGACCACGTCAGGGATCTTGTCGATGAGGGCATCGACCTCCTTTTCCGTCATATCCTGCTCGCCTTCGACACCAAGAATCGAGGCGAGCGCGGAGATCATGCTTGCGCCCTGGTCGAGCGCGTTGGGAAGAATCCCCTGGCACCCGGTGCACGGCATGTTTCCCTCCATGCACCGCCCATGGCACCCTGACCGCGTTGCAGGCCCCATGCAGATCACGCTTTGTTCAAGGAAGCATTTCTCCTCCATCTTCTCAAGCTCGAAGATCCGTTTCACGGTGTTGATCTTCTTCTCGGAGAGTTTGAAGCGGCATTCATCGCACACGGATTTCAACGGGGCGAGCACCGCTCCTTTCTCTGGGAGCTTTCCTTCGATGATCGCGTTGAACGCATCAAGGATGAGCCATGGTGGCGGAGGGCATCCAGGGATGAAGTAATCAACATCAACGACCTGATGAAGTGGAAGCAAGGTGTCATAAAACTCAGGGATGGTAAGATCTCCTTCCTTTACTTTCACATGGGTTTTCGGGACGTGTTTCTCCGGGTTGTCCGTCGAGGGGTTCTCCAGGTACGCTGTTTTGAAGATCTCCACGCGGTTCGACAGGTTCGCAAGCCCAGGGACGCCGCCGCTCACCGCGCACGCGCCGAAGGAGATAAGGATTTTTGCTTTCTTCCTTAAGAGTTTCGCGAGGTGTTCTGCCTCGGAGTTGCGGATGCCGCCGTTGAAGAAGCACACGTCGATGCTTCCGTCCGCGAGCGCTTCGATGTCCTTGTACTTCGTATCGATCGCGACCGGCCAGAACACGATGTCCGCGGCAGCGGTAACGTCAAGGAGTTTCTCGTCAATGTCAAGCATGCCGATCTCGCAGCCACCGCAGCTTGCTGCCCAGTACAAGGCTATCTGCAGTTTTTTCCCCTCGTGTTTGTCCTTTTTCTCCGTGTTCATATGGTCACCATGATAGTGCAGGAAACCTCGCTACCCCCTTCATAATCTTTATAGTGTTTGTATTGAAGAGATTTGATAAGATTCTTCAAGTGTTCTGTAGGTTCTGGCTTGTAAATACCACACTGCTATATGTGTTTAACTATCGAATTCCGCACCATATTTAAGGGTTTCTTTGTCTGCTCATTCCCTTTTTAAAGCATTTTCCACACAATGAATTTTTTGTGCGATGAAGGATATGTTTTTAAAGGGGAACCGTGTTAGGAAATTGTATTGCGGGGGATAAATAATGCAAACAAACTCTCTATTGCGGAAGGAATTATTAGCTATTGGAATAATATTATTGTTTGTTGGAACAAGCCTTCTACCAGTCATATGTGGTGATAGCGGATTAGAAGATGCATTAAAACAAAGCAGAGACCCTTCCACCGATTGGTGGCCGATGTTCCACCATGATCTCACACATAGCGGATATTCGAGTTCTTTAGCACCAAGTACATGCCATGTTGTGTGGATTTATCAGACAGAAATATTAATTCTTTCATCTCCTGTTGTTGCTGATGGAAAAGTCTACATTGGTTCAAATCACACGTATTATTGCCTCAATGCTTCGACTGGGGCAAAGATTTGGGGATGCATAACAGATGGTTGGGCAGAAGGAAATCCTGCAGTTGAAAATGGGAAAATATATCTAGTGTCTAGAAATCAATATGGAGTAAACAAAATATTTTGTTTATATGCTGACACTGGGCAGTATATATGGAATTATACAGATTGCTATTGGCCATTTAATCCTGTAGTATATAATGGAATGGTTTATTTTGGCTCCTTGGATGGCTACGTACGTTGTTTAAACGCGCTTGATGGTACTTTTATTTGGAGTTACTCAACAGATTCCGTTGGCATTAGTAATTCTCCTGCGATAAGCGATGGTAAAGTCTATTTTGGAGCAGGAAATGGTAGGATGTATTGTTTAAATGCTTCAAATGGAGAAGAGATTTGGAATTATACTACAAACGAGAAAATCATGGAATGTGCTTCGATATCAGATGGAAAGGTATACTTTGGTTCATGTGACTATAAAATTTATTGTTTAAATGCAGAAAATGGTCAGTCCATATGGAATTATACGACAAGTTATTATGTTGATTCGACTCCTGCAGTAGCGTACGGAAAAATATTTATCGGTTCAAGGGACTGTAACTTGTACTGTTTGGATGCTGGCACAGGTGAATATTTATGGAGTTATACGGCAGACGATGAGGTAGATTCTTCTCCGGCAGTCGCTGACGGGAAAGTGTATGTCGGTTCAGATGACGGTAGGATGTATTGTTTTAATGCTGAGACCGGGACAAAAATATGGGACTATATGACAGGTAGTTTTGTCATGTCATCTCCTGCAATTGCCAATGGAAAAGTCTACATAGGATCGTATGATAATAATTTATACTGTTTTGGAAGCGAACTAACTGCTGATTTTACCTGGGTGCCAACAAAACCAAATCATGGTCAACCGGTCACTTTCAACGCATCAGCGAGTTATGATCCCAATGGATATAGTATTACATTGTATGAATGGGACTGGGATCACAATGGTGTCTATGAAGAGACCTCACCTACTCCCACGACGACTCATCTATGGTCTGATCCAGGTTCCTACCCAGTAACACTTCGAGTTACAAATAATATTAATCAAACTGCCACGGTGACAAAGACAATCAGTATTGGAAATCAACCACCAAATCCACCAATTATCACTGGCCCAGCTGAGGGGAAAATAAAAGTTACTATTGATTATAATTTCACAGCAATAGATCCTGAAGATGATACATTATACTACTTCATCGATTGGGGTGATGGAACGAACAGCAGTTGGATTGGTCCATATCAATCAGGAGCTGCAATCACCCAATCACATTCCTGGTCCACCAAAGGAACCTATACGATCAAAGCCAAAGCAAAGGATGTCTATGGCGATGAGAGCGACTGGGGAACATTATCCATAACTATGCCTTTGTCGTATGAGCAACCGCATTTCCGATTCCTTTATTGGTTGTTCGAGCGGTTCCCAATCGCATTCCCGATCCTACGACATCTCATGGGGTATTAACCTTCCCCCTCTCTTCTTTTCTTCACCAGACTGAAAAGGTCTAATGTCCCCCACTCTACAACAATTAAAAAGAGTTCCTAAGGATATGTTTTTAAAGAGGAACGCTGTTATAAAATTGTATTGCGGGGGAAAGATATGCAAACAACATCGCTATTGAGAAAAGGTTTGACGGTTGGAATCTTACTGCTGTTCGTAGGAACCAGTGGTATTGCATCAACAAAAATGGCGAGTACGCTCGGTCTTGAACCGGTGAGCACCCCTCCACCTCCGATCATTCATGGCCCGACGGACGGGTGGACGCATGTTGCGTACACGTTCTGGACCGACCCGATCACGGACCCGAATGGGGACTCCTTCTACTGTAAATGGGACTGGGGTGGCGGGATCATCACGGAGTGGCTCGGTCCCTATCCTTCGGGCTCTAATATCTCCGCATCACACACCTGGACCCACGAGGGCACCTACGAGGTCCGAGCAAAAATAGCGTGCAACGGGAACGAAAGCAATTGGTCTGAACCACATACGATTACGATCATTCGTAGCGGGCCGCCTTTAAAGCCACTCATCAGTGGTCCTCACGTAGGGCGTGTGGGGATTGTGTATAACTTTTCCGTCGTACTCACGGATCCCGAAGGAGATGAATTCTTTTACTCATGGGAGTGGGGCGATGGGAATTCCACCGGATGGCTCGGGCCCTTCGCTTCAGGTCAGACGGTTACGGCAACCCATGCGTGGAGCAAACCTGGTACCTATCCGATTCTGGTGAGGGCAAAAGACCCGTTTGGCGTAGAGATTGTCTCAGATCCTTTTTACATCCAAATCGTGAAACTGAGGCCATCGTTCATTCTCGGTTCCCTTAATAATCGGAGCGAGACCGAAGATCTCTTCATCATTAGCACCACCTTCTTGTTCATCATCCCCTCACATGCTTTTCTTTATGCAGGAGAAACGATCGCCGTCGCCAAGCAGTACCTTGGATTCCTTCATTCCCACACGTTCGCAGGTGTCTTTCAAGCAGCGCTCCTGGCAAAGAACCCATAAAAAATATTATTCAAAGAAGATGTTCTCAAGGGATGCCGATCATACAAAGCTTTTTATTTTTGATTTCAAATATTTAGCTAAAGAGGGCAATCTTTTTCAAACCACACCGGTTTCCTCCTCCTCGATGAAGAACCACGCGATCGTCTACCATGAAGACTACAACAAATACGACCTGGGAACAGACCATCCGTTAATCGGCGACAAACCAAAGAACACCATGGCCTGCCTCAAAGAGAAAAGCATCCTAACCGAGTTCGACCTCTTCACCCCGAAGAAAGCAACAGAACAAGACCTCCTCCGGGTCCACGACCCTGCCTACGTCAACCACGTCAAAGAGCTAAGTAAAACAGGCGGCTGGCTCTCCTCAGACACCCCTGCACCCAAAGGGATTTTCGAGGTCGCTAGCCTTGCCACCGGCGGAAGCATGCTTGCCGGCGGGAAACTCTTCGAAGGATACACCCTGACCGTCAACCCGCTCGGCGGGTTCCACCATGCAAGCAAGGCACACTCCTCAGGGTTCTGCTTCTTCAACGACATCGCGGTCACCATCGAGTACCTCCGAAAGACACACAACATCAACCGCTTCCTCATCATCGACCTTGACGTTCACCACGGCAACGGCACCCAGGACCTCTACTTCGATGACCCGACCGTGCTGAACCTCTCCCTCCACCAGGACGGACGTACCCTCTACCCAGGCACCGGAGGCCTCGAGACAATCGGGAGGGAAGAAGCAGCAGGTTACACCGTCAACCTCCCGTTCCCGCCAGGGACCGGAGGAACAAGCTACCTGAAAGCATTCGAGGAGATCGTCATCCCCATCACCAAACAGTACAAACCACAGCTCATCCTGTACCAGTCAGGGGTCGACACGCACCACGCGGACCCACTCGCAGACCTCAACCTCACCTACCAGACCTTCTATTACCTCGGACAACACGTCGCAACACTCTCCAAAGAAACCTGCAACAAGCTCCTCGTGCTGCTCGGCGGCGGGTACAACAGCACCGCGTGTATCAAATCCTACTACAATGTCATCAGTGGCCTGCTTGGAAAACAAGACTTTTTTGAGGAGACCGACATCCCGGACGACAACCCGGCAGAGGTCGCCCGCACCGTCCGCACCCTCAAAGACCGCCTCAGTGACTACTGGGCGTTCTAACCGACTCTATCCCTGGAGGAGAAACCAAATATTTATCTAGCGACCCTTGATACCGGTAACTTGGTTTTTAACCGAGAAAATGAAACAACCTGAGAATAGAACACTAACCTTCTCATGAGGTGTTTTTCATGCCGAAACAACAAACCATGATGGAAACAAGAAACAATAAGAAAAAAGCTGTAATGAAAAGCGTCGACGGTAACACCGCCGCAGCCCACATCGCGTACGCGTTCAGTGACGTCGCCGCGATCTACCCTATCACCCCGTCATCACCTATGGGTGAAGAGGTGGACGCTTGGGCGGCACACGGACGCAAAAACCTGTTCGACCAGGTCCTCAAAGTCTCGGAATTACAATCCGAGGGCGGCGCTGCCGGCGCGGTCCACGGTGCACTCAGCGCTGGCGCCTGCGCGACCACGTTCACTGCATCCCAGGGCTTACTGCTCATGATCCCAAACATGTACAAGATCGCGGGGGAACTCATGCCCACGGTGTTCCACGTGTCAGGCCGGGCGATCGCGACCCAGGCACTCTCCATCTTCGGAGACCATCAGGACGTCATGGCGACCCGCGCGACCGGGTTTGCAATCCTTTCCTCAAACTCTGTGCAGGAGGTCATGGACCTCGCACTCGTTGCACATCTCTCCACATTACAGGCAAGCATCCCGTTCCTCCATTTCTTCGACGGGTTCCGCACGTCTCACGAGATCCAGAAGATCGAGATGATTGACTACGAGGACATTAAACCATTGGTCAATTGGGACGCGATTAAGAAACACCGACAACGCGCGCTCAACCCAGAGCACCCGCATCAGCGGGGCACCGCGCAGAACCCTGACATTTACTTCCAGGTGACCGAGGCGGCAAACAGCTTCTACCAGGAGGCCCCTGGGATCGTCGAAGAAGAAATGAAAAAGGTCGCAGCCCTCACCGGCCGGTCGTACCACCTGTTCGATTATGTCGGAGCACCTGATGCTGACCGCGTCGTGATAATGATGGGCTCGGGCTGCGAGATCGTCGAGGAGGCTGTCGGGTACCTCAACAAAAAAGGTGAGAAGGTAGGACTCATAAAAGTACGGCTCTATCGACCGTTCTCTGCTGACCATTTCATACAGGCGTTACCAAGAACAGTTAAGAAGATTGCGGTGCTTGACCGAACAAAGGAAACAGCCGCGTTCGGAGAACCACTCTATGTGGATGTCCTCAGCGTGCTGCATGACCGGGATCTCCACCCGTTGGTCGTCGGCGGCAGGTACGGGCTTGGCTCGAAGGACTTCACGCCCACCCAAGCGAAAGCGGTCTTCGATAATCTCAAACAAACAACACCGAAAAACCATTTCACTGTCGGCATCATCGATGATGTGACCAACACCTCGCTCCCACTTGGGGAACAGATCGATGCAGCGCCTGAAGGGTTCATCCGCTGTAAATTCTGGGGAATCGGCGGTGACGGCACCGTCGGTGCAAACAAAGACGCAATTAAGATCATCGGGGACAACACCGACATGTACGTCCAGGGGTACTTCGCGTACGATTCGAAGAAATCCGGCGGCGTCACCATGTCACATCTCCGATTTGGGAAATCACCAATCCATTCCTCCTACCTCATTGACAAGGCTGATTACATCGCATGCCATCAACCGTCCTACGTCGATAAGTACGACCTCCTTGAGGGGATCCGCGACGGCGGTACGTTCGTGCTCAACTCACCATGGAACCTCCAGGAGATGGAAACATGCCTGCCGAACTCACTCAAAAAGACCATCGCGCAGAAACACCTGAAGTTCTACAACATCGATGCAGTGAAGATCGCAGAGGACATCGGCCTTGGCGGCCGCATCAACATGGTCATGCAGACCGTGTTCTTCAAACTCTCCAACGTGCTTCCCATTGACCAGGCGATCCAATACCTCAAGGACGCGATCGCGAAAACCTACGGTAAGAAAGGCCAGGAGATCATCGAGATGAACTGGAAGGCGGTCGACGCGGCATCCGCGGCAATCCAGGAGGTACGATACCCGTCCTCATGGACAACCCTTCCAACCGAGATGAAAACACAATGGCAAGAACCAGCATTTATCACCAAGGTCGCACGACCGATGAACGCACAACAAGGCGACAAGCTCCCAGTGAGCGCGTTCACCCCTGCGGGTATCTTCCCGTCAGGGACCACGAAGTACGAGAAGCGCGGCGTCGCAATCAACGTTCCTGAATGGATCATGAAGAATTGCATCCAATGTAATCAATGCAGCATGGTGTGCCCGCACGCAGCAGTGCGACCCGTGCTTCTCACCCAGGATGAGCTTTCCAAAGCACCTCAGGGTTTTGAGGCGAAAAAAGCAGTGGGAAAGGAAGCAGAAGGCCTGTTCTTCAGGATTCAGGTGTACGCTGAGGATTGCATGGGGTGCGGGAACTGCGCTGACATCTGCCCGTCGAAACCAAAGTCACTCGAGATGAAGCCTCTTGTGACGCAGAAAGACACGCAGGTCCAGATGCTCAAGTACGCAGAGATGATCCCTTCGCGGAACGGCGGGTTCGATAAGTACACTTTGAAAGGTTCCCAGTTCCAGACACCGCTCCTCGAGTTCTCAGGCGCGTGCTCCGGGTGTGGGGAGACCCCCTACCTGAAGCTAGCGACGCAGTTGTTCGGCGACCGGATGATTATCGCGAATGCCACCGGCTGCTCCTCGATTTGGGGAGGGTCCGCGCCCTCGGTCCCGTTCACCACGAACGAGAAGGGGTATGGGCCCGCATGGGCGAACTCCTTGTTTGAGGATAACGCGGAGTACGGGTTCGGCATGGTGCTTGCGACTTTTCAGCGCCGCAGGAAACTCGCGGACCTCATCACCCAGGCGAAGGACAAAGCCTCCGGCGACCTGAAGGAAGCATTCTCAGGATGGCTTGCGAACATGAACGATGCTGACCAATCACGATCCTATGGTGACAAGATTAAAACCTTGCTGGAAAAAAGTCATGCAGACCCTCTCCTCACGGAGATCTGGGAGTCGAGAGATATGCTGACGAAGAAATCGATCTGGTCGGCCGGCGGTGACGGCTGGGCGTACGACATCGGCTACGGAGGCCTTGATCATGTGCTTGCCATGAACGAGGACATCAACATCCTGGTGTTTGATACGGAACTTTATTCGAACACCGGAGGTCAGTCCTCAAAGGCAACGCCTATAGGCTCTATCGCGAAGTTCGCGGAGTCCGGGAAAAAGACGAAGAAAAAGGACCTTGGCCTCATGGCGATGAGCTACGGGTACGTGTACGTCGCCTCTGTCGCGATGGGCGCAAACAAGAACCAGGTGCTCAAGGCGATGAAGGAGGCGGAATCCTACCCAGGTCCATCATTGGTCATCGCGTACTCACCCTGCATCAACCAAGGTATCAAAGCAGGTATGGGTAAAACCCAGGAGGAGGAGAAACGCGCCGTGGAATCCGGATACTGGCCGTTGTACCGCTACGACCCACGACTTGCAGCTGAAGGAAAGAACCCGTTCCAGCTGGATTATCAGGCCCCGAACGGGACGATCCATGATTTCCTCATGGGCGAGGTACGGTACGCAGCCCTGCGACAGACATTCCCTGAGGAAGCAGAGAAACTGCATAAGCAGCTTGAGGAGAGCACCCAGACCCGTTATCAGTCGTACAAACGGATGGCTGAACAGAAATAATCATGATCAACAGAGGTCACCGAAGGATCACCCTTCCTCTTTTTTTTTTTAATATCATAGAAATACTCTATATCAGGACGATACCCTTATATAATCTCTTGAATTACAGGCTTTTCGGTGCCCTACAAATACACCCTTCTAGGAGAGAAGTCGTATGAATGGCGCAAGTCTTGATAAGATATTCAAACCAAAAAGCATCGCGGTGATCGGCGCGAGCGATACCACCGGCTCCGCGGGATACCGGATTTTCAGAAACCTCATCGGTTCGGGATACGAAGGCGTTGTCTTCCCTGTCAACACCAAACGAGAAAGCGTGCAAGGTGTACAGGCGTACCCCACCATTAATGACGTCCCTAAGGTTGTCGACCTAGCAATCATCGTCACGCCAGCACAAACAGTCGTTGACATCGTCGAGCAGTGCGCGAAACGAGGCATCAAAGGGATCCTTATTATTTCCGCCGGTTTCAAAGAAATCGGACCTGAGGGTGCAGCACGGGAACAGCAACTCATTGAGGTGAAGAGGAAATATGGGCTGCAGATCGTCGGGCCGAACTGTGTCGGGTTTATCATGCCGTACCTGAACCTGAACGCGACCTTCGCCGGCTCCATGCCGGAGAAAGGCAGCATCGCCCTGTTCTCCCAGAGTGGTGCGGTGTGCGGCGCGATCCTTGACTGGGCCGCGGCTGCAAAGGTAGGGTTCAGCTCGTTTGTCTCGGTCGGCTCTATGCTTGACGTTGATTTTGGTGATCTCATCGATTACTTCGGGATGGACGTCCATACCCGCAGCATCGTTTTGTACATCGAGGCGATCAGTGATGCAAGGAAGTTCATGAGTGCGACGAAAGGGTTCGCACGCGCAAAGCCCATCATCGTGATCAAATCAGGGCGGTTCAAGGAAGGAGCAAAGGCAGCCGCATCGCACACGGGTGCGCTCGCTGGCGAGGACGCGATCTACGAGGCAGCGTTCCGCAGGTCCGGCGTTGTCAGAGTGATGGACATCATGGATCTTTTTAATTGTTCTTCCATTCTTGCGAAACAGCCACGTCCCATGGGTCCCAACATTGCGATTGTTACCAACGCAGGGGGACCGGGTGTGCTTGCGACTGACTCCATCATTGAAAAAGGTGGGAAGCTCGCGCAGCTCTCACCGGAGACCATAGAAAAACTCAACAAAGTGCTTCCGTCCACCTGGAGCCATGGCAACCCCGTGGACATCATCGGTGACGGGGATGATGAACGCTATCAAAAGGCAATCGAAATCTGCCTTGAAGACAAGAACATCGACGGGCTGCTCATTCTCTGCGTCCCGCAGGTCGTCGCTGACCCGAATAAACTTGCGGACCGTCTTGTGGATATCGCACGCAAATCAACAAAACCGATCCTCACGTCCTTCATTGGTGAATCAAGCGTGTTTCACGCCCGGGAGATTCTCAACCGGAACAACATCCCGACCTACCCGGAGCCGGATGAAGCAGTGAATTCTTACATGTACTTATATCATTACGAGCGGCACTTAGAGCAACTTTATGAGACACCGGTGGAACTTGAGGTGAAGACACCGGCTCACAGGGAGATCATTCAGAAGATACTCAACACAGCCAAAAACGAGAGACGCACGACCCTTAACGAAAGCGAGTCAAAAACATTCCTGGAGCTCTATGGGATTAGCACGACGCAGCCGGACATCGCCAAAACAGAGCAGGAGGCCGTGGACGCCGCAGAGAAGATCGGGTACCCGATTGTGATGAAGATCCTGTCACCGCAGATCAGCCATAAGAGCGATGTCGGTGGCGTCGTCCTTGACCTACGCTGCGGCGACGACATCCGCACGACCTTCCAGGCGATGACGAAACGCGCGAAAGAGAAAGTCCCGGATGCCGAGATCATTGGTGTGACGATCCAGAAAATGATCAAGAACAACGGGTACGAACTCATCCTGGGCTCAAAGAAAGACCCAGTGTTCGGCTCCGTCATCCTCTTCGGGTTAGGTGGCATCTACACGGAACTGTTCAAAGACAGGGCGATCGGATTCCCGCCACTCAACCAGGTGCTAGCAGAGCGCATCATCGAAAAGACCAAGGCGTACGATCTATTGAAGGGATTCCGCAACATCCCGCCAGTGGACATGAAACGAGTCGAGGAAACAATGGTGACGTTCTCCCAGATGATCATTGATTACCCTGAGATCAAAGAAGTCGACATCAACCCGTTAATCCCGCAGGGAAATGATCTCATCGCAGTTGACGCACGCATCATTCTTGACCCGGAACCTGAGAAACATCCTCATCTGATCATCACCCCCTATCCGACGAAGTACATAAAACCGGTGACGCTCAAAGACGGGACAAAAGCTATTCTGCGGCCCATTAAACCAGAAGATGAAAACATGTGGCTGGAGATGTTTAAAAGTTTCTCAGAGGAAACCGTCCGGTTCCGATTCTTCCGAATCATCAAAGACACTCCCCATGAGGTCCGGACACGGTATGTGAATATCGACTACGACCGTGAAATCGGGATCGTCGCAGAAATCAATGACCACGGAAAGAAACGGATCCTTGGCGTCGCACGACTCATCGCTGAGCCAGCGCATAAGGGCGAGGCGGAGTTCGCGCTCGTCGTCACCGATGAATGGCAACGGCAGGGGCTTGGCTCTGAGTTCCTCGATTTCCTCATTGAAATCGCCAAAGACAAAAACCTCGTTAAGATCAACGGGGTGGTCCTGAAGGATAATTACCCGATGATCGCGCTCTGCCGTGAGAAGAACTTCCGATTCTCAGAAGGCGACCCTGGCGAGTACAAGGTCGAGAATGACCTGCTCCTTGATGAGGAGCTGACCGACGGGACCTTGGAGAGCGGGAAGAAAATCAGCGACGACGACGAGAAAAACAGTGGGAAGACAGCAAAAAAAAATTCTAAAAAACCGGGCGCAGCCCAGAACATTATAGAATAACGGAGCCGTCCAGGTCAGCGTCCACGATGTTCACCCAGATGATCGGGATGTCAGCTGGTGTGGACCTCTTGTTCTTTTTCTTTCCGATCATCTGGTCACTCCTCCCGGAGTCGTAGGGCGAGGGCTCGGGCGCGGTTCGCGACCACGAATGATTTCGTGATGAATTCAATCTCTTTTGCTTCTTCAGGGGTTGATACTTGGCCAACAATCATCATAGGTTCTCACTCCTCATGTACCGTTTTAGCTGTTTTCTTTAAAGGGTCTTGTTGTACACGGCATACCACGGTTCTGTACATCCCTTATCCATCTTGTCATCGTCCACAGTTTCTGGAAAAAAAGATGATATCGTTTAATAACCATGTCACGGTTTACAGATGCCCATGGATCGTCCGCTGGCTATCGCGCTCCTGTTGGTCCTTGTCTCCTTTGTGTGGGCAGGCTCCTTCATTGTTGTGTCGTACGCAACGAAGGAGATCAGTCCAGTGCACTTAGGGTTCCTTCGCTTCCTTGTCGCGACACCCTTGATGGTCCTCATCGTAGTCTTCCAGAGAAAACCGCTTCGGCTCCCACGCAAGGAGATTCCCTGGCTCGTAGTCCTAGGACTTACCGGTGTGACCATTCTGTACCTGTTTCAGTTCATCGGTATCACAGAGACTAATGCGCCGACCGCATCGGTTCTCATCAACATGAACGTGATCTTCATCGCGGTTCTCTCAGGGCTGTTCCTTCATGAACTACTTACGAAACGTAGGGTTGTAGGGATTCTTCTTTCCTTTCTTGGCGTCATCGTGATTATGATGTCTGACCTTTCCCTTGAACACCTGAGCCTCACGAGCATGTTTTTCGTCGGATGCCTCCTGGTGCTGGTCTCCGCGTTCTGCTGGGCGCTGTACACGCTTGTCGGCAAACGACTCCTGCAAACCTATGACCCGTTCGTCATCACCACCTACGCGTTTGTCTTCGGGACGGTGTTGTACATCCCGTTCGTCATGATGGACATCACCCCCGTGTTATTTCATATATCGATGAATGGATGGCTTGCGATCCTCTACCTCGCTCTCACCTGTTCTATCTTCGGGTATCTCGGCTGGTACTACGCGCTCCAGCGTATCGACGCGAGCAAAGCAGCGGTGTTTCTGAATTTCATCCCTTTGTTCACCATCCTCATGTCGATACTGCTTGGTCAGCAGCTCACCTGGTTTTTCTTCCTCGGCGCTGTCCTTATCATTTATGGTGTGTATATAACACAAGTATAGTAATGTATGAGTCAGAATGACAGGAATTTCTTCAACTGATAATCTTCTTATAGGAGAACATTCATAGGAATAAGATAAGGAACATGAAAAAAAAGATACTTGGTATGCTTGTCTGTGTTTTGTTGATTGCTTCTGTTATTCCCACAGTCGAGTCTTTAAGAAATAGTTCGGTAAATACAACGGTTCCAAGTGCCCCTCTGACAAGCATGGCAGCGAACTGGACTGAAATACAAAAGCTCCTTGCCTCAGACGGCGCAACAGGGGACGAGTTTGGCTTTGTTGTTGCTGTTGATGGGAACACTGCCCTCATCGGAGCAGTGTTTGATTCCGACAACGGACCCAATTCTGGGTCGGCATATGTGTTCACCCGCACGGGGACCACTTGGACACAACAGGCGAAACTCCTCCCCTCATTTGGTGCCCAAGGATATTGTTTTGGTTATTCCGTTTCCCTTGATGGGGATACCGCCCTCATCGGAGAGCCTTACGACGCTTACAGCGGATGCAATTCCGGGTCGGCATTCGTGTTCACCCGTAGCGAGACTACCTGGACAGAACAGGCCAAACTTCTTGCACCAGATGGAGAAGCTGGTGACTGTTTTGGCGGTTCCGTTTCTCTATATGATGATACTGCTCTTATAGGCGCATCAAGCGATAACGATAATGGAGACCTTTCTGGATCTGCATATATATTCAGCCGTTCAGGTGCTACCTGGACACAACAGCAAAAACTCATCGCATTAGACGGTGCATCACTTGACAGGTTCGGTTGTTCTGTTTCGCTCCACCTCGACACAGCCCTTATCGGAGCATATTGGGGTGGTGATAACAGAGTCGGTGCTGGTTGTGCGTACGTGTTCACCAGAACAGGTGCCACCTGGACACAGCAGCAAAAACTCCTTGCTACAGACGGTGCAGCAGAGGATCTTTTTGGCTATTCTGTTTCATTGCATGGCAACACCGCTCTCATAGGAGCTTATGCGGATGATGACAACGGTAGTTATTCTGGCTCGGCGTACGTGTTCACCCGCACAGGAACCACCTGGTCTCAGCAGGAAAAACTCCTCCCTTCAGACGGTGCAACTTTCGACTTTTTTGGTTTTTCTGTAGCTCTTTCCGTGGATACTGCTATCATCGGAGCGCCACAGAGTGTCGGTAACGGAGATTATTCTGGGTCTGTGTATGTATTCTCCCGCACTGGGACTTCCTGGACACAGCAGACGAAACTCCTCGCTTCAGATGGTGCAGCGGGGGATAATTTCGGCTGGTCTGTTTCTTTGGATGATAACACCGCCCTCATCGGGGCATTTTGGGATGATGACAACGGAGACGATTCCGGATCGGCATATGTATTCAAAGACGCTAATGGAAATCAACTACCACTTGCTGATTTTTCTTGGACACCACCAAACTCCAGTCCAAATCAACAAATCACCTTTAATGCCTCAGCAAGCAACGATCCCGATGGAACGATCACTTTATATGAGTGGGACTGGAACAACGATGGCGTCTATGAGGAATCATATAGTTCACCAGCAACAACGCATTCCTGGGCAACTGCAGGAAGTTACTCCGTAACATTACGGGTGACAGATGATGATGACGCTACAAACACCATAACAAAAACAGTCAATGTGAGTGAAATCAATTTAGAAATCAACCTCTGGGGAGGCATCGGGGTGAACGCAGACATCGGGTATAACGGGACAGAATCCTCCCTTAGTGTCAATTGGCAGCTCCAGGTGAAAGGTGGCATCCTTGGATTGATCCATAGAAATGCAAGTGGAGCGATGATAATCCAGAGGGGAGAATCACGATGGGTCTCCACAGGATTATTCTTCGGCGTTGGTCCTTTCACCGTCGTTGCGAAAGCAAACGAGGTGGAAAAGACTGCGAAAGGAATCGTTATTCTGTTCTATGTCATTATCCTGAACTGATACTCCAACGCCTCTTCATTGTGCATTCACAAAACACTGTTTTCTCGAAAGAGACCAAGGAACACAATTCTTATAATCTAGGGCTGTATCTCACCGGACAAACCTAAGAATTCCCAAGGAATCGTCTATGTTCTGCGTTGAATGCGGCAAAGAAGAACAAATCTACAAAAACGGAGTATGCCTCCGTTGTTACCTGAAACAAGCCCAGTTCACCAAAGGACCAACGATCATCGACATCCTCTCCTGCCCGCGCTGCGAATCCTACAAATACAAAAACACCTGGATGATGGAACCATTCCAAGAGGCGCTGAGACGCCATGTCAAAGACGCGTTCCACATCGACCCTGAGCTTAAGGAGACAAGAATAGAAACAGACTGCAAGGAACAAGACCGCACGTACGCATGCATCGTCCGGATCACCGGGTCCGTCGGCGGCCAGACCATCATGGAAGAGCACCCGCTGACGGTCCGTCTCAAACGAACCACCTGTGACATATGCTCCCGGGAAGCGGGAGGCTACTACGAGGCGATCCTGCAGATACGCTCCGACAAACGGACGTTCTCAAAGACGGAACTGCAAACCCTCAGAGAGACCGTCGAGCGTCTCGTCGGACAGCAGCAGGACAGCGGCAAACGAGGGCTCTTCATCACCGACTATGAGGAGAAACGCGAAGGTCTCGACTTCTTCCTCAGTGATAAAAGCACGGCGTTTGCCATCGCAAAAAAAATCCAGGAACAGTACGGCGGTGAGTTCAAACAATCAGCATCGACCGCTGGGATGAAGGACAGCAGGCAGCTGTTCCGGATGACCTACCTCGTACGGATCCCGGCGTACCGCACTGGCGATTTCATCTGCATGAACGATTCGTTCTATATGATTTCCTCAATCCATAGTAACCGAGTTCGCGCAATCGAACTTTCGAGCTGGAAAGAGAAGATCATCGAAGGCAAAGACATCCAGCCGTCCATGATCTTTGGGGGAAAGGAGCTTGTTAAGGAGATGATCGTGATCAGCCAATCGAAACGCGAGATTCAGCTCATGGATTCAAAGACGTATACCATGGTCGAGATACCCAAACCACCGACCGCAACCATCCAGACAGCAACGGTCAAGACCGTGAAATTTGAAGGCAATCTCTTCTTATATCCTGGGCTATCAGACTAAGATGATTGTTTGCTCTGTTGAAACCGTTTCTTATCAAGAATTAAGACGAATTCATCGAGATATTGTCTCTTGTACTCGAACCACTGCGGAAGCGAGGCGACGACACGGAAACCAAGCGATTCATAGAGCTTACGAGCCCTGGTATTCGCTGAGACGACATGCAGGTAAGTGTTGTTCGGATGCCACTTCTGCTCCGAGCGTTCGATGACCTCCTCAAGAAGAACATGACCGATGCCCTTCCCTTGCCATTCCTTCACAACAGCAATCCCAAGATTGACGTTCCCGTAGTTTCTCCCAAACCCTGGTTTCGCGAAGCAATCACCGACGAGGCGGCCGTCCACGAGTGCCTTCAGATAGAGTTGCTCTCCTTTTCGTTGAGCCTGAAGCTGGGTTCGCAACCATTGCTTTTCTTCTTGTAATGTCACGGGCTTGTCGACAAGAAGATACGATCCGTCACGTACGAACGAGTTGATGAATCCCAGGAATTCCCGTGGATCTTCCTTCCCGTTTAACGACTCGATGGAAAACACCGTCCCGTCTTTTAAGATAACCTTCTTTTTCAACGTTCATCCTCCTTACCAAAAGCTCATGGTAAGAAAGCATCGATTTTCGTTCGCTCTGCAAACTCCCCGGCGATGTTCGCGGTCATCAGCTGTTCTGCTTCTTCACGTGTCCCTGCCTGCGCAAGCGCCCACATGAGCTTCACGTACGCGGTCTCAGGAAGTATATCCTCACCTGAGACCACGCCTGCCTTGATAAGGTCCCGTCCTGTGGAGTACACCCGCATGTTCACCCGCCCGAAGAGACATTGCGAAGTCATGACCACGGTCGTCCCATCATTGATCATCTTTTGAAACACCGGAATGAGACCGGTGTTCACATGACCAAGCCCGGTACCCACGAGGACTATGCCTTTCTTTTTCGGGATGTCCTCGGGTTTCATCCCAGGGTGGAAGTACACGATTGCGACGTCTTCCTCCATTTTGCTTTCCACACGTACTGTTCCTGGTGTTTTCTTCCGGTATGGTTCCTTCATAGTGATGACACCTTGGTCCACGGTTCCGAGTGGTTGCTCGTTGACGGTTTTAAAGGCGTCACGACGCGAGGTATGCAGCTTCCGTACTTTCGTGCCACGATGGATCGATGAGAACGAATCAGAGATTTCCCCATGCATCACTACCACGACCTCGCCGATATCTGAGGTTGCTGCGATTCTTGCCGCGGCCATGAGGTTCTCGGCGGCATCAGACGACGGCCGATCGCTGGAGCGCTGCGCGCCAACCAAAACCACGGGACCCGTGAGGTCTTTCAGCATGAAGGATAAGGCAGCCGCGGTGTATCCCAGGGTGTCGGTCCCATGGGGGACCACCACGCCATGGGCCCCACTGTTCAGTTCCTTTGCGATGATCTCCGCAAGGGTCTGCCAGTGGTGCACCTCGATGTTTTCACTGAGCATCTGGAAAGGTACCTGCGCTTTCACGTTGCAGAGATCAAAGATCTCTGGCACCGAGAACGCGAGCTGCTCTGCTGATGTCGCTGGATGCACTGCACCGGTTCGGTAATCAACGTAACAGGCGATCGTACCTCCGGTGCCGACGATCGAGATGGTCGGTTTCTTCGGGTCAAACGGGATGTGTTTCGCTTGCTGTTCGCCTGTTGGATGTTTTTGGACCAGAATGATCGTCGTGCTTTCGTCAACAGCGACACCGATGTTGTATCCATTGGTCAACTTCACCGTGATAATATCCTCATCGCTGAACTCATGATGAGGCATGAGGACTCCTTCGTACTGCTCGTTTCCTCTGATGATCTTGATGGTATCCCCGGTTTCCGCGTTCGCTGTTTTGAGGAGCTCCTCGATACCTTTTTTTCTCTTCATGCGGCTCTCATGCGGTATCATAATCGTTGTTAAAGAACATTCCTTAGCAACATCGAAACTGTTTTTATGGGAGAACGACTTTCAGGATTTTGTATGCGTGTCGCAGTCAAGTTCGCCTATGACGGAACACATTTTTCCGGGTACGCACGCCAGCCTGGACAACACACTGTTGAGCAAACGCTGTTAGATATACTCTCGGAATCCAAGGTTGTGCGTGATCCAAGGTCATCTCGTTTTCGCACTGCAAGCCGTACCGATCGTGGGGTCTCGGCCCTTGGTAACGTGTGTGCGTTTGACACCGATGCCTCTCAAGAAAGCATTTTGAAGATACTTAAGAACGACCAATCCTGTGACATCTTCCTCTATGGAATAAGGCGTGTGGAACCTGAATTCTATCCCAGGCATGCGAAGAGTCGTGAATACCGATATTATCTGAAGAACAAGGATCTCGATATTGACACGGTCCTTTCTACCGCAGCCCTGTTCACCGGGGAACATAACTTCCAGAATTTCGCGCGCATCGAACCGTCAAAAAACCCGGTTAGGACCATCGACAATATCATCATTGTCGAACAACAAGGGTTCATGGTTCTTGATTTCTATGCGCAGACCTTCCTGTGGAACCAGATACGTCGCATCGTGTCCGCACTTAAAAAAGCAGGAGACGGAAGCTTGACGCAATGTGCGATCAAGCAGGCGCTGCTCCATCCCGAGGAGCGGGTGGACTTCCAGCTTGCGCCATCAGAACCATTGATCCTTAAGGATGTGGTCTACGATTTCTCGTTTGAGTACATCAAGGATTACAAAAAAACCCTCAAGAACCTTGAAGAAAGGATCGTCGTATCCTTATCCTAATTTTTTTTAGTATTTGGTTTTTTCCGAATGTTTTCCATTGATTTATAAAGACATCAAAGCACTGTTCATCGTAGATCCCGAGGCACAGAAAAAAACTCGGGCTCCTGAAAGAAGATGTCTGTATGATTGACAAAGACGAAGAAATCAAAAAACTCTACCGGGACGCGGTCTATTACCATATGTTGCATCATGGATGCACGAAAATGGAAGCAACGGTATGGGTGCGGCGACTCTGCAATTAGAACAAAAATAACCGATGATGATCAACCGGTAGAATCCTTGCAGCGAAACGAATACTTATGCGACGACCTCGAGAGCTTTCACCTGTTGCGCCGCAAGCACCTCGTTCATTTTCAAATACGTCAGGTCCATATCCTTCTTCCTTCCCCAAGTCTCCTCAAGCGGTGTAAGTGTCGCTGTCTTGTTGACCATGCCGACCATCTTGTCATTCTCGCTGTTCATGACCGCGAGCACGGCCTCGTACCCGAGTCTGCTTGCCAGCACCCTGTCGAACGCGGACGGGTCCCCGCCCCGCTGCACATGACCAAGGACGCTCACCTTGATGTCCCAGTTGATGACCTTCTCGATCGCTGCTTTGATCTCGGCTGCTCCGCCTGTGGTCTCTCCCTCAGCGATCACGATGATGCTGCTTTGTTTCCCTGCCTTATGCTGCGCGTCAAGCTGTGCGACCAAGGACGGAATATCCATGTGAGCCTCAGGGATGAGGATGTCCTCCGCGCCACCACCAATCCCGGTGTACAAAGCGATGTACCCGGATGAACGTCCCATGACCTCGATGATGAACAGTCGTGAGTGCGACGACGCGGTGTCCCGAATCTTGTCGATAGCCTCAAGCGCGGTGTTGACCGCAGTGTCGAACCCAATAGTAAAATCAGTTCCATATAAGTCGTTATCAATCGTTCCAGGCACACCGATTCCCTGGATCGGGAACTCCTGGATGAGCTGATGCAGCCCGTGGAACGAGCCGTCACCGCCGATGACGATGATGCTGTCGATGCCGAAGCGTTTCAGGTTCTTGAACGCCTTCTCCCGTCCTTCCTTGGTGAGGAACTCACTGCTGCGTGCGGTCTGAAGAACCGTGCCACCGTCCTTGATGATGTTGCTGACAAAGTACCGGTCGACCTGTTCGATGTCCCCTTCGATCATCCCTTGGTACCCGCGTTTAATCCCGAACATGGTATTCCCATGGTAGATTCCGGTTCGTACGACTGCGCGGATCGCCGCGTTCATCCCAGGAGCATCGCCACCGCTTGACAGCACCCCGATGTATTTTCCCTGTCCCATCATCCATCACCTAGCTAATGTACTGAAATCGTTTCCAGCATTTAAAACATTCCGAGTAATACCAAGTATGACATGATTACGGACGTCTTCCCCGAAAAGCTCGGTAGAGGAAATACAATAGACCACCATAGCAAACGGCGGTACCAAAAATGAACATGATGAGTGCAGATAGTGATAAACCCTCGGTCATCGCGTTCCCTCCTTTTTTCCTTTTTTTCGTACAAACAAAAATGAGAGGAGAAAGACAATAATGCAGGGGGCCACACCACCAATAAGAAGCGCAGAGAGAGGGTATGTTGGAGGAGAGGTGAGAAGGTCATAGAGTGCAATGAGAAGAAGACTGGTTAAGATGAACGGGATGATATATTTTATCAGGATATCCCACCATCTACCGATCTTGATATCAGAGGTTTTGTTTGCATGGTCCCGTAAACGTGGGAGATGGAACACCCAGCCGATGATAAGGCATTCGGCGAGCCCAACGAGAACAAGCCCGAAGTTGGAGATGAACTGATCAACAATCTCAAGCCAGTAGAGGCCTCCTCCGGTGATGAAAATCAGACTAGCAAGGAAACCAAGGATGCAGATGACCGCGGTTGCTTTCCCTTTCGTAAGTCTCCATTTGTTTTGTACCCCGGACGTGATCGGCTCAATCATGGAGAAGGCGGAGTCAAGGCCAAACGTGAAGAGCGCAAGGTAGAAGAGAAGACCGAAGAGACTGGCAGCAACAGGGAATAGCGAGATCGCGGTGGGATAGGTAATGAACGTGAGGGATGGTCCTGTGATCTGTAATTGATCGATGCCGACTCCTTGCATGAGGGCAAGATACCCGACGACACTGAACACTGCAAACCCTGCAAGAAATGATGTACCGGTATCTGCGAGCGCGGTGATTACCGCATTATTCGAGAGATCCGATTTTTTATGCAAATAACTTGCGTACGAGATCATGATTCCTTGTGCAAGACTGAGTGAGAAAAACACTTGACCGTAGGCTGCTAACCAGACATTGACGTCGAGGAGCCGAGAAAAATCAGGGGTGAGATAGTAATTGATACCGGTCATGGCGCCTGGTAACGTTATCCCTCTCAGCGCAAGGATAACGAAGAGGATCCATGCAACAGGGACGGAAATAAGCACGACCTTGCCGATGCGCGCGATACCTTTGTAAAGGATCAGAAAGATGCTTACCCACATGATGATGAGTGCGAGCAGTGCGGGAATCTGGATCCCGCCGATACTGAGCGGTCCTGAGGTCATTCCGAGGAAGGACTTGAGGAAAAAGGAGTCTGCGGTGGTTCCCCAGCGCAGGTCGATTGCGTAAATCATGTAGGCGAAACACCAGGCCATGATGACAACGTAGTAGGCGGTGATGACGAAGGGGACCAGTGAGCTCCACCAGCCAGCCCACTCCCATTTCCTGCCGATTTTTCTGTACGCTTCTGGTGGTCCGTTTCTGCTCCAGTGGCCCAGGGTGAATTCAAGGATGAGCATCGGGATGCCTGCGGAGAAGAGTGCGACGAAATAGGGTATGAGGAACGCGCCGCCCCCGTTCTTATAGGCGATGTAGGGGAATCTCCAGACGTTTCCGAGTCCGACGGCAGAGCCGATCGCCGCCATGACAAATGCCGTTCGGGTACTCCAGAGTTCCTTTTCCGCGATATACGTCTCCCCCGATAAGGAGGATTAATTCCCTCATATGTTTATAAATATATCTGAATTTTAATCATCTCTATCGTGGTGGTGGACCTAAATATTTATTATGATTGAATGGTTCTTGTGTTGCTCGTGCAGGGGTAGCCAAGCCTGGTCTACGGCGACAGACTCAAGATCTGTTCCTGCAGAGGTTCGGGGGTTCAAATCCCTTCCCCTGCACTAAACTATAAGTTTAAATCTCATTCTACATTTCTCCTTATTGGTGATTGTGTGCCTGATTTTTATGATTACGGGGGGCGACTCCAAAGAAAACTGGAAGTGATCAAGAACACCACGGAGATCAGCCAACATAATAGAAATAAAATCCTCGCATTTCAGAAAAGCTGCTTAGCCCAAGGATTGAGCACAGCGAGAATGCTTCGATATCTCAATGATCTGCCAAGGATCGCCAGTAAACTAAAAAAGGATTTTGAAAAAGTCAATAGAGTCGACATCGAAGCAATAATGGCCGATATCGAAGCAACAAACCTAGCCCATGCAACAAAACTCAGTTACGCTGTAACGATAAAAAAATTCTATAAGTGGTCAAACGGAGGCGATGAATACCCAACGAGCGTCAAATGGCTGAGAACAACCGGAAAGAAAAACAACAAAAAATTACCTGAAGATTTACTCAACGAAGATGAAGTAAAAAAAATGATCGAAGCAGCAAATAATCCCAGAGATCGATCCATAATTTCTATGTTATGGGAGGCTGGCTGCAGGGTCGGAGAATTATTATCGATGCAGGTAAAACACGTTAATTTTGAGAACGATATTACAAGAATTACCATCCAAGGAAAAACAGGAATGAGAAGAATTCCGTTAATTGATTCAACACCCTATATGGCAGAATGGATTGAAAACCACCCATTCAAAAATGACCCAAACGCCCCATTATGGGTTTCAATAGGCACCGTAAACCATCATCAATCTCTCGAATACGGCGCCTGCAGGAAGATGCTACAAGAAGTAGCTAAAAAAGCAGGAGTAAAGAAGGCCATAAATCCGCACAATTATCGGCATTCCCGCGCAACGACCCTAGCCAACCATTTCACTGAAGCACAGATGAATGAGTATTTTGGATGGATTCAAGGATCTGATATCAGTCAGGTATACGTTCATCTCTCCGGCAGAGATTTGGATGATTGTGTTCTTAATTTAAGAGGTATAAAGCCAAAGGAAGAAAAAATAGAGACAACACTCGCACCAAAGAAATGCCCTCGATGTGGTACAATAAATAAATCAACAGGTAAATTTTGCATAAGATGCGGCTTAACATTAGATTTAAATGTAGCGATGTCCGTGAAAAAAGTCAGTGATCGTTTAGATACATATTTGTCCAAGTTACTGGAAGATGATGATGTAAAAACGCTAATGCTATCAAAACTTAAAGGCATGAAGGATATTGGGGAAAAATAGACCATTAATCATGATCATGAAAATATTGATGAAGTATATTCATATCGAATGGCTCTTTTCTTTTTTCTTTTTCAGCTTCATTCTTGAAGGTGCAAAAATCACAAATCCCATCAAGCACCTTTTTATTAAGGTCTTTTTCCAGATTTCTCACTATTTCATATTGATGTTCCCAAAGATTATCTCTTAATCTTTGAATTTTATCTGATGATTTGTGTAGTTTTACGGATTTTTTAATGTCTCCAAATATAGTATGTAGTTTCTGATCAATTTGATTATGATATGCTTTTTTGTTTTGTCCTCTGCATTTCTCTTTTAAAAAACATTTTTCCGGATTTTCGTCAGAAAACCATGATTCAAACATCTTGTTATGTTCCTTTACTGAAAACGGGATTCTAAGATAATTGTTGTTAAATGCATTTCCATAAATCACATAGTCTGCAAGTTTATATTGAAGATTAGTTGTAACACTCTCACAATAATTTAGAGAACCTTTACGTCCATTCAACGAATACATTTTAATCGGAAGTCCCATCCTGCTAATAATTATCTTCTGTATTCTCTCATGAATTTCATAATATTTTTTCCAGAATTCGTTATATTCTTCATCAAAATGTTCTATCATCGTTGCTAATGCAGGGGCATGAAATTGCAAATAATCATCGAGAAGAACCGTACTTTTTACTTTATGATATATATCAATATGCATCCCTTTTTCTCCACCCCAATTTACCTCACAATAGAATGCTCCTTTTTCCGCTGAAAATTTACGTTCATTATCATTCATTTTACTAAATTCCCAACCATATAATATTTTTTTAAATCGATTATAGAGGGGTTCGATCACTTTTACTTGTATGTCTTTAGTATGGAATATTTTTATTTCTAGATGATCATCTCTTTTTTCCAAATTATCATTTATGTGCCATTTTTCTTTTACCAAATCCCAATTTTCAGGAAGATAGTTCACTTTTTTTCTTCCGATTTTTACAAATTTTATTGTTCCATTTTTTAAAGGATTTCTAAGTTTCTTTAGATCTTTATAAAAATTTCTTTTTTCTGCCTCATCTCCCGCTTTTATTCCAACTTTTCCCATCAAAACTTCAGTTATTAATCCTTCTTTGTAATGATGAAGAGCATTTGTAATTATAGTTTTGTAATCTTTTTTCGTAGCTTTTCACCTATTGTTAAAAAGGTGTAAGATAGGAATTTTCACTTTTTCCTGATTAGTGTATATAAATACTCTTGGATATAAATCTGTCTGAGATGGTTTGAAATTTGAAAGAAGATGAGGTTATTGAACACTTGTCAAAATCGTACAAACTACTTTATGAATTAATAAAACAAGCAAAGGTGGATTTTTTAGAGGGGGATGAAAAATGAAGAAGCTATACCCGGATATTTTTAAATTCAAACGAAAATGTAATACTATTCGTCGGATTTTTTCAGATATAAAATTGGTAATGCGATCGATATATTGTAATTATATGAATTGTATGATTTCACGCATATCAAAACGAATGGTGGGAGATAATCCGCAAGTTGCCATTACATACTATCCAAATATAGTCGATATTTCAAAAAAATATTGTCGAGATTGTCGTAAATTTTTAGATGCTACCTCAATTGAGATTTTTTCTGTATGATTCAAAAAATAGCAAAAATAAGGAGTGGAAAGATTGAATTTAGAAAAACGTGAATTTAAAGGTTATGGTCATTTGTATAAATATCGTATGATACACTCAGCCATGGCTGTGTATATCATACAACTTATTAAACTTTTTACTATCTTTTTATGTACCTGTTTTCTACAAATCATACAAATTTTGATTTATGATTTTATCGTTTTTTTTGTTATTTCAATTAGCAGATATGAATTCGTAATTTATAAATATATTTTTATGAGGAAGTAATATGAAGGATAAGAACACTATACAAATAAGTCGTGTAAGTACTGATGATCAAAACAGAAGTGCAAGCCCTGACGCTCAAAAAGCCTGGTTAGCGTGGATTGAACAAAAAGAAGATTTAAACGTTGTCAAAAGAATTTACGAATCAATTTCGGGTAAGATTTTTCCAAAAAAATATTTTGATGAATTTATTGATCTGACTCAAGAATTTGGAATCGATTACATCTGTGTACACCAAATAGATAGATTATCTCGGAACCTTGCATATGGATCCATGCTATTAGAAAGGATGCATGAAGTACACAAACTGAACATTATTACCAGCACAGCAAAATATGATTACGACGTTAGTAGTCACCAAACGCAAGTTAAAACGCTCTTACTTTTCGCTGAACAAGAACAAGGAGCGCGTTTTGAAAATGTTGTACGAAGTATGGACTACTTATTGAAGAATGGTTGGTATCCTCTTTCTCCACCATTTGGCTATGAAAAAGATAAAAATAATATTTACAAGAAAAAAAGGGATCGTGATAATACCCTTCACCAAACGGCTTGGTGCGCGGAAGTCATGAATTATTTGTGTGATACTTTTGAATGCACGAAAAATTTCGTAAGAACAGCTCATACAACTATGGAACGGTTTAAAGAATTAGATCTACAACTAACTGGCCCAAAAGTTAAAAATATATTGCAAAATAAGACATACATCGGCTATCTTAATTGGGCTGGGGGAACATATGGATACGGAGAGAACAATGTACCCTGGAATGATTTAAAAGTAATAAGCGAAGAGAAATACAATCGGATCCAATCCATCATAAGAGAAATAGAGCAGCATTATAATAGAGAAAATGATCTAATTCTTGAAGAACTTGTTGATGAATATGGCATTGAACCTGTAATGGAGGTTCTACCTCTTAAAATCGCATGTCGTATTTGCGGTTCAACTGATAAGAAAAAAAATGGAACAGATGAGAACGGCCAAAAGAAGTACTTCTGCAAAAAATGTGGCAATGAATATCGTTTTCCCTTGACAAGAGACATAAAAAAAATAGAAAAGTTGGTTGCTCAGCCGTGTCCGAAATGCGGGACGACAAATCAATTTGCTCTTATTAATGATGGTTCAACGTTGTGGCAATTGAGGTGCAAGAGTTGTGGTTTTGTAACATTTTTGCATCAATACAATGATGATCACAGGGTACAGAAAATTCAAGATGTGAAAAAAGAAAAAAATGGGAAAAAAATAATTAGAGATTCAGCACAAAAATCGCTTGTAATCTTTGAGGATCATGTACATGATGATATGAAGGATGGAATGATCGTGAGCTGATGAAGATGAGGGGTTTTGAATGTTTTATCGCTCTACTGAAGCTTACGGCCAATTCATCTGCTTTTATTCATCTGTTGTATTTATTTTTAATGCTGGTTTTTAGTTGTTGATATCGCATAACGTTATTGAAATGATCGTTCTCTTTGATGCGTATTACTTCAGATTGTCTATATTGCAAGCATAGTTTTTTGTAAAAATCTTTACAACAGATATCAATCCCGTACATTCTGGCTCGTCATTCAGCTATCGAAACGGGTAATTGTTCTTCTTCTTTGAGATAGGACATGTATTCATTGAAGATACGTTCCACCGTTGCTTCTTTTCTATTCTTTGGCATTGGTTCAACATTTTGACCGTGGCGCCGTCGTATTGCCTGTACTTTATTGAACGGGTTATTACTGATGATCCTATACTCTTTTATGTATGATTCAACACCTGCAACATTATAATGTCCGATATAGATTTCATTGCACAATATTTTCTTGACCGATGCAGCGGTCCATCTGCCTCCCCGTTTCGCTTTAACACCTTTTCTATTCAGCATAAACGCCAATTGTGGCATTGATTTTATTTCAATATACTTCTTAAAGATGTATTTTACTAATTTCGCCTCATTGTGATCGACCCTTAAGTGTTGATTTCTGCCCTTTTGAAATCCAAGCGGAGGAAGTTTGTTTGGCCATTTATTCTGCAGTGCAAGTGCTTTCATGCCCATTCTTGATCTTTCTTTAATCATGTCCCGTTCCCATTCTGCCGCACTAGCAATATTGCGAAAATTAAAACGTCCAAAACTCGTCGTTGTATCAATTTGTTCAGTAAGACTGTATAAAGAAACGTTGTATTCTCCCAATTGTTTCTCAACATTTACTACATCCAAAAGGGATCTACAAAATCTATCTAATTTCCAAAATAATAATACGTCGAATGATTGCTGCCTTGCTTTCTCCATCATTATCTGAAATTTTGGCCTATCCGTCGTTCCTGCACTTTCACCGTCTTCTCTGAAGATATAGCGTACTTTCCAGCCCATTATTTTACATCGTTCTTCCGCGAGCCTAATTTGTTCATCCAAGCTGTAACCAAATAATTGCTTACCCGAAGAAACCCTTGCATAAATAGCTGCGATCTTTGGAACTTTATCGTTACCTTTTAAGTCATTGTTATGATTTAATGACGGTTTACCATTATTCATTGTTTGTATCATATTAACCTTTATGCCCATTATTCATTATCTTTGCAAATCTTTCCTTCGTTGTCGTTCATCGCCGTCGTTCATTTTTTTTATAAGACAGATGATATCAACGTGGTTTTCAGATTCAGGAATTTTTTTTGCAATTTCGCTCTTTACTTTTTTTTCAAAACTAGCCATTGCAAAACTGGCTACAAATTCTATGCATCGTAGTTTGTAGATGTTCGTCACAACTTTAATCCGATCATTTTCCAAATATCCTCCTATTATTTCGTACAAAATAGATGCATCATATTTAATGAGTCCATCTAGCTGAAAATTGTATGTATCCTCAAGGTGCATTGTTTTTGGCTGGTTAAATTGTAATTTTATTGCCTCCAAAACGCTTGGGAGGATATCTGTCATCATTTCTCACCTTTTATTGCAGAAGGTGAGGAGATGGCATGTCTCATCTTCATTATGTGTTCATCAATATCGTTTTTTAGAGTCGTTGCTAGTTCCTTTATCTCTGCTGAGGAATTTTGTATATTAGAACATTGCGTCTTGATGAGAGTGAATCTATCCAACTTCCGTCCAATCTGGAATATTCCTTCTGTGATTACTGCAAATGTTTCTTCCTGAATACTTGTTTCTTTTTGTAGTTTTAATTTTGCCCATTGGACAACAAAAAGTAATAACGGGAAAAGAGTATCGCCGGTTTTGTTTCCTAATGCAATAATACACATATGGTCATTAAACTCATGGAAAAATCCATATTTACGCGGTACCGACTCCATATATTTTGTTACAAAGATGCCGTACTTGGCTTCTCGATTCACTATTGCTTGTTCCATATCTCTGATAATCTGCGGTCCAGTTATGGTATCAACATTTTTTGTTTCAATCACGATCTTTTTTCCGGGTAAATCTCTCAATGATATGACAAAATCTCCAGCAAAAGACCCGGTTATTTTTCCACATTTATTGGTTGTTTTTTCTAGGTCATCTCCTATGTCTTTACTGACAAATTCACTGAGAATATCCTCGCATTCATCTTCAAACTGATAACCTTTCAATGTTGTTTTTTCAGAGACTTCTTCGATGGTTTTCTTTTTTGTCATTGTGTCTCTGAGTTCTTTGAATTCACCAAGAATTTCGCGTCTCAATCTACCAAGAGGGCTGTTTTCAACTTGTGGGTTTAGAATGTTTTCTACAGTACCGCCTTTGTCAAAATAATCTTTTAGGAGAGATGATAATTTGTATGTATAGCTGTTTATAAGATTCGGATCAAATAGTTTGTCAAATTTGGTAATCATTGAGTCAAAGCCGCTTCTGATGAAGTCCATTTCTTTTCCGGTTTGCATTCTTTTCAGGCCTATTGCACCTATTCGTATCGAGGCGACGAGCATATCGGTTCGTTTGTCCTCCGTTGTTTCTTGTAGAAGCTGGTATGTCTCTTCATCTTCTACTGATAGGTTTCCAATGATTATCGTTTTGTAATCCGTTTTCAGTGTGATTGCTGCTTTATTGTTTGGTTTTATCTGTTCATTATTCATATTCATAGCCTCCATTCATATTAATCTGTTTTGGTTAGTTTTGGTTGGTAATGTAATAGCAAATATTTATATGTTTTGGTTGGATGTTTACTACTATGGGTAGACCAAAAGTAACTCAGCGGAAGATAAAAACAGGGATAACACTCGATCCAGAGCTATTTGAATGGATACAATCAAAGATAAAGACAAAGGAATTTTCAAACCTAACCCATGCAGTTGAACGAGGGCTTCATTTGTTAAGAGAACAAATTGATGGTAAAAAAAGATAGACATCCATATATGGTGTATTATTTCTCCTTATAATAAAGATTAAATATCGACTCTCCATATGTCCATATGTATGGGGAAGAAAAATACGCTTCTTTATCTTGACGAAAAGCTCGTCAAAGAAGCTAAAAAACTACATTTTAATATCTCTAAAATCACTGAAGATGCCATAAAACATCATCTCTTTACCTCCTTGTCATCCGGAGAAAAAGCATCGATAGATTTCGGGCGGTATCTGGCAACACTCAAAGATGAAAAACGGTGTTTTTTCTTACCGTTTAAATTGGATGAACTAGAGCTTAATAGTATAGGGACAATTGACGGTCTCAAAACTCAGTTGGGTAAGTTCAACGTTTTTATTGGAGACCATGGGACTGGAAAAACAACAGTTATCCGATCCATCGTATATATGCTCGGTTATCCTGAGCCCAATATCGATCGTTTGTTAAAAATCGACGAACCCGAAGGTGAAATACGGATAAATGTTCTCTCTGAAGAATCCTTAATTGTAAAACTAAAAAGAAACAAAGATAGTGAAATAATCATCGAAGACACCGTTAGATGTATTGTTTTAGATGACCCTGGTGCTGAACTCGATAGTGAGAATTTTAAGAAATTTCTTGATTATTTAAGGAGATTGGATACCCAGATAATAATGACTTCATCTTCGAGATTTAATGCATATTTCGGTTCCGATTATAAGAAGATTGATATGAATATTTTCTTAAAAAAGGAGTAAGTAAGGTGAAAAAATGAACGACGAATTCTCAGAAGACATAGATGAGTTGGAAAGAAATCTGCCCGGGTCAGTAAAGATACAGGGTCTTTATCGTATGACGGTAACGTGTGATGAATTTCAAGGGTTCAAAGACGTTGAAATGGAGGTGTTCAGGTGGAATACCGAGAATGTGCCATTTAACCCTGAGGAGTATATACCTAGTTGTTTCACGATTCCAGATGAAGATACTAAAAATGATATTCTCGAATATTTAAGAGAGTCTTTTACATTGAAAGAAATTAAACAAATAAAAAAATATTTCAGTAACATAAAAGCAATACCGGTTCGTCAGTATTATCCTAGTTATCTACCTGAAGATGGCCGTATTTTTCCTATTGGAAGGTTTCCGATGAGCCCTGATGAAACTGGTTATTTTGTTTTTAAGGACAAAGACAAATCATTGCCGTTCATTTTAGGAGCATTTTATGATTTGAGATGGCTTGATCACGTTCAAAATAGTAACGGAAACAAAAACGCCCTCTGTCCGGGATATAGAACGGAAGTAGACGAATTTATAATAACAAAAAATATCGTAGACGGACAGCTTCAACACATTTTAAATGAAATCAAAAAACTCTCCCAAGAATCAGATGAAATTCCAACAACCATCAGAAACATAGAACATCGTCTGTTCCGGAAATTACGAGGAGTAGACCCAAACATAATATTGAACAAACTAGAAAAAAGAATCATCAAATATTTAGCAAATACAAATCCGCCTGTTACAACCGAGATGGTAGCAAAAGAAATGAATATCTCTTGGAACACTGCTCAGATCCACCTTTATACGCTTATGGCCCTTGGATTAACGTTATACGAAAAGGTTGAACAACAGGATCAATCAGAGGAACCAAAAAACTGAATTTTATCATCATAGGTGAAGAAAATGCAGAATTTAAAGGAAGAAACAGAAGTAAATGAAAAGGCTTTTGATAAAACCAAGGTAGAAGTGTTTACTCTCGTAGCTGAAGTGGATCCCTTTGTTGGCGATTTCAGCGGTGCCGAACTCGATGATGAGAATTTTAAGAAATTTCTTGATTATTTAAGGAGACTGGATACCCAGATAATAATGACTTCATCTTCGAGATTTAATGCATATTTCGGTTCCGATTATAAAAAAACAGATATGAATATTTTTTTAAAAAAGGAGTAAGCAAGGTGAAAAAAATGAACAACGAATCCTCGCGAAAACCAGTATTTGATATAGAACTTATAGATAATTTTTTCACAAAATTGCTAAAGAATATTCCAGATATATATTATATTAAAGTTGAACTCGGCAATGATAATCCCTATCAACCTGAACCTGAATCATCTGTAGAGAAAGTATTCAGGGGTGCTATGGTAAGCGGTCTTTTGGATGCGTCTATATTACATGATAAAGCTGTGATATTCACCCGAGAAAAAACAAATCCACAATACAATTTTCACTGCGAATGTTGCGGTCGTGGACTAAATGAATTAGAGCCCTTTGAAGGTATTGACGTCTTATTAGTAAAGCATTTTCGTCCTCTCCGCAGCGAAGATCAACAAGATGCTGTATGGGAATGTAGAGATTGTTTTCCCTTGAATAATGAAGAATTCTTCAGGAAATGGAATGAACAAGACCATCAAGATTGAAAAGGAATTACAGAAGGATGGCGTGAATGTTCACATCACATTTGCAGATGGAGAAAAAATCACAGAGTTATAAAAAAAAGTTTGATTGATACTGAAGAGATCCTTCTGTTTTGAGGAGGAAATTAGGGTTAATATTTATCTATCAAACAAGCTATCATATTCGATAAGCTTCTTTTTTCTTGTTTTGCTATCTTCTTCAGTTTATCAACTGTCTCTTTTGGTATTGTGATATTCAACCTTGTGTATGCCATGATCACTTAATATGTGGTTGATACATATTGAATATAATACGTAGTAAATACAGATTAAATACAGTTAAATACTGTATTTAGTATGTATTATTGCTGGGGAAATAGAAAATGAAAAAACAAATAACAACTTACGCAGTTATGCTAGTTTTATTCGTTTGTGGACTAAGTGGATGTACACAAAATTCGAATAATGAAGTAAGAACAATGGAAGAGCTATATGAGCTTGTAAGTGAGCATTCTGAAAAAACCAATGAACACGTGAGAGTGTGGGGAACAATAAAAAATACCGCTGGACAGCCGGTCGTATGGATAGTAATAAACGCTCTTTTTTATGATAAGAATGGTAATTATTTAACAACAGTAAATGGTGATATCTATGGGAATGAAATACCTGATGGTTCAACAGCTGATTTTTCCCTTGAGTTATCAGGCGACTATTATATTGAACGATACGACCATTACACACTTGAGATACGAGTTCCTAATTTAGGCGCGTATTGAAATCATTGACTAAATTTTCTTCTTTTCAGTTCTGTATTTCTCATATATGGGTCTCAACAAGTCAATACCCTTTTCTCCATATATATTACATATTTTATCTGCAATTTCTTTTTGATCTTGTTCGTATAGTATTTGAACAATCTTCTGGATGTTCTCCATTTTATAGATTGGATATACATTTGCATTTAATACTTCAAGATAGATTTCACCAACTTTTTCTGGAGTCATTGTAGCTTGTTTCAAGAGATATTCGATGAAAAAAGACATATCAACAACATCCGATTGGGTATATTTTGCTGACAGTTTTAACCATTTCAATACATCATCATCTATTTCATCGATCAATGATAACCATTTTGAAAGATCTGAAATAACATTTTGATATTCTGGTTTTTCTTGAATTTTTAATAACAATTCAAACATTTTCTTCCAGAGCGGTTTTATTATTACTTGTATTTTTTCAGCGGGTTTATTTCTTTGCATCCAAAAAAACCGGACTATCTCTGAGAGTTGATTGACGTTCTGTTTTTTGAGCATTTGGGAAATTAGGCTTGTATTGTCATCTAATTTTTCCCAGCCCTCTATACAGCCAATACATATATGTTGAACAAGGTAATGTGCAGAATCAGCATCGCAAAATTCAGTTTGCAAAGCTTTATCATAGTGACCATTTTTTCTAAGAAGAAAATAAATATTTTCACATATTTTTGAGTAGAAGAGATATCCTATAAATGCTGCCTTCCAATGTATATCACTTTCTTTTGGAAATATTTGGTTTATTTTGTCTGTTGCCCATTTTTCATCCAAGTAAAAGAGGTTTGGTAAATATTTGCCTAATGTTACTGAAAATTCAAGCGAAGGTTCAACATCCAGATTAAGACGCTTATCAAAATCATCTTTAACAGCTTTGGCCCATCTTTCTCCTTTTTTTCCTTCGCATAGACGGGCACATCGAAGAGAATAATTTATCATAGCAGAAAAGATCTTCCCCTTTGAGGAATTTAAAATTGATGTTAATATATCATTCATTTCAGGCAGGTCAGTTTCTGTTTTTTCTGCAAAAATCAATAATATCTTTTCAGTTTCGGGTAAAAATTTAGCATCAAAGGCATGAGCGTCATCTTTAGTTCCTTCTTCAATCAGTTCTGCGGTCTGAGAAATGATCCAGTTCCTGTGATTGAAACTTACATCGTCGTATTTTTCATTCCAAAAACCACTCGATTCAATTATCTTTAATATGAAATCCAAAACATTATCCCAAGAAAAATCTTTCTTTGCGCTCCATGCTTCAGAAAAACCTCTTAACAAAGCATGCTGATAAAACCGCTGAACATTTAGAAACGGTTTCATTTCGTCCGAGAATTTCTTAGGGTTCTCAAAGATACATTCTCTAAGTGTTTCTGAGAGTCCTTCTATAGATGGTTTCTTCAATCCCTTTTCTTCTTTATAGGATATCAGATATTCTGCTATTTCTTTATTGGATTTGTTAAGAAGTGTGAATTTTTCAATTGGGCTTGTAGTCCCTACTTCAATTCCCGTCCAAGTAACAAAACCAGGATGCTCAACCTTTATCGGATTTATTTTCTGGTATTTTTCATAATTCGCCAGTACATCCGTATCTTTTGTTTCAAGCAAAGATAAGAGCCATTCTTTTTTCTTGTATGCCAGTAACTTATCAACTGCATCTTTATTTCCTTTAATTTGTGGTGGTATATGATATTTCCCGGATTCTATCCATCCCAGAACAGTGTCTATCTGTTTCTTTGTAAAAGAAGAACAGTTATTTGTGAGTAGTTCATACAATTCATGTTTAAACCAAATTTCATCGAGAGGATTGCCTTTGCAACTCCAGAATAATTCGTTCAAATCATTATAATGATAATTAATAGTGTGAATGAATATTCTTTTAAAAATTGGATGTTCTTTTTCTATGAGGACATTTATTTTTTTTTTGATTTGATCGGGTTCAGAGAGTTCAAACATGTCTCTGACAAAATAAACTAGTTGGCATTCGTATCTTTCGGGAAAGTTGGTTTGTGGATGGTCTTCAATTGTAGGTATCCAAATGTTACTAAATTGGGATTCATCCTCTTTTGTGATCGAAATCATCTTTTTGACTGCGATTTCGGCTGCCTCAATACCGCATAGCTTTGCGATTGCTGGTTTATGCTCTTTAAGTATCTCATTTAGCCAATATTCATCCATCAATGAGGTATATTTGTCTATACTTACTTTGTCAGTTTTTTGATATTCAAGTATTACATCCATCAGTTTTAAAACAAGTTCTTTAGCTTGGTTGCTAATCAATTTTGGAAGAACTGATTTTCCAATTTCTGAAACAACAAGAGTTGAGTCCCATTTAGATTTTAATAATGTACCTATAAATTCGATATGTTCTTTGGTTATCCTTTCTATAGGAAGTTTACATATGATTTTTACCAGAATCCAGTCAGTTATGTAGTTCTCAATTCTTTCGCCATTTCCTTCCCTATAATTTGCTATTGAATTAACAATATCAATAAGGAGATTAGTTATTTCATCGGACGGGTGTTCACCATTTTTATTGGCGATATTTTCAAGGTAATCCAAAGCAGTCCAATGAGGAACTCTATAATAACCTGGTTGATCTGGCATTTCTTGTGGCTTTGGATTTTTTTCTGGAGCAAAGTAACTTTTTTCCTTTAGAGGTTTTAACCATTGAAGTGACTTTAAATTACGAAAGAAATAAGAATATCTTGCATCTAATTCTAATAAATTGGGCAAAGTCTCAATTATCTCTTCGGTTGGTATCTCATATTTTAGTATCCGATCAACCCGGTCCAATAAGTTATAATAGGTTCCTGCCAATTCAAAAAGTATATTTTCAAATTCCTTCCATAATTTTTCAAATTCTGATTTTTCCCTTGGTGTTTTCCATGCACCATGTCGATGCGCATATTTGTGAAGATCTTTGGCTATTTTGTACCACTTTTCAGCAAATGAATCTTCCTTATCTACCCCCAAAGCTCTGCATATAGAACCAACATGGTTAATCTTTTCAATAGATTGTCCACACTCTTTACATTTTTTTTCACTCTCTGCTTTAGTCACAAGAACATCTCTCAATCCTCCTTCAATTTCTCTGGCAATGTGGGCAAGAAGATAGGATTTTGTCACAAGGCCATCATCATTAAAAATTTTGATACCATCAAGGTAGAAAGCGGATATTTCAGGTCCAATATTTTTCAAACCTTTATATATTTCCAACTGTCTTGTATCCAAAATTTCTTTGTGATTATTCTGAATTTTTATAAGAACATCTCCGACTGGACAAATTATCTTTTGCCATACTCCTACGTTATTTTTACTATCTTGATTAAAAAAAGTTGATACTTGTTTATACCCATTTTTTGAAAATAGACATTTACTTCGTCCATTATTTTCCCGAATAGTGCATTGCATGATTCTAACTTTTCCATCTTTAGCTCTTTTCTCTGCCAATTTGACTAATTTGGATCCATAACCTTTTCCTTCCTGAGATTCGGTGACCGTGAGATGGCGTATTTCCCATTGATACCACTGAACTTGTTTGATTTCTACACCTGCGATTACATCATCGTGTTCATCAACGAGATACTTATAATTATCTGCAGAAGTAAGAATTTTATTTTCGTTATAACTTATAACTAACTCATTCCGTTCATTAAGTAATTTCGCAAGTTGTTTAGCATGTTTTTCATTCATGGATTCACTTAATAACTAATCGTTATTAAGATTAAGCATCTATTGTATAAACGTTAAACTTTTTCCCCTACGTTTTCTAAAACATTTTTTACCTCATCTTCAATCTCTCCATCTGATACAACAAAGCAACACCGTCCTAGCTTCGCATTGTTCTCGTAGTTCTTAACGCTCTGTTCAGGGTAATTGGCCAATGTCTCAACATCAACAGATTTCTCTTTTCCCATCCTCGGAGTAAACCAGCATGCGAATATAAAAATGATAAGGTCATATAGTTCAGATACAATTTGACTCATACAAATATTCAAATCTGGTTTGGAAATAATTTGTTAGATAAAAATGAATGCATTTATCTTAAAATTCCGAATAAATACATTGGAATAGTAGTGGAATATCATGCAAGAAGATAAAAAAATAATTGCTGGAAAAGAAAATATAGAAAATAGAATCGAATGTCAGTTAAAGAAAAAAAAGGAATTACTTAGAGAAGAAATTAGAGGTAGAGAAGAAAATTTTCTTTTTATGAATTTATGGATTATGAATCATATCTATGGTCCGACTTCATTTACAAAGATTGGTGATGCGTACACACGATGTAATTTACCTTTTTATAAGGTGCTCTTCTGCATGAAAGGGATCTTAGACACAGTCTTAGAATATGGCATTTCAGAGATAAAAATTCCTACTGATAAATTTGAGAAGATTTTTGATTCATCCCTTGAGATATCTATTAGATACTTTGAGATAGCCTCGCTTTATGAAAAACTAAAGATTATACAAAGTGAAAATATTGAGAAAATCGCGATAGAGAATGGAAAAATTAATGATTTGAAGGATCCTAGATTATATGAAATATTTGACAAGTGGGCCGAAAATAGCAATATCGACCCTGAATGGATTAATTGGTATTTCACCAACTATCCTACAGATCGGCAAAAAGCAGGAAAATTTCTTGAGAAAGAATTTAAAGAAAAATATGAGATGGAAATTCAGGATCTTATAAAAATCGATAGTTATTTTGAACAAGTTTCTAAACAACATATCGAAAGGAGTTCTACACTGGCAACACTAAAAAATCCAGTAAAATTCTTACATATAGAACGGAAAATATTGCTTGAATATTTTCCAATGGATAAAGATGTGGGCGAAAAATGGATTGGAGTTTTAGAGTATAAACCATGGGGGGATTTCAGAAAATCTCCTCTTATACCATTGAAGTTTAATGAAAAAAAGATATATACTTTGATGCAGTGGATTTTTACCCCTTCAAATTTGTTCTTTGATGCGTGGGTCACTCCCTTTATGTTAGGTAATACAAAAGTCGCAGGAAAAATGCGTCAAAGTTATGGGAAGTGTTTCCAGTTGTTTATCGATCAAAAACTAAAGAATGCCAATATAAAAAATCTAGAAGCTCTTGGGGGAAGATTAGTAAAATTTTCTGATTTTCCAGAAATAAGGACTAATTTAACCGAATTGAATAAACAGACAGAAGGATTTCAGGTGGATATGATTTTAACCAAGGAAGATTTAGCTTTTATAGTCTCGTGTAAAGCAAGAGATTTTACATTTCAAAGAAAAATTGTGGGGAGGAATTTTTTCGTCCCATTTTCAGAAATTAACCAAATAATAATTCAAGGTAAAGAGGATTTAAAAGAGATTTATGTAGAAGCTGAATGTATAGCAGTAAATCCAAAGATAAGGGAATGGATAGGTTTGAGGAAGCAAAAATATATTGTTCCAGTACTTTTAACATCAAGAACAGAGCCTTTAGGTGTTAAAGATGTTAAAGAATATTTTTTGAATGATGAAAAAATTAAAAAAAGTCTTATTATAACTATTTCAGAATTTATAAATTTACTCCAGGAATCGAATTACATAGACATATTAAATAAAATACAGTATTTCCGAGTAGCTTTAAAATCAAAGGAATCTCAAGCGAGAAAACCATGACTTTTAAATCATGGATGAATCGCCAGATATTTGGCAGTAAAACACGGATTATGTTAGATTTATACATGTCTATCAAGTCCAAATGGTCCTCAGACTTGACATAATCTTTAAATAAAATATTCAGTTCATATTTTAGGAGACGATTAAAATGCCGGAAGGTTGGGTACATGCCACAATAGATTTAATCGTCTATGGACGACCTTATTTTGATATTCATAAAAATAAAGATGAAGCTTTTAGAAGATTAAGTATGGCTCACAGAAAGGTTAAACATGAATGGTATCAAGCCTTTGGAAAAAAGTGGACTTTTGATGACCCTTTTCCGGACTTTTTAAAAGGTGTGACCTCAGAAATTAGAGAGGCATGTGGATCCGACGAATCTGAAAAACAAATGGTTTATTGGGATCATGATTATTTTGATAGAATATGGGATAATCTTTCTGAGGAACAAAGAAAATATTGCAAAGGGGCTTTTGCCTGGATCATTAATAATCCAGTGTTTCTAAAGAGTTGGGCTGGTGTAGATGTTTTGGAGGGTAAAATAAAAAGGGTAATCGAGGGTCAAGAAGTCTGGGACATATGTCCTGAATTAAAAAGTGAATATCATAGATTACACTGTTATGTAAAGACCGTGATAGAAAATGATAAAGATTTACAGGACATGTTAAAGTGCAATTAACCAACTTCCGTGAGTCCTCAATCCCGATGGAAACATATTCTTACAGAGTATGAAAAAAATCTTATATAAGGTTCTATTACATATTTACTTTTGAAGGTGGACATATATGACAAATGTCGTAGAAGAATTTGGTAAACACGCAGGAGAGGTATGGAAAACGTTGAATACCTACGGACCACTGCCCGAAACACGACTCAAAGAAACCACACGATTCCACGATAATGAATTCTACGTGGCAATCGGATGGCTGGCACGGGAAAATAAAATCTGCAAAGATGGACCTATATACAAACTCGGTGAAACAAATTTAACCGATAAAATCGGAGCCGATGCAGGAAAGGTATGGAAAATGCTGGAGACACAAGGAAACATCGACGTATTCGATGTATCAACCGCACTCAAAATGGAAGAACGAGACGCCTATGCCGCATTAGGGTGGCTCGCACGAGAAAACAAAATTGAGGCAAAACCAACGACAGTGCCACGGGAATATCAACCTAAATACAAATAAAACAACATCAGAGAAACGCAGACTCTTTCCGCAGTAAAAATCAACATTAAAAGATAACCTTTAGTCAATAATTTTAGTAGAGTTCTTCTTTATTTTTCCATTATCTATTGTTTCCTTGTCTTCTTTTTGAAACTTATGGGTTTCTGTTGCTCGCCTTGAAATCCCCGTGCACAATATGGACATACCTTTGCATCGACAGGAATGGTTAACCCGCAATCATGGCACTTCCGGTATAAATCCATTATGTAATTCTCCTGAAATTCGTTCTATAGGCGTCTTTTTCTTCTACGCTACACCTTGATATATTGAGAGTGTTTGATCTGCGACAGTATCCCAACTAAATAATCGAATCTCCTGATTTCCGTTATCTGTTATGGTTTTCCTCAAAGGCTCGTAGCGTAACAATGATATGATTTTATTCGCCATCTCATCAGTATCCCAGAAATCCACCTTGAAACAATTCTTGAACACCTCTGAGACGCCAGCGGTCTTTGAGGTAATCGTCGGTGTCCCCGCAGATATCGCCTCAAGGGCAGTGATACCAAATGGCTCGCTCACCGAAGGCATCACATACACGCTTGCGATTTTATAGATGTGCTTTACCTCATCCTCGGACAATAACCCTGTGAACATCACCTTATTTGCGATACCTAATCGGATTGCTTCATCAATCAAACGAGGGAACATATCTCCTCCGCCAGCAACAACAAACCTGCAATCCTCATAATCCAGGACCTTTTTCGCCGCCCTTACAAAAAACTCAGGTCCTTTCTGGATGGTTAATCTCCCTAAAAAGAGAACGACTTTCTGCTTCGCTCCTGCACCAATCGGATACACAGCGTTATAAATAACCCCAATCTTATCAGGATTTACCCCATATTTATCCACTAATGTTTTCTTCGTGAAATTACTCACCGCAATAATCCTATCCGCTTTCATCATCCCTTCTTTTTCAATATCAATGAACCACTGATTTGGATACAACCAACCAGACCGGTCATACTCCGTGGAATGAACCGTTAAAATAAAAGGAACACCCAGTTTTTCCTTTAACCGTATCCCTGCTTTCACCGTAAGCCAATCATGACAATGAATAAGAGAATAATCGCCTTTCACGCTCTGAACCAATAAATCATTGTATCGATAGACGCTTTCAAAAAACTGACCAGCAAGTTCTTTCACATCAGGTCTATCATACGGAAATATCTCTGTCTCCCCGACTTCTTTTATCACCAGATTACCATTGTCGCTCTGCACTCTCTGTTTGGTTTTCGGCATATAAAAATCAATAGCGACACCCTTTGCAGCGAGACTACGGGTAAGCCCATAACAATGAGTGCCAAGACCTCCCACTTTAAATGGCGGGTATTCCCAACCGAGCATCGCAACTTTCATATCCATCATCGTTCAGTTCTATGACCGTTGTTCATTTGATGCCATTCAGTTCCAATCCTGCCTTTTTATCACTACTGTTTTAACTTTTTTTTAATTCTATTCTTCTTTATCTCCCCTCTTAATTTCTCCTCTTGCTCTGGATTTCATAAAACAGAAAATAGAACTGATTGGGAATAGGAGTTTCAGTTCTATGACTGTTTTATGCGACCTACGTTCTTTTTGATGGGATGCGTAGGATGATTTGTTTGAGGATAAACGGCAACCTTCTTTTCTCGTTTACAACGTATGATGTTAATATTGCCGGTAATTTTACAGTTCGTATACTGTTTTATCCTGATTTGTCGTTACTTCTCTGCGCCTTCTTTGATAGCTCAACATCTATTGAGTTAATTTAAATGTTTCTCACAAATTTTTTGTAACATTTATCTCAAGATAATACCAACGTATAGTCTGAAAATTATTTAATATTTTTTTAAATAGAAAAAAATATAATACTGTCAGATATTCAACCGTCTACCGAGGGAATACTTTTATGGCAAGAAGCAGTAAAGAACAAATCGACCGTGATGAAACAAAGGTTATTGCAGAACTTCAGAAAAACTGTAAAGATAGTCTTGACAAAATCTCGAAACGCTGCGGGTTCTCCCGACAGAAAACCTGGAGAATTATCAAAAACATAGAGAAGAACAAAACCGTATGGGGATATCACGCAACAATCGATGACGAGAAAATGAACCGGAAAGGTTTTCTGTTGCTTATCAGATGGAAACACCTCCCTATTGAGAATACGTTGGAAGAAATGATAGTGAAAGGAACTCTTGATAAAGCAGGGGCAGAAATGGGAGTTACCGTTGAGGATAATTTCTGGGTTCATGGCGGTATGTTTGATGGGATAATCTGTTTTTCTGCTCAGGACATGAAACATGCGAAACGATTCCAAGCGATTTTTATCAGCACGTATCAAGATTACATCAAAGATTTGCAGTTGTTGGAAACGATGGTGACGATAAAAAAAGATGGTTTTATGAACCCGAAAATCAAAGAAACAAAAAAGCTGTTATAACTTTCCCTGCATGTGCTCCAAGGATAATAGTCAACGCTCTTATATTGAACACTATGAACACTAAAACAAGAGTGAAAGAATTATTTATTCAATGTTTTTTTTCATCACGATCACAGTAAGCCTTATGATCGCATCATCATTAACCAGGTTGTAGAGGTCTTCAATGGAAAAAAGCCTGGAGCGATTAGTAGGGAAACACGTGAAAATCGTCACAAAGGAGCCAGGCGACGAACGGACACGAATAGTGACTGGAAAGGTGACCGATGTCGACCTTGACAGAGGCTTCATCATGGTGGAAACACGTGGTGGTGAGGCTTGTTTGAGCATCCAGGCGGTTGTAGCGATAAAACCACGAAATGCAAGAAAATAACCTTGGTAGAGTTGGTTAATTAGTCTATTCTTTATAAGAATTTTATCACGGGAGGAAAACCTTTGGAGGTGGAGCGGGCATTATCCTTGGATTGAAAGAGATGCAAAAGAGAGATTTTATGAAATCCTTCGAGAAGAATTAAGCTGAGAAAATGCGGGAGCGTTATAAGTTATAACTCATCTTCTGATCCGAGTTTTACTGGTAAATTCGAGTTCCCTTCCCGGCGGGAGCATAATTTTTTATAATTTTTACAGGAGGAAAACGAGCACGTGACAAAAAAAATTGATTTGAACTCCAGTTTACCAGTAAATTCAAGTTTCCGTCCATAAGTGGGCACTGTTGTTAAGGGTTAAAAGCTCTCTCCAATAGAACGTCTTAACAACAATAGCAAATATTCGCCTAACCATAATCTTAAAAGTATACGTGAAATGTGGCATAAGAGAGTGGCATGGAGTTTGACTTATGGGGAGCGATACCATAATAGAGGTATCTGATTTAACAAAATTCTATCGAGATTTTCATGCTGTCAATCATATCAGCTTCGAGGTGAAACGAGGGGAGATCTTCGGCTTTCTTGGGCCAAACGGTGCCGGGAAGACAACTACGATAAAAATGCTGACCGGATTGATACAACCAACTGAAGGAACAGCAACAATACAAAAAAAAGACATACGAACACAGATTGTGGAAATTAAAAAGACGATTGGCGTGGTCACCGAGGATTCCAATCTGTATGACGAACTCAGTGTTTTTGACAATCTTCGGTTCGTAGGGCAGCTGTACGGTGTGCCCCGATGGGACCGGGAGAAACGGATAGGAGAGTTATTGAAAAGATTTGATCTTGAATCGAAGCGAGAAGCGAAATTTGCCACACTGTCGAAAGGCATGAAACGAAAGGTAACCATCATCGCGGCGCTCATTCATTCTCCACAGGTAGTATTTCTTGATGAGCCGACAACGGGTTTGGATGTGCTCTCCGCCCCTAAAGCCCCAAGTTTTGGGGAATAGGTTGATTTCCTAAGTTGTTTAACAAGGTAATTTCCATCTGAATTGTCGTTGAAACTGAAACATTTATATGCCAGTAATCATATTACCAATATTGGTAAT
>Ga0315282_10000249_pt1 | contig 108085 bp, 98 predicted proteins | sample YL17G07_20_MG_FD_203693 | JGI IMG/M metagenome (GOLD analysis project Ga0315282, IMG submission 203693) | Sediment microbial communities from Yellowstone Lake, YNP, Wyoming, USA - YL17G07_20 | ecosystem: Environmental > Aquatic > Freshwater > Lake > Sediment | place: USA: Wyoming | collected...
GGCCGGATGCGGGAGGCTTCGGGCGAAGCATTTGCGGCGGGAGGCGACAAGCAGCGGGAAGACGGAGGGCAAATGCTTCGCCCCTACAGTCTCAGGTAGCGGAGTCGTGGCGCACGCTGCTTGCAGACGGTGCGCGCGGCGTGGGCGACTGCAGGGCAAGGGCAGGGCCGGCGGAGGGGCGGTGCGGGGCTAGGTCTTCCGGCCGCTATGCCGGTCCAACTCGCCCCGGCTCTCGAGAAGCTCCTTGAACCGCTGCGCCATATCGGTCATGCCTTTCAGGTAACCGGCAAGATAACAAGCCTCAACGACTCTGTCACGCTCCTTAGCGTGGGCTTCGGTCAGCTTCTGGATCGCTGCGGCCGCTTCCTTGTCCGGCTTGCCGAGCCGAACCATGTCCTTCTCAAGCTCCTCGGCAATGTCGTTTACCATGATGCCCTCGGGCAGGCCGCTCAGGACGGACAAGCTTTCCAGGCGGGGCAGCTTGACCTCGTCAGACACCATCTGTGTTTCCTCCATGGGATCGCTCTCCTCTGAGTCGTATCTTACCCCTTTTGAGGGAGTCGGAGGAGTCGAGGGATCATGCCAGTTCGTCTGCGGCGAAGTCGTGGGCTATGGCGCGGAAGCGGCCCCAGTCGCGCCAGTTGGAGGGGAGATTGCGAAGCCGATCCGCCGCGCTGCGGAGATCTGAGGCGGGCACTTCGATGAACCCGGTGATCTGTTCGGCGCCGTCTGCGGGCCGAGGCTCTTCCGAGCTCTCGCACGCGAGATGGACGTAGGACGTGAAGCCGATGGCGTCGCTCCCAGAGGCCAATCTGCAGTGGATGACGCCGAGCAGCCGGTCGATCCGACCTTCGATGCCCAGCTCCTCGCGGAACTCACGGTGGAAAGCTTCTTCCGGACGTTCGCCGGCCTGCATCTTGCCGGTCGGGAGCCGGTACGTGCCGGGGGGATAGAAGGACTTGGTGTGGAGCAGCACCTTGCCACCAGGCCGTGGGGCGACAATCACGACCTCGGAAGGCAGGCCGGCGCCCTCCACCTTCCTGCGGATCCTCTCAAGAAACTCCGGCCCGACCTCCAGTTCGACGGAGACCTCTTGCACGGTGAACCCCACAGACCGCACGAGGCCGGGGATCCGGCCTCGTGCTATCCGACGTTACGCTATGTCGTTACGCCCACCACATAGCGCCGGTCTCTTCGGTCATAACTACCTGCTTCAGGAACGCTACAGCCTTCTGGAACCCTTCGTTCACAGACATGAGGCTGTCCTCATGCTCGATCGAGAGCACGTCATCGTAGCCCACCATTCTGAGGTTGCTGACGATGTCTTTCCACGTCTGGTAATCGTGGCCATAGCCGATCGTGCGGAAGATCCAGGAGCGGTTTATCTCATCCGAGTAAGGCTTGGTATCGAGCACGCCGTTCAGGCTGGAGTTGATCGGATCTACCTTGGTGTCCTTGGCATGGAAGTGGTAGATGGCGCTGCCGAGCTTGCGGATGGCGGCCACGGGGTCGATCCCCTGCCAGAAGAGGTGGCTTGGGTCGAAGTTGGCGCCGATGGTGTCGCCGACCGCGCTGCGCACGCGCAAGAGCGTTTCCGGGTTGTAGACGACGAAACCGGGATGCATCTCGAAGCAGATCCGGACTCCGTGCTTGGCGGCGAACTTGGCCTCTTCGGCCCAGTGAGGGATCACCTTCTCCTTCCACTGCCAGTCGAGGATTTCGAGGAAATCGGGCGGCCAGGGGCAGGTGACCCAGTTCGGCCGCTTGTCGCCCGGCCCGCTGCCTGGGCAGCCTGAGAAGTCAACCACGCGGTTGATCCCCAGCTTCGCGGCCAGCTCGATCGTCTTCCGCCTTGTCTCGTGATGCTCCGCGGCGATCTTCTCGTTCGGATGGAGAGAGTTGCCGTGGCACGAGAGCGCGCTGATGACGAGACCTCTGGACTCGACCGCCCGGAGCAGTGCTTTCCTGGCTCCCTCGTCCGAGAGCAGCTTTTCGACCTCCATGTGCGGGCTGCCTGGGTAGTTGCCCGTGCCCAGCTCGACCGCCTGCACGCCCGACGCTGCGATGTAGTCGAGCGCCTGATCGCGCGGTCGCTGGCCGAAGAGTGCCGTAAACACGCCTATCCTCATTCGTTCCTGCCTCCCTTTACATAGGTTTGCCTGGGGCATTATAGTGGTAGGGGGACGAGCGGTCAAGCCAGGCTCAGCGGTTTGACCGGCGGGCGCACGTTCGGCTATAATTACACATCGCTCGACGGTGTCCACGTGATGCCGGGGAAGAAGAGCCCCGGCCGAGTGGCCGAAAGGACTCCGGTTGACTTGCGAAACACTCGACGCAGGCGGAAATCCAGAAACTCGAACCAGGTTTTCGACATCATCGGCATTGTCCTGTTGTTCCTGGGGCCGATTGCGCTGATCAGTCTGGCCGCGCCTGGGAAGAGCGGCGTCGTGGGCCAGTCCATCGGCGAAGGGCTGAGGACTTTGGTCGGAGACGGCGCGTACGTCTTCCCGTTCCTCTGTGCGCTGCTCGGGGTTCTCTTCATCATGGGCCCTGTCAGAGCCTGGGCGCGAAACGCGGGCCTGGGCGGCACGATACTCTTCCTCGTCTTCATCGGATGGAAGGGGCTTGCGAGCTGCCAAACCGGTCTTGAGGATGAGCTGAACGGCGGGATCCTCGGGAAAGCGATAGGGTGGGGGCTTTACGTATCCGTAAGGCCGCTGATCGGCAAGATATTGCTCGCGCTCATCGCCGTGATCGGCTTGTATGTGACGTTCGATGTTCCGCTTGCACTGGTGCTCGTGCGGCTGCGTGATGCGGGGCGGGCGGCGCGGGAGCGGCTGGCGGCGCCGACGCCGGTGGGCCGGAACGGCGCGAGGCAGGCTGGGAAAGTCGGCGGCGAGCCGGAGGAGAAGCGGCGGCTGTTCCCGGTGCTGTTTCCCAAGGATCGCCAGGAGGCGGCGCCGGCGGCCAGGCCTAACCAGCGGCGGATACCGTTCACGACCGGCCGTCTGCCAACGGCCCCCACCGTCGAGGCGGAGGAGCCTGCGGAGCCGGAGGCCGAATTCCGGCTTCCGCCGCTCTCGCTCCTTGCCGAACCGCAGCCGCCTCCGGGGCGCGTCGAAGCAGAACTGAGAGAGAACGTCGAGGTCGTCGAGGGCACGCTCGAAGAGTTCGGGGTCCATGCGGATGTCGTCGAGATTGCCCACGGCCCAACGGTCACCCGCTACGAAATCCGGCTCGCGCCCGGGATCAAGGTCAGTAAGATCGTCAGCCTGGCCGACAACCTGGCGATGTCGCTCGCGGCGATCGATGTGCGCGTAGAGGCGCCGATACCGGGCAAATCGGCCATCGGAGTGGAGGTGCCGAACCGGAACCCGGGCACCGTCGGCCTGCGCGAGATCATTGACAACGACGCCTTCCGTTCGGCGCCCTCCAAGCTGGTCTTCGCGCTCGGCAAGGATGTTTCCGGGGAGCCGAGGCTGGCCGACCTCGGACAGATGCCCCACATCCTGATCAGCGGCGCCACGAACTCGGGCAAGAGCGTGTGCCTGAACTCTCTGATCACCAGCTTGCTTTACCGCGCGAGGCCGGACGAGGTGAAGATGATCCTGATCGACCCGAAGAGAGTGGAGCTGAGCCTGTTCGACGGGATTCCTCACCTTGCGTGCCCGGTGGTGCGGGACGCGCGGATGGCGGCCGGCATCTTCCGCGCTGCCGCAAAAGAGATGGATAACCGGTACGAGCTGATAGCGCGGGCAGGCTGTCGGAACATTCAGAGCTACAATGAGAAGCAGCCAGATGGCGAGCGGCTTCCATATCTGACGATCATCGTGGATGAGCTTGCGGACCTCATGATGCAGGCGGCCGCGGAAGTGGAAACGTCGATCTGCCGGCTGGCGCAGCTGGCGCGTGCGGTCGGCATTCATCTGGTGATCGCGACTCAGAGGCCGTCGGTGGACGTGGTGACGGGCCTGATCAAGGCGAACATCTCCTCGCGGATTGCATTCGCGGTTTCGAGCCAGGTGGACAGCCGGACGATCCTCGACCAGAACGGGGCCGAGCGGCTGATTGGGCGGGGGGACATGCTCTTCCTGCCGATCGATGCTCAGAAGCCGGTCAGAGTCCAGGGCTGCTATGTGAGCGAGGACGAGATCCATAGGGTCGTCGATTTCCTCAAGGCCCAGCGGAAGCCGGTGTACACAATCGAGGTGGCGGACATCACTGCGGGAGGCCCCGGCGACTCGGAGGGCGGCTTGACCGACCCGCTCTACGAGCAGGCGGTACGGATGATCGTGACGAGCGGCTACGCATCGACCTCGATGATCCAGCGCAAGTTCAGGATCGGGTATACACGGGCGGCGAGGCTTGTGGACGCTATGGAGCAGCAGGGGATCGTAGGCCCGCTCGACGGCGCGAAGCCGCGCGAAGTCCTGGTCACCAGAGAAGACCTCGACAGAGCCTTCGGCGGGGCGTCTGGGATGCGGTATGAGGAGGAGGAGGGAGAGGAAGGCTAGCTCACGCCTAAATGAGCGCCGGGTCCGGAGAACCCGGCGTATCATGACCCTATTGCTGGCTTGGACCGCCAGAGCCACAGTCAAGTACGAACGAAGCAAATGGCAGGGACTACGGTGGCCGCAGGTCCTGTCAGTTGCGCCTGAGAGCCGCGACCCCCGTTACCCGCCGCGTGCCCCTGTCCCGTCCGGCCTACCAGGCGGGACCCGGAGGGTCACCGTCGGCTTCGGACGGGGCAATCGCGATGCCCAGTACCGCGCCGAGGTGCCCTCGGAACTCCTGGTAGTCCTCGCAGGACGGGTCCTGGATTCGGTCGAGATGGTAGAAGCGACTTGTGCTGGGTGATTCCCGTCGTCTCAGGTTGTCGTCGACGTCGATTCTCACGACCGTCCAGCATTCCGCGAAGCCAAGGGCCTTGGCTTTCTGGTGGCTCTTCTCGGTTTGCCCAGTCGGTTGTGGACGTTCGAGACGTCCGTGCCACCCTTTATCTCCATCGCCAACGCTTTGCGCACGCCCGATTCCAGCTGCTCGGTTACCCGTATGTCCGGGTCGCTCGAGAACTCTATCTCGACAATGCGGCCTGAGCTGTTTCTGAGGCGGAGCAGACGTTTGGTACGCTCCGTGACATATGGGCGCACCAGGTCAGCGATAAGCTTGAAGACCTGAGCCGTAGCGCCCTGGCCCAGCCTGGCGTTCTGCCCGCCCCGCAGTTGCGGGCCTATCGTGAGAAGCTGGAGTTCTTGCGCGACGGACAGGGACAGGGGTTCGATTCCGTCCACCAGAATCGCGCCCGTCTGTGCCAGGCTCGCGCAGAGTTCGTCCAGCCTCGCCTCCAGAGCCGGGGACATATCCCCGGCCTCCTCAAGGCGCCTGAGGCAGCCGAACGTGGTTGCTCTATAGAACTCTTTCTGGGACAGGCCGTACAGGAGCCGGTAGTACCCCAGGATCCGGGGGTTCTGCCGGAGCAGGCACGGGACTGCGAAGAAGACCTCGCCCCGCAGACCAAAGGAGGCTACCCTTCTCAGGTCCTTAGCGGGTACGTATGCGGCAAGCTCGCGATCGAGCGTTGGTATGTCGAGCCCGGCGTACGTCGTCTGCAGCGCGTCGTATAGGTACAGTCCGCGCAACTCCTGCAGACGTTGGTAGAAGCTTATCTGCAGGTCAGGCCTCAGTACGGGTAGCGGGGAGGGGCATTCCAGTCCTCTGTCTGCTCGGTCCGGCATAGCTAGTCCTGCCAGCCCAGACGGCGCTTGGCGATCTCTGCATACGCCGGGTTGAGCTCGACTCCGGTGAACCGCCGGCCTGTGTGCAAACAGACCGCGCCGACGGTCCCTGAGCCGAAGAACGGATCAAGCACCTCGTCTCCCGGCTCCGTTGCGGCCAGTATGCAAGGCACAACGAGGGGCGGGGGAAACGTGGCGAAGTGCGCCTCTGGAAAGGGTTCGGAGTTCACGCTCCACACGGTGCGCCGGTTGCGGGCGCCCCCATTGCCCATCGCCGGTTCCTTGACGGCTTCGTGATCGTAATAGTAGTCCTTGGACTTCGAAAGCAGAAAAATATACTCGTGAGACTGTGTGGGTCGGTCCTTAACGGACTCCGGCTGGCAGTTTGGCTTATACCAGATGATATCGGAACGCAGAAACCAGCCGTCGGCCTGAAGCGCGAACGCGACGCGCCAGGGGACGCCGATCAAGTCCTTTGGCTTCAACCCTTTTGGGGTAGGTGGGCGGTAATCCATGGCGCGGGCCGGGTTCTTCCTGTCCACATCCCGCCAAGTGCGGTTCCCGCTCGTGTAGCAGTCTCCTAGGTTGAGCCAGAGAGTACCGTCCCTAGTCAGAACACGCCGTACCTCGTGGAACACCCTTCGCAGATGCTCGACGTAATCCTCAAGCCGGTCGTCGGCCCCGATCTGCCCTGGTATTCCGTAATCGCGAAGACCCCAGTAGGGCGGACTAGTGATGCAGCACCGGAAGCGCCGGCTTGGCAGCTTGCGAAGTTCGGCCGTGGCGTCACCCACGATGATGCGCGATGCCCGCACGAGGTCCGTGTGTCCCGGCCGTTGCTGAGCACTGTCGTCCGTGTCGCTGAACAGCTGGAGTGCCGCGCCGGACGGCTCCAGCTCCGGTCGAACAGGTCTACTGCGGACGTGCATATCGGGTCCCCCACACCGTAGACGACACCCGCCAGGTGAGCGCGGCGTCCTCGTGCGTATAATGTACACCCATTTGCCGCGGCGGTCAACCCCGCTGTCGGAGTGTGTGGCGTGGCTCCCCAAGGCCCGCAGTGCGCGCCCCGCTCCCGTGCATCCTCGAAGCTGACCGAGAAGCCGGATGGTACCGCCCATGGCGCCCCGGCACCCGGCTTCCTCGGTCGCGGCTGGACCGACGTGGTCTTTGACACTCTCTCCGGGGTTCAGCGGGGGCGGCCTATGCAGCCCACGGACAGTCTGGAGAACGAGCCATGCCTCGGGCTGGCAGCCGCTGCAGGAAACGGCCATCACGCAGGCGAATAGGACAGCAGAGGGCGGAGACTCGACGCTGCCTTGATGGGGACCGATACCCGACCCTCACATCGGCGCGTCTCGGCCGCCCGGTGTGTGGGAAGAATTAACAGACTCAGCATTAGGAAAGGACGGGAAAGCTGTGCTCTATACGCATCTCGGACGGACCGGGCTCAAAGTCAGCCGCCTGTGTCTGGGAACGATGAACTTCGGGCCGCTGACGACGGAAGCCGACAGCCACACAATAATGGACCGCGCGCTCGATGTCGGCATCAACTTCTTCGACACCGCAAACGTGTACGGGTGGAAGCCGGGAGAGGGCTTCACAGAGCAGATCGTGGGCAGGTGGTTCGCGCAGGGGGGCGGCCGGCGTGAGAAGGCCGTGCTTGCCACCAAGGTCTACGGCCAGATGGGAGAATGGCCGAATATGTCCCGGCTTTCGGCGCTCAACATCAGGCGAGCGTGCGAGGACAGCCTCCGCCGGCTCAAGGCTGACCACATAGACCTCTACCAGATGCACCACATTGACCGCGAGGCCCCCTGGGAGGAGATATGGCAGGCCATGGAGGTCCTCGTCCAGCAAGGGAAGATCATCTACGTCGGGAGCAGCAACTTCGCCGGCTGGCACATCTCTCAGGCTAACGAGACCGCGAGGGCGCGCAACCTCATGGGGCTCGTCTCGGAGCAATGCCTGTACAACCTGCACGCGCGGAGCGTGGAGCTTGAGTTACTTCCGGCCTGTGCAGCCTACGGCCTGGGCGTGATCCCGTGGAGCCCGCTCGCAAGTGGGATGCTCGCCGGCGCGCTGCGGAAAGCCGGGAAAGCGCGGCGAGTCGAGCCGGGGGTCCGGGAGGAGATCGAGAAGAACCGCGACAAGCTGGACAGATATGAAGCTTTGTGCGCCGAGATCGGGGAGAAGCCGGCGGATGTTGCGCTCGCGTGGCTGCTTGCGAACCCGGTCGTGACCGCGCCCATCATCGGTCCGCGCACGATGGAGCAGTTCGAGGGATCGCTGCGGGCGCTCGAGATCCAGCTCTCGCCGGAGATCCTCGCAAACCTTGACGAGATATTCCCAGGGCCGGGCGGCCCGGGGCCGGAAGCCTGGGCGTGGTAGCCTGCGGCAGATATGGTAGAATATGGCCGGGGTGCGTCTGCATCCCGGCCATTTTTACTCCCGGCAGAGGAGCAGCCTTTGGGCGACGTTGCGCATATCATCATCTTCTTCGCGGCGCTGGCGGCCGTTGTTGCCGTCCTCATCTACCGGTTCTACACCGCCTCGAAACGGCGCGACGAACTGGCCCTCCTAGCGATGAAGATGGGCTGCGAGTTCCACATCAACGACCCCTTCAACATTGCGATGCTCTATGACGGCTTCGACTGCATTTCTTGCGGACACGACCGTGAGGCCTCGAACGTCATCGTTGGCCGAGTGGACAACCGCGACTTCAAGGCGTTTGACTACTCCTACAAGACCAGCAGCGGCAAGTCCGAGGCAGTCCACCGTCTTTCCGCCATTGTCCTGGACACGGATGTCGCATTCCCAGGACTTCTGATCAGGCTGGAGAGCGTGTTCGACCGGCTGGCGGGCGCAATCGGCTTCGACGACATCGACTTCGAATCCGACGAGTTCAGCCGCCGGTTCTACGTCAAGTCCGACGACAAGAAGTTCGCCTACGACGTGATCCACGAGAAGATGATGGAGTTCCTGATGGCGGACCCGCGATGGGGCGTGCAAATGCTCCTGCGAAGTGTAATGGTATACACTGGCAGCACATTCACGGTCGAGGAGTTCAGCGCAGGGATCGAGTTCCTCCGAGAGTTCATGGGTCTCTTGCCGGACTATCTTTGGCAGACTCTGCGCGGTTCGGGGAGGAGTCGGTAGATGGGACCTGGGTATCCGACGGCGGGTTCGAGCGCGATCTTTCTGTTGGTCGCGATCGGGGCGCCGGCGCTGCTCGTTATCGTGTGGGCTATAGCGACCTACAACCGATTCGTCAACCTGAAGAACCTGATCTCCGAGTCCTGGTCGAACGTGGATACGGAGCTTCGCAGGCGGTACGACCTTATCCCGAACCTTGTGGAGACCGTCAAAGCGTATGCAGCGCACGAGCGGGCGGTCTTCGAGGCGGTGGCAAAGGCCCGGACCAGGGCCATGGAGGCGGTAGGCCCGCCGGAAGAGCAGGCTCGGGAGGAGAATGAGCTCGTCCGGTCGCTTCGCGGCCTGCTTGCGGTGCAGGAAGCCTACCCCCAGTTAAAAGCCGATCAGAACTTCCTCGAGCTTCAGCACGAACTCGTCAACACCGAGGACCGCATCCAGGCCGCGAGAAGGTTCTACAACGGCAACGTGCGGGATTACAACAACCTCGTGCAGACGTTCCCGTCCGGTCTGGCAGCGGGCATGTTCGGCTTTGCGCCGAGGCAGTATTTCGAGATCGAGGAAGCCGTGGCGCGCGCTGTAGCCGTCCTGTTCCAGCCGCAGGGACAGAGCTGAGGGGCGAGTAACGAGGAGCGAGGAACGAGAGGCAAGTGAAGCGCGTTAGGGCCGAGGCCGCTACCCAATACTCCGCCAAGACCCAACATCTGACACCTGAGACCCGGCGCCGCCGGCAGCGCCGGAGGAGGCGCATCATGAGGCTGCTCGCCGCTTTGGTCGGCGGCACGGTGCTTTACGGCGTCGCAATCGCGCCGCGGCGGGTCGTCGTCTCGCAGCACGAAGTCACGCTGGCCGGGCTTCCGCCGGAGATGGACGGCCTGCGGATCGTGCAGCTCAGCGACCTGCACGTAGGCCCGCTTTTCCGGGCCGGATCGGTCCGGAGCGTCGTCCGGCTCGCCAACTCGCTCCAGCCCGACATCGTCGTGCTTACGGGAGACTTCGTCAGCTACCGATCGATGAAGTACCTTCCGAACGCCGCTAGGGAACTGGCGGGCCTGCGCGCCCCCAAGGGCATCTTCGCCAGCCTCGGTAACCACGACTACTGGGAGCGTGCGGAAGGAGTCCGCGCAGCGCTCGCGGCCTGCGGTGGGCTGCGCTTGCTCACGAACGAGAACGTGCGCATCGGCCCTGGGCTTTACCTGGCAGCCTTAGACGATCTGATGTCCGGACATCCCGATCTTGGCCGCGCGCTGCGAGGCATTCCAGCAGACAGCGGGCTGATCCTGATCTCGCATAACCCGACCGTGCTGCCGAAAGTGGCTAACCGAGCGTGCTTCGTCATCGCGGGGCATACGCATGGAGGACAGGTCGCGCTGCCATTCCTCGGCCCGCGGGGCACGTCTCGCATTCCGGGGGTCGGCTCGTTCGAATACTTCTACGAGTGGGCCGGCGTGCGGCGGCACCACGGACGCCGTGAAGCCATCAGCACCTATCGTTATCCGTCGGGATGGTACCACGAGGGCCGGGCGCGGATGTACGTAAGCCGCGGCATCGGATGTGGCCTGGCTGTGCCCCTGCGCCTCAACTGCCGGCCCGAGGTGGCCTCCTTCACCCTCCGGCGCCCCAAGTAGGTAAGGGTATACTGACTATGAGTGCGCCCGTGGAGGAGGGAACGGCAATGGCTGGGAAGCTCGTGGATGCTGTTCGAGCGGCGCTCGATGCCGATGGCAGGATAACATCCAGGCATATCCACGTTTCCGCAAGTGACGGGAGAGTCGTGCTGCACGGAACCGCGGACAGCCTGGCGGAATATGGGATAGCTCAGGAGATAGCCGAGTCTGTGGCTGGGGTCGAAGCGGTGACGAACGACCTTCAGATCGATGCCGAGGTAGACACCGGCCCATGCTGCCGGCAGATGTGAAGCATGGGACCGGCTGCGGCCGGTTGTGCGGTACGGCGGCTTGGGTCTATCCAACTCCCGGCCTGCCGCCGGACGGAAGGCGGGCGCGGAAGGCCGAGCGTCCTCCCGCGCCCTGCGGCTCCAAACGCGCCGTATGCTGTGGTCCTTGTCAGGGAGTATACCTGAACCCTCGGCGAGTCTCGGCTTCCTCCTCCTCTTGCTCTTCTTCCTCTTCTTCGCCGGTTGGGCGAATGTAGACTTCGATCGGGATCTTCACGACTCTGCGTGCAGCCTCAGCAGGCTCAGCCTTGCCGTGCTCCTCCGCGCGCCAGGTGCTAGACACGAAGTCCCAGTACCTGTAGGACCGCTCGTAGTCCTTCATCCCGTCGTAGTATCTGGGCGCGCTTCTCAGATCGTCGGCCGTGGCCCGCAGCACCACGAGCTGTCGGTCCCTGTCCAGTCGGACCTGGTCAAGCGGCACCAGCGTTGTGTCACCGGTCCCGGGCCTCGGCCCATAGTCCACTACAGCAAAGACGGCGACGTCGTCATCTGTGTTGATCAGCAGGTCGTCGATCTTGCCGACCTTCTCGTCCCTGCGGTCCACGAGCGGCCAGCCGCGGATATCCGGGCTGTCCGGCGATATCCTATAGCCGCTCATCCTGCTCAGCGGTTCGAGGTTCGCCGTCGCCCGTCGAACACTCACCCCTTCGGTCTCTTGGCTCATCTCTCCGCACCCCTCCTCCACGCGCCCGGCAGTGCCTCTCTGCCGGAAAAGCGTTCTCGACCATGTACCTACCCCAACCTGGACTTCGGGACACCGGACAGCCGGACGCGGGTGCCGCGAGGCGCGAATCATGAAGGTAAGAGCACGGCCTGAGAAGAAATGTCTGTGTGATGGATACGAGGCCGTCCAGGTTCATAGACTTCCACGTCCACGTTTTCCCAGACGACATAGCGCCGAAGGCCATAGCGCGGTTTGTTGACGTCTATGGCGCGCCGCCGCTTTCGGACGGCACTGTCTCCGGCACGCTTGCCTATATGGACGAGGCCGGCATCGATATCTTCGTTCCGCAGCCGGTGGCAACAAAGCCGTCTCAGGTGAGAAGCATCAACGATTGGGCGCTTTCGATCCGTTCCGACCGCGTGATCCCCTTTGCTTCAATCCACCCGGGCTATCCGGACATCGAAGGAGAGATCGGCCGGCTGGCGAGCGAGGGTTTTCGAGGGATCAAGCTGCAGCCGGATTGGCAGGAGTTCTACCCGGATGATGAGGAAGCGTTCCCCATCTACGAGGCGGCACAGGGTAGGCTCGCGATCATGTTCCACGCGGGCAGAGAGATAAAGGAGATGGACATCGTCCGGGCAACCCCGGAAAGGCTGCTCAAGGTGCACCAGCGGTTTCGGGGCCTGACCATGATCGCCGCGCACATGGGAGGCTACCAGTCGTGGCACGACGCGGAGGCTAGCCTGTCGGGGACCGGCGTATACTTCGATATCTCCTACTGCCCCGAGAACGAGCTGCCGACTCCGGAACTCGTCAGGCTCATAAGGAAGCACGGGACAGGTCGTGTCCTCTTCGCGTCGGACTTCCCCTTCGCAGACCCGAAGAAGGACGTCGAGCGGCTGGCTGCAATCCCGCTGTCGGAGCAGGAGAAGGAAGACATAGCCTGGAGGAACGGCGCGAGGCTGCTCGCGCTCGGGGGAGGTTGCATCTGAGGAATACAGCAGGACGGCTGGCACCGAGTGCGGCGGCTCGGGTGGGCCGGTGGGTTGCCTGGCAGCCGGAGCGCCTTGGGTCATCCTGCGCTCCTCATCTAGCAGTTTCTGCTTTGCTGTCCTTGCTTCCCTTCTCCCGCTTGTCCCGGTCGTACATCTCCCAGAGCTTGATGTAGCTCGCCTGAGTGTAGAAAGCCATCATCGCGGCGAGGAACAGGCCGACGACTCCGTCCTTGTAGCCCTTGAGGACGAGGTAGCGTCTGAAGAACTCCTTCGTTGGCTGGTAGAAGAGCTTGAGCCAGCGGAAGGGGCGGTTCTCGTCGTGCAGGCGCTCGGCCTCCATGGTGGTGTAGCGGTTGAGCTTCTCTATGAAATGGCTGATGTCCCGGTAGTTCAGGTGGACGACGCAGCCGTCCTTTCTGGATATCCTGCCGACCGGTCCCTCGATCTGCGGTTTCAGATGGACGTAAGGCAGCCACGTGCACTTCTCTCTGCGGAAGAAATGCATGTGCTCGTCATTGCCCCAACCGGAGTGGCGGATCGGCCGGCCGAACATGACGGTGAGATAGGGGACGTAGTAGGCGTTCGCCGAGTTCGGGTCGTCGGCAATGCGGCGACAGGTGCGGCCGAGCTTCTCCGTTACGCGCTCGTCCGGGTCAAGCTCCATCACCCACTCGCCCGTGACCTTCTGAAGTCCGAAGTTCCGGGCGGGATCGGCAGTGGGCAGCCAAGGATGTGTGAAGATTTTGTCGGTGTACTTCCCGGCCAGCTCCACGGTGTTGTCCGTGCTCTCCATGTCTATTATCACAATCTCATCCGCCCAGGGTATGCAGGACTCGATACACTCCTCGATGTAATCGGCCTCGTTGTAAGTGTGGATCTTTGCGCTTATGCTCCCCATTCTGGCTTGGCTGTTCTCCTCGGTCAGAATTGTCCGCCCGTCTCCTTACCCCACGGCAGTGCTGGCGAAACACGGCCTCCCCATAGCGGGCCTACCCGACACCCGGCAGAATGAGGAGATCGCGTGGTTGGCGTTATGAGCTGAAGCGCGCGACCTTGGGCCGGAGGAGCAGACAATGCTCGGAGGCATTCGGCCAACGGTTACAGCGGTTGTGGCGATGGGCGCCGTGCTCGGGGCCAATGGGCTGCCCGACCTCGCGGATCCGAAAGCCGGCCCCGGGCTCGCCATCGGGCGCAGCGGCCTCGAACTCCTGCGCTTCCGTGTTGCCTCAAATCAGAATCGTACCGTAGCACTTACTGGTATGCTTGCGGTCTCTGTAGAAAACGAGCTTACGCTTGGCCTAAGACGGGGGATGTGGCGGGGACAGAAAGAGACAAACCCCGTTAAAGAAAGCTCCTTCCGGCCCCGTTAAAGGCATTATGGCATCCGACCAGCGTTTCCGTCAATGTGCACAGATCGGATCTCCACGATACGATTCTTACGTGAGGCATCGATTCGATTTCGGTACGATCTATCGTGAGGCAATGCGGCTTCTTGAGGAACCCGCAGCGATGTTGTATAATGAGGTTGGATGCCGCTCCCGCGGCGGTCGAGATCACACTCCCCGAGGTGTTCGATGCCTACTTACGAGTACGAATGCAAAGACTGCGGCCATCGGTTCGAGGTCTTCCAGAGGATCACTGATGAGCCGATCTCTGCCTGCGGAAAGTGCGGTGGGCAGGTCCGCAGAGTCCTCTTCCCGGTGGGCATTCTGTTCAAGGGGTCCGGCTTCCACGTCACGGACTACCCCAAGCCCGAGCCGTCCGGCGGCGATGGGGGCGACGCCAAGTCTGCCGAGCCCAAGTCGGAGAAGACGAAGGAGTTTGTGGAAGGCAAGTAGGGAACGCACTCCAGTGCGAGAACAACCAGGCCGGTAGGCCTGGCTGCTTCTGCATTAGGGCTCACCAAGTGGTTCCCAGCTAACTCAAAACCAGTCTGCACCTGCCGGTTCGCTCATCCACTACCAGCCTGGTACCGAGCAGGTTCTTCAGGAACCGAACGTCCACGACGGTCCTCCCCCTGGCGTTCACGTGGGGGCTGCTTGCGAGCGTAATGTTGTCGGCTCCGACTCTGGCGCTCCGCTCGCCCATCCTGATCCTGATCTTCCTCCCGCGGTAGGAGGCAACCACGGTCTTCAACCTGTTGTCCCAGGACAGGATGCCGCCTCCGGCTGTCTCCAGGATCGAACGCAGCTCCGTAACGAGCACTCCCTTGTGGGTCCTGGTCTGGACCATGATGGCGGCCTTCCGCGGCTGGACGACCGGCTGGAGAGTTGGGAGCTCTGGCTTCGGGGCCTTCGCAAGCCTCGCCGGCTTCTGCTCAGGCACGGACGGCCGGGTGATCCTCTGCCCGGCAGGCGCCGCTGTTTTCTCGGGCCGGACCGCGCTCGACGTAATCCCCGACTGAGTCCCCGCGAGGGTAACCGCAGGCGACCCGTTGGATGGAATCTCTGGCTTCACGGGCGCCGACACGCCGGCTGGCAGCGAGGCCAACACATCCGACGATATCCGTGCCGCCTCCACGGACGGCTGCGTCGTGCTTGGTGGGACCGGGGGACCGCCGGCTTGCCGCGTTGGATCGGAAGCGGCAACAGGCTGCGGAGTCACGTCGGTGACCGCGGGCCCGTCCGATTTCGTGGGTACGAGAACCTTTGGCTCGGCGGGCGCAACCGGCGACACCTTCGGGTTCCCCGCCTCCGAGGCCGCTGCCTTCGACTCCTGCAGGCCGACCGGCGGCGATTGCGGCGCATCCGGCCGGGTCGGAGGCGTCTTGGCTGCCGATGCCACCTTAACCGGCTTCTCTACCGACTTCGAAGAACCCGACCCCGAGCGGCGACCTGACCGGCTGCGGGCTCGGTCAGACCTGCCCGCCGCGTTGCTCGCCGACGCCGACACTTTCGGCTGCCTCTCGGCGGACCTCGCCGCGGCCGACTTGCCGCCCCGCTCGACGGGGACGATCGCCTCGCCGGCACCGTTCCGGGCAACCTTCACCTGCCGTCCCGAGGATGGCTTGGCTGCAGATGCCGCGGCGCGCCCCTTGCTCGCATCAGCCAGGCCGACCGCCCCCGGCTTACTTGCCGCGTTCTGGATCAGCACTTCGATCGAGGCCGTCTGGCCCTTGTTGCCGTTCCCATCGTAGGCCAACGCCTCGAGCACGTGGCGCCCGTCCCCGTAATCCCTGGTGTCCCAGGAATACGTGTACGGCCGGGTGTTCTTGATGAGCTTCAGGGTGTTGTCTATGAATATGGATACCAGGGGATCTGAGCCGCCCAGGTCCTTGGCCTCGACCTCGATCTCGGCGACTCCAGCGAAGACCTGGCCTTTGCGGACTCCGACGAACCGAACGTCCGGGGGCACAAAGTCGGTCGGTTGATTGCTAACGGTACAACCGCCGGACGCAGAGCCGATCAGCTTACTCCCGGAGAACACCTTGACAACGATGGCATGCGACCCGTTCCGAAGTCCCGTAGTATCGAGATGGAAGGATGCGATGCCCCGGCTCGTCGGCTCGCCGATCTGCTTCACACCGTAATGGACGCCGTCAACGTCCAGCTCGACGCGGGTAACCACATCGGAGGAACCGGTGTTGTAACTGACGGAGACTTCGGCTCGTTGGCCGGAGATCCGTTCGCCCGCTCCGGGGCTTACGATAGCGACCCAGCCGCTCTCGGCATTGATAGGAACATACGACGCGACCAGGGCGATAGTCACGATGATTGCCGTTAAACGCACAGTTCCTGCAACTCCTTACCGGACCTCTGACGTACCGCACGCGCCCGGCCGGTGCTGCGGACAGCAGGCTGACCCGCTCGGCCTCACCAGGCTGGCAAGCGATACGCGCTATCTGGGCCCTTCTGCTTGATTGGCTTGAGCTAACTCTACCACAGCGGTTTGCCAAAGTCAAATGAGCGAGGAAGCGGAAACGGGAGGTCAGAGAACCGCTTTCGGACCTCTTACCTCCCGCCTCCTTCCGCACCTGCGAGGGGCTGCTCGGCAAGCCGGCGGCCCAGCCACTCGACGGGCCGAGTGCACGCTGGGAATGCGTCATCGATCGCCGGCCGGACCGGGTGCCTAGACTATCGCTGCCTCTCGGATCTCGAACTTGTAGCCGACGCCCCAGATAGTGGTGATCCTGCAGGAGCTGCCGTTGTTCTCGATCTTCCTGCGCAGACGCTTGATGTGCTGGTCTACTGTCCTCTCGTCGCCGTAGAACTCCTGATAAGCCCACACCTGCTCGAGCAGCTGCTCGCGGGTGAACACTCGGTTGCGGTTGGAGGCGAGGTACCAGAGCAGGTCGAACTCTTTGGGCGTGAGGTCTACTCTACGATCACCGACGATGACTTCTCGGGAGATCTTGCTGACGGACAGGCCGGGCAGGTTGAGCACTTGCTGCTCGTCCGGGCTGGGCACGTAAGCGGCGCGGCGGAGGACAGCTTTCACTCTTGCGAGAAGCTCGCGCGGCGAGAACGGCTTCGTGATGTAATCGTCCGCGCCGATTTCCAGACCGAGCACCCTGTCCACCTCATCGACCCTTGCCGTGAGCATGATAATAGGAATGTTGCTGGTCTTCCTGATCTCCTTGCAGACATCCAGCCCGTCCATTCCGGGCAGCATGAGATCGAGGATGATGATATCCGGGCGATACTGGCGCGTCTTCTCGATTCCGTCAGCGCCGTCTATCGCGGTGATGACCTCGTAGCCGGCCTTGTCGAAGTAGAGGGAAATCAGCTCGGAAACATTCTCCTCGTCTTCGATAACCAGCACCTTCTGCTTCGTCATACCAATGTCTTCCTTTCGTATTGGGATGGAACCTATCTTTGCGAAGCCTGGCGCACCGAGCACGCTTACCGGGGTCCAGCCAAGCTCATCCTACTGCAAGTATATGGGCTTTTCTCTTGCATGTCAAGGCTGAAACACATACCCAGCACAAAATCTAACGCAGATTACCTGCGAATCCCGGTGATGGTGTATCACGACCTCTTCTGTCTGTTCGTGCTGGCATACAACCTGGGCAACTTCCTGAGAAGGCTTGCATTGCCAACAGAGATGTCGAGTTGGAGTCTGACGAGCCTCAAGGAGTCTGCGAATGCGATGTGTGAAGGATAAACTGAGCGGCAAGGTGAAGCAGAACCATGTGGCGGAATCCACCACGCGCAGACCGCATTCACTATCAACCAAGGAGGTCCAAGTTGGGCGACAAACTGAACCTGGAAATATCAAGGCGGAGATTTCTGGCCGGCTCGATCGCGGGACTGGCCGCGGCCGGCTTACCGGCGTGGTTTGCGAAGGATGCTGAAGCTTCTGAGGGGGAGTGGCTCAGAGGTCTCACATCCGGGGGAAAAGCTCGGAAGATCGGCCCGAATGACACTATCAACTGCGCGGTCATTGGCCCGGGCGGAAGTCGCGGCGGTTACCGGCAGGGCCTGGCCGACGCCGAGGCAATCGCCGGTCAGCCCGGAGTCAAGATGGTGGCGGCCTGCGACGTTGACGCAAAGCATTTGGCGGAAGCATGCGAGGCTTTTGGCCCGGACTGTAAAGGTTACCGGGACTTCCGCGAGGTATTGGGGCGCAAAGACATCGATGCTGTCGTTATCGGTACGCCCGATCACTGGCACGCGGCAATATGCATTATGGCCATGAAGGCCGGGAAAGACGTTTACTGCGAGAAGCCGCTCACACTGACGGTGGAGGAAGGTCGGAAGATCACCAAGGTCTGGAAGGAGACGGGGCGCGTCTTCCAAACGGGAAGCCAGCAGCGCTCCGGCGGGCAATTCCGGCTGGCGTGCGAACTGACCCGCAACGGCCGCCTGGGCAGGATCAAGAAGGTCGAGACCTTCCTGCCGACCGGGCCCACGGGCGGGCCGTTCGAGGTCAGGGCGGTTCCGACCGATTTCGACTGGGATATGTGGCTGGGACCGGTTCGGTATACGGACTACGTTTTCGAGCGGACGCACGGCGACTTCCGCTGGTGGCTGGAGTATTCGGGCGGTATGATGACCGACTGGGGCGCACACCACAACGATATAGCTCAGTGGGGACTGGGGACAGAACGCTCCGGACCCGTTAGCGTGGAGTCGGAGGGAGTGGCGGCCAACCCCTGCAACAACAGTTACAGCACATTCCCCGAGTTCAAGATCACCTACACTTACGCCGACGGCACGCCTCTGATCTGCACGGACAAGGGCCCGAACGGCGTGCGCTTCGAGGGAGAAAACGGCTGGATATTCGTTGATCGCGGCCACATCGAGGCGAGCGACCAGAGGCTGCTGGACGAGCCGCTTCCGGCGAACGCCAAAAGGCTCTACGTTTCCAACAACCACGCAGGGAACTTCGTTGAGTGCATCCGCAGCCGCAAGCAGCCGATCTGCGACGCGGAGATCGGACATCGCTCAGCGAGCGTCTGCCACATAGGGAACATCTCCCTGCGGCTCAGCGGGCGCAAGCTGAAGTGGGACCCTGCAGCGGAGCGGTTCGTGGGCGACGAGGAAGCGAATCTCTTCCTCAGTCGGCCTTACCGCAAGCCCTGGAAGATATAACGCGGCTGGTATGCTTCGGGGCTCATATCTCGCCCCGAAGCGGGCCGGCTGTCAAGACGACGAAGCCCACGAGCCAGGGGGCGATGAACGCGCAGCCTATGAGATGAGGCCCGCGGTGGCCCCGATGTCTCAACTTCATGCGTGAGATGAGCTACTTTAGTGAACCTATCGGTGCCACACAGGCACCGATAGGTCGGCACAGACGCCGGACACTCCCTCCCCGGCCTACTGCAGAGCGATCTTGACCGGCGTTCTCGGCTCGACCTTGAGCCATATCCTCAGTAGATGCGGTCGACGATCTCGGTTTGGTCAGATTGAGCGGGGATTATTGATGCAGAGCGTTCTCGTACTCGCCTGAACGCTGCAGGAGAGCTCCAGGCGGGATCATGAAAGACCCCGCCTGAAGGACGTGGCTATCTCACATCGGTATAAAAGACATTTGCGGTTCTAGGCGGCAGACAAAGGCCGCCAGCAGTCGAGAGGTATTCTCGAGATCGGAGAGTGAGAGAACGCTGAATGGGCCATGCCCATATCGCATAGCGATGCTGACCACGGCAGTAGCAACGCCCGCCCTGGAGACTTGGATGGCGCTCACATCCGTGCCCGAATCGCCCGCGCAGGCCGTCTTCTGGCAAGGAATCTGATTGGACTCCGCCGTCTCCACCAGAAGCCTCGCCAGGACGGGGTTGAAGCTTGAGCCTCGGTATAAGATCGGGCCTTTGCCCAGGCACAGATCACCCGCCCGTATCTTGTCGGCCCCAGGGATATCGGAGGATCCCCAGACATCCACGGCCACGCCTACATCCGGCTTGAGATCGAAAGCGACTGCCGTCGCGCCGCGGCAACCTACCTCCTCCTGAACCGTGGAAACGGCAAAGACTGCGGCTTTAGGGCGTTCCTTGGCGATCAAGCGAAAGGCCTCTAGAATAATGAAGACGCCCATCTTGTCGTCGAAGCCGGGGCTGTTCGCGTAGTCTTCTCCTAGTCTCTCGAAGCCCGCGGCAAAGGTAACGGGGTCACCGACCGTGACGCGTTTGAGCGCCTCCTCCTTGTCCCTGGCGCCGATGTCAATCCACATCTCATGAATCTCAGGCAGTTTGTTGCCGCTATCGCCGCCCCCAGAATGGGGACGATGCCAGCCAAGCACACCCAGGCAGGGACCAGCCGGGTTGTGGATGATCACCCGGTGGCCTACCAGCATATGATTGTTCATACCGCCTATGGGCGCGAAATAGATGTAGCCATCATCGCTGATGTGGCGCACCAGCAATCCCACCTCATCACAGTGGCCGGCGAGCAACACGCGCGGCGAGCCTCCGGGGTTCAAGGCTCCTACAACATTGCCGAGGACATCAGTCGTCACCTCCGCGGCGTTCTCCTTTAGCTCCTCGCGGACAAGGACTTGCACGGGTTCTTCAAACCCGGACGGGCTCGGCGTCTCCAACAATCGCTGAAGAAACTTGATTCGCGAATCCTCCATCTACTCCTCCTTTTCTCACTTGCTATCCCGCGGTCAAGAGGTGAGTCTCGGCGCGGGACAGCATGCGACCTGCTTCATCTGAGCGATCTTCGAACCTCAGCTATCGCGTAGGTGGATCGCACTTTAGAATCTCAGGAATCTCGAGCAAAGTCAAGCAGAATCGCGCGGTTCACGGTTGTCCGATCTGGTAATGGGATGAACGAGGGCCGAGATTCTTCACTTCGTCTGCTCCGATATCGGCAGACTCCGTTTGCTGTTCGGCTTTGAAGATGAGCTTCAGGCACCTTTCTTCAGCAATCATAATACTCGACAGTAACGAGAGTTGCTAAGTATCATGGTGTAGATGGGTATCAGCACCCCCTGTTCAAGCGTGGTCCCTCCAGATCAGTTGGGTAGTGCGCAAAGCACTTGCTCATGCGCGGTTACCCGACGTGAAATGGCCTCGGGAGCATACACTGAAAGGAGTAGTTGAATGAGAACAGATGAGGTTGCGCTGTGCCTGCTGGTTGCATTGGCAGTGGTGGGCACAGCCCTGAGTCCCGTTCTGGGCGCCGAGCAGACTGAGAAGCAGGATCTAGCTTTCCTGCTGGATGGTGTGAATACAATCTCCGGCCCTTGGTGGACGGGGATGTTGATGGTGCTGGGGGAGCAGTCCTTCCCCCTGGTCTGCGATTCACCGGACGGGCCCGCTGAACCCGTGGTCGCAGCCGCGAGAATGGGAAAGGGCCGTGCCGTTGCCTTCGCCGACGCGCGCTACCTCGGCAAGGCATTTCTGACCACGCCGGAGGGCGGAAAGCTCATCAGCAATGCCGTCCGTTGGAGTGCAGGAGAAAAAGCCGAGAAAAGTGCATCTCCCGTTCGCGTCGGCGTCCTTAACCAGCCGGGACTGCTCGCCTATCTGCAAGAGCATGGTTTCAAGGCCGAGGCGTTAGACGCCAAAGCTCCTCTCAAGAATCTGAAAGCCTTCAACGTCATTTGCTTTATCCCCTCAAGCTTTTCCAAGCGCGACATAAAGGCTCTGGCCGGCTATGTCCGCGGCGGCGGGGGCATTCTGGCTGCCGAAAAGCTCTCGAATTGGCTTGAAGAGAACCGTGGTAAGAATCTGACCCAGTACCCGGGGAATCTGCTCCTTGGAGAGGCCGGCATCTTCTGGGGCGAGGGTGATCGAGGAGGCGCCAGGGGAGCGGAATGTCTCGGCAACGCTCGCAATATGGAGCTGTACCGCGTTGATAAAGCCATAGAATACCTTCGCGCCTATACATCTCTAACTCCAAAGGAAGATGACTCAGCTAGCGTGGCACAGGCGGTCACAACCGTAGCGCGCGCGATCTTCACCCTCCCGCAGGATGACAAGATCATATTGCCGCAAGTGAAGTCACTATTGGAGAACCAGAAGGTTGACTATGCGGATCTGAGCAAGCATCCGATAACTATGAAGCAGCCGCTTCAGCGCCTTCGCGCCACGATGGACTTCGTCGAGATCAAGAGGCTCCCGGCCAAGCGAGTAAAGGCACATCCGGCCGCAACGGGATTTCCTGGAGCCATACCCGATAGAGCTCCCAGAGTCACCCGCATTGTCCAGATAGACACGGCGAGGAATGCCGAAGCCTGGTGCAGCACGGGCCTTTACGCCGCCCCCGGGGAGGCAATCAAGGTGGAGGCGCCGGCCGGCGTGAATGGCAAATGTCTGAGCGTGCGCATCGGCGCGCACACCGACACTCTATGGGATGATGAGTGGCGCCGCATGCCGGAGATCACCAACAGCACCCCTCTGGTCAGCCCGCGCACGGTCGCTGCCAATGCATTCGGCGGCCCGATCTATATTGAAGTGCCGGAGAAGTGTGACCTCGGAGTTGTCAGCGTCACCATCCATCACGCAGTCGAGGCCCCCTATTACGTTCGAGGCAGGACCGATCTTACGGAATGGCGGGATAGCATTCGCAACAGGCCCGCTCCGTGGGCCGAGCTTGAGGGTGATAACATCATCCTGACTGTGCCCTCAACTTCTGTGCGCAAGATGGATAACCCGGAAGAAATATTGAAGTTCTGGGACGGTGTGCTGGATGAAGACGCCGACCTTGCAGCCATACCGCGCCAACGGCCATACAAGGAGCGGATGTTGAATGACGTGCAGATCGGTGGGGGCTATATGCACAGCGGTTATCCAATCATGACCCACCTGGATGTGGCGGAGTATGTTGTTGACCTGCCGCGCTTGCGCAAGGAGGGCAGTTGGGGCCATTTCCATGAACTGGGGCATAACCACCAATCCCTCGACTGGACGTTCGATGCAACCTGGGAAGTGACCGAGAATCTCTTTACCCTCTACAACTATGAGTTCTCGTGTGATTCTCCCCCTACAATATGGCCTCCCGAAGAGCCGGCGGAGATGATCAAGAAGTATCTGGCCACCGGGCCCGACTTCAGTAAGTGGGCGGAAAATCCATTCCTGGGTCTCTTGACGTACTATCAACTCAAGGAGGCCTTCGGGTGGGATGCATACAAGCGCGTCTTTGCAGAATACCGCGCCCTGCCTGCCGATCAGCGGCCGAAAAGCGATGATGAGAAACGAGATCAATGGATGGTGCGTTTCTCGCGCGCGGTCGGGAGGAACCTGGGGCCTTTCTTCCAAGCCTGGGCCATTCCGACTTCAGAGCAGGCCAGAAACTCCATCTCCGATCTTCCGGTCTGGATGCCTGAGAACTTCCCGCCGAAATAGGCAGGCAATCGAAGGTCGAGCCGTTTCTTGAGGAGGAAACAGATGAACTTCGTTCTAGTAGTCTCTGACACGCTCAGACGGGATCATCTCACCTGCTATGGAAACAGCTGGATCCATACACCCAACCTGGAACGTCTGGCGTCCGAGTCCATAGTTTTCGATCGAGCTTACGCAGCCTCATTTCCCACAGTCCCGAACCGCTTAGATATATTCACAGGTCGCTTTGCTTTCACGTACTTCGACTGGTCACCACTCCCGCAGGATGAGGTGGTGCTGGCCGAAGTGATGAAGCGCGCGGGATATGTGACCATGCTGATCGCGGACACTCCCCATCCCCTGGCACATGGTTACAACTTCAGCCGCGGGTTTGATGGTTGGAACTGGATTCGGGGCCAGGAGGCTGATGCGTGGCGCACCACGCCCCGTGATCCCAAGCTGCCGTGCGCACCGGGTAAGCTGCGGGGGCCCGAGACAACGGTAAAGCAATACTTGCGTAATGTGTCAGGTCGAAAGACGGAGGCCGACTACTTCGCTGCGCAGACCATGTCGCGCGCCGCGGAATGGCTCGAAGAAAATGGGAGAGAAGGTCCTTTCTTCCTCTATGTAGATACTTTCGATCCTCACGAGCCATGGGACCCTCCGAAGTGGTATGTGGACCTTTACGATCCGGGGTATGAGGGCGAGGAGGTGATCTATCCTCGATACGCCCCGTGTGACTTCATGACCGAGCCTGAGCTTAAGCATGTTCGGGCGCTCTATGCAGGGGAAGTCACCCTTGTGGACACCTGGGTGGGAAGGCTCTTAAACAGGGTAGATGAGCTGGGGCTCAGGGACGACACTGTAGTCATCTTCACAACTGACCACGGCTTTTATCACGGCGAGCACGGTCTCATCGGGAAGTCTATCGTTACTGATGAGTTCTTCGCCGCTGTGCCACTGTATGAGGAGGTCGCTCGCATCCCGTTGATGGTGCGGGTACCCGGCGAAGCGCCTGGGCGGCGTAAGGCTTTCGCACAGCCGCCTGATCTAATGCCGACCATCCTTGATCTGGCAGGGATCGGGATCCCGGGTAGAGTTCAAGGAAAATCGCTGGTGCCGGTATTGCGCAGCGACGAGGCTGAGCTCCGCTCGATGGCGCTGACGTCTTTTTCGATTATCTACGGCATTCACGCACATCGGTACACAACAATCACGGATGATGAGTGGTCGCTGATATACCCTGGCGCCAAGGTTGACTTGAGCGAGGCGGCATCGTCGTCTGTTGTTGACAGCATCAAGCGTATCGAGCGAGCGACCTTCGCCGGCAGTGGAGGCCCGGAGCTATATCATCTCCCGAGCGATCCTGAGCAGAAGAAGAATCTCTTTTCCCAAAAGCGGGACATCGCAGCGAAACTGCACGCGGAACACGTACGAATACTAGAGAGCCTGGGAACTCCACAGGAATATCTGGCCAATCGCAGGGAACTGACCGATGGTTGACGCCTTGGGATACATAAGATTGCAGCTTCTGTTCACGGATGAATGTTGGGACGCCACGGGTTCTATCAGCTATGTCTGATTGTGGAGTGTCAGCGGTTGTGAGGCAGATCGGGGGGGGTATAGGATGTTGCTCCTCCGGCTCGCCAGAGACTCCCTCCCCGGCCTAATGCAGAGCTATCTTGACCGGCGTTCCCGGCTCGAGCTTGAGCCATATCCTGTCTTTCTTCAGTCTGTACTGCGGCGCTGCGCCCCTGCCTGACTTCGTAAGAATGAACAACTGGAGCCGTTTTCTGCGGAAGGACTTCGGGAGCACCCACTCGCGCTCGTTCCCCGACGTGCTGTAGGCATAGATCGCGCCGTCCCGCGGGATGAACCGGTCGTCGTCCTCCGCGACTACCACGTCCGCCATCGTTACCTTGAGGTGGTTGTTCGCATTCTCTTCCTTCACCTTGCCGAAGTCGTACTCTATGTAGTTCCCACCGGGGACATTGTCCCACTTGGTCAACTGGTGCTTCAGGAAGAAATGGTAGAGCAGCGTTCCGCGGTAGATGCGGTCGACGATCTCAGGCCAGTCGTTGACCATCGAGAGCGTCAGACCGCCCTTGCCAGTCCACCAACTGAAGTGCTTGTCCCAGGTCTCCTTGTCGTAGCTTTCCCGGTCTGTTGGGAGATAGGTGAAGTCCTGGTGGATCCCCTCTACGATGCCGAACTCCCAGCGGGTCGGTGTGCCGGTCCTCGTTCCGCAGCCGCCGCCCATAAGCTTGCGGTGCCATATCTGGAAAGAAGAAAGGGGCGGGTCATAGTGCCAGAACCCGCTCACGACCCAGGTCGCGTCGATAGGCATGCCGTTCTGTCCCTCCGTGGTGACGGTGATGCCTCTGGCCTTCAGCCAGTCCATGATGGGGACGAGGCCGCACATCAGCTCCTCCGTGATGCCGATGTCCCTGAACTCCGGGTTCTCGGGAAACACGGTGTTCGTGATCCGCAAGTTCTCGAAGTGCAGCGACTTCTCGACGGGGATCGTAACCCGGGCTGTCTATGTAGCAGTCGTCTATGTTCTGATGGTAGGAAAGAATGGTGTTGTACTTCTCCCTGCAATCCGCAAAGAGTTTCCGCAGCGCCGCCTGGCCACCGATGCGCTCGTTCACCTTGTCCATGGCCGGATAGCAGGCGTCGTGACCTTCGTACTGCCAGCCCACGAGGTACGGCAGTTGCGGCAGGCCGTCGGTCACGTTATATATGGCCTGGATCATCTGACGGGCCTGGTCGATGGTTGTCTTGAGCCCCATGATGGGATGGTCCATGAAGATCTTGTAGCTGATGTGGGTGTAGTAGGGCGGATCTCCATCCGGGATGTGGCGGTTGACCCAGAGGCGGTAGTCGCTCAGGTCAAGCTTGCCGTCCTTGTTCTGGTCCTGGAGGAAGACGACCTGCGCCTTCAGCGGAGGCATGGTTCTGCTGCGCACTCTGTACTGATATGTGTTGAGGGAAATGGCGTACCGCCCGCCGGGGAGCACCTGGTGTGTCTCCGGGAACAGCGGGTAGTTGCTGTTCACAAACGCGCAGAGCTTGTCCGGACGCCAGATAGCGCCGCCCCTTTCTTACGGAGGCTACCGGCGCGCGGGTCAGGTCTCCACGTTGAAGACCGCGAAGCGGCGGATTCGAGGTGCCGCCGCCCGTGACAATCCGCCATATGACAGCCGCAACGAATACGACGACTGCGATCGTCAGCAACGCGACTACTACTGTGGCGATGACGTCCAGCAGCGCGATCACCGCTGCGGCGAGCAGAATCAGAACACCTATCAGGAGGATAGAGTAGAGTACCGTCCTCGGAGAGCCCCTTGCCATCTCACGAACCACCTTCGCCCGAGCCGGTCGTCCCGCATACGCTATTCCTCACGGCGGGGTCAGTTTCCTGCGCGAGTGCTGCCCGGCCCAGCCGGGGCAGACGGCCGGTCCTTCGCCCTTCGGCAAGCTCAGGGTGCTCGGGATGCGGCCAGCCACTGCGGCTCCCTCTCAACCAGCGGGCGAAGGTTGGAAGGAGGGGAGTTGTCGTCGTTTGTGGACTACTCCGCGCGAGTTGACGGGGTGTGGCGCGGCCGGACGCCGGGAGGCTCAGATCCCGGTTGGGCTGGAAGGACCGGCTGAACCGGAACTGCGCTCGGGACGGCCCCGTCCTCACCCGGTCTGGCCGGCACGCTCTTCCAGGTCGTGCAGCATCTGCTCGAACTGTTCGCGGGTTATCTCCCCTCGCGCATATCGGCGGCGAAGGATTTCCACGGCAGACGGCCCGCCTTGGCCGCCCGGGGGCGCTTCCGGAGTCCGCACTACGAACCAGCGTATCAGAACTACCAGTCCCACGATCAGAGCTACCCAGAACAGCATCATGAAGATCATCATCACCCAGCCGCCCCACCAGCCAGGTCCATACCACCAGTGCATCATAGTGTTCACCTCACTTGCTCTACATTACCATGATTGCCCAAGAGCCTGCCGCGCAAACGCGTGCCGGGGCCTGCGCGGTCGAACCAAGCGGGCGCTGGCCATTGTGAGCCGCGGCATAGAAGAATAGGGCAAATTCTTGAACATCGTTTCACTGCGGCGCTCGGGCTGCATCTGTACCAAGCGGGTTCGAGCGCCAGTGGCGGTCAGCGCGAGTATCCCCGCGAATCCGCGCTCTCGATGCATGCGCTAACCACTTGACATTCATCACGGTGGCTGCTAGGATACCGGAAAGCTGGCTGCCTGGCAGGCCAGCACTAGTTCTCAGGAAAGGAGTGTGCGCTGTTGAAGATCAAAACCGTGCTGTTCGCGGCGATCGCCGCGGGCTTGGTGACAGGGTCAGCCAAACCGTCGGTTGCTGTCGCCTCCTGGGCCCGCAGGTACAACACCTCGTGCTCGATGTGCCACAGGCCAGCGCCCCCCAGGCTGAGCTTCTTCGGGCACCAGTTCAGGAAGAGGGGCTACCGCTTGCCAGACGAAGTAGGAGCGAAGCCGGACCTGACCAATCTGTCGCATTATTTGTCTTTGCGCAACCGATTCCGCTATAACTACTCCAAACCGAAAGGCGGGAATACTACATCGCAGTTCGAGTTGAACGATACGACGATATTCTACTCCGGCCCGATCACAGGGACCTTGTCCGCATTCGTCGAGCTTGAGCGGCCGAGCGAGCCGGAACTGGAGGTCCAGGCATTCGGCGAGTGGACGAAGGGCGACGTGCCGAAATACTGGGCATTACGGTGGGGCCAGATGCACACGCTATCGCGCGTGGGCTGGGCCGGCTTCGACAGGCCGACCGGCATCAGCGCCCCGTGGCTCCTCGGCCGGCGTTTGACCACCGCCAACACCGCCTTCACCATCGGGCAGGACCAGCGCGGAATGGAGTACCAGCACAGCACCAACGAGCGGGGCAGGGTTATCGCCCAGATCCTCAACGGCCTGAATCCCGGCACGCCCGCCGATATCGAGGGGAGAGATGATACCCAGAAAGACCTCCTCGGGGCCTGGGAGCAGGCTTTGAACGATGTCGGCTCCGGGTTCACGCTACTCGGCTACCGAGGCTCGTGGGAGACGGCGCCGGGCGGGCCGCGCGACACGTTCACGCGCTTCGCGCTCACCGGTGACTACTTCCGCTACCTGTTCAGGCCGGATCATCTTACGGAGCTGCAGGGTGGAGTCGGGTTCGCGCACGACGACGTGCACGGGATCGGCGCAACGAATGGCCGTGTTTGGTACATTGACCTCGAGCAGTATCTGCCCCACGACGCTGCGGTCTTCGCCAGATGGGACCAGCTCGACCCGAACCGCAGCATCGGCGGCGACACCGAGCATAGGATAACGCTGGGCGGCGTCTACGACGTTAGTGACAGCCTGCGTCTCGCACTCGAACTTGCCTCACAGAAGACCTTCAGCGCTGGGATCAGAACGAGGACGAACAGCGCGGTCATCGAGGCGATGATCAACTTCTAGGGAAGCTATCGAGCTAGCAGCGGTCAGCTTTCCGCAGTTGGGGTTTCTCCGCCGGGGCGGGATGCCAGGTCCCGCCCCCTGAGCCCTGAATCCAGAATGCTGCATCCTGACCCCCGACCCCGACCTACATCGGCTCGAAAAAGACGATCTCCTTGAACTCGTTATAGCGGCTGGAGATGTCGCGCGGGGTCAGGCGGCGCAGACGGTCGAGGCTGAAGCCTTCGACGTTGTAGGAGGCCATGGTGCTTCCGTAGATGATGGCCTTTCGGATGTTGCGCTCGCTCGTGTCGCCGGTGTGGGCCAGGTAGCCGATGAACCCTCCGGCGAAGCTGTCGCCGGCGCCGGTCGGGTCCACTACCTCTTCGAGAGGATAGGAGGGGGCTGCGAAACAGATGCCATCCCTGCACATGAGCGCGCCGTGCTCGCCCTTCTTGATGATGATGGTCTTCGGTCCGAAGCCGCGGATCACGGAAGCCGCCCTGACCAGACTCGTGGTGCCGACGAACTGGCGTGCCTCAGCATCGTTCATGAAGGCGACGTCCACGCGCTTCAGGACCTCGATCAACGCTTCGCGCTTGTTCTCGATCCAGAAGTTCATCGTGTCGCATGCAACGAGCTTCGGCTTCCGGACCTGGTCGAGGACTTCGAGCTGCAGCTCCGGATCGATGTTGGCGAGGAACACGAACCTGGTTGAGCGGTAGGCCTGGGGGATCTTGGGACGGAACTGCGCGAAGACATTGAGCTCAGTGAAGATCGTATGGGCCTGGTTGAGGTCGAACTCGTAGGAGCCGGCCCAGCGGAAGGTCTTGCCGGGGCTGGTGTGGATTCCGGCAGTGTCGATGCCGCGGCTCGCCAGGAACTCCAGATGCTCCTTGGGGAAGTCCTCTCCGACCACACCGACCACCATTACCGGGGCAAAGTAGCTCGCCGCGACCGAGGAATAGACGGCCGCGCCTCCGAGCGCATCTTCGACCCGTCCAAGCGGTGTCTTGACCGTGTCCAGAGCCACACTGCCCACGATCAGCACCGGCGAACCACCGTCTCTATCTTCAAAGCGCATCTGCCGCCTCCGAACTCCTTATGCTTCGGGACGGTCGTCCCGAAGCATAAAGCCTGCCGTCCCCCACCCCCGGCACCTATCTCCTGAACCCCAGCCTCTCCAGAAAGACCATCCACAGGAACCTGGGCAAGGTGAGCACCTTCCCTATCTTCCTTGGGTTCATCACGAGCCTGTGAAGCCATTCCAGCCCGTGGCTGCGCATCCATTCCGGCGCGCGGCTGACACGGCCCGAGAGAACGTCGAAGGTGCCGCCGACACCCATCGCGACACGCACACCCAGCCGGTCAAGATACCGGGCGATCCATTTCTCCTGCTTGGGAATCCCCATCGCCACGAAGAGGACCGATGCGCCCGATTCCGATACCCGCCGCACGACCTCTTCGTCATCGGTGAAGTAGCCGTGGTGGGTTCCGGCGATCTTCAGCCCCTCGAACCTCTGCCTCAGGTTCTGGGCCGCGTCCTCAGCCACGCCCGGCGCTGCTCCGAGCAGGAACAGCGAAAGGCCCTTCTTCGCTGCAAGCGCGGCTACCTCGACGGCGAGGTCTACCCCGGACACCTTCTCGGGCAGCGGCGGCCCGTAACATTTCGACACGAGCAGAATCCCCGCGCTGTCTGGAGTCACGAGATCCGCCTCGTTCACAATCCGGCGGAACTCCCTATCCTTCTGCGCGATCACCACGGACGAGGCATCGGCTGTGACCACCATATGAGGCCCTTGGCTCTCAATGAACCCTTCGATCGCTTCGAGCGCTCCGGCCATCGTGATACGGTCTATCCTGACGCCGAGTAGGGTGATGCTTTCCACGGGTATTGGGTCTCAGGTGTCGGGTGTCGGTGGGAGCTAGGATTGGGGACGGTTCGACCGATACCCGGCGCCCAGCACCCAGCACCTTCGCTACGTGCCTTCCTCCCAGGATGCCAGGTACTTCTCCTGCTCCGGGGTGAGCTTGTCGATGCGCACGCCCATCGTCTGGAGCTTGAGGGCAGCTATCTGCTGGTCTATCTCCCTCGGGACCGGGTATACCTTTTTGGCCAAATCTTTGGCATGCTTGTACATATACTCGGAGCAGAGCGCCTGGTTCGCGAAGCTCATGTCCATCACGCTGGCCGGGTGGCCCTCCGCCGCCGCCAGGTTGATCAGCCGGCCATCACCAAGAAGGTAGAGCCGGCGGCCATCCGGCATCAGGAACTCGTCCACGAAGTCCCGGATGGTCCTCTTGCCCTTACACATCGACTCGAGTGTCGGGATGTCGATCTCGACGTTGAAGTGACCCGAGTTGCAGACGATGGCGCCGTCCTTCATAACCTCGAAATGCTCTCTCTGGATCACGTGGATATCGCCGGTGACGGTGCAGAAGATGTCACCGATCTTGGCGGCATCGGCCATGGGCATAACATCGAAGCCGTCCATCACCGCCTCGATTGCGCGCAGCGGGTTCACCTCGCAGACGAGGACGCGCGCGCCCATGCCCTTGGCCCTCATGGCCACGCCCTTGCCGCACCAACCGTAGCCACCGATAACGAAGACGCTGCCTGCAAGCAGCTTGTTGGTCGCCCTGAGGATGCCGTCGATTGTGCTTTGCCCGGTGCCGTAGCGGTTGTCGAAGAAATGCTTGGTGTCGGCGTCGTTGACAGCGATGATGGGGTACCTGAGCACACCGTCGCGCTCCATGCTCCGAAGGCGGATGACCCCGGTGGTGGTCTCCTCAGTTCCGCCGATGATGTTCGCGGCGAGATCCTGCCGCTGAGAATGGATGACGCCGACAGTGTCGGCGCCGTCGTCCATCGTGATGTTGGGTTTCATATCGAGGACGGCGTTGATGTGTCTGTAGTAGGTGTCGGCGTCCTCGCCCTTGATCGCGAAGGTGGGTATGGCGTACTCCCTGGCGAGCGCCGCTGCGACATCGTCCTGAGTCGAGAGCGGGTTGGACGCGCAGAGGCCGACGTTCGCGCCCCCAGCCTTCAGAGTGATCGCAAGGTTCGCAGTTTCGGTAGTTACGTGAAGGCAGGCGGCGAGGGTGACGCCTTCGAGCGGGCGTTCCTTCTCGAATCGCTGCCTGATCGTCCGCAGCACAGGCATGTCCTGCGCTGCGTATTCTACCCTCAGCTTCCCTTTCGGCGCAAGGCCGATGTCTTTGACGTCGTAGTTCATCTTACCTCCTTCTTCAGGGATCAGGGATCGGTGGTCAGACGCCGGACAAGTGGTGCAGAAACCCCTTCGTATGACTGCGCGTGTGGCCTTCTGCGATATTCGACGCCATTGAGACGGCGGCTCTCCGCGTCTGGCCGGCCAGGTTGTACCTCTCGTGTTCCGAAAACCCCTGCGTCAGGCGGTACACTTCCTCTACCGGGTCCATTGCGACCTGCCAGACGCTGAGGTTTCGAAACCGTTTCACCTCCGAATCCATCTCTGACCCTTCTGACCGCTGCCCCCTTACCTATCGCCTGGATCGACTATCACTCCATCGAACACTGCTGCGTTGGACTTCACGCGGCAGCCAGTGCCGACCACGCAGCGTTCGAGCCTGGTGTCGCGCATAACACACGCCCCGTGCCAGAGTATACTCTGCTTGACCGTGGCCCCCTGCTCCAGCACGCAGTCGTCGGCCAGCACGGAGTACTCCTGCAGGCGCGCATTCTTCTCTATACGGCAGTTGCGGCCGATCACCACCGGGTAGCCGATCTCCGCCGATGGATCGATCTCCACCCCCTCGCCGATCCATACGTATTTTCGGACCTCGGGATGTGGAATCCTAATGCCGACCCGGCCGTCGAGCACGTCCGTATGCGTCTGCTGGTATTGCTTGAGGTTGCCGACGTCGCGCCAGTAGCTTGACGTGAGATAGCCGTAGAACCTGGTTCGGTGCTCGAGCAGCTTGGGAAAGACGTTGTTGCCGAAACCGTAAGCTACGCCGCGAGGGATCAGCTCGAAAACCTCGGGTTCGAACACGTAAACGCCCGTGTTCGCCGTGTTGCTGAACATGACCTCTCCGCGCGGCTTCTCAAGGAACCTCGTGATCCGCCCGCGCTCGTTGACGAGTGCAATGCCGTACTCGGACGGATCATCTACAAGCGAGAGGGCAATCGTCGCCAAGGCTTTCCTTTCCTTGTGAAGCCGGACGAGCCTCGTAAGGTCGATGTCGGCCAGGTCGTCGCCGCCGACCACCATAAAGGTATCGTCGAAGAACTCCTCGCACCTCTTGACGCTCCCTGCGTCGCCCCAGAGCCGGTCTTCCCTGGAGTACTGGATGTTCACGCCCCACTTGCTGCCGTCGCCGAAGTAGCCCTCTATCTGATCGGCAAGGTAGTGGAGGTTGACCATAATGTTCCTGATCCCGTGCCGCGCCAGGAGCTCGACGATGTGCTCCATGGCCGGCCGGTTCACTATGGGCACCATGGGCTTCGGGATGTGACGGGTCAGCGGATCGAGCCTCGACCCAACTCCCGCTGCCAGAATCATGCCTTTCATCTAGTTACTGCTCCTGATGCGGAGATTGCAGCCTCGAACAGGCCCACGGCGCCATAAGGTCCCTTCGAGCCGGAATCCCGAACGTGAAACCTCAGATACTCCTCAGCGTCTTTGCCACGGTCTGCACCTGCTCGGGCGCGAGCTCCGGATGCACGGGCACGGAGAGCACCTCTCGCGCCGCTTTCTCGGCTTCCGGGAAGTCTCCCGGCTTGTAGCCCAGGAAGGAGTAGGCTTCCTGGACATGCAGCGGCGCAAGATAGTAGACCGCGGAGGCTACACCGGCCTGCTTAAGGATGGCCTGGGCCGACTCCCGGTCTGGGCAGCGGATCGTATACTGGTGGTAGACGTGATGATTTCCCGGCTCCTCGACAGGCGGGACCACCGCGCTGCCCTTCAGCGCCTCGGTGTAGACGGCTGCATTCCGCCTGCGCGCGTCGTTCCAGTCCGTCAGTCTCGCGAGTTTGACCCGGAGCACTGCAGCCTGAAGCTCATCCAACCGGCTGCAGTACCCTACGTACCTATAAGAGTTGGAAGACGACATGCCGTGGAACCGCAGCGACCTTGCCTTCTCGGCCACGGCCTCGTCGTTCGTCAGGATCATCCCGCCGTCGCCGTAAGCGCCCAGGTTCTTCGTTGGAAAGAAGCTGAGCGTGACAGCGTCCCCAAGCTCGCCTATCCTCCTGCCCCGGTACTGGGCTCCGATGGCCTGCGCCGCGTCGCAGATCACCCGCAGCCCGTGCTCCTGTGCTGCGTCGAGTATATCATCCATCTGCGCGCACTGGCCGTAGAGATGAACCGGCAGCAGGGCTTTGGTCCGCGGCGTGATGGCGCGCCGAACCGCTTCGGGATCGATGTTGAACGTCCTTGGGTCGATATCTGCGTACACCGGCCGGGCGCCAACCAGGACAACCGACTCTGTTGTGGCAACGAAGGTGAACGGGGTAGTCACCACCTCATCGCCCGGCCCGACCCCGAGAGCCGCGAGCGCGATGGTGATAGCATCCGTGCCCGAGGCTACAGCAACCCCGTATCCGGCGCCACATAACTCGGCGACTTCGGCCTCCAGCGCGGAGACGTTCTCCCCGAGCACGAACTGACCTTTCTCCAGGACGCCGCGGAGCGCCGCCTGGATTTCCGGCTCCAGCGCCCGGTACTGCGCCTTCAGATCGGCCATCGCTATCGACAAGTCTGCAGCTCCTCCTCACGCTCTGTCGAACAGCACCAACGTGTGGATTATCCCAGACTGAGCCTTATCGTGTCAAACCGGGTGCCGGGTGTTGGGTGTTGGTGGGAAGAGGGGCCTGGAAAGGTCGTCCCCTCATACCTCCTTCTCCTCCCGGCACGCGAGCAGGAAGGCTTCGAAGTAGGTCGGGAAGGTGCCGATGTCGCGCCTGACTTCGCTGCCGACCAGAGGAACGCCCCAGACCGGCCTACCGTCCGCGAGCATAAGGCCGACCGAATCGGTGATCTGCAGCTCGCCGCCCGCGCCCGGAGCCGTCTTCCTGATGTAGTCGAACACGCAAGGGTCGAAGGCGTATCTGCCGGCGATAGCATAGTCGCTCGGGGCAGCGTCCGGAGCGGGCTTCTCGACAAGCAGGTCGATCTCGAACCTCTGTCCGTCCCAGCGTTTGGGCCGGACGATTCCGTAGCGCGACACCTCATCCCGCGGCGTATGCTGGACGATTATGACCGCCTCGGCGTCCGTCTCGTGGAAGCAATCGAGCACGCGGCTGGTCGCATGCGGGGGCCCGGGCGGCGTGATGATCGAGTCGCCGAGAACAACCAGGAACGGCTCGCCGCCGACGTAATCTTCGCAGCAAAGCACTGCATCCGCCAGCCCCTTCTGCTCGCTTTGGACGGTCCAGCTTACCGACAGCCCCGGGTAGTCCCGGAAATAGGCCGGGATGCATGCCTTGTCTTCAGAGATGACGAAGAGAATGTCTGTGATGCCCGTGCTCGTGATCTCATCTACAATGACTTCGAGGACGGGCTTGCGCCCGAGAGGCAGCATTTCCTTGGGGATTAGCTTGGTGAGCGGCAGGAGCCGTGTGCCCTTCCCCGCTGCGGGGATGACCGCCCTACGTATCTTCCGCGACTTAGCCAATACCGGAATCCTGGTCTCTATGTTGGAGCCGTGTCAATTCTACCACTCAGGCAGGTCGGGGTCAAACTGGCGCATTGCCTCACGATAGATCGCACCGAAATCGAATCGATGCCTCACGTAAGAATCGTACCGTGGAGATCGGATCTGTGCACATTGACGGAAACGCTGGTCGGATGCCATAATGCCTTTAACGGGGCCGGAAGGAGCTTTCTTTAACGGGGTATATCTCTTTCTGTCCCCGCCACATCCCCCGTCTTAGGCCAAGCGTAAGCTCGTTTTCCACAGGGACCGCAAACCCACGGACCGCAAGTATACCAGTGAGTGCTACGGTACGATTCTTATTTGAGGCAACACGGCTGGAGGCGACGACGATAGTATAGTCCTCATCGCCGCCTCCTGTGAACGGTCGCCGGTCAACATCGCCATACAGCTCCACGATCTCAAAGCCCGTCAGCCGGAACAGCAGTTCCAGTTCAGACAGGCTCGTGTGGCGAAGCTGAACGGTATGAATGTTGGACTCGACCAGCGTCTCGATCTGAGTGATCGGGTCGTACGTCCGAGGCGCGCCGGCATGGTAAGACGGGTCGGGTGCCCACTCATACTTGCCGTCCGATTCCCTCAGCCCCCTCTGTCTGTTGAACGGAATGAAAACGTTGAATGCGAACACTCCTCCAGGCCGCAGGTGTTGCCGCAGAGACTGGAGAAATGAAAGCTGGTCCTCCTGGGTTAAGAGCACCTGGAAGCTCCAGTCCGGCATGATGGCCAGCCGGAACTTGCCATCGAGTCTCAGGTGCACGATGTCTTGTACCTCAAACGCAACGGGCAGTCTCTCGTCCGCCCCCGCTCGCTCCCGGGCCGAGGCGATGAAATCAGGGTTGATGTCAACTCCTATGACCTCATATCCCAGTTCCGCAAGCGGGATGGCGGTCCGGCCGTTCCCGCAGCAGAGATCAAGAACCGGCTGCCCATATCTCTCCGCACAGTATTGCCAGAACGGAACGTCATTCACCAGGCTGGCCGGCCTCTTTGCGTTCCACGCACCTGCCGGGTAGGAAGCCCAGCCATTGCTCTTCACACTCTCACTCGTCATCACATCTCTCCTCCCTGTTCTTCGTAGCGACGAATATCATACACTTGCTCTGAGCCGACAGATCGGACAAATCCCAATCGCCGTATATGCGATCTACCACGAATCCATGCTTCTCAAGGAGCCATTCAGCCTCATAGCGACCCAGAAAACGTCTCGCATGCCAAAGCGGCGGCTCGGGTTGAGCAGACCTGTTGACGAGCCGGCCGCTGTCGGCATACTCCTCAAAGTAAAGCCGGTGATACTTGATCTGTCTCGACGCATCCGACCAGCCCAAGGACCACATTCTTGTGAGCAGGCCCTTACTCGGATTTATCCCCTCCTCTTTGGGTTCTCCAAGCTCCGCCGGTTCATCAGGCGGCGAAGTAGCGCTGTCGGGGGTCCAGAAACCCAACGTAAGTATCAGGACTCCGCGCGTATCGAGGTGACGTGATATCGCCTGCAAACAGGACTCCTGAGCCTCAAGCGATGTGAGCTCGTGGAAACTGAAGCATGGCACGATGACCATGGGAAAGAGTCTTCCCGCGGAGAAGTTGGACATATCGCCGATGTCGAAGGTCACACGTGACCGCACGCGCTCATCCTCTAAACCCAGCTTCGCTTTAGCTCTTGCGATCATCGGAGGAGAGAAGTCCAGACCTACTACCTCATGGCCCTTTCGCGCCAGAGCTATTGCCACCCTTCCCGTGCCACAAGCCAGGTCGAGAATAGGGCCGCGCGACTGCTCGCACAAGTGGTGCCACATGTCCAGATCGTACGGGTACTCATCATACCAATCATAGAGTTCAGGCACTCGATCATCGAGCCAGGACAGGTTATGAGACTCACTTTCGAGCACCTCATCGTTCAAGCTCTTCACCCTCCATTCGTTTGACTGACAAGCGCCTGGGCGACCAGCCAGAAGGTATGATCCCCAAGCAGCAAATCCACAGTGATTGGGACCGATGGATAAGCACATACACCGAGGGTAGCGACAGGAAAGTCAGAATCGAGTGCGACCGCCACTGAGCGCTCCACCGCTGCGCCCGGGGGAATCGAGAACCGCTCGCCGCCAGGATAGTCGGAGGCAACGTGGAAACCGGGATTTAGCCCGATGCGGAATCCGCCAGCCAGGTCATCAGGGCCCTCGTTCGCCAGCGCGATCCGGGTCGAGAACGTGCCGCCGAGTTGGGCCGACCGATCTGCGTCGAGGCTAGCTGTCAGCTTGACGGAGCCAGATCGCAGCCGGAGTGCGGAGACTGCCGGTGCGAGTCCATCGCTGTCCCCCTGGCACGAACCGCCCCGGATGGTGACGGCAAGTTCGTCCTCGCTGCCGGTGTCGGCCCAGCGCAAGGTGTGCTCGCGATCGGACGTACGCCTGCTGTCGAACAGCGCCATCGGATGGTCGTGAAGAAACTGCGATAGCGCCGGCAGGTTCAGGAACCTCCAGACCCGCAGCATTTCGCCGCGGGTTGCCGGCAGGAATCCGTTCTGGGCATAGCGGCGTTGGGCCGTGAGGTTGTCCCTGGCTGTCTGAACGTGGATCGCGAGAAACCCTGCGCGCGACGCCGTCTCGATCGCGTGCCGCACAATCGCGCTGCCTACGCCTCTGCTGCGGAATGGCGGCGATACCTCCAAGTTCTCCAGTTCCGCCAGCGGGTAGAATGCCATGTCCAGAATTGCTCGTCCGGCAACGACCCCGCCGATATGCGACACAATCACTTCCTTGTCTCGAAAGTCCTCAGGGGTGACGCCGATCTGCGGCCATTCGAAGCCGTGATCCGCCACTTCCGGACCATAGCGAGCGCGAACGAGTTCCTCACCGTGCCGTGCAAAAGGATCTCGCGCCCCAGCAAGCTGTTCCTTGCATTCTGAAACAAGGGAATTGTCCGCTATTGTTGTCTCCTTTCGCGCTGATCGGGCCACCACGGGCGTTCTCAGCGGCGAGCCACTCGACCGTCTTCATCCGACAGTGAGACGTTTGCAGCTCGGACCGTGGTATCACATTCATCGACGGGCCGCCGGGGCCGACAGCCCGGCGGCCCGTTCGGAGCATTTCCCAGGCCGACTGCTACCGGCGCCCTGCTCCGGGGGCGGGTGTTCTGTTCCTCAAATCACCCACCTCCCTTCTGAGGCGCAGTATCGTGTCGCGCCTCTACATGCTTTATCGAGCCGGCCGTCTCGGATGCTAAACTCCATTCTTGGTACCTCCGCCGGATCTGCCGGACGTGATATGCGATGTTCGGCGACGTGCAGCCGAGGAACTCGCCGGCCTCGCGCCAGGACAGGCCGGCCAGCAAGCAGCCGAGGACGGCCCGCTGGGTCCGGCTCAAGCTTCGGATGAACTCCGCGGCACTCGCAGTCGAAGCGCCGGTCTCCATGCGGCAGACGTGTTCGTCGGCCACGTCGTCGAGCGACGCGCAGCGCCGCACATGCTCGCGCTTGATCGCGTCCAGCAGCCGCCACCGCGCGCGGCTGACCAGATACTGCTCCGGGCTGCCGATGTCGAGATCGAGCGCCGGCAGCGCCTCGAGGAGTCCGACCCATGCCTCCTGCAAGAGGTCGTCAGGGTCCTCACGGCACCGCCGGGCATAGTGAAAGGCCATTTTCGTGACCCTGGGGCGCAGCGCATCGACCAGAGCCGCTGTCGCAAGAGGATCTCCGTCCCTCGCGCGTTCGAAATGTCGGTTCAAAGGCATCTCCCTCTAAGAAACGCAAGAACGGGCCGCAGGCGCAATTGCCCGCGGCCCGGTTACGTCTTTCGGACGCCGAACCACTAACGGCGAGGAACGAATCGGTCCAGGCGGCTACTCGGTTCTGGTAATCCCGGAACGAGACGAGGAAAATGCGCTGCGGGTCATTCTGCAGTTGATGAACAATCCGTATCTCATTAGACTCGCCTCCTTTCCAGTTTACGTGTTTGCCAGAGACGGGGACGACTCCTTTACGTCCGCCATGGTTCTATATCGAATTGCGTATCTCAAACGCTAAACGACTGCAGCGGAAGAGCGCACTATTCCGCACTCGTCACCTCCGAGCCGACCCGGTGCGGGTGCGAGTAAACCGCCTCCGCCGCGGTCGGGTCTGTACTACCGAATCCTGAACAATCACAACCGGAGGCGAGGGAGTGCAGTACCAGTCCTCTCACCTCCCGCCTCGCGTCAGAGGCCGCTACTTCCGCGGCTTGGGCGCTCCTATCCTGTTCCGAACGGCGAGCAAGAAGGTTCTCGCGTCCTTCGCGGCGCTCGCGCCCTCCTTCGATGGGACCGCCGAGACGAGGTAGACGCCGGAGACGAGCCAGCCTGCCGATGGTTTGGGAGAGGTGAACAGCGCGCAGCCCTTCTTCCGCTCGACCGATTTCGGCTGCAGCTCCTTCCTCCAGTGCTCGAAGAAGGCCTTCGCGGCCTTGCCGGACTTCATAACGTGGACGGTCAGTTCCATCACGACACCGCCGCGCATGTAGACGTCACGCGCGGCCTCGGTGACGCCGTTATCGAGGTAGAGCTTGTAGCCGCCGTCGTAGATCTTCGTCAGGTCGTTTCCTTTGGCCTCGACCCGCGCTCCGGGGATAACCTTCCACCCTTTGACATCCTTCTCGGACGGCAGCAGTTTGGACGGCGCAACCGCAGCCGTTGCCGCGACCGCGAGAACAGCCAGTGTAAGGATGAGAGCAGGTTTCCTCACGTTGACTCTCCTTCTCCGGCTTTCGAGGGTCGGCAAGACCGGCGTGGCCGGAGCGCCGGCGCGCGGGCCGCGCTATCCGCCGCGCAGGTAAGAGTAGACAGCCTCTGCGGCGGCGCGGTTCATCGCCGGCGCCTGCTCCAGTTCCTCAACCGTGGCCTGCCGAATCCGCCTGAGCGATCCGAAGTACCTGAGAAGCGCGGCCCGCCGCCTCTTGCCGATGCCCGGTATTTCGGCGAGTATCGACCTGGTCATCCGCTTCGACCGCAGCTTTCGGTGATACTCGACGGCGAACCTGTGGGCCTCATCCCGCACCCGCTGGAGCACCAGAAGGCCCTTCGATCCCCTTGGGAGCATCAGCACACTTGATAGGCCGGGGTCTGCAATCCCGGCCCACCCGCCCTGCGGCAGATGGATTTCCTCGAACTCCTTAGCCAGCCCGATAACGGGAACCTCCTCGCCAACCGACCGAAGCACGTCGAGGGCGACGTTGAGCTGACCCCGGCCCCCGTCTACCATAACCAGATCGGGCAACTCGGCGAACTTCTCGGTCCGCCTGAGCTGGCCGGTCAGCCGCCGCGTGAGCACTTCGCGCATCATGGCGTAGTCATCCGGTCGCTCCTCGGTATAGCGTATCTTGAACCGGCGGTAGTCCGACCTCTTCGGCCGGCCATTTTCGAAGACGACGAGCGAGCCGACGGCCTCTGTGCCCATTATGTTCGAGATGTCGTAGCACTCGATCCTGCGAGGCAGCACCGGCAGGCCGAACGCGGACTGAAGCTCCGAAAGCTCCTGCTCCGCGTGCTCCTCGTCAGCCTCGACCTTCCTGCGGACCTGATCGAGAACGACCTCCGCGTTCTTTGCGGCCATCTCGACAAGCTGCCGCTTCCCGCCCCGAACCGGACGATGGACCTCGACCTTCGTCCCGCGCTTCTGGCGGAGCCAGCTTTCGATGATCTGAGTCTCCTCGATGTCGCACGGCAGCAGAATCTCCCTCGGCACGTACGGCGCGGCCTGGTAATACTGTTTGATGAACTCCTGGACCGCTTCGCAGAGATCGTCGCCGGAAGCGCCATCGAGGAGGAAGTGCTCCTGGCCGATGAGCTTGCCGCCGCGGATGAAGAAGATCTGGGCGCACGTGTTGCCGTCATCGGTGACAAGCGCAACCACGTCCTGATCCGTGAGCGCGTTCGCAACGACCTTCTGCCGCTCGATGACGCGCTCTACGGCGTGGACCTGATCGCGGAGCCGAGCAGCCTTCTCGAAAAGCAGCCGCTCGGCCGCATCCTTCATTTGAGCCTGCAGCTCGCGGAGCAGCTTCTCCTGCCGGCCTTCCAGGAAGAGGATGACATCCTGGATCACCCTGTGGTAGTCCGCTTCGCTGATGCTGCCGCTGCAGGGGCCGAGGCACTGCCCGATGTGATAGTAGAGGCACGCGCGGCCCTTGGACTGAGAAGGGTCTCTGAAGCCGCACGGCACCCGGAAGACTCGCCGGATCAGCCTGAGCGTTTCACGCACCGCATCGGCGTTCGTGTAAGGGCCGAAGTAGAGGTTGCCATCCTTGAAATCGTTGTGCACCTTCCGCAGGAAGATCGGCCTGGGGTAACGCTCGGTCATTGTGACGCAGATGTACGGGTAGCTCTTATCGTCCTTCAGCCGGACGTTGTAGTGAGGTCGGTGCTTCTTGATGAGGTTGGACTCGAGAATCAGCGCCTCAAGCTCGGAATCGGTGACGATCCAATCGAGGTCCGCGACATTGGTTACCATCCGCCGGACCTTGCCGGAGGCGTCCTTTCCCAGCTTCTGGAAATACGACCTTACCCTGTTCCTTAGTGAAACGGCCTTGCCGACGTAGATGACGTCGCCGCGGGCATCCTTCATCATATAGACACCCGGCGTCGCCGGCAACGCCGAGAGCTTCTCCGAGAGCGTCACGAAATACTTGCTTTCTAAGACCCACTCGGCAAGAGAGTCGAGCGAGTCGGATGAGTCGAGCGCTTCACTTGCGTCCATCTTTTCTCCGTCCAAGGTGCGATACGATACGCCTCTCCGGCGGCGTTACCACGCGGTGTAGTGCCCGCACGCCGTCCCGGCGATCGGTGCTTCAGGTGTCCTGATCCCTGAGCTTCCTCGCCTCCTCAAATGCGGTGGCCATACTGTGCGGGTCGCCGGCGAGGAAGCGGCGGAAGGCGATGCTGACCACGTTTATGGCATACTTCCCGCCGACGACGAGCACGAGCGGGTCCTGCCAGGTCGGGTCCGCGCCTCGGGCCCACCTGGCGCCGAGACGGCGGATCATCACCTCTCCGACATACGCCCCGAGCGAGAGGATCACGAGCTTCATTTCCTTGGTTAGCCCGATCCCGGTCTCGCGCTCCTTGTCGATCAGGAGGTCCACTTTCTCGAGGCTCTCCGGGGAGTAGTCCAGCTCCACGCCGAGCCTGGCCGCAGACCGCACAGCCCACGCGGCACGAAACCTGGCCTCGAACGGCGTCAGCGACCAGCGCTGGCTTTGCGGCCGCTCGGCCCGCTTCTGGAACAGCCGCCGCAGGAGCTTCATGACCTCTCCGCGTCGTGGGCGCGGGCGTGCGGCGCAACCGGCTCGTGCTCCACGGCCCTGGCGGCTCGTCTCCTCCGCCTCCGACCGTTCCGACACGCGCGCTGTGCGGCGGTCTGCCGCTCCCCGAGAATCCGCCGGAGGATCTGGCCTGTGTAAGACTCCTCGGCCTGCGCCACCTCCTCCGGTGTCCCCGTCGCGACAACTCGGCCGCCGTCATCGCCGCCCTCAGGTCCGAGGTCGATGATGTAGTCCGCCGTCTTGATCACATCCATGTTGTGCTCGATCACGATAACCGTGTTGCCCGCGTCCACGAGCCGACCGAGCACGCCGAGCAGCTTCTTGATGTCGTCGAAGTGCAGGCCGGTCGTCGGCTCGTCAAGGATGTACACCGTCCGTCCCGTGCCGCGCTTGGCAAGCTCAGTCGAGAGCTTCACACGCTGGGCCTCGCCGCCCGAGAGCGTTGTCGCCGGCTGCCCCAGCTTGATGTAATCGAGACCCACATCGTGGATCGTCTGCAGCTTGCGCGTGATCGGCGGGATATGTTTGAAGAACTCGAGCGCTTGCCCGACCGTCATATCGAGCACGTCAGCAATTGACTTGCCCTTGTACTTGACCTCCAGCGTCTCACGGTTGTAGCGCTTGCCCTTGCAGATCTCGCAGGGCACGTAGACGTCGGGCAGGAACTGCATCTCGATTTTGATCACGCCGTCGCCCCTGCAGGCCTCGCAGCGACCTCCCTTGACGTTGAAGCTGAACCTGCCGGGCTTGTAGCCGCGCATCCTGGCATCGGGCGTCTGGGCAAAGAGGTCGCGGATCAGGTCGAATGTGCCCGTGTACGTGGCTGGATTCGACCTCGGCGTCCTTCCGATCGGCGACTGATCGATGTCGATCACCTTATCGATGTTCTCCAGCCCGGCAACCTCGTCGTGCGCGCCCCAGGCGCGGTGCGTGCCGTGCAGCGCAAACATCAGCCTCGGGAAGAGCGTCTCCTGGATGAGCGTGCTCTTGCCCGACCCTGACACGCCGGTCACGCAGATGAACGTTCCGAGAGGGAACGTCACGTTGATCCACTTGAGATTATGCTCGCGCGCGCCTTTCAGCTCGATATGGCCGCAATCCCGCGGCCGCCGCTCTTCCGGAACTGGTATAGAGAGCTCCCCGGCGAGGTACTTGCCCGTGATCGACTCGGGGTTGGCCTTGATATCCTGCACGGTGCCGGTCGCGACGATCCAGCCGCCGTGCTCGCCGGCTCCGGGGCCGATATCGATGATGTGGTCGGCGGCATACATCGTCTCCTCGTCGTGCTCCACAACGATTATGGTGTTGCCGATGTCGCGCAGGCGGTGGAGCGTCTCGATGAGCCGCCTGTTGTCGCGCTGGTGAAGCCCGACCGAAGGCTCGTCCAGGATGTAGAGGACGCCCATGAGTCCAGAGCCGATCTGTCCTGCGAGCCTTATCCTCTGCGCCTCACCGCCCGCGAGTGTCGCCGCCGCCCGGTCGAGCGTAAGGTACTCAAGCCCGACGTTCTGGAGGAAACCGAGACGGGTCTTGATCTCCTTTACGACCTGGTGGGCGATCGTTTGTTCGCGCGGGGTCAGCCGGAGTCCGGAAAACCACTCCATCGCCGCCGTTACGGACTTGGTGCAGAGCTCGCTGATATTGATGCCTGCAATCGTCACCGCCAGGCTCTCGGGCCTCAGCCTCATCCCCTTGCACGACTCGCACGGCACGGCAGACATGTAGCGCTCGATCTCTTCCTTGACCATCTCGCTCGACGTCTCTTTGTAGCGGCGGTCGAGCCAGTTCATGACCCCGTCGAACCAGCTGTCGAACTGACGCATGCGGCCGTAGCGGTTCCTAAAGGTTACGGGAATCTGCTGATCGGCGCCATAGAGCAGCGCGTCGAGCTGCCGCTTCGAGAGGTCCTTGATCGGAGTCGAGGTCTTGAAGCCGTAGCGCTTGGCGACCCCTTCGATCTGTGAGCGGTAGTACTCGCTCGTCGTATGGGCGAGCGGCGCGACCGCGCCCTCATCTATGGACTTGCTCTTGTCCGGAATCACGAGCTCGGGGTCGAGCCGCGTGTGCACGCCGAGGCCGTGGCAGTCCGGGCAGGCGCCGTAAGGGCTGTTGAAGCTGAAGTTCCGCGGCGCAAGCTCGTCCAAGCTGATCCCACACTCGCTGCACGCGAAGTTCTCTGAGAAGAACAGCTCCTCCGGCATTGGCGGCTGCCGATCGCCGGTCGCCGGCTGCTCGCTGCTCACGATGTCAATGCCTACGTTGCCCTTCGCGAGCTTGAGCGCAGTCTCCAGGGAATCGGCGAGCCTTCGCTCTATGTCGGGCTTGACCACGAGCCGGTCAACGACGACTTCGATCGTGTGCTGCTTGTAGCGGTCCATCTCGATATCGTCGGTGACTTCGTAGAGCCGGCCATCGATGCGGACCCGGACGAACCCCTGCCTGCGGATGTCCTCGATCACCTGCCGGTATTCGCCCTTTCTGCCCCGGACGACCGGCGCGAGGATCTGGATTTTCGACCCTTCAGGCAGGGCCATGACCTGGTCAACGATCTGCTCGACGGTCTGCTGAGCGATCTCGCGGCCGCACTGAGGGCAGTGGGGCCGGCCGATCCTGGCATAAAGCAGCCTCAGGTAGTCGTAGATCTCCGTGACGGTTCCGACGGTCGAGCGAGGGTTCTTGGTGGTCGCTTTCTGGTCGATGGATACGGCGGGCGAGAGGCCGATGATGTCGTCCACGTCCGGCTTGTCCATCTGCCCCAGAAACTGGCGCGCGTAAGCGGACAGCGACTCGACATAGCGCCGCTGGCCCTCCGCGTAGATGGTATCGAACGCAAGCGACGACTTGCCGGAGCCGGAAAGACCGGTGATCACCACCATCTTGTCGCGCGGGATCTCCACGTCTATGTTCTTGAGATTATGTTGTCTCGCACCCCGTACGAGTATCTTGTTCTGGGTCATCTGAGAGTCTCTCCCGTTGGCGGGCCGGGAAACGGGTCCCCGGCCTCGGGGCAACATTACATTTTACCATTACAGCCGCTTTGGCTCAATCGCCCTTGAGCGTGTGGCGAGGAGCGAGCGGCGAGCCGGGTTCCTTGGGGGCCTGCCGGCTGCACTGGGCATTCAGCATTGAGCAATCAGCATTCAGCGGGGTCGTGCGCCGGTCCCGACCCGTTTTGAAGGCGCCTCGCGGTCCGGCGGTCTAACTCATTAGAACACGACAAAGGCTGGTGATTGCGCAGTGCGAACGATGGTATTTGTGCTATCAATGGTGGTAGTAGGAGTCGCCGCGGCGGCACAGACGGCTGACCAGGACAAGCGGATCACGATCGACGTCAAGGACGCGGACGTTCGGTTCGTCGTGGCAGCCATCTTCGATCAGGCGGGATTGGACTACAGCATCGGAGGGGACGTTCAGGGGACCGTGACGGCGCGCATCGAGAACCGGCCCGTGAAGGACACTCTGCGAGCGGTGCTCTCGCCCCTCGGCTGCACGTGGCGTATATCGAGCGGGACCTACGTCATCTGCAAGAAGCAGGAGCCAAAGCCGCGGGAGGAACCGCCGCCCGTCTACTACCCGCCCGAGGGCGGCGATGAGACGCCGGGTGACAAGGTTGTAAGGGACAAGGTCGTGCTGGACTACCAGGATGCAGCCGACATCGTTGCGCTGCTGCAGGGAGGAACGCAGGGCAGCCCGCGGGGATACGGCCTGGTCGGCAACTTGGGGACCCAGGGCGGGCAGTGGAACCCGTTCGGCTCGGGCTATCAGTCGTACGGCTTCAGCGGTCCCTATGGGTACGGGCAGGGAAACCTTGGCTATGGAGCCTACCCAGGAATCCGCGGCTACGGCATCGGAGGGCAGCAGTATCCCACAGGCCCGGGCAACTACGGGCCCGGCACGTGGCAGGGACAGGGGGCAGGCCAGTATCCGCCAGGCCGCTGGTGAAGGAAAACCCCGCCTATCGGGGAATGTACCGTTGGCGGGACCGGAAGGTTTTCGCGTATAGTGGATGAAGCGTACTGACTGGGGGCAGAGAGCGCCGCGGATCGACCTGCTCTCCCGGGCGGGGACTTGGGATCGAGGGGCTGCATCTGCCAGAGGTAATGCCATAGTCACCAGGGACCAACCGCTTGTGGAGCGGGCGCAAGAGCGGGACAGCGAGTTGGTAGCAAGAGCTAGGGAAGGGGACTTAGCCGCGTACAGCGAGCTTGTCAGCCGTTACCAGCGCGCTGTATATGGCATCGTCTCACGGATGGTGACGAGCCGGGACGACGTGGACGACCTGGTCCAGGACGTGTTCATCCTGGCCTACAGGTCTATCCACAAGTTCCGCGGTGACTCTGCGTTCTCGACGTGGCTTCACAGTATTGCCGTGAATACGACTATCAAGTATCTGAAGAGGATGAGAGCCAGGCAGGCGGCGTCCATTGATGACCCGGAGAACGGCATCGAGGAAACACTTGCCACAGGGCGCGGTGAGCGGACCTCCGATCTTGCCGAGGCGCATGAGCGGCGGCGGGCCGTCCGCACGGCGGTCGAGAACCTGCCCGAGAAGCACCGTGCCGTCGTTGTGCTGCACTATTTCGAGGATTATCCGTGCGAGGAGATTGCAAGGATACTGAACTGCTCGGTGGGAACGGTTTGGTCGAGACTGCATTACGCGTGCAGAAAGCTGCGCGGACAGCTCGACTGGCTGGAAACGGCCTGAGGGATTGCGGATTGCGGCAGAGGGGTCCCGATTCGCAGCCGGGAATCCAGTAGCTAGGAAGTGATGGGGATGTTCTGCTTCAGAGTTAGGCAGCGTCTGATACCGTATCTGGAAGGTGGGCTGGACCCGAGGGGGGCGGAAGCGGTCGCTCAGCACCTTCGAGGGTGTTCGAGGTGCGCCGGGGAGCTTTCGCTCCTGCGGAGCGCGTCGAGCGTTTTCCGGAGCGCGAAGATGCCGGCGATGGAGCCTGCGCCGGACCTGTGGGAACGGATCGAGCGGCGAATACTTGGGCCTGCGCCTGCGGCGGCCGGCCCGCGCTGGTACCTGCGGGGCGCGCAGGTCGGTGGCGCCGCCGTCGCTGCCGCGCTGATCCTGTTCGCTGCCGTGAACGTGACCAGATTGGGGAACACGACCGGCAGCCCCACAAAGGAATCCGCTTCGCCCGGCAAAGTCTCGATCGGGGGCGGGACGCGAGACACGACGCCCCCGCCCGTGCGTGAGCCTGTTAGGATGGGCGGCGCTGGTGGGCACCGGACGGAGCCTGGACGGCATCCGGGGGAGCACGGGGTCCGCGTCGGCGGGACAGGAGCCGCAGTGGCTATAGCGGTGCCCACCGCGAGAGAACGGCCTGCGGGAAAGGGAGTATCGGTAAGGGCTACCGGGGCAGGCTACCCGAGCAGCGGACGGCGCGTCAACGGGCCGGCAGTGGGCGTTCCTGCCGGGGCGCCCGGGACAGGCTCACCCGGACTTGCCAAGGAGGCGGGCGCGGACACGGAGGCGGCCCTACTAGCCAACGGGGAGATGATGGCGGCTCTGCCGCGTGGCGCTGATTGGGTGGACCTGGACGGGCTCGGGAGCGCCGGCGCGAGGCTGTCCATGGACTTTGGTACCTCCGGCTCTGTGGCCGGTTTTGTGGCCCCGCCCTCTGTGTGGGCGGCCAGCCGGGCCGTCGAACTGTCGGCGGTCACCGCCGGGCCGGAGGCGCCGAGCGGTTCTCGGAATGAGCACGCGGCGGGGGCAGTAGCATTTGAGGCGACGGCTGTCTCCAGTTCGTACCTGAGGTTCGGTGTGGAACCCGGGAGCGCTCCGACCACGACGGTTGACCTCATGAACAAGGCGGACCTCGAAGGGCGGAGAGCTGTGCTCTTCAGCTATCCGTAGGACAATGAGAAGTACTGTCATAGTAACTATGTTGATCGCTGTGTTTGCGCTGCCCGTGCCGACTGCAGTAGGGGACGGGCCCGACATGTTCGCCCAGGGCGTAAGGCTGTTCAACCAGGGGCTGTACGAGCAGGCCACAGCGTCGCTCGCGGCTGCAGTCAACGAGCGGCCGGACGACCCGGCGCGTCGGCTGACCTACGGCGTCGCGCTCGCGAACAGCCGACGCTACGATGAGGCAATCCGCCAGTTCCTCGAGGTGACGAAGCTCGTCCCGGATGATCCGGTTGCCTATCTGCTTCTGGAAGCAGCATATGCAGGGCAGGGCGCCTCGGCGAAGGCACAGGCGGCGCGCAGGCAGGCTGACCTGCAACTGGCCCGCCGGTTCAAGGCGGGCGCGGCCGGTGCCGTCCGTCCAGGCGACCGCGTCCCGGCTGCCGGGAAGCCCGCTTACCGATCGGTGGTTCTCGACCGGGCTTTGGCCGCGCACAAGGAGAATGCCATTGCTTACAACCTGCTGGGCGACCTCAACCAGGTTCAGGGCAGGTATCAGGACGCGATAGGGTTCTACCGACAGGCCACCGCGCTTGCGCCGGGTTGGGTCAAGCCGTGGTTCAACCTCGGAATGGCGAATCTCACGATCGACCCCGTTGAGGCGGCTGCGGATTTCAACCGCGTGCTCCAGGTCGATCCGGGCAATCTGCAGGCTCAGCTCTGGCTGGGGGATGCCTATGCGGAGCAGCGCAACTACGGAATGGCGCTGAACGCCTACAACCAGGCCATGAATAGCCGGGCACTCGAGCCTGTCGCCAGGTCGCGCGCGGGCAACGTGTATCTGAAGCAAAACCAGGCAGAGAAGGCGGAGGAGGAGTTCCGCAGGGCCTCCAAGGCCGCGCCCCAGGACCCGGTTCCCGCCGCGGGGCTTGCGGACGCTCTCCAGAAGCAGCAGAAGCTCGATGAGAGCAGCAGGGAATACGAGCGCGCGCTCACTCTCACGCAGGAAGCCCCATCTCAGCAGGCTGCGATTCTTCCCAACCTGGCCAGCAACTACGCGCAGAAGGGCGACTACACCAGGGCTATCGATGAGATGAAGCGGGCCATAGCGCTCGACCCGACGCAGACCGGGCTGGTCAGCGACCTGGCTGATGCCTACCAGCGCGCGGGCCTGCTCTTGCAGGGGATCAGGGAGTACCAGGCCGTTCTGAGGAAGAACCCGGGCGACACGGTTGCTATGCGCTTCCTACTTCGCGCGTATGCGATCTGCGGGGAACAGCGGGGGCGCGCACAGATGGCCAAGAAGCTCGTCAAGGCGATGCCCGACCAGTCGGCGACTTGGTATCGGGAGCTTGGGGCGGCGCACTCGGCGCTGGGGGACCGGCAGAGCGCGCTCGACGCCTGGCGCCGGGGGCTGGAGGCAATCCCCGGGCCGGACCCGGCCGGCATCCTGCCACAGGCACAGGCCGCGGGGATGATCGACGCGCTGACAGCTCACTACGAGAAGGATTCCCGCAACCGGAGGATAGCTCCTCCGTCGCTCGTCCTTGCCGGCATCTACGAGTTCCGGGGCAACTTCCAGGCTGCAGCCGAAGAAAGGCGGCGTCTGACCCGGCTCTTCCCCGAGCAGCAGCACTACTGGATACTTCTTGGGGATGCCCTGACGCGGGTAGGCGACAGGTCCGGGGCCAGAGACGCATATACCCGCGCCGCCGGGATGAAGGACGATCCACGTCTGCGCGACGCTGCCCTGCAGCGGCTGGGGGCGCTGCAGTAGAACCGGACAGCCCGAAGGCGTGGGTCAAGGATCTGCGGCTAAGGCGGGAGATCCACGGGACTCAATGGGCAAATGCTCAGCCCCTGGACCACCTACCACCAACACCCCAAGAGCGGTCGTCCCGCCCAATGAGTTTGCCAGACGTCGTGTTGCCTCAAATAAGAATCGTACCGCAGCACCGACTGGTATACTTGCGGTCCGTGGGTTTGCGGTCCCTGTGGAAAACGAGCTTACGCTTGGCCTAAGACGGGGGATGTGGCGGGGACAGAAAGAGACAAACCCCATTAAAGAAAGCTCCTTCCGGCCCCGTTAAAGGCATTATGGCATCCGACCAGCGTTTCCGTCAATGTGCACAGATCCGATCTCCACGGTACGATTCTCACGTGAGGCATCGATTCGATTTCGGTACGATCTATCGTGAGGCAATGCGGACGTTTGGCAGAATCACCCCAATGCTCTATAATCGGTACTGTCGAGTTCCGATTCTGGAGGACGAATGTCGGCGCTGCTGCTGTCAGCCGTTCTGCTCGCTGTCCCGGGCGCGGGCGGCCTCGGGGAGGCAAAACAGGTGAAAGCTATGTGGGTCGCTCGGTGGAGCATAACCTCCCCCGAGCGGGTCACGAGGATCATCGAGCTTGCGAAGAAACACGGCTACAACGCGCTGATCGTGCAGGTGCGAGGCCGTGGCGATGCGTTCTACAAGTCGCGCTTCGAGCCTCGCGCGGAGGATTTGGCCGATCAGCCGCCTGACTTCGACCCCCTGCAGATGCTCGTGGACGAAGGACACAAGGCCGGCATCCAGGTCCACGCCTGGCTGAATGCTTACTTCACCTGGGGATCGTCAAGAAAGCCCGTCTCACCCGACCACATCGTTAACAAGCATCCCGACTGGCTGATGAGGACCCGCGACGGCGAAGTCACGATGACCGCTGCGGGACAGACCGAAGGCGCCTACACCTGTCCGAGCGAGCCCGAGGCCAGGAAGCACATGGCGGCTTGCTTCCTCGATGTCGCCGAGCACTATGCGGTCGACGGCATCCACTTCGACTTCGTGCGCTATCCGAGCAGGGACTACTGTTACTGCGACGGCTGCCTCGCGCGGTTCAAGGATTGCCTCTCGAAGCGGGTTCCGGCCGAGGAACTGGCGGCGATCTCGGGCCTGGAGGACCGGGCTGCCCTCACGGTCGTCTACTGGAGAGAGTGGGACGAATGGCGCCGGCAGCAGGTGACCAGTCTCGTAGCGGCGGTCTACAAGCGAGCGAAGGCGCTCAAGCCGAAGCTGGTCGTCTCCGCGGCCGTCTTCGCCAACTCCGACGACGCCTACAGCCACAGATTCCAGGACTGGAAGCGCTGGTTGGCGGAAGGGCGTCTCGACCTTCTCTGCCCGATGGCCTACTCCACGGACACCGACACCGTCGTGAGCCAGGTGAGCGACGCGGTCTCGAACTCGAACGGCCGGCCCGTGTGGGCCGGGATCGGCGCGTGGCGGATTTCTCCCGAATCGACCGCCGAGAAGATCAGCCGCGTCACGCCGCTTGGGGTGAAGGGGACCATCCTCTTCTCCTACGGCGGGGTAACGAACGAGGGCGCGAGCGAGGAGTTCCTCGACAAGCTCGACCGGACCCTGGCCGCGCCGTGACCTCCACCGCTCTATCGGCCCGCGCCAGCTTTGCCCCTGAGGACCCCGAGCCTGACGAAGCGTCGAAGCGCCGCCGTCTCCTCAGGCGCGGCGAGAGGGAAAACGGCAGCCCGGCGGAGCAATAGCGAGAAATACAGCCCAGCAATGGCTAGAATGCCGGCAGCAGTCGCAGCATCTCGATATGTGTCCGCACTTGATGTTGCAAATGCCGTGCCCGATTGCGTATACTCTTACGGGTTTAGCACTCCGATGAGCGGAGTGCTAACGTGTGGTTCGGAACAACTGCATAGGAGGTGTACGAACAGCATGCTGAAACCACTAAGCGACAGGATCATCGCCAAAGCAACAGGCTCGGAAGAGGTGACGCCGGGCGGCATCGTCCTGCCGGACACGGCCAAGGAGAAGCCCCAGGAGGGCGAGGTCGTTGCGGTAGGACCGGGCAAGGTGCTCGACAACGGCAAGCTCGTCCCAATGGATGTGAAGGTCGGAGACAAGATCATCTTCGCCAAGTATGGCGGCACCGAGGTGAAGGTGGACGGCCAGGAGTATATCATCCTCCGGCAGGACGACGTGCTGGCAGTGCTGGAGCGTGGAAAAGGGAAGAAGGGAGGCAAGTAGAGCGTTGGCAGCAAAGGATCTGAAATTCGACGAGGAGGCAAGGCGCGCGCTCGAGCGAGGGGTGAACACTCTCGCCGACGCCGTAAAGGTGACGCTCGGCCCGAGGGGCCGGAACGTCGTCATCGAGAGGAAGTTCGGCAGCCCGACCGTCATCAACGACGGCGTGACGATAGCCAAGGAGATCGAGGTCGAGGACCGCTTCGAGAACATGGGCGCTCAGCTCGTCCGCGAGGTCGCATCCAAGACCAACGATGTGGCCGGGGACGGCACGACTACGGCCACGGTGCTCGCCCAGGCAATCGTCCGCGAAGGGCTCAGAAATGTTGCGGCCGGCTCGAACCCGATGGCCGTCAAGCGCGGGATCGAGATGGCCGTCGAGAAGGTCGTGGGGGAGATCAAGAAGATCGCCGCTCCGGTGAAGGAGCGCTCCGAGATCGCCCAGGTCGCCTCGATATCGGGCAACAACGATAAGGAGATCGGTGAGCTGATCGCGGAGGCCATGGACAAGGTCGGCAAAGACGGGGTCATTACGGTCGAGGAGTCGAAGGGAAGACAGACGACCCTCGAAGTCGTCGAGGGGATGCAGTTCGACAAGGGCTACATCTCGCCTTACATGGTCACCGACCCCGAGAGGATGGAGGCGGTCCTTGAGGACCCTTACATCCTGCTCTACGAGAAGAAGATTAGCTCCGTGGCCGATATGGTCCCGCTGCTGGAGAAGGTGGTTCGGGCCGGCCGTCCGCTGCTCGTGGTTGCTGAAGACATCGAGGGGGAGGCGCTGGCGACGCTCGTCGTCAACAAGCTGCGGGGCACCCTCAATGCCGTCGCCGTGAAGGCGCCGGGATTCGGCGACCGCCGCAAGGCCATGATGGAGGACATTGCCATCCTGACCAGCGGCACCTTCATCTCGGAGGATCTTGGCTTGAAGCTCGAAAACGTCGATGTCGACCGCCTGGGCACGGCCAAGAAGGTCGTGGTGACGAAGGAAGAGACGACGATCATCGAAGGTGCGGGCAGGCCGGAGGCAATCCAGGGCCGGATCGCTCAGATCAAGAAGCAGATCGAGGATACCGATTCGGACTACGACAAGGAGAAGCTGCAGGAGCGGCTTGCGAAGCTCGCTGGCGGCGTTGCGGTCATCAAGGTCGGCGCTGCGACCGAGACGGAGCTCAAGGAGCGGAAGCATCGGATCGAGGACGCGCTGTCCGCCACCCGCGCGGCCGTCGAGGAGGGCATCGTGCCCGGTGGAGGAGTCACCCTGCTCAATGTCCAGCCCGCGCTCGACAAGATGAAGGGCGAGGACGATGAGATGGTCGGAGTCAGCATCGTCCGCCGCGCGCTCGAAGAGCCGACTAGGCTGATAGCCTTCAACGCCGGCGCGGAAGGCTCGGTCGTCGTCGAGCGGATCAAGGGGATGAAGAAGGGCATGGGCTTCAACGCCCTGACCGGAGAGTACGAGGACATGGTCAAGGCCGGGGTCATCGACCCGGCAAAGGTCACCCGCAGTGCGCTGGAGAACGCGGCAAGCATCGCCTCGATGGTGCTCACGACCGAGGCGCTCGTCGCCGAGAAGCCCGAGGAGAAAAAGCCCGCTCCCGCCGGCCCGCCCGGCGGGATGGGAGGAATGTATTAGAGGTCGGAGGTCCGAAGTCAGAGGTCCGAATGCTCATATGCTTCCGGACACGCGTTGGGAGTGCTCAAAAAGTCTGGTATACCTGTAGCCTAGGGCCTTGTGCCCGTCGATTCTACGCTCAGCCACGCCGTTACTCGACGCCCATAAAGGGCTAGGCTACGGTTTTTGAACGGTCCCGCGTTTCGTCCCGAAGCATATGAAACCTGCAGAATGTGGAAGGGAAAGCTAAGCCATACTAGGTCGGCCAGTTTCTGCAGCTTGTGGAATGGTATGATTTACGACTGGAAGACGACCAATGAAGGATTATCACATCAACATATTCTACAGCCAGGAAGACGGCGGGTACATCGCTGATGTGCCGGACCTTCGGATGTGTTCGGCGTTCGGCAAGACACCGGCCGAGGCGCTCGAGCAGGTGGAAATCGCCAAATCGGCCTGGCTCGAAGCTGCGCGGGCTGAAGGCAAGCCAATCCCGCAGCCAAGGTACAAACCAGCTATCTACAAGCTCGCGTCATGAAGGAATATGCGGTTATCTTTGAGCGCGGCGAGCGGGGTTGGGGGGCTTACGTCCCGGATCTTCCGGGTTGCGTGGCGGCAGGGAACACGCGAGAAGAGGTTGAGAAGCTGATTCGCGAGGCCATGGAAATGCACATTGACGATCTCAGGTCGCGTGGGGAGCCTGTATCGGAGCCGAGCCATTCTGCGGCCACCGTCGCCGTCGCCGCGTGAGTCTGGCGGGTCAGGCCAGAGGGGGGTTGCAAACCCCGGACCAGCGGGGGCGCTCGTGGCCGAGAAGCCGGAGGAGAAGAAACCGGCGCCGGCTGTGCCCCCCGGCGGAATGGGCGGGATGTACTAGAGGTCGGAGGTTGGAGGTTGGAGGTTCGAACCATCCGGTTCGGGACGAAACGTGTGTCCCGAAGCATACGAAATGGTTTTTGTGGAGATTGAGCCTCGGGGCGGACGCCCCCGGGGAAATCCTTCGGTCGGGGGTCCGGAGAACCCCCGACATCAGGCCCCCCGACATCAAGCGTCAGGGGTCGGAGGATCGGTTAGGTAATGGCAGGCTCGAGGGGGGAGCTGCCGGTCAGGTCGGGTCTATCGCGGGTGTCGCGCCAGGCCTGAAGGAAGGCGCGGAGATGGCCCTCGGGCAGGTCGCCGGGCAGGTTGTGCACGCCGGCGAAGAGATAGCCGCCGCCCCGGCTCAAGTTCTCGATGTTGCGCTTCACCTGCTCGTAGACCTCTGATTCGGACAGCCAAGGCAGGCAGAGCGGCACGTCGAGCACTCCTCCGTAGAAGATAACCCTGTCGCCGAACCTGCGCTGGAGAGCGACGGGGTCCATCCGTTCCGCCGATATCTGCACGGGGTTGTAGATGTCCACGCCGCATTCGATCAGGTCGTCCAGCACATCCACGGTCGATCCACAGCAGTGCAGGCAGACCTTCATGTTAGTCGTGCGGCGCCACTCGGTGAACAGGCGCTTGTAATGCGGCTTGTATATGCGGCGCCACAGATCGGGACCGATGGTCACGCCGCGCTGCCCGCCGATGTCGTCCGCTATCATCATGAAGTCGCAGTACTTGCCGACGGCCTGGTCTATCTGCTTCAGGTGGCCGATGGCGGCGTCGCAGGCTTTGCCGAGGTACTCATGGCAGATGTCCGGCTCCTCGACCATGGCCATCCACCATCTGGCCGTTCCGCCCGGTCTGAGCTGCAGATCGTGGACGAACTCCCCGCACACGATGCTGTAGTTCGTCGTTTCGTAAAGGAATCTCGCATCCTCCTCGAGCTTCCTCAGCCTTTCCTCAGACAGTTCGTGGCTGGGCTTGAACTCGTCCGGCGGCGGTATCTCTCCCGTGCCGAACGACTCCAAGCTGTCCTCGGCAGGGGGAACGTCGAAGTAGAGCGACCCGGGTACGCACCTGGACTCTTCGTCCCACCACCACGAGCCGTCGGGGTCCTGTCGGAAGCTCCAGTCGTTTGCGACCTGCAGCGTGGTTCCCCATATGTGCAGGTCTTTCCATTCGCGGTCGGCCTGTGGTCCCCAGAACCGGGAGGGGCACATCTTGGTCCCTAGGAGTATCGTGTCGCCCTGCATGGCCTCGAGCACGGACGGCTCGAAGATGGCGTTGTTCATGAAGGTGCAGACCCGGTTTCGGCAGTCGGATACTCCAAGGATTCGCTTCAGGGTGTCGTAAGCCAGATTGTGAAGGCCGGCGGTCTCGCAGCCGCCAAGACCGTTCGGGATGCGGTCCGTCGGCTCTCTTCTAAGCAGTCTTCTTATCCGCTCGCGGGGAGTCAAGACAGGCGCTGTGGCAGACATCCGTTGTGGCTCCGTTTCCATAGGCGCGGCAATCTCGCGCCGCTCTTCTGACATTATGAGCAGGGCAGATGACCTTGTCAAATGAAACGAGCTGCGGCCTACTCTCAACTCTCCACTCGGTTTACTTCGCCTCCGCCCCTCTGCTATAATGACCTGGTTTCCGACCGGGTAGAATTGGATATCGCCAAGTCAGGAGAGTTTCGATGATCAGCAGCGCAGCAATAGAGGAGATCTACGGACGTGAGATACTGGACTCGCGGGGCCAGCCCACGGTGGAGGTGGAGGTATACCTGGACGATGGGTCGGAGGGCCGGGCCGCGGTCCCATCCGGCGCCTCCACGGGGACGAACGAAGCAGTAGAGTTGAGAGACGGCGACCCGTCCCGCTACGGAGGCAAGGGGGTCACCAAGGCCGTAGATAACGTGAACGACATCATCGCTCCGGAGCTGATCGCCTGGGACGTGACGGACCAGGTCGGCATCGACGAGAGGATGATCGAGCTTGACGGCACGCCGAATAAGGGCAAGGTTGGGGCCAATGCCATACTCGGCGTGTCGCTTGCCGCCGCCAAGGCCGCTGCGGCCTCGGTCGGGCTGCCGCTCTACCGCTACATCGGCGGCGCCTCCGCCCGTGAACTGCCAGTCCCGATGATGAACATTCTGAACGGCGGCAAGCACGCCGATAACAACGTCGATCTGCAGGAGTTCATGGTCATGCCGGCCGGCGCCGATAGCTTCGCCGACGCTCTCAGGATGGGCACGGAGGTCTTTCATTCCCTCAAGAGTGTTCTGAAGGGCCGGGGGCTGAACACCGCGGTCGGCGATGAGGGAGGATTTGCCCCGAACCTGAACACGAGCGAGGAGGCCATCCAGGTCATAGCGGAGGCGGTAGAAAAGGCCGGATACATGCCCGGTGAGCACGTTTTCATAGCTCTGGACCCGGCGGCGAGCGAGCTTTATAAGGATGGCAAGTACCATTTCGCTGGCGACGGCGTGGTCCGGTCGACCGACGAGATGGTGGATTACTACGAGCGGCTGGTCAACAAATATCCGATCATCTCCATCGAGGACGGGCTTGCTGAGGACGACTGGGACGGTTGGGTGAAGCTGACCGAGCGGCTTGGCAAGCGCGTTCAGCTCGTCGGCGATGACCTCTACGTCACCAACACCGAGTTTCTGAAGAAGGGCATCGAGCTGGGCGCCTCGAACGCGATTCTGATCAAGCTGAACCAGATCGGCACGCTCACGGAGACGCTTGCGGCAATCGAGATGGCGAAGCGGGCGAAGTTCGCGGCGGTGGTTTCCCATCGGTCGGGCGAGACGGAAGACACGACGATTGCGGATGTCGTCGTTGCCACGAACGCGGGCCAGATCAAGACCGGGGCGCCGTCCCGGACGGACCGAGTCGCCAAGTATAACCAGCTTCTGCGGATCGAGGACGAGCTGGGCGGCGTCGCGCGCTATCCGGGACTGGCAGCGTTCTACAACCTCGGCAGGTAGCCACGGCTGACTATGAGGAGGACCAAGATAGTCTGCACAATCGGCCCGGCGTGCTCGTCAGAGGAATGCCTGAAGGACCTGATCAGGGCGGGCATGAACGTTGCCCGCCTGAACTTCTCCCACGGTACACATGAGGAGCACGCCCAGACGATCGAGGCGATCCGAAAGCTATCCGCCAAGCTCGGGCAGCCGATCGGGATACTCCAGGACCTCTCCGGCCCGAAGATCAGGATCGGCCAGATCGCCGCCGGCCGCGTTACGCTCACGCCCGGCCGGACGTTCGTCTTCACCACCCGCCTGGTTGCGGGCGACGAGCACGAGGTCACGCTGCCCTACCCGGAAGTCGTGGAGCAGGCAAAGCGTGGGAAGACCATCTTCGTGGACGACGCCAAGCTGCAGTTCCGGGTGCTGGCGAAGACGGGGACCGACGTTCTGACCAAGGTGGTCGTCGGCGGTGAGCTTGGCTCCCACAAAGGCGCGAGCCTGCCGGGAGCAAAGATAACCGCACCGAGCGCCACCGAGAAGGACCTCGCCGATCTCGAGCTGGGCCTCCGCCAGGGCGTAGACTGGGTCGCGGCATCCTTCATCCGCTCGCCGGACGATCGAAAGCCGTTCGACAGCGTGATGGACCGCGTGGGGATCCACCGGCCGATCATCGCGAAGATAGAGCGGCCGGAAGCCGTTGCCCGCATCGACGCCATAATCGCTGCATTCGATGGGGTCATGGTAGCAAGAGGCGATCTCGGCATCGAGCTGCCGATCTACGACGTTCCGATGACCCAGAAGATGATCATCCGAAAGTGCAATGCCGCTGGGAAGCCCGTGATCACCGCCACTCAGATGCTCGACTCGATGATGGGCAATCCGAGGCCGACGCGGGCTGAAGCGACGGACGTGGCAAACGCGATCCTGGACGGGACCGACGCGACAATGCTCTCGGGCGAGACGGCGGCCGGCAGCTACCCGGTCGAGTCCGTGAAGATGATGGCCAGGATCGCGGCGCGGACCGAGCGGTCCATGCGCTACGCGGACTACCTGAGGGAGCGAGCCAGGCAGGCAGCCGGAAGCGTCACTGAGGCCATCGGCCAGGCGACTGCCGAGCTTGCGGCCGATCTCAAGGTGGCCGCAGTCATCACCTGCACGGCTACCGGCACTACCGCCCGACTCGTCTCCAAGTACAGGCCGCCTGCGCCGATCGTCGCTGCCGCGTCCAGACCCGAGACCGTCGGGATGCTGACTCTCCTTTGGGGCGTCCTGCCGGTGCTCTCACCCGAGACCCGCAGCACGGACAAGATGATCGATGCCGCCGTCGAATCGGCCAAGGGCACCGGCTTGGTGAAGCCCGGCGATACGGTGGTCGTCACCGCGGGAGTCCCTGTCGGCGTCCCCGGCAACACCAGCCTTATCCGGGTGCTGAGGGCGGAGTAGCGCGCGATCACGGCCGCGCGGGCCTGTCTCTTGTGGGCAGGCCGCCCCCAGACCGGGACAGCACCCGCCTCGCTTCCTTCCGCGTCTTGCGCCTTTCTGCCGCCTCGTGGTATAAGAGTTGAGCCGATCACTTCCGGAGGGGAGACACATGCAGCAGACTTGGAGAACCGTCTCCGTAATCCTCGCGCTTGCGGTATTCGTCGCATATATGCCCTGTCCCGCGGCGGCTCAGATCGTCCCCGTTGGCGCCGGTGAACGGGTCTATGTGCTGGGGGCGGTGAACAGCGCGGGAGACTTCGAGTTCAAGCCGGGGATGGGCGCCAAGGAGGCGCTCGAACTGGCCGGCGGCCTCGCCCCGAACGCGGACCCCAAAGGAGGCGTGCTGCTCCGGGCAAATGGAGAGAAGATCAACCTGGACCTCACGGCAATCCTCGACGGCAAGGAGAAGATCTCACTCGAAGCCGGCGATACGGTCATCGTCAAGCCGGGTGTCGTGCACGTCGAGGGCCAGGTCAGGAAGCCCGGCGCGTACGATCTCAGGGCTGGCATGACCGCTGCCGAAGTCGTGAGCCTTGCCGGGGGCCTCACGGAGAAGGCTGCCCCCACCGCCGCTTATGTAACCAGGAATGCCAAGACCGCAGCCGCCGACCTTTCGGACCCGGAGTCGAAACTCGTGCTGCAGAGCGGCGACGTTCTGACGGTTCCAGAGCTGTCGGCGTCCATTACGGGGGAGGTGGAGCGGCCCGGGACTTACACGCTTGTTGCAGGTAAGACGGATAACCTTGAGGGCCTTTTCGAGCAAGCGGGCGGCCCTACTGCTAAGGCTGACCTGAAGAGGGTAAGGGTAACGAGCGTGCAGGGAACCGAGCGCCCGACAAAGGTGGTGGACGCATCCGATAAGCTGGCGCGAGAGCGCATCAGGGTAGCACCTGGTGATGCAGTCTTCGTTCCTCAAGCGGAGGTCAGGCGCGGGCATCGGGTGACTCTGAGCGAGGTCTACCAGGTCACCCTCATCCTCTACACGTTGATCCAGATATTTCATCACTAACGCCGCTTCGCCGAGGCTGGGCGGCTCGGCGCAGGCAGAAACCGGATATGCGGCCCCTGTGTGGGCAGACCATTCTGTTCACATATCGTGCAGGATGTAAGCTATCGGTGCCAACTCGTCCACGGATAGCCAAACTGCCCCTTGACACTTACGGCTCAGCCTGCTATAGTCCGTTTGGTTGGAACAATAACGCTGGGAGGGGCTGAGCACAGCCCCTGCAGGACAGCTCGCAAACCGTCAAGTACCAGGGCCTGGCCGCATCTGAAGCGTAAGGCACCCCATGGCACCCGCTTCTCACCGACGTACTCGCAGGTTTGACCCCGTCACCGCTTGTCCTGTGGCAACCAAAGGAGGAAAGGAATGCTGTTACGAAGGATCTGGCCGGCATTGCTGGCCGTGGCAGTGGGGCTTCTGTGCAGCCCTTCACTGGCCACCGAGTTTCTCCCCATTCACGTCACCGTGAGCGCCAAGGCTGTTCCTTTACTGGGGCAGACAGGCGAGGTGACAGCAACGGTAACCGCTGACCGCGATCTGCCCAACGTGAGCGTGGCGATCGAGCTTCCAACGGGAGGGAAGATCATCGCCGCGCCGGCTTCGGTTCTGGGCAGCATATCCGGCGGAGTGCCGATAGATTACTCGGCAAAGATAGCGTTCGACACGCCGGGCAACAAGCTCGTGCGTGCCGTCGTGAGATCGCAGGAAGGGCCGGGGATGGGCTGGAGCGATGTGGCTTACCTGGGGATGAACATCGGCGCGCAGCGGAGTACGCTCGGGCTCGCGGAAACGGGGGAGCCGGCCGCCGCGGTGAAAGCTCCAGGAAGTGGGGTTCCCACGAACCAGCCGGTGCCGAGGCCTGCGGGCGACCCGTCCGCGCCGCGGCCGGCCGCGATCGATGGTGGCGGCTCGGAAGGTGTGGCTGCACCCAAGGCTGCTTCTGGTCCAGTGGCGCTCGGCACGGTGACCGTCTCAGGCTCGTGGCATTTCAACGACAGGGATGGCGTCTACACGCCGATGAGGGACCTGGTTGTCGAACTCTGCCGCGCCGACAACGGCGCGCACCTAGCCTGGGCGTGGACGAATTGGGATGGGAACTACACGTTTCCTGCGGTGACCAATCCCAACCCGGTAGGCGTCTACGTTGTAGCGTCGACGTGGACCGATTATGGCGGCGGCAACTTCCTGTCGGTGATCACGCTGGGCGGCGATGAGTGGACCAATCGGTACACCGTCGCTACCGGCTCCAAGGTTCTGGGCGACGGTGCGCAGAGCATGGGTGACTGGTATATAGTGGACACCTGGGCGCCGAGAAAGGCGTGGTGGATCAAGGATGACCAGGTGAAAGCGTATTGGGTGCCCGGCGGCTCCTATCATTCCGGCAGGCACGTCGTCGAGTGGGATCCCACGAGCACACACGGATCTCACTATCACCCGGGAGGCAACATCCACCTGATGGGGGGCGACGCTGACGACACTCCCGACCGCGTGCTGCACGAGATGGGCCACTCCGTGATGTATAACATCTACGGCAACTACATGCCTCCATTCCCGAACTGCAATCCACATTACATCAACCTCGTCAGCAGCGCGGGCTGCGCTTGGGACGAAGGCTGGGCGCACTTCTGGGCGCTCTGGTGTACCAACGACCCCGTCCGCCACTTTCCAGGCGGCAGCGGAGTCGATCTGGAGGTGCCGACCTGGGGAACTCCGGACTGGGACAATGGCGACCAGGTGGAAGGCAGAGTCTCGGGCGCGCTTTGGGACATCTACGACTCGACCAACGACGGCTACGACACCTGGACTGACTCCTGGCCGGATATCTGGGACGTCATGTGGAACGTGAACTGCGACAACTTCGTGCAGTTCTGGAACCAGTGGAAGGCGCGGGGCCACTGGAAGCACGGCGCAGTGAAGTGTATCTACCAGAACACGATCGACTATAACACCTGGCCGAGCTTTTCCGGCCTGCCGGATGTCACGACGAACGAGGATACGCCGGTCAACAATGCGGTAGATCTGTGGTTATACGCCTCCGATGCGGAGAGCGCGGACTCGGAGCTCACGTACACAATCATAGGGAACACAAACCCGAGCTGCGGGGCCACCATTGACGCCTGGGACTATCTGGACGTCAGTCCGTCGCCCAACTGGTGGGGTTCCAGCACCGTGACCATTTCGTGCTCCGACGGAATCCGTACTGTCTCCGACTCGCTGGTCGTTACCATCAACTCGGTCAACGATCAGCCGATCATCTCGGGCCTGCCGGACCAGTTACTCGCGAAGAACACGAGCCACAATAACGCGATTGACCTGTGGGTCTACTCGTCCGACGTGGAGACTCCGGATTGGAACCTGACTTACGCCATCGTTGGGAACACAAACCCGAGCTGCGGCGCGAGCATAGACGCCGGGGATTACCTGGACATATTCCCGACAGCCGGCTGGACCGGCAACTCGTACGTGACGGTAAGGGTGACCGACCCCGAAGGCGCGTACTCTGAAGACACGTTCGAGATAGTGGTGGCGAATCGCTGCGCCACGTGCACGGATGCGCGCAAGATCCCGAACAATGGCTGGGTATGGGTTGACCCGAAGACGGTGACCGCGACATTCCCAGGGTTTTTCTATATGGAGGACGACACGACTCGGGCAAGCGGAATCCGGGTCGCCTACGCCTCGCCGCCCGCTCGCAACCGAAGCGTTGAAGTGGCAGGGCAGATGGGTCCAGGGCCGTATAGCGGAGCGGAGCGCCAGATCAACTGCCATATCCTCATTGACCATGGCGTGGATGCGACGCCGCCGGGGCCGCTGGGCATGACGAACCGTGCTTTCGGCGGGGTGCCTTCGGACCCGTATACGGCAGTCGTTCCGACGGGCCGGACGGGCGGACTCTACAACGTCGGCTTGCTTACGAGGACGACTGGGAAGGTGACGGCAACGTTCGCCCCTCAATGGTTCTGGGTAGACGACGGCTCTCACCTGCCGTACGGGGGGAGCTGGATCGGCCTGCTCGTCTACTGGGGTTACGCAGGCACTCCCCTGCCACCGGTCAATGCCAGAGTGTCAATGACGGGCCTCAGCACCGCCGGCTACGCCGGCAGCGACACGAGGAGCATCTTCCTGCCGCGCTTGGTAACGGACGTTCGGGGCCTCGGCGGGAGGGTCGCCTACATCTACTCCTCGGACGACGGGACTGCCAAGGCGTTTGGGAGCACGCTCAGCAGCAGGAAGTGGAAGATGACCCCGATCACACTCGGCAACCTCCCAAGCCGCGACCTGTCGGTCTACGATCTGATCATCATCTCCGAAGACAGCGGCACGTGGACAACGCCGTCCTTGGTCGCACAGATCGTGAACTCCGGCAAGCCGGTGATTGCCGTCGGAACCGGCGGAGGTCATTTCCTCGATGCGGTAGGCGGCCTGCACATCGGCTGGCTGCCGTCGGCTTACGGCACCACGGCCCTGGGATATGTGGATAACCCAGGACTTGGTGTCTACTTCTTCGACGTGCCGATCAGTATTCCTGAGGACAACATCCTGACGATGCTGACCGCGGCGGTGCGTACGCTCGAGGTGTACAACCCGCCGACGAGCGTTGTGAAGGTGCTGCGCACGCAGGAATACACTACGTACTGGACCGTCGCGAACGAGGGCCGGTATATGCAGTGGGGCTATACTGCTTCGCCCTCCAGCTGGACGGCAACGGCGGCGGACCTATTCGTGAACTGCATTTACTATATGCAGGGACAGTAAGGGCGGTAACGCGCTCTAAGTCAAGAGGGCCTCACGGCATCTCTAGCGTGAGGCCCTCTTTTTCGCTACATGGCAGCCGTTCCCGGGCCTTCGTCATAGGTTTCCGCGGGATTCCTGCGGACAGGTTCGGAGGGTGGTGGCGCCGGCCTTGGGCGTACGTATGGCTGGGCCGGCTGATATGTTCGGACAGGGGTCTGCACGCGCGGCGCCACGGGCCGGGTCGGCGGCCGTGGAGCTTCGCTGCGTTTGAACACCAACCAATACGCAAGGACGAAGAGGAACACTGCCGCCACGACCACGATCACCCGCATTAGAGTGCGGTCGCGAGCCTGGACGCGGAGCTGGGCATCTCGCGCCTTATCCTCCGCCTGGCGCTGTTTGGCCGCCTTCGTGGCCTCCACCACATCTTTCAGCAGATCCGTCGGCACCGCTTCCTGATCCTTGCTGACATCGAGGTTGAGGCGATTATCCTCCGGCATTGGTCCATCCTTCGAAGTTCTGCTGCCGAACTCATGATAGCGCACACCGCGGCTCAATACAACTTCCGCGCTCTGCGCTATCATCTTTCCGCTACCCCTCGGAGCGGACGTGCAAACCGAGCGCAAGGCCGGCAGGAATAGTGACGCCCCACCGGGAAGCATGCGATGAGGCGATCACAGCCACCCCTGACGGGCGACATCCGCGAACCAGCCCGCCAGGCTCTGGTGGCATCGGCGCATTCTTCTTCTGCGGAGGCGGGCAGCGGTTCAAGTGTTTGGGCTCAACTTCACGAAGAACCAGCAGCTTGCGCTGGTCGCGCTGGTAGGCTTGTCGCTCATCGGGCTTGCTGTGTCTCGGTTCAGGAGCACACGGCAGGTCGCGACCGAGGGTTCGGCGATCACGATCACCGAGCCGGGGAAAAGCGGAGGTACCGAACTTATCGCGCCGCCCGCCAAGCCATCTTACCCTCGGGATGAGGCTGGCGCGCTGGTGGTCCACGTTGCTGGGTGCGTCAGGCATCCTGGCGTGTACACGCTGAAGCCGGGCGCCAGGATAGTGGATGCGATTCACGCCGCTGGCGGCCCTTCGGTGGAAGCGAACCTCGACGCCCTGAACCTCGCCGCTAGGGCTCGAGATGGCGATCAGATCCTGCTGCCGCCGAAGCAGGCGGCGCCGGCATCGAATGCCGCCGTTCCTGTGACCATACCGCCAGGCCCGAGAGCCTTCGAGCTATCCCCGCCAGCGCTCGCCGTCCCGCAGGCCGCGTACGTCAACGTCAACACGGCGGGCATGGAGGAACTGGACCGTCTGCCTGGCGTTGGCCCGGCGACCGCACAGAAGATCATCGACTACCGCAGCCGCATCGGCCGGTTCACCTCAGTCGAGCAACTGGAAGAGGTCAAGGGCATCGGCCCAAAGAAGCTCGAGAAGATGCGCCCGTTCGTCCGGCTGTAAGGGCACCGATCTGTGGTTGGTCGGGCGTACCTCGCAGAAAAGCGGCGTCGAGCCGCCGCAGTCCAAAGGATCGGCGCCGGGTCCAGAGAACTTGGCGCATCGTGCACGCGCTCTTGCGTCCATGGTAACATGGAGAAGTGAGAGCAGTGGTTAGAAGCGTTGCATGGTTGGCTGTTGCTGCGGCGGTCCTCGCTCTGACGCCGCCTCCGGCCCAGGGAGCACGCTCCAAGGACGTTGACTTGGAGAGGAAGCTCGGCCAGGAGGCTGCGGCCGAGGCCGACAAGAACCTCAAGTACCTCACCGACGAGAAGTACACCAAGCGTGTCGAGAGGATTGGGCAAGAGATTGCGACCGTCGCCAAAGTCACCAAAGTCGCAGCAACGTATGGCAGCTCCGACCTCGCGGACTTCAGCTACACCTTCAAGGTGGCCGACGATAGGCTGGTCAATGCGTTCTCACTGCCAGCAGGCTACGTCTACGTGAACAAGGGCCTCATTGACCGGGTCGAGTCGGACGACGAGCTTGCCGGGGTGCTCGCCCACGAGATAGCGCATGTTGCACATCACCACATGCTCAAGCTCCTGCAGAAGCAGAGCCAGTACGACCGGATCGTCTTCCTCATCATCGCCGCCGCTATCGCCGGCAAGACTCAGGGCGCCGATATGCAGAACATCTTCTACGGCGCGAGGCTCTTCGAGATCGGCAAGCTCAACTCCTACAGCCGGGAAGCGGAGAGCGACGCCGACGCCACGGCGATCCGGTACTTGCTCAAAACCAGGTACAATCCCGTCGGGGTGCTCACGTTCATGGAGAAGCTCGCGCGCGACCAATCATACGACCCGAAGGCGGAAGAGCAGGGCATTACGATGACCCACCCCCTGTCTCGCGACCGGGCGGCCAACATCATCGCTCAGCTCAAGGAGTTCGGCGTTCCGGTCAACCGCCGTGCCGTGGCCGCCGGGATAGCGGCGACCGTGAGTGACGCGACGGTGAACGGCAAGAAGGTCTCGCAGGTGACCATGGGCAACCGGGTTATCCTGCAGCCGGCCGATGCGGGTGGAGCGGCGTCTGCGGACCGGGCCAAGGAACTTGCGGACCTCCTGAACCGGCTGCTCGATCAGAACCTGGAGCCCCGAGACGTGCGGCTGAGCGCGGACGGCACAGCAGTCTATGTGAAGCAGGAGCTTGTGGTGGATGTGCGGCAGGATGACGCCGACCTGGCCGGTATGACCCGCGAAGCGCTGGCCACGAAGGCCAAAGAGTCCATCCAGACTGCGCTCCTCAGCGAGCGGATGAAGCTCATCTACTAGAGCTTGGGAACCGATGCAGCGGCCGGCCTGCTCCTGAGCCTGGGGAAGGGCCGGCTTGCGCTGGACGCGGCTTTCAGCCCTCGGCCTCCGCGGGGTCCGGCAGACCTCCCGGAGCGCCGCTTTCTATGAGGTTCGCGAACTCCTCGGGCAGGAGCGGCGCCGGAAGCATGTGGGCCGCGAGCGCCGGAGTCCTCTCGATTACGGCCCAGCAGTTCTCCTCCTCGTCGTCTATCAGCAGATGGATGTCCTTCTCGATCACGACCTTGACCTTGTAGTCCGGGATGGTGTCCGGCCAATCGAGCGGCTTCATAACGAGCCAGTGGTAGTGGATGTGGAGTGCAGCCAGGAACTCCTCAGTCTCCTGGCGGCGGCCGGTGTCGCGGGCCGTAACGACGTAGACCAGGTTTCCGGCGGCGATGAGGGCATTGATCAGGCGCTGAAAGTGCTTGGGAGCACGGGAGATGGTGCCGTCTATATCGATGCCGAACCTGAGAAAGCTCCGAACGGGTGTCTTACCGACCGTGCCCGGTCCGTCCCTCCAGTGCTCCCCTCCCAGCATCTCGCCCGGCCACGGGAACTCATTCTCAGAATAGGCCGCCACCCCTCTCCACCTCCGGCCGTTATCTACCCCGACTCGGAGTGACATGACACGTTGGGGGCGGAAGCTGGTAGGGGGACTGCTGAGCGCTGATTCTGAGGTTCCAGGTTAGAGCGGGCGGCGCTCGAACCTGGAACCCGGCATCCGCGTCTCGAAGCGCGGAGATTACTGAGCAGTTGCGGTGATCGTTCCTGCGTCGGCATCGGTCTGTGGGGTCACCGTGACCTCTGTATCGGGAGCGGTGAACCCAGGGGTTTCGAGCTTCAACGTATAGGTTCCGGCGACCAGCCCACCGATGCCGAACTTGCCTTCGGAGTCTATCAGAGCGGACCCCGCAAGCGTCGAGTTCTGGTAGGCGGAGATGGCAGCGCCCTCCGGCACCGGCACGTCCCCGCCGGACTTGTTCTTGAAGACGACGACGCCGTGTACAGACCCGGTGACCTGAAGCGGCACAACCTTGACCGTCGGCTGCAGCCTGTAGGTTCCGTTGCCCATTTCGACTATGGACTTGGCCACGTTGAAGTCGATCAACACCGCCGACATGGTCCCCGGTGCCACATCGAACTCGCCGACGAGCTTCAGTCCTGTCTTATCCTGGCTGTTCATGGCACACTCGTGGACGGCGTCGGAGCTGTCAACGATCTCTATCTTGGTGAGGATCAGCCGGATTTGGGTGTAGTGCCCCTCCGCGAGAGGCCTATCGGCCAAGAGGTACTGGTCGGGCGTGGACGTATCCCCATCGTAGCGGTAGTCCAGGAGGTCGATCGTGACCGGGCTGGAGCCGAAGTCCACAAGGGTGGTCCAGGCATCTTCCGCCTTCGCGACGTCGATGCGTGAGATGGTCACGTTGACCGCCTTCGCGTCGAGAGGGTCGTCCGCGAGGTAGACCTGGAGGCTGCCGTTCGACCGGCCGCCGCCCCCGCATCCATTGATCAGCGCCACCGCAATAAGCGCGCCGATGCCGATCACTGCTGCGATTGCACGGTACTTCATGGTGCTCCTCTCACTCCTTCTATGACAGACGTTTGCTCGCCTCACTACTCTTAAGACGTGAGCGCCACTTAATTGTTCCGTGAGCACCGGGGGCCGTCGCCTGAGAGAGATGCCGGGAATGCTACAGCCTCCAGAGGAAGTGCGTGCTGACCCACCACAGCACGCCGCTGACCACGAATGTTATGGCCAGATAGCCAAGGTCTCTCTTCGCAAGCCGCCGGTCCTCCGGCCCTCCGAAGAAGAGCAGGAGATCGATCAGCCCAAGCACCACGCTCCCTACCATAGCCAGCAGCGGGATCAAAGGCACGACGAGCGAGAGCAGGCTCACCAGCCCCAGTGACGTAAGCAGCACTATGGCCACTATCAGCACGACGACCAGCAATACCAAGAGAACGGCTAGTGTGGGCATCTGTTATACGTGCAGCTCCACTATATCCCTGTCATCCAACTCCTGGTCACGTGCGATCATCACGCCGTCCGGCTTACCCCTGCCCCACGCGCGGGCGAACCTCAGCTTCTGGACGAACTCCCTATGCACAGCCGAAGCCAGGTCTGCGACCGTGCTTCCACGCTTCATGACGAACGGCCGATCCATGTCCGGCGGCTTGCCCGGGATTTTGGTGTAAACGCGCACCACCCCCAGCAGGTCATAGATGGCGGTCTTCAGCTCCTCGAGCCCTTCCCCCGAAAGCGCCGATACCGGCATTACCGGGTAACCCACCTCGGAAACCTCGCGGAAGATATCCAGGTTCTCCTTGGCCCCGGGGAGGTCCATCTTGTCTGCCGCAATGAGCGCGGGCCGGAACACTGTGCCTACCGGGAACTCGCCGCTCGGCTGATCCTCGGACCCAGTCAGCCGGACCTTAGCCTTGGCAAGCTCGTGCTGCAAGCTATCCATATCGTCCAGGGCCGTTCCGCCAGCCATATCAAGAACAAGAACCACAGCATCGGCCGATCTTGCCATAGCCAGCACCCACGGATCGGTCGTATCCCTTGCTATGGGCGGCATATCGACGAGCTGGACAAGAACGTCCTCATACTCCATCATCCCCGGCATCGGACGCCGGGTTGTAAACGGGTAATCCGCCACTTCTGGTTCCGCAGCCGTCAGCCTTCTTACGAGTAGAGACTTACCGGAGTTCGGCGGCCCGGCGACGAGGACCTGTCCTGCGCCCTCTTTGTCGATATGAAGCTCCAGGCCCCGCCGCGCCCCACCTGCCGATTTATCTTTCTGCCGGAGCTTCGCGATGCGGCGTTTGATGTCGGCCTGCATCCTCTCCGTCCCCTTATGCTTGGGGATGACGGCCAGCATCTCTTCGAGGGCATCCAGCTTCTCCTGAGTCGTTACGGCGGCCCTGAACTTCGCTTCTGCTTCCAGATACTGGGGCGTCAGGTTGGCAGGCAAGGACAGATCACCTTCTTCTATATACACGTTATACGTACCTTTTGTCCATAGACGTGCGCGGCGGACTCAGCAGTTCGCCGCTCCGCTCCGTTTCGCTGTGCGAGTAGTGGGGTAACCAAATCGTAAAGGCTAACGCCGGATGCGACGGCCGAGTCGCGGAAGGAGGCAATGAACGTGCGTCAGAAATGGTTGATACTGCCGGCGGCGCTATTCGCTGCGTTCGCGTTCACGGGCGCTGCTCCGGCCCAGTACGATTACTACAGGTCCGACGAGGCGGCCAAGACGTGGAGCGTCCATGCGGGGGCTGCGTTCTTCAGGAACAGGCCGGCGCTCAAGGATCGGACGAACCTCATTGTCGGGGTCGAGGGTGAGAGACCGGTCGGCGCCGCAGGCGCTGGCAGCGAGGGCCGCGTGACTCTCAGCGCTGACTACATCCCGCTCCGTACGGTTGCCGAGGGTACCGTGAGCATAGTGCCGGTGCTCATCGGCTACAAGGCGTATACTCCTATGGGCGGATACAGGGCGTTTTTCGGCGCATCCATCGGAACGCGCTGGGCGGGAGATGACGTTCCCGCTCTGCGTATCCGCAAGGGGTTCCGCTTCGGCTGGGGGGGCGGCGCGGGAGTCAACATATCGCCCGATCTCCTCGCTCAGGTCCGGTTCCTGGCCGGGGAACACCCGAGTGACGACGGCGCCTGGACGGTAGAACTCGGCTATCGGTTCTGATCCGAGCGGGCCGCTGGCCCGATCCTCTGCCGCAGGGAGAGAGGCGCAGTCCTTCGCCGAGGTGGTGCGCCGTGCCGGGGCAGGACTTCAGGATCCTGCCCCGCCACGGAACTCCTGCTTTTCCCATGCCCATGGCCCAACACCCGGTTCATCGATCCGGCCGCCTTGGGCCGAAGGTCCTGCCGGCACGGGTGACGGCCATACGCTATCTGCCGAGCGCCACGCTCTGCGGCATCTCCTGGAGGACCACGGTGACCGTCCTGCGCTTTCCGTCACGCAGCAGCGTAAGCGTGATCTTCTCACCGACGGACGCCTCACGGATAAGCTCCTGGAGCTGACCGGCGTTCTGGAGGGTTTTTCCATTAACCTCGGTGATGATGTCGCCCGGCTTTATGCCGGCCTTATCCGCCGGGCTGCCGGAGGCAACGGAGCCGACTATCACCCCTTTCGAGACCGGAAGCCCGAAGGCTCGTGCCAGGTCAGGGGTTATCTCCGTGTAAGCAATGCCGATCCATGGAACGATGATCCGCCCGTGCGCCTGAACATCCCGGACTGCGCGCTTAGCGGTGTTCACGGGGACGGCAAATCCGAGCGCGCCCGTACCCCCCTGCGCTTCGACGATCGCTGTGTTAACGGCTATAACCCGACCGCAGCTGTCGAGCAGCGGCCCACCGCTGTTGCCGGGGTTGATGGCCGCATCGGTCTGCACCAGATCGCGCAGTGGCGTCCCCGCCCCGGGGATTGCGCGGTTGAGTGCGCTCACGACCCCAACCGTGACCGTCCGCTCGAAGCCAAATGGATTCCCGATCGCTATGGCCTGCTGGCCCACTCTCAGTTGGTCCGAGTCGCCGAGCGGCGCCACCGGCAGGTTCCTCCCAGGGATCTTCAAGACGGCGATATCTATCCTGGGATCGGCGCCAAGCACTCGCGCGGTCGTCGTCCTGCCGCCTATCACGGCGACATCCACGCGGTCGGCTCCAGCGACGACATGGTCATTCGTGACGATCATGCCGTCCTTGCTCACGAGGAACCCAGACCCAAGGCCCACGCGGCGCGGCGGTTGGCCGGATCCCGGGGATTGCATGTTGAGGACCGTCACGACCGCTGGCCCCACTCGCGCGGCCACCCGGATGACGTTTGTTTCCTCTGCGCAGAGCTGGCCGGGCGGTATCGGCTTCTCCGCCGGCGCCGACGTGCCGACTACAACCGGGCCGCTCGTCGTCGGACGGCCTTCCTTCCGTCCGCAGCCGCCGAGCAGACCAACCAGCAGCCCCGTGAGAAGAAGAACGCTGAACGCCAGGACGGCGCCGTGCGCCTGCTTGCTTCGCTTGGCAGTTCGCATCTGCCAATCCTCCCGCATAAGTGGAATACCGATTCTGGGGGTGACACCGGTTCTTGATGAGTGTACCAGTGTAAGCCCGTATGCAAACACGGCGTTACGCGCTGCGATCGGCGGACAGAGCCGACTTGGCTCGCGCCGGTTTAGAATGTCAGCTTCTATTTTTCGGCGGCGCCTGGTAGAATTACGGAAGAGGCGCTTCCGGTAGCGTCTATAAAAGCTATAGCGCCTACGTTTCTGGTGGTTCCCGCGTCATGCGATACATAGCAAGTCTGTCGGTTCTTCTGCTGGTAGTGCTGAGTTCCCCCGCCGCCCGATGCGCTTCGCCGCGCCGCGCCCGCGTGGTCATCGGGCGTCAGGAGGTGACCCTCTCTCCGCGGCCGGTGGTCGAAGGCGACGTAGTGTACGCTCCGGTCGAACTGCTGAAGCGGATGGGCGCGGACTATGCCGCAGGCGAGAGCAGCGTATCGGTCGCGCTTGCCGAGGGGTCCGCTCTCCTTGATATTGCCTGGCACGAAGGCGCACCCATGATCCGCGTTGACGAGGCGGCGAAGGCCCTCGAAGTTGACTACAACTGGGATTCCAGCACCTCGACGGTCAGGCTGCTCTCCAAGCTGGTGGCGGTCGAGTTCGACAACGGAGCGTTGACGGCCAAGCTGACTCTGCCGGTCACCGTCTCCTCCGCCCGGTTGTGGCCCAAACCGTGGCGCATCTCAATCGACCTCGCCGGCGCCAAGGTTGCGACGGACGCGTGGGCTTACTCCGTGTCAGGTTCGGACGTCTCCAGGATTCGGCTCGGCCAGTTCAACGACGACACGGCCCGCATCGTGCTGGATCTCGGGCGCAAGTCCGGGTACCAAGTGATCACAAAGGGGCCGAGCCGGGAGATCAAAGTCTCGGTCGGCTCCCAGACGGGGTCGGGGCGAGCGCCGGGGACTGCTGCCCAGCCGGAGCCTGCTCCTCCGGTCAACATAACCGCTGTTGCGGTCGAGCCTGCCGACGACTCGAAGGTCGGCGTGAGGATATCGGCCTCAGCCGGTCCTACGTTCAAGGCATTTATGGTCGGGCGTCCTCCCCGCGTGGTGGTGGACGTTCAGAACGCGACTCTTGCCATGCCGGCGGACGACATCCCGGTCGAACACTCACTGCTCCGAGGCATCAGGACCGGCGAGCAGAACGGGGCGCTGAGGATCGTTTTCGACCTCACTCGGTATGTGGACTTCAGCGCGAGCGCCGACGGGAACGACATTCTGCTCAGCATTGGCCTGCCGTCGGGGGCAGGGGGCAGGCTGTCCGACAAGACCATTGTCATCGATCCTGGGCACGGGGGCGACGATCCCGGCGCAAGGGCCGGCGGGGTGAAAGAGAAGAACCTGAACCTCGCCATTGCGTTCAAGCTCAGAGAGGCGCTCGAAGAGACGGGCGCCAAGGTTGTCCTTGTCCGTGACGGTGACCGATACGTCGATCTGTACGACCGGCCGGCGGTCGCTGACGGGAATGGCGCTCAGTTCTTCATCAGCATCCACTGTAACGCCCTTGTGCCCGAGGCGATGAGCGGGATCACGACCTACTATCATCCCGGCCAGCCAAGCAGCCGAGCTTTGGCGCTGTCGATCCACAATCGGCTGATAGAGGAGACGGGGATGGTGGACCACGGTGCGAGGCTCGATACCGTGCTCTACAGGTCCGGGCTTGCGGTGCTCAGAAGCGCGAGCGTGCCGGCCATCTTGGTAGAGTGTGGTTTCATCGACTGCACGAGAGATCGCGAGAAACTCTGCAGCGATGTTTACAGAGCCAAGCTCGCTCGCGCTATAGTGGACGGCTTGAGGGAATATACCGAAGGTGGAATGGCAGCGGAGGCCAACTGACTATGGGTAGGAAAGGGTCGCAGCGGAGATCGCCCACACTGACGGTTGCCGTGGCCGGGGTCGTGATAGCAGTGGCGATCGGCGGGTTCTGGCTGGTGTATCGGCAGAGCCGGCCTCCTGCCGAAGGGCCGGCGGCCAAGCCGGCCAGCCCGCCGCCTGCTGCCGGCCCCTCTGTCGAGACTCGGCGCAAGGTCAAGATTTACGTCATGAACATCGTGAACAACGAGCCGAGGCTGGTGCCGGTGACGCGGTCCGTCCCGCCTGGCGCCGACCCGCACGCCGCTGCCATACAGAGGCTGCTCGCCACGAACCATGAGGTCGGGCCTTCCCAATACCTCATACCTCTAGGTACGAAGCTTCTGGGACTCAAGGTCGAGAAGAGGATAGCCTACGCGAGCTTCAGCCGCGAGATCAAGGACAACTTCAGCGGCGGGTCCATGAACGAAGCCCTCCTTCTGAACTCGATAATCCACACCCTGACTCAGTTCAGGGATGTGGACAAGGTCCAGATACTGGTCGAAGGCAAGAAGGTGGATACGCTCGGAGGTCATCTGGACATATCGGAGCCTGCAGCGCCGGACTCGACGCTGCTCGGACAGGGGGAGACTGAGTGACGGGGCCGATAGGCATCTTCGACTCCGGGCTGGGCGGCCTGACGGTTGCCGGAGAGGTCCTCCGCCGCCTCCCGGATGAGTCCATCATCTACTTTGCCGATACAGCTCACGTCCCCTACGGCGAGCGCCCGCTTGCCGAAATCCGAGGGTTCGCCCTTGGTATCACGGATTTCCTGGTTCGCCGCGGGGCGAAGGCCGTTGTCATGGCCTGCAACATGTCTTCGGCTGTGGCGCTCGAGCCGGCAAGGGAGATACACCCGCGGATACCGATTCTGGGCGTGATCGAGCCGGGGTCGCGGGCGGCGGTGGCGGCGGGAAACCGCCGTGTGGCGGTGCTCGCTACCACCGGAACGGCGGCGAGCGGCGCGTACGGCAGAGCCATCCGGCGGCTCGACCCGGCTGCGGAGGTGTACGAGCAGGCCTGTCCCCCGTTCGTGCCCCTGGTGGAAGCCGGGCTTGTGGATACGGAAGACGCGGAGATCGCGGTCCGAAGCTGCCTCGAGCCGGCGCTGTCCGCCGGCGCAGGCACCGTCGTTCTTGGCTGCACGCATTACCCGTTTCTGCGCCACGTGATCGCCCGCGCCGCTCCGCTCGTCCGTATCATCGACCCGGCGGAGGAAACGGTAAGCGATCTCCAGAACATGTTAAGTCAGTGGGACCTTCTTGCTAGCCCGGGCGATCCTGTGCAGCACGCGTTCTTTGCCAGCGGAGAGGCGGATGGCTTCATCCGTCTCGGAGGCGGCTTCCTGGGAAGAGGGATCGACGCCGTGCAGCCCGCCCGGTGGGAAGTGGACCTGGTTCCGCAGCAGTGCGAAGTGGGGAGTGAGAAGTGAAAGGTGCGAAGCGGGAGGAGCCGCCGATCTTGACGACGTGTAGCGCCGACCCATCCGAGAAGGCAGTCGGTCGGCGCCCGACAGCCGAGAGGTATCCATGATCCGACTTGACGGCCGCGCGAGCGATCAGCTCCGGCCAGTGAAGATAACAACCGATTACATCAAGTATGCGGAAGGCTCGTGCTTGATCGAGGTAGGCGACACTCGGGTGATCTGCACGGCCTCGATCGAGGATAAGGTGCCGCCGTTCCTGAAGGGCAGCGGCACGGGCTGGGTGACGGCCGAGTACGGCATGATTCCCCGTTCCTGCCAGACGCGGACGCCGAGAGAGCTGACCCGCGGCACGGCGGGCGGCAGGACGATGGAGATTCAGAGGCTCGTCGGCCGGTCGATCAGGTCTGTGGTGGACAGGGACGCGCTCGGCGAGCGCACGATCTGGCTCGACTGTGACGTGATCCAGGCCGATGGCGGCACCCGCACGGCTTCGGTCACCGGCGCGTTCGTTGCCTTCGTCCAGGCAGCGAAGGCCCTCAAGAAGGACGGCATCGTGAAGAAGATCCCGATCTCGGACGTGCTCGCCGCGGTCAGCGTCGGCGTCGTGCAGAACGAGGAGATTCTCGATCTTACCTATGCCGAGGACTCAAGCGCTTCGGTCGATATGAACATCGTTATGACCGCGTCCGGCCGGTTCGTGGAGATCCAAGGCACGGCCGAAGGTATGCCGTTCTCCAAGAACCGGCTGAACAAGCTGCTCGATCTTGCTGACAAGGGGATCGCGGAGATCGTCGTCAGAGTCAGGGAAAGCCTCGCCGGGATACTGTGAGGGAGTCGGGAGCGTCGAGCGAGTCGAGGGCAAGGCGCGCCCTCACTCCTCGGTGGGGCGCGTTGGACCGCTGGATGCTGAACCGGCTAGATGAGACGTCTTGTGATTGCCACGACCAACCCTGGGAAAGCGCGGGAGATCGCCCGGATGCTTTCCGACCTCCCCTTCGAGTTCCGCTCGCTTTCGGACTACCCGCCGATGCCCGAGCCTGAGGAGATCGGGGCAACCTTCGAGCAGAATGCCGGCATCAAGGCGCTTGCTGCCGCCAACCATACCGGCGAGCTTGCCCTGGCCGATGACTCAGGTCTCGTCATCGACGCCCTTGGGGGCGCGCCCGGCATCCACTCAAGCCGATTCGCAGGTGAGGGAGCATCGGACGAGGAGCGGAACGCCAAGGTTTTGGAGTTGATGAAGGATGTGCCGGACGACGAGCGCACGGCCCGTTTCACAGCGGCGGCAGCGGTCGCCGAGCCTGGGAGGCTGATCGGGACCGTCGAGGGCACGGTCGAGGGGAGGATCGTCCGCGAGCCGCGCGGGAAGAACGGCTTCGGCTACGACCCCATCTTCTGCGTGCCAAAGCTTGGGAGGACGGCGGCGGAACTGCTGCCCGAGGAGAAGGACAGGATCAGCCACCGAGGGAAGGCTCTCGCGGCAGCGAAGGAACTGCTCAGGCGTTTGACGCGGTCGTGGTAGCGCCGGCGGTCGGCTGGGTCATTGGTGGTGTCGAACTGCCAACATCAGATTCTCTGGATTGCCGACCTCAAAGTCGAACCCAGGCAGCATTTGGCCCTCAACTCTCAACTTGTTCCGGCTGGGCAGATCCCTCTTCCCCTGCCTCCTCCTCGGCCGTGAAGCCCTTCGGCAGGGGCGTGACCATCGGGGCTTCTTCGACCAGGTCCATCGGCTCCACGCCGGATATCTCCTCGATCTGCTCCTCAGCTACCGTGTCCTCGTCGTGAAGGTTCGTGGTAAGAGCATCGTTGTAATCGCTCTCGTAGTCAGACGGCAGCAGGTCGTGCTGGCTCTGCCGCCAGTCGATCTCAACGTCGTCCTTCTTCGGCGTGCCCATCAGGTCGATCCCGTCGGACTGGCTCGGCCTGTGCTTTGGGTGAGGGACAGTTAGGGCCTCGTCCACATCTAAGTCCTCGGGCACGTCTAGATCCGTACCGGCGGCATCTACATCCCTTGCAAGATGTGACGTGCTCTGGTCTCTGGCTTCGATAATATCCTCAAGTTGCTCCACGTTGTCGTGATCGTGTCTCAGTCTATCCTCTGGCATTGGCGCCCTCCGTACGTCCTGAAGGCAGGGGCCGAAGCCCCCGCCTCCGTATATCTAACGCGGCTGCGGTTTCAACGTAGCGCTCTCTACTCAAAGTTTACCCCGCCCGGGCCGGGCACAAACTGAGCAGGCGGGACAGGGACAGCTATGAGGTATGAGGTATGAGGTGGGGAGGTTTGAGGCCGGACACAGCTCGTCCCGCGTGCCGGGTCGGCTGATAGCTGAAAGCTGAAGGCCGACGGTTGGTGCCTACCCAGCCACGACGTTCACGAGCCTGCCGGGGACGACGACGACGTTCCGAACCTGCTTGTTGTCCAGATGCGCCTTCACCTTCTCGCTCTCGAGCGCCAGGCGCTCGAGTTCGCTCGATTCTGTATCTGCGGGAACGACCAAGCGGTCCCGAACCTTGCCGTTCACCTGCACCACGATGGTGATCTCCTCAGCCTTCGCGACCTCCGGATCGTATTCGGGCCACGGCAGGTTCAGCATGAAGCCCTCGTGGCCGAGTTGGTCCCAAAGCTCGTCAGAGATATGCGGCGCCATCGGAGAGAGGAGCGTAAGCAGCATCTCGACCGCCTCGGAGAAGACGGCCGACTTGCCTTCCATTGCGACGGACTGGGTGTATCTCGAAAGCTCGTTCACCAGCTCCATCAGAGCGGCGGCTGCCGTGTTGAACTGCAGCCCCTCCATGTCCTCGGTGACCTTGCGGATGGTCTGGTGGACCTTACGAGCGAGCGCCCGGTTGTGCGGGGTTGCCGTCGTCTCCTCGCGGACGTTTTCTCGCCAGTTCGGATCGTAGTGCTCGCCGTGATCCTGTACCATCCTCCAGATGCGGCTGAGGAACCGGAACATCCCATTGATGCCCTCTTCGCTCCACTGGATCGCGTCCGTAAGCGGGGCGACGAAGAGCTCGTAGACTCGAAGCGAATCCGCGCCGTACTTGCTGACCACCTCGTCCGGCGTGACTACGTTCCCCTTCGATTTGGACATCTTTATCCAGCTGCTCGGGCGCCTGGGATCCGGCGCGAGCACCATTCCCTGGTTCCTGAGCGCCGCAAACGGCTCGACGAACGGGATCAGACGGGCATCGTGAAGCACCTTGGTCCAGAACCGCGCATAGAGCAGATGCATTACGGCGTGCTCGGCGCCTCCGACGTAGAGATCGACGGGCAGCCAGTACTCGACAGCTTTGCTTTCGAACGGCCCGTCCGCATAGTGTGGGCTTGCGAAGCGCAGGAAGTACCAACTCGAGCAGGCGAATCCGCTCATGGTGTCTGTTTCGCGCTCTGCCGGCCCACCACAGGTCGGACAGGTCGTATTCACGAACTCAGGAATAGTGGCCAGCGGCGACTTTCCCATCCCCGACGGCTGGTAGTGTTCGACATAAGGCAGCTCGACCGGAAGGTGGTTCTCCGGAACCGGCACAATGCCGCACTTGCCGCAGTAGACGATTGGGATAGGGGCGCCCCAGTACCTCTGGCGGGAGATGAGCCAGTCGCGCAGTCTGTAGTTGACCTTGACCTGGCCGATGCCGTTCGCCTCCATATACTCGGCGATCTTCCGGGCGCCTTCCGGGCTTGGCAGGCCATTGAACTGGCCGGAGTTGACCATTGTCCCCTCATCGAGGTAGGCCTCTTCGAGCGGCTGGCCGTCCCAGCCGGGCGGCGCAATGACGACCGGGATCGGCAGGCCGTAGCGCTTTGCGAAGTCGAAGTCTCTGGAGTCGTGAGCCGGAACCGCCATGATCGCGCCGGTCCCGTAGGTAAGGAGCACGTAATCGGCGACATACACCGGCACCTTCTCCCCGTTCATCGGGTTAATGGCGTAAGCGCCCGTGAAGACCCCTGTGCGCTCGCGCTCTGTCGAGAGCCGGTCGATCTCTGAGGTCATCTGCGCGCGGCGGACGTAGGCTTCCACCTCCTCGCGGTGGTCGGGCATCGTTATCTGCGAAACCAGCGGATGCTCCGGGGCGAGCACAGCGAAGGAGACGCCGAAGACAGTGTCCACGCGAGTGGTGAACACGCGCATGCTGGTATCGTGGCCATTGATCTCCATATCGAACTCGACACCCTCGCTCCTGCCGATCCAGTTGCGCTGCATGGTCTTGATCGAATCGGGCCAGTCGATGATGTCGAGATCGGCGATCAGCCTATCGGCATATTCGGTGATTTTGAAGAACCATTGGGGCAGGTTGCGTTTCTCGACGTTGCTTCCGCAGCGCCAGCAGACGCCGCTCTCGACCTCTTCGTTGGCAAGGACGGTTCCGCACGCGGGACACCAGTTGACCGGCGCCTCGGCGCGGTACGCCAGCCCGCGCTTGTAGAGCAGCAGGAAGATCCACTGAGTCCAGCGGTAGTAATCGGGCGAGCTGGAGTTGATCTCGCGCGACCAGTCGTACGAGAGGCCAACCAGGTTCATCTGGCGCTTATAGTTGGCGATATATCGCGGGACGGTCCTGCTGGGGTGGCTTCTCTTCTTGATGGCTTCGTTCTCCGCGGGCAGGCCGAAAGCATCCCAGCCCATCGGATGAAGAACGTTGAAACCGCGCATACGCTTGTAGCGGCAGACGACGTCGGTCGGGATGTAGTTCCGGCAGTGGCCGACGGATAGCCCGTCGCCGCTCGGGTAAGGGAAGAACTCCAGGCCGTAGAACTCCGGTCTGGCGGGGTCTTCCACCGTCTTGAACAGATCGGCCCTCCTCCAGCGCTCTTGCCACTCGCGCTCTATATGCTCCGGGTCGTAGCGTCTTTGCGTCATAAGTCACCACTCAGATGGCCGGGCCGGCTGTAGGGGACGCCACTGGGAGGCTGTCTCAAAAGTCCGGCCAGTCCGCAGCCGGATGACCGGAAACAAAGCGACGGAACCGGGGATCAACCTCAGTTCCGTCCTCACAACCGCCATTCTGCCAATCGAATTATACCGGCGAGCCTGGGCCTGTGTCAAGCGGGCTGGCGCCTGGGGCTGCACTGGTTGCCGGGATGTTCCTGGCTACGTTTGGGCCGTGACCTTCACCGCTCCGCTCATGCCGGACCCGAACGAGCTGCCATTCCCGGCCTGGCCGTGGAACCGGCAGTGGTAGTACCAGACGGTCCCGGGCTTTGCATCCTTCGGCACGGTCCAGTGGTACACCTTGCCCGGCTCTATGCCGTTCGGGTACTGGACGTCGGAGTCGGGGCCGGCGCCAGGCTTGTCCGGTGTCACAGTGTGGGGCTTGCTCGTGTCGGTGTTCGTCCACATTACGGTATCGCCCGGAGCGACGGTCACCTCGCGCGGATCGAACTTCTTGTCCGAGGTCATAGCTACGCTGAGCACGGGCGCACGTAAGGCGCCCGGCTTAGTGGGTCCTGCGCCGCCGACCGGCGCGCGCGAGGTGGTCCCACTTCTGCCGCAACCGGTGAATGCCGCCATCGCGACCAGTCCGAGAATCACACCTACTGCGAGCCACGTTCTCTGGTAGAACGCCTGCGTCTTCATCTGCTGTATCCTCCCTTCTTCCCGCTCTTGCTTGGCTTATACCCACACCGGCGCAAGAAGAAAGCGGCCACTCCCCGGCAGCCCACGGGACTTCGGCGATCACTGGCACCGCTGTCATCCCAGCCTTCTCCTGTCAGTACGGAGGTGACAGGTGGCCGATACCGGTCTCCTCACCCCCACTTGACATTTCTCATCTGGAAGCTGTTGCAGTCCGTCCGCCATATCGGCTAGAATGGATGCGAGCCCTCTGGCCGGGCTCCGGTTGTAGAGCAGGACGTAGTGAGAAGGGGCCCGCCGATGTTAACTCTTGTGTGTCTTGCCGGCGCCATTTCGCTGGCCGGCGTGTCTGCGGCGAACAGCCGCGCTAGTCTTCATCCCGTGAAGGAGGTAATCCATTCCGTGCTTCAACCATTCGATCTGAAGGACGTTCGTCTGCTGGACGGGCCGTTCAAGACGGCTCAGGAGGCGAACGGCAAGTATCTGTGTTCTCTTGACCAGGATCGGCTGCTCTGGTCTTTCCGAACTAACGCGGGCCTTCCGGCGCCGGGAGAACCGCTCGGCGGGTGGGAGGCCCCGGACGTCGAGGTGCGCGGCCACTTCGTCGGGCATTACGTATCGGGCTGCGCCCTTATGTACGCGAGTACTGGTGAGAAGAAGTACAAGGACAAGGTCGATTCCGTCGTGGGCGAGCTTGCGAAATGCCAGAAGGCCCTCGGCGGCGGCTATCTCTCGGCTTACCCGGCCGAGTTTCTCGACAGGCTCGAGGAGATGGAGGACCCTCCATGGGCGCCTTACTACACCATCCACAAGATCATGGCTGGGATGTACGACGCGTACACGCTGTGCGGCAACAAACAGGCGTTGGACGTCGTGAACGCCATGGCCGACTGCATCCTGAAGAGGATGGAGAAGCTCTCCACGGAAGAGATCACGCACCTGCTCCGGGTCGAGTACGGCGGGATGAACGACTTCATGTACCAGCTCTATGCGCTCACAGGGAGCCCCGATCACCTGAAGCTCGCGCGCATGTTCGACAAACAGGAGTTCCTGGGGCCGCTCAGCCGGGGCGAGGACAACCTGACGAGGCGCCACGGCAACACGCACATCCCGATCGTCGCCGGAGCCGCGCGCCGCTACGAGTTGACCGATGAGAAGGAGTCTCGCGCTGCCGTCGAGTTCTTCTGGCGGCTGGTTGTCGACACAAGGACCTACTGCATGGGCGGAACTACCGTAGCCGAGCGCTGGCCGGAAGCGAACAAGCTCGCACGCACACTGGCCAGGAACAACGCCGAGTGCTGCAAGACCTACAACATGCTCAAGCTCACCCGCCACCTGATGCACTGGACCGGCGACCCGAAGTACGCCGATTTCTACGAGCGGGCCTTCTGGAATGGCATCCAGGGCTCGCAGGACCCCGACGCGGGACAGCTCCTCTACTACGTTCCCCTCGCCACCGGGAGCAGAAAGGCCTTTGGCACACCGCTCGACTCGTTCTGGTGCTGCTATGGCACCGGAGTCGAGTCGTTTGCTAAGCAAGGCGACAGCATCTACTTCCACGACGACAAGGGCATCTACGTCAACCTCTTCATCCCCTCGACCGTGCAGTGGAAGGAGAAGGGCGTCCAGATCGAGCAGGTCACGAACTTCCCCGATCAGGAGGGGACGACGCTCGTTGTGCACACGGAGCGGCCTGTCGAGCTGCCGATCAAGGTCCACGTGCCCTATTGGGCGGACCGCGGCGTAACAGTGGAGGTGAACGGCGGGAAGCTGGACATAAAAGCAAAGCTCACCTCTTACATGAGCATTGAGCGCACATGGAAGGACGGGGACAAGGTGGATATCGCCATGCCGATGAGCCTGCACGCATGGCCTATGCCCGACAAGCCGGAGATGATGGCCATTATGTATGGCCCGTTGGTCCTGGCGGGGTTGGTCAACAGCAGGCAGCAGCTTACTTTCACGTCCCCGGATGGCAAGCTCGATTCCTGGATCAAACCCGTCGAGGGCAAGACGCTCACCTTCCGAACGGTCGGACAGGAGAAGGATATCACCCTTATCCCGCTGAACCGGGTGCTGCGCCAGAGATACGGGGTCTACTGGACGGTGAAGAACGCTGGCGAGCCAGGCTAGGGGCGGCCTGCAAGCAAGTCGCGCTTGCGCCGGCGGCGGCTGGCGGGGTCTATCTGGGGCTTGCCCAGCGGTTGGCTGTTTCCGCTCCCGCCAGTGTACCGTCTCGAGGATGAAGCACACCCGAGAGCGCGAGGACACCCGCCGGCAGTCGAGGATTAGACAAGCGCCTCCGCCGATGGGTCGTGCTGCCGCCACCTCTGCTCTGCGGTTTCCTTGCTGGCATTGGCATAGCAGTATACGCAGCCGTGCAGGCACGTATCGTATGCGCCGATGTCCTTGCTCTCGCAGCACCCGCACTGTTTCCGCGTAGGGCGGACAGCGACCGGCCCGACACGGTCGGGGTAGAGCCGGGCAAGAAGCTCCGCGTCCACACAGCTTGCCTTTCGGATCGGGCCTCGCACGAGCGAATCGTCGCAGCAGGCGTGAAGCTCGATTCCGTGCTGCGCCGCGATCTCGGCAAGCCGGCTCGCAAGCTCCAGCCGCTCTTCGAACGGCGGGTTCTCGCACGTGACGCCGGTCTCGGCGCTCAGACGGCTCAAGTTCCGCACTACCTTAGCGTAGAACGTCGGGAAACTGAAGGAGCACCTGTGCGAGCAGCCCTCGAGCGCCGCGGCCAGCTCCGCGAATCGCTTGACGTGGTAAGTGGGCGGAGTGAGGCTGGAGATGAGGACCGGGTCGTAACGCCAGAGTACTGCATCCGGGCTGTACCTCTCGGCCAGAAGCCGGGCCGTGGCAGTCGCCCGGCTGGTCTCCGGCGATCGAGGCTCGAAGACGCTCGGAAGCCCGGTGATTGTGAACTGGAAGGCTATTCGGTAACCCCGGCGGTCGAGTTCGTCCAGGTGAGAAATGAGCGGCCCGAAGTCCTTCGACCAGAAAACGACGGCGGCAACCTCCTCCGGCCGAAGCGAGGTCTCGTGGCGCCGGCCGCCGAACGGATTCGTCCAGATCACACGGCCCTCTCGGATGCGGTTCATGAACCATTCCGCATAGAAGGCGGGTATGTCGGTCCTCCGGCTGGCAGAGATTATGTTGGGCCTGGAAATGGGAATCCTACTCACGGCACCGGAGGTCGAAGATGGTTGCGGCAACGAAGATCTCCCACTACTTGGATACAGACTGCTTCCCGGCTACCAAGGAAGAATGCATAAGAATGGCAACGGAGCGAGGCGCGCCGAACGACGTGATCGCCGCGCTCGATCGGCTGCCTGAAGGCGTCTATGAGACCGTAGACGAGATTTGGGCAATCGTTGATGCTGAAGCCGCCTGACTCACTACGGGATTCGCCCAAGCTCTTCCTTCAGCCGGTCTATCCCCTTGATCGTGGTGGGGTCCATGTCGTAGCAGATTGCAAGGTAGACGGTTGCCAGGTCTCCGAAGTAAAACCCCCAAAGCAGCTTTCCGAGATTGTCCGAGCCCTGGAGCGGCACATCGCGCGTGACGAAACCCCTGGGGATGAGTGTCGAGGTAATGCGGATCCGGTCTGCGATCCGAGACTTGTCGTCCGGGTCCCGGATGAACACGGCGGCGAATGCCTCAGACTCCAGACTCGCAAGCTCCCACCCCATGATCTCGTTGTGGTTCATCTCGGGGAAGTGGTTGGCAAACGCATGGACCTTGGCGTTCTCGTTGATCTGGGTCTTCCAGCGGAAGGCAATGACCCCGGTTATGCCTGCGGCGCCGTAGAGGAGCGGGATTCGCCGGTACAGCTCGCGCGCAAGGAGCTTGGCCTCATTGTCGTCAGAAGGGACCTCCGGCTTCCACTGCTCCCTTTCCCGCTTGAGCAGGTCGAGCGCTGCCGGAAGCGTACCCGTGATCGGACGAACGATCCCAAGCTTCTCGACGGCGAACAGGAGCGGGATGAAGAGGTAACCCGTTGCCGAGCGGGGCGGCTGCCCGCCGGGCACCGTGATAAGGTCCACGCCGTCGCTCTGTGCCATTGCCGCGAGCTTCCCGCCGCTTGTGACGCAGACGATCCGCGCGCCCCTGCTGCGGGCGTCGGCGTAGGCTGAGAGGGTCTCCTCCGTGTTGCCCGAATAGCTCTGGCAGACGACGAGGGAGTTGCTGCTCGCGAACGCGGGCAAGTGGTAGTCGCGGTTGGTCAGCATCGGGACGCAGAGGTCGTCTGCGCGGAGCGCGGCGACCATGTCCCCGGAGATCGCCGAGCCGCCCAGCCCCGATACGACGATCAGGTCGAGTTCGTCCCCGATGCTGATCTTCGGAGTCCATCGGCCGACTATCTCCGCGGCCCTCTCGCACTGCTGGGGAAACTCCAGGACAAGGTCCAGCATCCCGCGCTTGTCAATCTCTTTGATGTGGCTCAGATCATCGAGGCCGGAGACGCCCATAACCCTTCCTCCCATGGCAAGCTGCGAGCGGAGAACTGTGGGCTCGCCAGCCAGCTCCCCGCTCGCAGCTATGCATGCGTTATTCGGCTGTGAACGGCAGCAAGGCTATCTCGCGTGCGCGTTTGATCGCACGGGTCATTGCCCGCTGGTGTGATGCGCAGTTGCCTGTCGTTCGGCGCGGTAGTATCTTACCCCGATCCGAGACGTATCTGCGCAACTTCGATGCGCTCTTGTAGTCGATGAATGTGACCTTATCGACACAGAACGCGCACACCTTTCTCCGCGGTCTTCTGTACCTGCCGGCGCCGCCACCGCGACCGCTTCTCCTTGGAGCTGGCATACGGTTACATCCTCCAGTTATTCCTCGGCGAACGGATCGTAGTCCGCCTCAGATTCGTCCGCAGCGGCGCTCGGAGCGGTCTCCTCCTCGGCGCCAACTGCAGCGGCAGCCTGCTCTCTCGGCTTGTCCAGGCCGGTCACGCGGTCCGCGACGACCTCGAAAGCCTTGCGCTTCGTCCCGTCTTGCGCGACCCATGTCCGTGTCTGTATTCTTCCTTGGACGGCCACGAGCCGGCCTTTCGAGAGGTAGTTGGCCGCGAACTCGGCAGACTGCCTCCATGTCACCACATCAATCCAGTCCGTTTCCCGTTCGCCCGATTGCGACTTGAACGGACGGTCCACCGCGAGTCTGAAGGTCGCAACGGCCACGCCGCTGGGCGTATACTTCAGCTCCGGGTCATTACCCATTCTTCCTATCAGCACCACTTGGTTCAACATCCTAAGTATCCTCCCTGAACCAATCTATTCGCATCTTACAAGTGGCAGCGATTCCTGTCCTTCCTTACTGAAACGGAGAAAGCGCTGACCGGGCCGGCTGCAGCCGGATATAGAGCCGGCTTCGGACTCCGGCAGGGCCGCACGGGCGACGCCCGGTTTGCGCTCGGCGTCTACTCTCCGGCTTCTTCAGCCGGCTTCTCTTCGGCCCCCTCGGCTGCCGGCTCAGGCTGGGACTCCTGCGGCTGAGCTTCCTCAGCCTCCACGGCCTCCTCAGCTTCCGCAGGCTCCGCCTGCTCTTCCGCCGGCTCGGCGGGGACTTCGGCGACCTCTTCTGCCGCAGCTTCCAGGGCTTCGGGGGCTTCCGCTGCTTCGGCAGCGCCAGTCTCGGCTTCCGGTTCCGCCTCGGCTTCGGGTTCTGCTGGCCCCTCTGGTTCCACGGCGGCCTCCTCTGCGCTTGCAGCCTCTTCCACGGCGGCTTCCTCGACAGCCGGCTGCTCCTCACGGACTGCTGGCGCCGGCCTCGATGCACGTTCCTGCGCGGCTGCTGCCTGCCCCGGCTCTGCTCTGACGATCAGATGCCGCACTACATCCTCGCTGATCCGCATTACGCGGTCGAGCTCTGCGGCAACCGCCGCCCCTCCGCGGAAGTACATCAGGATGTAGATGCCTTCGTGGCGGCCTGCTATCTCATACGCCAGCCGCCGCTTGTCCCATCGCTCGACGGCGATCACCTCGCCGCCTGCCTGGTTCGCTATCTGCCGATACTTGTCGGCTACCGCGTGGAACTGCTCGTCCGTGAGATTCGGATCGACGATGTAGAGGACCTCGTACTCTCGCTCGATGGCTATGGCCCGTCACCTCCCTTCGGACTAGATCGGCCCCGGTTCTCCCGGGGCAGGGAGAGAGTCACGCGGGCAATATCCCGCGCAATCTGCCCTGCTTTCCATCAACGCTCCGCCTGAGAAGCGGAACGTGACGAGATATTATACCACTACGCGTCGCTTGAGGCAATGCCCCGCATTGCCTCACGATAGATCGTACCGAAATCGAATCGATGCCTCACGTAAGAATCGTACCGTCGAGATCGGATCTGTGCACATTGACGGAAACGCTGGTCGGATGCCATAATGCCTTTAACGGGGCCGGAAGGAGCTTTCTTTAACGGGGTTTGTCTCTTTCTGTCCCCGCCACATCCCCCGTCTTAGGCCAAGCGTAAGCTCGTTTTCCACAGGGACCGCAAACCCACGGACCGCAAGTATACCGGTGAGTGCTGCGGTACGATTCTTATCTGAGGCAACACGTGCCCCGAATCTCCCCCTTAACATCCTTCATCATCTCCGCCGTCCGCCCGGACATCGTGCCGTCATCGTATACGCAGAGGTTCCAGGAGAGCACACGGCCGCGTCCTGCGCATCTGTTGCCCTCCAGCGGCCGCCTGCTATACTATGAGCTTTAGGAACGGCTCGGGGGTGTCGGTTTGCTCAGGCGGCCGCTCTTTCTGGTGGCAATAGCGTTCGCAGCAGGGATCGTGCTGTCCGCGGTCTGCGGCCTGCCGCTTGCGATTGGGCTGGCGGGGCTGGCGTTCGGATGCGCGTGGGCGGCGGCTCGACGGGCCTATGTCGCTGCGCTGCTCTTTGCCACAGCAGCGACCGGGATGCTTCGCTATGACGCCCACTTGCTTCTTCCTCCGGACGACGTGTCGCGGTTCATCCCGGCATACGCGACTGGGGCCGTCGGACGTGTGGCCTCGGATGTCGATCTGAGGGAAGATCATGCGCTCTTCGTTCTGGCGGTCGAGGCCGTCGAGGTCGGCGGCAGGCGCGTGACGGCCCAGGGCAAGCTGATGGTGTGCTGCTACAGACCTGAGGGCGTTCCGGAGTGGCATCCGCCCGACTACGGCGACGCCCTTATCCTTCGCTCACGCATCACCCGCCCGAGCGCGGCAAGCAACCCGGGCGCGTTCTCCTGGAGGAACTACCTGGCCAGGCAGAGGATCTATGCGATCACCTACGTCCGCGGCGCAGGCAGCCTGAGAAAACTCGGGAGCGGCCGGCCGAACCCGCTCACTGCGCTTGCGCTTCGGGCGAAGCAGGGGATCGCAAGGAGCATCGCGCGGGCCATGCCGGCCGACGAAGCCTCCGTCGTAGCAGGCATGGCTCTCGGCAGCTACAGCGTGCTGCCGGAAAGGCTGCAGTCCAACTTCAGGAAGACCGGGACCCTGCATCTCCTTGCCGCCTCCGGCTTCAACTGCGCGGTCATAGTCATCGTGTTCGGCTTCCTGCTCCGCCGACTGGGGAAGCTCCCAAAGGGCACGGCCAGCGTTGTGCTCATCTGCGTTCTCATCTTCTACATGCTGATGGTCGGCGCAAAGCCGTCGATTGTCCGGGCGACCGTGATGGCGTCGCTCGTGCTTCTCGGCTCGGTCATAGGCCGGCCTGCTGACTCCCTGAACCTGCTCTTCGCGGCGGCGATCATCATCCTGGCGATGAACCCGGCCGACCTCTTCGACATCGGGTTTCAACTGTCGTTCGCGGCGGTGCTCGCGCTCGTCCTTGTGCTGCCGATCATACAGGAGACGGCGAAGCGCTGGCGGATAGGCTTGGCAGCCGCGAGGCCGGGCGCAGACTGGAAGGCGAAGGCGGCGATGCGCGTCACGGGGGAAGGGTGGCAGGGGCTTACCGCCACTGCGGCAGCGACGCTCGGCACGCTTCCCCTTTCCGCTCACTACTTCAACCAGCTCTCGCTCGTTTCCGTCGTTGTGAATGCGATCGTAGCTGCGGCGGTGCTGCCGATCTTTGCTATCGGCCTGCTGCTGCCGCTCTTGTCTTGGGCGCCAGGGATCGGCCCGGCCATCTCATTCATTGGGATGATGATCACGCGGTTCACTCTCTCGGTTATCAACTGGTTCGGCGAGCTGCCCTATAGCTGCCTTTCGGTGCCGTCACCGGGGGCGGCGGGGGCGATCGGCTATTACGCACTTCTCTGTGTGGGGCTGATGTATGCGTATTCGCGAATTGCTGCAGAAAAGGGAACCGCTCGCGGTTAGCCTGGCGTGCCTGGTGACGGCCGGGATCTGGGTCTGGGCGATCCTCCCAAGGCCGCCAGCGCTTGTCGTGACGTTCCTCAACGTAGGCGAGGGCGACGCCATCGTAGTGCAGACACCGTCGGGCCGGACGGTGCTCGTTGACTGCGGGCCTGGCCCGTCGGGAGAGCGAGCGTTCGATGCCGGGTCGAGGGTCGTAGTGCCGTTTCTGAGACACGAAGCCGTGAACAAGCTGGATGCGCTGGTCGTGACTCATCCACACGATGACCACATCGGTGGGGCGCCATCGGTCATCGCCAACGTGAGCGTCGCCGCTGTTCTCGATGCGGCACTTGCCCGTCCCTCGGGCCGGTATCGGGAACTGCTCGAGAAGATCGATGAGCGAAAGATACCTCACCGCCGGCTCAGGCGAGGGCAGGTCATCGATCTGCACGACGGCACTGTGATCGAGGTGCTGGGCCCTTCCGACGGATCGGTCCAGCCGGCAGGAGACTCCGAACTGAACAACTCTTCGGTCGTGCTGCGGATCAGGTACGGCAGCATTCGATTCCTGCTGGCAGGTGACGCCGACAAGCCGGCGGAGGAGGAGATGCTGTCCTCGTGCGGCGATCTGTCGGCCAACGTGCTCAAGGTCGCGCATCACGGCAGCTCACGAGGGACGGCGGCGGGATGGATTGCTGCGGTTCGGCCCCAGGTCGCCGTCATCTCGGTTGGCTGGAAGAACCAGTTCGGTCACCCGAGCGAGCAGACTATCGCACGCCTCAAGGAGTCAGGCGCGGAGGTCTACCGCACAGACCGCGACGGGGGGATCACGATAACCACGGATGGCCGCCGGCTTGCGGTGGCCACTTCGCGCTGAACCCCGAACTGCGCCGCGAGCGCTGCTCGCCCGCGTCACGCGAGAGCCATTCCGGCGCAGACCACCCTCAAGTCAGCCCATTCCCTCTCTGGAAAAGGCAGGACAGCTCGCCCCGCCTGGCGAAGATAAGGTTAGACTGTCAACTGGGAAGGAGCAGATCATGCCTGAAAGCACAGAAGCCAGAAACGAGATGATAGCAAGAGCGCTGAAGAACATCGACAAGGTCATCGCCGCAGGCCCGTACTCGGCCTCGTGGGAGTCGCTGGTCAACTTCCACGTGCCCCAGTGGTATGAGGACGCGAAGTTCGGCATCTTCATACATTGGGGCCTGTACTCGGTGCCGGCATTTTTCAACGAGTGGTATCCGCGGCACATGTACATCGAGGGAGGGCAAGTGTTCCGGCACCACGTCAAGACCTACGGCCCACAGAGCAAGTTCGGGTACAAGGACTTCATCCCCATGTTCAAAGCCGAGAAGTTCGACCCGGACTACTGGGCGGACCTGTTCAAGAAGGCCGGCGCGAGGTACGTCGTCCCGGTCGCGGAGCACCACGATGGGTTCGCCATGTACGACTGCAGCTACCACGAATGGACCGCTGCCAAGATGGGACCGAAGCGCGACGTAGTCGGGGACCTCGCCAGATCGGTTCGAAAGCTCGGCCTGGTTTTCGGCCTCTCTTCCCACCGTGAGGAGCACTGGTGGTTCTTCGACGGCGGGATGAAGTTCGACTCGGATGTGAGAGATCCGCGCTACCGCAGCCTCTACGGCCCCGCGCAGCCCGAGAGCGTACCTCCCGACAAGGAGTGGCTCGATGAATGGCTCGTCTATACCTGCGAGCTTGTGGACAAGTATCGGCCTCAGATCGTCTGGTTCGACTGGTGGATCAACAATCCGGCCTACGAGCCTTACCTCAAGAAATTCGGCGCCTACTACTACAGCCGCGGCGCGGAGTGGGGAAAGGGTGTTGCCATCAACTACAAAGATAAGGCCTTTCCCGAGCAGGCCGCCGTGTTCGACATCGAGCGCGGCCAGCTCTCCGATATACGGCCGCTGTTATGGCAGACCGATACCTCCGTATCCAGAAACTCCTGGGGCTATGTCAAGAACCAGGACTACAAGACGACCGGCTCGATCGTAAGCGACCTCGTGGACATAGTGAGCAAGAACGGCGCGCTTCTTCTGAACGTCTGTCCTAAGCCGGACGGCACCATCCCGAAGGAAGAGGAGGAGATGCTGCTCGGCATCGGCGGCTGGCTCGCGATCAACGGTGAGGCCATCTACGGCACGCGCCCCTGGAAGGTCTACGGCGAAGGCCCCACGGCTGTTGTGGCGGGCGGATTCCAGGAAGGCAAGTACACGTTCAAGCCTAAGGACGTGCGCTTTACCACTAAGGGGAACGTGCTCTACGCTGTGCCACTGGTCTGGCCGGAAGGCGAGCTGACCATCCAATCGCTCAGCACGAACCTGAGCCTGTATACGGACGAGATCGGCAGCGTCGAACTGCTCGGCTCGGACGAGCCGGTGCAGTGGTCGCGCGGTAAGAGAGGCTTGAAGGTGGTACTGCCTCGGCGCCGCCCGTCCGAGTACGCGCCGGTGCTCAAGATCACAAAAGCAAAAAAGTGATAGAGATTCCCCGATGCTCCGGGCCACCGGCTCGAGCGAGCCGGTGGCCCGGGCTGTCTGCTCCCCCGTACACTTACCAGTTTTCCACGTCATCCTCACAGGCGGCTTCAGCGGCGCTCACAATCTGGCGATAATCTAAACGTAGCTGAGGAAGAACACTCATGATATGACTCGCAACACCTGAGAATGGGTTGATAGGAGGTCCTGATGCAGCTACTGGACCTGGATCTCATAGTGCCCGCCGAAAGTCAGCCCCGGAAGACCTTCTACCAGGAGACACTCGAGGAGCTTGCTCAGTCCATCAGACAACGAGGCGTGTTGCAGCCGATAGTCGTCCGGCCGATTGGAGACGGCAAGTACCAGATCGTGATGGGCGAGCGGCGGTACCGGGCAAGCATAATGGCGGGCCTGACGCAGATTCCGGTTGTCATACGAGAACTGTCGGACGAGGACGCGGTCACGGACGGGCTGATCGAGAACTTCCAGCGCGAGGACCTGAACCCGATCGAGCGGGCCAACGCGATCAAGGACTTGCTCAAGTTCATGAGCTGGGAGGAGTGCTGCAAGACCTTGGGAGTCGCCGATACGACCCTCCGGCGGTACCTCGAGCTGCTCGACCTGCCGGAGTCGATCCAGAAGGAGCTGGCAAAGAGGGAGGACGAGAACGACGGCTCGTTCCTCGAAGGACATGCCCGGCTGCTCAAGGCGTTCACGGGCGACGAGAAGATGCAGCTCCGGCTTGCGCACAAGATCAAGGCCGACAGGCTCTCGATAGAAGATACGCAGAGGCTGATCGAAGCCTTGAAGGAAATGCCGGCCAAGGCGGAGGCATTTCTGCGGGTGCCGCTCAACGTGACGGAGGAGATCCTGCGCCATGCGGGCCGCGCCGCCGAGCGCCGCAAGCCGTTCAAGCCGCAGACTGCCGATCGGCACTTGAAGCTGATGCTCCAGACTGCGACTGCGATGGGCGATCTCCTGAACGAGAACATTGCGGATTACCTCACCGGCGAGCAGGCCAACCAGCTTCTTTCCGCCGTGTCCGAGCTTGAGGACGACCTGACGAAGTTCGGGCAGTCGCTGCGCATAGGGCTGCAGAGGAGCGACCACGGCTTCAAGGAGATCTACATACACTGCCCCCTCTGCGGGAGGATCGAGCTCATCGGCAGCTTGCGTTGCGCGGTCTGCTGGACGGTGCTCCGCCGCTGCTGCGACTGCGGCAACTACGACGCGACTTACCAGCGCTGCAGCCAATCGAGCGACTACGTCTATATGTCGGACGCCGAGTCACCCGACGAAGACTCCCCATCGTACAAGTGCGAGCGTTACGTGCCTCGCTTCGAGGCGAAGAAGGCGGCTTAGGGGTTGTCCCAGAACCGAGTCGGACGGGACGGTGAAGTCCCGCGTATCGCCCGCCACGGACCAGCACGCACCATGCCGAGAACCGCGCCCCGGCCCCCGCCCCCTGAACCCTGACTCCTCTCGCGCGGCTGGACTTTGGCCAGCGGACGTGTTATAAATGATGTGTCAGTAATCGATCATGCTGGCGCGGCCTGAACACCATTCCGGGCGCGCCTTTTTTGCCTGTCGGAACGATGGCCCAAACAGCAAAGCTCCTTTCCGGGAACGAAGCCATTGCTTACGGCGCGTACAAGGCCGGGTGCAGAGTGGCAACGGCGTATCCCGGCACTCCCAGCACCGAAATCCTCGAGAACATCGCCCGGTTCAAAGGAAGCGTCTACTGCGAATGGTCGGTGAACGAGAAAGTGGCGTTGGAGGTCGCCATCGGCGCGTCACTTGCCGGCGCGCGAGCGCTCGCCGCGATGAAGCACGTCGGCCTCAACGTCGCCTCCGATCCGCTGATGACCATGTCCTACCTCGGAGCGAACGGTGGGCTTGTGATAGTCACGGCTGACGACCCCGGCATGCACAGCTCGCAAAACGAGCAGGACAACCGCTTCTACGCCAGATTCGCCAAGGTTCCTCTGCTCGAACCGTCGGACAGCCAGGAGGCCTACGAGATGACCATCGAGGCCTTTGGCATATCCGAGCGGTTCGGCGCGCCGGTCATCCTGCGGATGACCACCCGGACCTCTCACGCCTCCAGCATAGTCGATCTCGGTGACCTCACTCCTCTGCCGCCCACCGGCCGGACTTACGTGAAGGATGTAGAGAAGACTGTGACCGTGCCCACTTTCGCGCGGAAGATGAGGGCCAGGCTGGAAGAAAGGACGAAAGCGCTCTCTCGGTTTGCCGAGACCTGCCGGTTCAACCGGATCGAGCCGGGCGGCCTGGAGATTGGGATCATCACCTCCGGCGTCACCTACCAGTATGTGAAAGAGGTCTTCCCCGAGGCGAGCGTCCTGAAGCTCGGCTTCACGAACCCGCTTCCGAGAAAGCTGGTCAAGAGGTTTGCCAGAGGCGTGCGCCGGCTTTACGTCGTCGAGGAACTCGATCCGTTTCTGGAGGAGCAGGTTCGGGCAATGGGCCTGAAGGTTCGGAGCCACAAAGTGCCGCTGAACATCGGAGAACTGAACCCATTCCGCCTTAGGCAGCTCAGGGCCGAAATCCACGGCGACGCGGCGCCGAGGGTCCGCAGCAGAGGCGCGAGCGGCGGCCTGCCGTCCCGTCCGCCGGTCCTGTGCCCGGGCTGCGGGCACAGATCGGTCTTCTACGCGCTGAACCGGCTGAAAGCAACCGTCACCGGCGACATCGGCTGCTACAGCCTCGGGGCTTTCAAGCCGCTCGACGCCATGGACACCATCGTCTGCATGGGCGCGAGCATCGGCAACGCGTTCGGACTGGAGAAGGCCGGCTATCAGGGCAGGGTGGCCGCCGTCATCGGCGACTCCACGTTCTTCCACTCGGGCATCACCGGCCTGCTGAACATCGTCTACAACCGCGGCGCAAGCACCGTCATAGTCCTGGACAACCGCACGACCGCCATGACCGGCCATCAGGACCACCCGGGAACCGGAAGGACGCTTATGGGCGAGCCGACAAAGGAGATCACGGTCGAACAGATAGCCCGAGGGGTCGGAGTCGAGCGCGTGCACGTTGTCGACTGCTACGATCTGGCCGAGGTGGAGCGAGTGCTCGCGGAGGAGCTGGACTCGCCGGAGCCGTCAGTCGTCGTGGCCACGCGGCCGTGTGTTACAGGCGCCAGACTTGTCGTCGAGAGGCACTTTGAGATCGACTTCGCGGCCTGCCGAGGCTGCAGGGCGTGTCTCAAGCTCGGATGCCCGGCACTCGAGCTAGGCGACGCCGATCCAGCCAAGCCGAGGCTGCGCAAGGTGAGGATCAACCCCGTTCTGTGTGCAGGCTGCGGTATGTGCAGCCAGGTGTGCGTTTACTATGCGGTAAAAGGAGTCGAGGGAGTCGGGTGACGGCGGAGGCGGGCCTGTGGCGGTTCGGTCGGGACGTCCCGGCCGTTGGCCGGATCGGGTACCGGGTTTGTCGTCACTCAGCGCATGACTCTCAACTCAAGATGAGCAGCGCAACTAACATAGCTCTAGTAGGCGTGGGCGGCCAGGGCATAGTGCTTGCGAGCGAGGTCATATCGAGGGCTGCGATGCTCTCCGGCTTGGATGTGAAGAAGAGCGAGGTCCACGGGATGGCTCAGCGCGGCGGAAGCGTCACAAGCCACGTCAGGATCGGACAGAAAGTCTACTCGCCGCTGATCCCGGAGGGCGAAACGGACTTCCTCGTGGGTTTCGAGCTTCTGGAATCCCTGAGGTACGCCGACACGCTCGCAGACACCGGCGTCGCGATCATCAACCGCCAGATCATCGTGCCGGTGACCGTCTCGAGCGGGGAGCAGCCTTGGCCCGATGACATCGACGAGCGAATAGCGCGCGCTTTCCCACGGCGGACGATGATCGACGCGCTCGAGATGGCGGGGGAGCTCGGCAACATCAGAGTTGTGAGCATGATCATGACGGGCGCGCTGTCATCTCTGCTCAAAATCGATCGGGCGGCCTGGGAGCAGGCCGCGGCCGAGCTGGTACCTGCCAGGTACCGGGATGTCAACCTCCGGGCATTCGCGGCGGGGAGCAGGTCAAGCGGTTGAGCCGCCGCACTACCCCGCAGCCACTGGCTCTGCAGCCGGCTTCCCCGCTCCCTTCTCCTCCCTGAAGAAGAGCAAGAAGGCAAGCGCGCACGCCACAGTCAGCGCGCAGGGGACGAGGAACACCATCTGCCAGTTTGTGACCTTGTCCGCAGTGAAGTGACCCTGTATCCAACCAGCGAAGTTGCTTCCCAGGTATCTGCCGGCTCCGAGCACCACTATGGCAACGAGCGCTTGAGCCGATGCCCGGATGTCCTTTGGCGCCACTCTATCCACATAGATGAACCCCACCACGAAGAAGAAGACGTAGCAGAAGCCGTGGATAGCAAGCGACGCGGCCACCAGCCAACTGATGGGCAGGAAGGCGAAGATCGCATAGCGCAGCGGCCAGGCGATAACGCCCATAGCGAGCAGCCGCCTCGCCCCGAGTCGAGGCAGCAGTAATGGAAGCAGAACGGCCATCACCACGATCTCAGCGGCCTGGGCGATGGTCATGACCGCCGGCACGCTCGCCCTGGCGAACCCAAGATGCTCCAGGTACGGACTGGTGAGAATGTAATAGAACTCCAGTTCAGTGCCTACAATGAACGAGATCACCATGAAGATGGCGAAGTTCCGGTTCTTGAAGAGCTTGAGGGCTTCGAGGAATGCGAGCGGGTTGGCGCCCTCTTTCTTCGGCGGCGTGTGGGGCAGCGCCAGACTAAACAGACCGAGAAGGATGGCGAATCCGCCGGAAAGATACAGCAAGTCTCCGGGAACTACCGGAAGCCACTTCCTCCAGCCCGCCAAGACTAGGCCTGCGATGATCCAACCCACTGTCCCTCCGACCCGGATGCCACCGAACTGGCGCTCGGAGTCGCTCAGGTGCGCAAACGTCAGCGAGTTCGTAAGCGCGAGGGTCGGCGCGTAGAACAGTGAGTAGGCAGCCATGAAGACCAGGAACAGGCCGTACTGGTGTTGCAGTCCCATGAGGACTATGGATGTGCCCCCGAGAATGTGGCAGATAGCAAGAAGATGCTGGCTTGCCATCATCCTATCGGCTAGCTGGCCAAAGATGAACGGCGCGAGGATCGTGGCGAGCGGAAGGACAGAGAAGATGATGCCAACCTGGATCGGTTGGAAGCCAAGGTACAGGTTCGGGTCCCCGCCCTTCGGTGGGCTGCCAAGGTACGCGCCGAGAACGGGCGCCCACGCCCCCCAGATCGCATACTGCAGGAACATCATCAAGGTAAGACGCCATCTGAGACTCAGGTTCATTGCACTCCTCCATGGGGCATTCGGCTAAGAGCATTCTAGGAGAGGGCGAACGGCATGTCAAGGCTGAGGTAGCAGATCGCGCGGGTCGCACTCGGGATTTGGCGCGGTGCCCGGTTTGGGTATAACGTTACGGCACGCGTGCCAGCTACGGCCCAATCCGGTACGATAGGAGGCTACGAAATGGCTGACCTACTGGCGCGAGATGAGGCGCCTCTTACGAGCGAGGAATGGGAAGCAATCGACAAGGTAGTAGTTGAGGCTGCCCGCCGGCAGCTTGTGGCGCGGCGCTTCATCGAGGTCTACGGCCCGCTCGGCGCGGGAATCCAGGATCTCGACTACCACACCTTCGGCGGCGCCGATGGCGCAGTGGTCGATGTCGCCGGCCAGGCTCCGGGCGAACCGGTTCAAGCCGTCGAGCGGCTCCACAAGACAGTCCCGCTCATCTACAAGGACTTCGTGCTCTACTGGCGCGATATCGAAACCAGGCGCAGGGTCGGCCTTCCGCTGGACGTCGGAGCGGCGGCAGCGGCCTCGGCGTTCGTGGCGCAAGCGGAGGATGACCTCATCTTCAACGGAAGGCCTGGTCTCGGCCTCGACGGGCTGCTGACGGTTGGCGGCCGCACCACCCTCCATGTGCGAGACTGGGACGAAGCCGGAGCAGCCTTCGAAGACGTCGTAGCCGTGACCCAGAGGCTGATCGAGGCGGGATTCTACGGGCCTTACGCCGTCGCGCTCAGCCCTCGCAGCTACGCCCAGATCCACCGGGTCTACGACAACACAGGCGTGCTGGAGGTTGAGCAGATCCGTCGGTTGGCAACCTCCGGGGTCTTCCAGTCAACAGCGATCACCGACTACGGCCTCGTGCTCTCGACCGGCGTCGAGAACGTGGACATCGCCGTAGCGCAGGACTTCGTCACGGCCTATCTCGGCCCGGCGAACCTCAACCATCCGTTCCGCGTGCTCGAAAGCATTCTGCTTCGGATCAGGCGGCCGGGCGCGATCTGTACGTTCGAGGTTGCCGGCGGCAGGGCCAGACGCAGGCGCCGGAAGTAAGCCGGATATTGGCCGGCTCAGAAGGCGGGCGCGGGCGGTCGCGACGAGCCGCGCCGCCGCTGGCTCACCCTCCACGAACCCGGCAATTATACCAGTTGACGGCGGCGCGTGCCTGTGATATGTTCTCGTGTTGAACTGGCAGAGAACCGTATTGCTGGTTCTCGGGAAGGAGAGATGGGTAGGGGAGGAAGACGTATGGGCTCGACGCGTTGCGGCGTCTGGGTCCTCTGCCTCGTGTTGCTGCTGTTCGTAGGAGCCTCAGTCCAGCCCCCCGCAGCACAGGCCGCCGGGAGAGGAGGAATTCGCGCGTGAGGGCGCAATAGAGAAGATGGCGGCTGACGGGGCCGGAGGTGACCGGTGCCGAGCCGGACGCGTGACGGCCGGCCTGGCAGCGGATAGCGAAGGAGCTGTGACTGCATGGGTAAGCTGGTTGGGGGAAACCTGGCGCGCGGCGGCCGGATGGTTCGGCACATTGCGGTGGCTGCGCTCGCAGTCGCCCTGCTCGCTTCGGGGTGCAGTCGGACTGCCGAGCGGCCCGCCGGGCGCTCCAGCTCTGGGGGCAGTTGCTCGTGGTCCGTCTACTTCTCTCCGCACGGCGGGTGTACAAAGGCCGTGGTGAACGCCCTCGATGCCGCAAAGCACAGCGTGTTTGTACAGGCTTACTCCTTCACGTCAGCGCCTATCGCGAAGGCGCTGGTGAACGCCCACCGGCGCCGGCTGGACGTAAGAGTGATCCTCGACAGGAGCCAGGTAACTCAGAAGTACTCGTCCGCCGACTTCCTGCTCCACATGGGTGTACCTACGTGGATCGACTCCGCCCACGCGATTGCGCACAACAAGGTGATGGTCATTGACGACGCGACCGTCATAACGGGATCGTTCAACTTCACGAAAGCGGCGGAGGAGAAGAACGCCGAGAACCTGCTCATCATCCGCGACAAGGAGCTCGCGCGGCGCTACACGGCTAACTGGTGGGCGCACGAACGGCACTCCGAGCGGTACCGTGGGAAGGGGATGTTCTAACGGAGTCCGCCCTTCGCGTTGGGATGCAGCGTATGCGTAGTGGCCGCCACGGCGGGCGGCCACTACGCATACGCTGAGGCAGCAGGGGTTAGTACAGCGCCTCTTCCGTCTCCTTGTCGAAGAGGTGGGTCTTCTCCATGTCGAAGACGATCTCGACTTCGTCGCCGGGACGGGCCTTGGCAATGGGGGCTTCGGCGTCGATCGTGGCGATCAGGTTGTGCCGGCCGGCTGTAAGATAGGTCGTCACGGTCGCACCCATCGGCTCCACAACATCTACCGTCGCCCTGACTGTGTTCCCTTCGCTCGGAGTGACGACGGGGCTGAGGTTCTTGTCGAAGATGTCTTCAGGCCGGACGCCGAACACGACCGTCTTGCCAACGTAGGTCGAAAGCTTTCCGGTCTTGGACGCCGGCGCCCTGACCCGGAGCGCGCCGGCGTCCACCCAGCAGCTCTGGCCGCCGTCCTCGAGCTTGGCCTCGACAAAGTTCATGGCCGGGCTGCCTATGAAGCCCGCTACGAACATATTCACGGGCTTGTTGTAGAGGTTCAGCGGCGAATCCACCTGCTGGACAATGCCATCCTTCATGACCGCGATCCGGTCTCCCATGGTCATTGCCTCGACCTGGTCGTGGGTGACGTAGATCGTGGTGATGCCAAGCCGCCTGTGGAGCTTGATGAGCTCGGCGCGGGTTTGAACGCGGAGTTTGGCGTCGAGGTTCGAGAGCGGCTCGTCCATAAGAAAGACCTTTGGCTCTCGGACGATGGCCCGACCGAGCGCGACGCGCTGCCTCTGCCCGCCCGATAGCTGCTTCGGCTTCCGATCCAGCATCCCCTGAAGCCCCAGCAGTTCCGCAGCTTCCTGGACCCGCCTCGTGATGTCGGGCCTGGGAACCCTCCGGAGCTTCAGGCCGAATGCCATATTGTCGTAGACGCTCATGTGCGGGTAGAGGGCGTAGTTCTGAAAGACCATGGCGATGTCGCGGTCCTTCGGGGAGACATCGTTCACAATCCGGTCTCCGATGTAGATTTCGCCCTCGGTAGCCTCCTCCAGCCCGGCGATCATTCGGAGCGCGGTAGTCTTGCCGCAGCCGGACGGGCCGACAAGCACAAGAAACTCCTTGTCCGCGATCTCGAGGCTCATGTCGTTGACTGCGACCACATTCTTGAACGTTTTGGTCAGGTTCCTGAGGACTACTTGGGCCATGGATGAGGTACCTCCGACCGACTCGGGACACCGCGGCACGAGCGCGGCTTGCCCGAGCTTCACGGCAATTATATGGCTGCGAATCCGCAGTGTCAACCAAGTTGCCTTGCGCTTGGACCCGGGCCGCAGCCCGAGACGGCTAACGGCTGACGGCGAGGCTGATGAGCTGCTGCTCCGTAGCCTGGTCTCTCGGCACCTCGCCCGATATGCGGCCTTCGTGCATGACGATGATCCGGTCGCAGAGGCCGATGATCTCCGGCATCTCCGATGAGACCACTATCACGGCGTGGCCCGCATTGGCGTAGTCCCTCAGCATGCGGTGGATTTCGGCCTTGGCGCCGACATCGACTCCCCTCGTAGGCTCGTCCACGATCAGGACTTTGGGGTCAGTGGCCATCCAGCGGGCAAGGAGCACCTTCTGCTGGTTTCCCCCGGATAGGCTGCGGACGTCCTGGTAGGTGTCGCGCGCCCTGATTGAGAGCTTCTCACAGTAGGTCGCGGCAAGGTCCTCGCATAGGTCACTCCGGACGGCGCCTCTCCGGCTGCACCGGTCCAGGCTCGCGCAGACGACGTTGTCCAGAACCGATCTCTGGACAAAGAGGCCGAGAGTCTTGCGGTCTTCGGGCAGATACGCAAGCCCCGCATCCATTGCCTCTCTGACCGACCGGAACCGTCTGACCTGACCGTCGAGGATCACGGACCCGGCGTCCACCGGATCGGCGCCGAACACCGCTCGCATCACCTCGGTTCGGCCCGAGCCGACCAGGCCCGAAAACCCCAGGATTTCGCCTCGGTGAAGCGCGAAGCTGACCTCGCTGAAAACGCCGCGCCTGGTCAGGTTCTCCACGCGAAGCAGCTCATCCCCGGTCTCTGAGGCCGGCGGGGGATAGATGTCGGTCATCTCGCGTCCGACCATGGCGTTCACGACCTCTTCGCGCGTGGTCTCGCTCACGTTCTTCGTCCAGATGCGCCAGCCGTCTCTGAGCACGGTCACCCGATCGCCTACACGGAACACCTCTTCTATCCTGTGGGAGATGTAGACGACGCCGACCGATCTCGACGCAAGCTTCCTGATCGTGTCGAGCACTGCGGCTGTCTCGTGCGCCTCGAGAGAGGCTGTAGGCTCGTCGAAGATGATGATCTTGGGGTTGGCGGCCAGCGCTTTCAGAATCTCGACCACCTGCTGGTAGCCGACGCCAAGCGACGATACGGGCTGCATCGGATCAAGTTGGAGGCCGAAGTCGGAGAGCATCCCGGCAGCGCGGTCGGCCAGTCTTCGCCATCTGAGGAACCGGCCGCCACCATCGTCCTGGCCGATGACGATATTCTCGGCAACAGACAGATCGGGGGCCAGGCTGAGTTCCTGATGGACCATGGCGATGCCGGCGCGGCGGGCATCCATTGGGCTCTTCGCCGCGAGCAGGCGTCCGCCGGCGAGCACCCGGCCCTCGTCCGGCTCGTAGACTCCAGCAGCGACCTTCATGAGCGTGGTCTTGCCGGCGCCGTTCTCCCCGACGAGCGCGTGCACCTCGCCCGCCCGCACGTCGAAGTCTACGCTGTGCAGCACAGCGATACCATCGAAGCGCTTCGTAATGCCCCTAAGCTCTAGCACTGGCTCGACCAGGTCCATTGGGTCCCCTTGCAGGCTAGCGACGCGAGACGGCGATGAGCGGAAACCCGCTCATCGTTTGTGGTAGAAGTACCTGACGTTGCTCTTGTCTATGATGAAGCTTCCGGTATCGACATAGGGCGGCAGCGGGTTCACATCCGCCCTTTTCCAGTCTTCGACGAGCTTCACACGGCCGTTGCGGATGTCATAAAGCATCTGCAGGGCTTCGTAGGTCATCGTATAGCTCCGCTGGGCGACAGAGGCATCGACGACCCCCTCCTCGATGAAGTGGAGAGTGGAGTCGTCCCGGTCCATCGCGACTATCTTTATTTTACCGGCCTTGCCCGATTCCTTGACAGCGACGGCGATCCCGACCCCGCCGCCGGCTTCGACGCACGCGAAGCCCGCAATATCGGGATGCGCCTGAAGCATGGCGCGAACCTGCTTTGTGGCCTCGTTTTGGGAGCTCATCGAGTTGATCTCCTGGATGACCCGGATGTCCGGGTATTTCTTGAGCGCATCCCGATAGCCCTGGACCCGCTCTCCCAGGTTCACCTGCCCCGGGACGGTCAGAATGGCAATATCACCTCTCCCGTGCAGCAGTTCGGCCATCTTGAGGCCGCCCTGGTAGCCGGCGTTGTAGTTGCCGGTGCCTATGAAGCAGTAGCGCTTGCTCGAGGGCGCGTCGGTGTCCACGCAGATGACCGGTATGCCGCTATCGATCGCCTTGTTGATCACGGGTGTCAGACCATCTGAAGAGGGGACGAGAAGGAGGCCGTCCACTTTCTGGGCTATAGCGCGCTCCACGCACTGAATCTGCTGGTTCGCGTCGGTGTTGGCTGGCCCCTGAAAGTCCGCGTCAACGCCAAGCTCCTTGGCCTTGTCTCTAAGGCCGGCCTTGCCGTCGATCCAATAGGAATGGCCGGTTACCAGCGATATTTCGACGTATTTCTGCCTGCCGCCCGGCCCGGCGCCTGCCGTCCGGCCTCCGCCAGCCCCGCCGAGCTTAGTGAGAAGGACGACTACGAGCGCAATGCCCAGAACAACGTTCACTACTCGTTCCACTTTTCTGCTCCTTGTTTGCGTCAGCAACGGGATCAGCTTCTTGCCAAGCACCGACCCAGCCTGGTCGATGAGCACTGCGAGGATCAGCACCAGTCCGACAGCAACGAGCTGCATGTCAGGAGGGACCCCCACGAATACGAGGCCTGTGGTGATGGTCTGCATCAGAAGCAGACCGAGAAACGACCCGAGCACAGTCCCTCGTCCGCCCGACAGGCTCGCGCCGCCCACGATGACCGCTGCGATTATCCTGAGCTCCGCGCCCAGTCCTTCATTCGGGTCCACCGAGTTGGCCTTCGAGGCCACCATTATCCCGGCCAGCGCGGACAGGACGCCAGTTAGGATGAACGCGAACATTTTCACTGCACTGACGTTGATGCCCGTCAGCGCAGCCGCATCCTCGTTGCTGCCGACGAAATATGCCTGCCGCAAGTACCTGAGCCGGCGCATGAGCACGTCCGCAACGACTATGCAGACAACCATCAGTATGACCGGAAAGGGGATACCGTGCAGATCGGCCCACGCGAGGCGTCCGAACGACTCCGCGAACCCGCTCGGTGGGATGCTCTTTGTCACCACGAGGACCAGGCCCCGGACGATGCTCATGGTGCCGAGGGTGGCTATGAAGGGGTTGATCTTGAGCCTCGTGATGACGAGGCCGTTTGCGCATCCGATCAAGGCTCCGCTGAGCAGGCCGGCGAGGACTGCAAGCGGAACGGGGCAGCCCGATTTCATCAGGAGCGCCGAAGTCAACCCGCCCGCAAGCAGCGTGGATCCTACGGATAGGTCGAACGCGCCGCAGACGATGACGACCGTCATCCCGATCAGCATCAGCCCGTCCGTGGACATGTTGTTGAGGATCGTCAGTGCCGGGCCGGTGCGGATGAACCGGTTGTCAAGGAGGCCAAAGACAGCGGCGCAGAGCACTACGGAGGCGAGGATACCGAGCTCGCGCGGCGGGCGGCGTTTCCTTTTGTACTGGCGCGCACCTGCCGCCACCGAACCGGCTTCGCGCGCGACCTTCGGCTCTTGTGGTGTCTTAGTGCTCATCGCTCACCGTTCGGGCTCACTCACGTACACAGCCACTGTACCAGGCATCAGAAGGGGCTTGCGGTGGGTTCTACGTCATCCGAACTCGTCTGCATAGCCAATGTACCCCGCTGATCAGCTTGCTGTCAAGGCCGTTGGCATGGTCAGCAAACCGTGCTATAATGAGATTGGAATCCCGGGAACGGGTCTCGTGGGAAAGGGACGTGTGCCAAGCAACACTACAGGCGGGGGTACATCATGGCAGCGATGAAATCGATGATCAAGTGCAACTGCGGGCAGCGGATCGTAGCAAAGGATGTGATGCAGACCGGCTACTATCTGAGGCTGTTCGGGCCCAGCTTCGTATACGTCAAGTTCAGGTGTTCGAGGTGCAAGAAGCTGGGTGAGCAGTTTGTGAAGCAGGAGGACTGGGAGGAGGGCATCCTCCGGGACACACCGAACGAGCTCACTCCCGAGGAGAAAGAAAGGTTCGATCAGCTCGGGCCGATCGATATCAACGAGGTCATCGACGCTCACTTCCGTATTGAGAGCTCATTGCTGCTCGGAGACCCGGCGTCGAGCGCGGAACTCACGGTCAACCCTGAGAGCGAAGAGCCGAGATAACCCCAACCTGTGACCCTAGACTGCCCCAGGGGAAGCGCCTGAAGATAGGCCGCTTCCCCTTTTGATGTACGCCGTGTCAGTAGACACGGCAGACCCCTGAAGCAAAATTCCCCACCTGCCTGGCGCCATAGGTGCCGCGGTTCACGCTCAGGGCTGGGGAGAATCTCCCCAGCAATTGTACGGGGATCAAGCGTGAAGTCGAGCTTGACAATTGCCGATACTCTTATTAGTATGGCCGACAGTACAGACGCAGCTTGCCAGGAAGGGATGTGATGCATTGAAGCGGAGACTTCACGCACTGAGGGTCGGCGTCACGATCCTCGCGCTCCTGTCCTCGATCGCGGGAGCGGTCGCATCCGGAACGCACACGGTGCGCAAGGGCGACACGCTCTGGGGAATCGCAAAGCGATTCCAGGTCAACATCGACGACATCAAGCGCGCCAATGGTGTGAGCAGCAACAAGCCTCTCCCCATCGGCATAGAACTGCAGATCCCTAAGGCCGAAGATTCCCCGAGCCAGGAAGAGGGGTGGGCAAGCAAGATTGAGCTGCAGAAGAAAGCGGTTGCGCGCTTCGGTGCACGACTGGCCCGGCGGCTGGCAGAGCGGCGAAGGACGGCAGCGGAGCAGGGCCGGGCCGCTCCGGAAGTCGTCCGGACAGCCCTTGCTTACCGCGGCGCTCGGTACAGACGGGGCGGAACCGGCGCTCGGGGATTCGATTGCTCCGGCTTCACCCGCTACATCTACGCCAAATCAGCGGGCATCAGGCTGCCCCACTGTTCGGCAGCTCAGGCTTCCTGCGGCAGGCCCGTGGCCCGCAGCGAAATGCGGCCCGGCGACCTCGTCTTTTTCCACACGCGCAGACGCGGCATTTCGCACGTCGGCCTCTACATTGGCGGGAACAGGTTCATCCATGCATCGACGCCGAAGCGGGGTGTATTGGTGAGCTCCCTGAACGAGCGGTATTATGCCGCCAGGTTCCGGGGAGCAAGACGGGTAGCTGCGCCGCACTAACGGGGACTTGCGGGAGTTCGATAAGTTCATGCGGGGCTGGGGCATCACTCCCGGCCCCGCTTTGCATTCTCTAGAACCGCGCGCGGCGGGCGACGCGCACCGCGAAGATCATGTACAGAATCGACAGGAGAAGCGAGAGCAGCCCGAAGTTGAACGGGCCTTTCTTTATCCCTAACTTCACGGCGAGTTGAAGCGCATCGAAGTTGGCCACAACGGCAAAAAGGAACGCCACAGCAAACGCCAGGAACACGAGCCGTTCCGCACCAGGTATCTTCTCGCCCCGCCGCCGCCACTGCACGTAGGCATGAAGCCCGAACAGGGCCAGAACCAGGATCGTGACAGCTCTCTTCACAACCACAGCCCAGATCGGCCAGCCACTAGCGTCCATTAAGCGTTATCGCACCCTCCGAGAGTCAGCCACCACGGGTGGTCGTCGTCTGTAAGTGGGACGTTCGTAAGGCGCACCTGCCTGAGATCGAGCTTTCCATTGAGACTGTAGCTCCTCAGCCCGGCGCAGTGCACCCCGTGCTTTCTGATCAGCCGGATGGCTTCGTCCTCCGCGCCATCCGGGATGTACAGGTAAAACCTGACGCAACTCTCGCCAAAGGATTGCCACCGTAGAGCTCTCTTGTCTGAAATTGTTTCAAGCGTCTCGACTTCCCCTATAGCTACTATACGCGAATCACTGGTCGCTATGACATCGGGAACGTCGACATCCCCCGTTTTCTCCCCAGACGAAACCCCATTTGTGGTCACGTTCCAGCCATCGAGGCCGAACCTCGCCCTGGCCACCTCGTTGACGATCCGACCGTGCAAGGCATCTCCCTGCAAAGCTCCGTCCACTTCCAACTCCGCTACTGCACTCCTTCTGCGGCCGAGCGTCATGCCGGCAATGCTCTCTTATGTCAGACTGTCTGTGACGAGCTAAGGTTCCTTGCCAGACGACTGCGAAGGAATGAGCATCGAGGATTCACGATCTGGGAAAGAGAACCGAGAAGTGAGGGATTTGCAATGCCGCTCAAAGTCGTACTGGACACGAATCTATTCGTTGCGGCCTACTGGAACAGGCAGAGCGCCTCGGCCAAGATAATACAGGCGTGCCTGGCGGGGGAGCTGCAGCCCTGCTACACCCCTGAGATCGAACGGGAACTCTGGGTTGTCATCAGGAACATTCGGGCCAGAGAGGACTACGCCGCCGTCGTGAGCAACTTCATCGGGCGTGCGGCGCCGGTTGATCCCTGGTCTCAGGTGGAAGTGCGAACGGAGGATCCCGAAGATCAGAAGTTCCTCGTCTGCGCGGCGTCAGCGGACGCCGACTACCTGATCACGAGCGACGATCACCTCCTCAAGTTACGAACCGTCGGCAAAACGGCAATAATCAAGCCAGCCGCATTCTGGAGGGACGTGCTATGCAGACGGGGGAATTTCTGAGGAAAGTCAGAGAGCGGGCCGGGCTGAAAGACGTTGACGAGGCGCGGCGGGCGGCCGATGCAGTCTTCGGGGCGCTTCGAGACAGAATATCGCACGCGGGCGGCGACAATGTTGCCGCTCAACTGCCCCGCGAGCTGAGGAAGCTTTGGGAGAGCGGGTTGACGGAGCACCTCGCGCGCTCGCTCGCCGGGGTCGAGCGGATGGACCTGCACGAGTTTCTGGCCCGTGTGCAGAACACGGGACATCTCGGCAGCATCGGGGAGGCCGAGGTTGCGACGCGCGCCGTGTTTACGACTCTTCGGGAGCAAATCACCCCTGGCGCTCAGCGCTCCATAGAGAACCAGCTCCCGGGAGACATCCGCGAGCTCTGGCGAGTGAGCCTGCCGGCCGAGATGGCGCCGGCCGAAGGGCTGTACGGTCCCGAACGGATAGGTCCCGCTGCCGCAGAGGTGTTCCGATCGGACGCCGAGATTGCCGAGGAGGTCAACGACCTCCTGCGAGCAAGCGACCAGCTCGACGCGGAGAAGGTGGACGTGCGCGTCCGGCGGGGTGTGGTAACGCTTCGCGGTGTCGTGGGATCATCCGGCCAGTGGGAGGCTGCAGGCCGGATTGCACGGGAAGCGCTCGGCGCGAAGGAAGTCCAGAACGAGCTTGCCGTGATGGAAGGGGCATAGGCGCGGCAGGGCGAGCATGCCTGCGCCCGCGCCTATGCCCCCCATCTCCCCATGAGGGAGTTGCGTTAGGCAGTATTGAGCGGGAACCCGTGAGCGTGGAAAGCGTGGATGCCCGAAGCCTCGAGCGTAAGGCGGCGAACGAAGAGGGGAAAAGCCGAGAAAGCGCCCGCAAACAGTGATGAACCGCTGGTTTCGTCTCTACCGCGGCGGGCTCCGCTCCGCTGCGGGTAGCGTCAAGTGTTGTGTGTAGATTGGTGTGTGCGGCGGGCGGCATCCCAGCTGCGGTTCTGGTATGTTAGCACCGCGTAGAGCATCCTATCGACGCTCCTACGGTTGGTAAAGCACGAGATCG
>Ga0315282_10000250_pt1 | contig 107679 bp, 100 predicted proteins | sample YL17G07_20_MG_FD_203693 | JGI IMG/M metagenome (GOLD analysis project Ga0315282, IMG submission 203693) | Sediment microbial communities from Yellowstone Lake, YNP, Wyoming, USA - YL17G07_20 | ecosystem: Environmental > Aquatic > Freshwater > Lake > Sediment | place: USA: Wyoming | collected...
CAAAAGGAGATGTGATTATCACTTCATCAATAAAATACTTCTTTACTACCCGGGAAAAATCTTTATAGCTGCCTAAAACCATAGCTCCATCTACCGCTTTATTTAGGCCCTCCCCCAGAAAGCCGATCACCCTGAATCCCCACCAGGGGTTTCTTTTTATCTCCCCTAAGACCTCAATTCCGGATGATCCGGACCCTATTATAAGTATATTCAGGTTATGGAAACCCTCGGCGATCAACCTTCTTAAAATGATCCTCTTGGTGATCCTCCAGGCGGTTAAGAAAAAACAAAGCAAAATAAAACTTGATAAGAAAACTAGGCGGGAGAAGAATTTGTATTGCGTTAAGAATATGACCGCGCTCATCAAAATACTTACATAAAGAATACTGGTGACCGTTTTAAAGGCCTCTTCGGGTATCGTCAGGCTGCGGTCGGTGTGGTAGAGCCCACGCAGAGAGAAAATAAGCAATATGAACACTGTCCACAGTACAAAGAAAGAAAAGTACTGCCTGGGGTTTATCGCCGCGTTATCCTGGAAAATGTTCCCGGAGTATCTAAGCAGATAAGAAAGCGTGAAGCTGGCCCCAATGAATAGCAGGTCCATCAGGAGATAAAATGAATATATTTTACGGTTTACTTTAAACATAATATTTAAGCAATATCCGCCTAATAGGCGCCCTTGCCTTTTACAACAACCGGGATTGACTTTAAAATAATATTAAAATCCAGCCAAAGGTTCCAGTTATTTATGTACCATATATCCCAACGTAACAAATTTCCGAAAGAGGCATCGCTCCTGCCGCTAATTTGCCATAAGCCCGTGATCCCGGGCTTGATCTCCAGCCTCTTAAGTTGGTCAAGATCATTTTTCTCTATCTGGCCGATCGGCAGAGGACGGGGGCCGACAATGCTCATATCCCCTTTAAAAACATTCCAGAATTGCGGGAGCTCATCCAAGCTGTATTTTCTCAGCAACTTGCCGATTTTTGTGATCCTGGGGTCATCTTTCATCTTAAAAATAGGGCCGTCTTTCTCATTTTCGCTTTTAAGAAGCTCCATCTTTTCCTCAGCCCCAATAACCATGCTCCTGAATTTATAGAAATTAAAAGGGGCCCCGTTTCTGCCATAGCGTTTGGAAATATAAAAAATAGGCCCGCCATCGTATATCTTTATGGCTATTGCGATAATAAACGATAATGGAAAAAGCAGCGCTAACCCCAAACTGGAGAAAATAATATCCACGATCCTTTTATCAATTAAATTCGCGCCGTGAAAACGCTTTACCGAATAATCAAAAATCGGCAGATGGCCGATCCTGTAAACATTTATCACATCCAGGGCCAGCTCAAAAGGGTCCGGGATAACCCTCATACTGACATTCTGTTCCTTGCCTCTCCTGATCAAATCCGCGATATCCTTACGGTTCTCCGGGGTAGTGATTATAACGTCATCAATAAAATATTGACGCGCGACCTTCTCAAAATCATTTAAATTCCCAAGCACCTTATGACCGCAAATCTGGCTGCCCTTAGGCTTATTCTCATCCAGGAAACCGGTTATCTTAAACCCGTAACCCGGATTATCGTTGATTTCCTTCACAAATTCTTCGGCGATATTCCCGGTCCCGACTACTAAGATATTAAAATTATTGTACCCCTTTATGATGAGTTTTGTTAGAATTATCTTCTTCAGCGCCCTCCATACGCTTAGAAAGAAGCAAAGCAGGATAAAGTTGCCTAGGAAAACCAAGCGGGAAATATGGATGGCTTTAATAAAAAAAACTATTAAGCCGATGATCAAAGTGGAGGAAACGACTGCTTTCAAGACTAAAAGCGTTTCCCGGGAGATAGGGAACAACCTGTTTGTCTGATAAAGCCTTTGGTTAAATAAGAATGAAATGGTTATTAACCCCCAGGAGATATACAGCTTGGAATACTGGTCAAATGAAGGGAAGAATATGCCGTTAAGATGATGGGGCGGGAATGGCGAAGTTATTGCTGATCCAAGAAAGTTCCAGCGGACAAAATAAGGCAGGAAAAAGGCCAGGTAAATAAATACCAGGTCCGCCAACAAATAAAGAATAAAGATAAAAGTATTGAGCTTCTCCTGCCTAAACATAACCTGTTCCCGCTGTTAGAGTTGAGATAGCAATGCCATTATATAGATAATTATTATACCACAATTAATTGTTGATTAAACTTCTTTTTGGCGGGAAAAATGACCAACCCTAAAAGGGGATTTCAGGAAGAGCGCATCTTTGAGCAGGAAAAATATAAAAAGAGTGTTATTGATCAGGTACCTGCGCCATAAACGCCTGGGTTCAGAAAGCAGCCTAAACAGCCACTCAAGTCCCGAATTCTGCATCCACAAGGGGGCCTGCGGCTTATTCCCGGCAAAAAAATCAAAAGCCGCTCCTACACCGATCAACACCGGGGACTTGATAAATTCCCTGAATTCATACATCCAAATCTCCTGTTTTGGATAACCCAGGCCAACCCAGACGATATCCGCACCGGAATTATTAATATCATTGGCTATGGAATCTCTCTCTGCTGGGCTTAACTGCCTAAAAGGCGGTGAATAGAAACCGCTTATTTCTAATTTAGGATATTTATCTTTTAATACTTTCAACATGCCTATAAGGACTAAATCCGTTGAGCCATAAAAATAATGCTTAAATTTCTCTTTCTCGGAAACGCGAAAAACTTCGCTCATAAGGGCGTAACCATAAACCCTTTCTTTTAGATCTATGCCGACCAACCTGGCCAGCCACAACAAAGGCATGCCGTCGCAAACCGATAAATCGGATTCATTGGTAATTTGCTTCAGGTAAGGATCTTTCTGAGCCTCAACTACACTGTTAACATTGGTTACGCAGATGTATCTAGCTATCGCTCCCCTGGCATTGATCCAGCTTTTAATTTTATCAATGACAGCGGGGATATCTAAAGCATCTATCTTTACGCCTAAAACGCTGTAACAAAAATCCATTCTACAATTTACTCCTGGACTTAAAGAATTTCCCTATCTTCCCGCACACCAACTTTACCTCTTTTTCTGTCAGCTCGGGATAGATGGGTAAGCTCAATATTTCTTTGGAGGCCCTTTCGGTATTCGGCAGGCCCCCGGGGGCTGTTTGCAGCCTATTCTTATAAGCCGGTTGTAAATGAACAGACACAGGATAATGCACAGCCGTCAAAATCCCGCATCTTCTCAAGTAATTCTTTAGTTTATCACGTAAAGGGGTACGGATTACATACTGGTGAAAAACATGCTCTGCCCCTTCTCTGACACTTGGGATTATAACAGGCAACCCTGAAAGCAAGGAATTATATAAAGCAGCTATCCTACGTCGCCTCCTGTTTTCCTGCTCCAAATATCTTAATTTTAACCTCAAAATCGCGGCTTGCAGCTCATCCAGCCGGGAATTTAATCCCGGAATATCACTGATTGACCGCCGGCGCCATCCGTATTGACGCAACAATAAAAGCCTTTCAGCAATCACAGGGTCATTAGTAACTACCGCTCCGGCATCTCCCAATGCGCCCAAGTTCTTGGTCGGATAAAAACTAAAAGCCGATGCCTTTCCCCAGGAGCCAAGTTTAATGCCCGCCAAACTCGCCCCGCAGGACTGCGCGCAATCTTCTATGACAAGAAGGTTATTTTGCCTGGCGACCTTAATTATTTCTTCCAAATCAGCGGCCCCCCCGTAGAGATGGACCGGGATGATCGCTTTAATCCTGAGTTTTCGTCTGTAGTTTTTTATTACTGCTTTGATGGATCCGGGTGAAATGGTAAATGTAGCTGGTTCGATATCCGCTAGGAGCGGAATTGCGCCTGCTGATTCAATCGCGGCAACCGTAGCCACCGCTGTATGTGAGGCTGTAACCACCGCGTCATTATTGCCTATCCCGCAGGCCCTTAGCGCCAGCTGCAAGGCGTCGGTTCCGCTATTGACGCCGACCGCATGCTTTACCCCGGAAAAAGAAACAAACTCTTTTTCAAATTCCGCTACCTCCCTGCCAAGAATATAGCTGCCGCTCTCCAAAACTCTTTTTATGGCGGTCTGGATCCGGGTTTTATGGGCTGAATAATTTGCCTTGGGGTCGGCTTGAGGGATAAAAGGCATATGATTAATATTTAAACATATTTACTGAGGTGCTTACCGTAATAATCCAGCGTCCTGATGAGCCCTACGCGTAAAGATACCTTCGGCTCCCAGCCTAAGGATTTATTGATTTTCCGAAAGTCGGAATAATAATCCCCGATATCGATCTTCATGCGCTCTCTCGGAAAACTCTTAAGTTTATATTTTCCCTTTTCATTTAGATCTACGATAAGATCCGCCAGCTCTTTCAGGCTGATCTTGCCGCTGCCCCCTAAATTAAATACCTGGCCGCAGGCAGATTCTTTCGTCGCGGCCAAAAACAGGGCATTTACCACATCATCCACGTAATCAAAATCCCTTAATTGCTCTCCTCCCCAGACTTCGAAAGCGCGATTTTCCAGCAGATAACGGATCCAAACCCCCAGAAATGTCTGCCGGGCGTCTTTGACGCGCATGCGCGGGCCAAAGGTATTGGTGAGCCTCAAAACAGCTGTCTTGATCCCGTAAACATTATTATAGAGTATATGATACCACTCTCCGGCCATTTTATTTATGCCATTAACATCAACGGGGCGCAAAAGATGCCTTTCGTCAACCGGCAGGTAATCAGGCCGGCCATAGACCTGCCTGGTGCTGGCGAAAACTATCCTGACCTTTGGGTTGTGTTTGCGGCATACCTCAAGGATTGACAATTGCGCTGCGCAATTTATCTCCAAGTCCGTGAAAGGATCCGCCATGGAATCCAGATGGCTGGTTTGACCGGCAAGATTGAACAAGAAATCCTTGCCCTTAACCAAAGATTTCATTTTCTTGGCATCGCGCACATCCCCGATAACCAGCTTAACCCGGTCATTTATACCGCGAATATTAAAAAGGTTTCCGCCGTACTCCGGGATCAAGGCATCTATTATAGTGGTCCTGGCGCCGGATTCTACGAGCCTGTAAGCCAGATTGCTGCCAATAAAACCCAGGCCTCCGGTGATCAGGACATCTTTCTCCTTAAAAAACTTGGCCGCGGACTCGCTGTTCATCTATTATAGCTCCACTAAATAATAATATTTTCCGAAACACCTGCCCCCATATTTTCTTATCATATTCTTAATCGGCTTATTACGCAATATAAAATTCTTTACCGCGCTCTTGAATGATGACGGCCTCAGGGCGTATTCCAGATCAAAACCGTAATTAAAGCCGCTCTCTTGCTCCAAGACGGAATTAATTGCCCGGGAGAGCTCTCTAAGGTATGGCTTGTAGATCAACTCCAAGGCAGGATTGGGCAGGAAATATCCCCTGGACAGATCAAAAACATTTTTGTTGATAATATTAAGCTGATGGAAATGATAAAATATCAATACCGCACCATCTATAAAAACTTTATTATCCTTTATCTTTATTGAATACTTCTCAACATTCCAGGGGGCTACACCCGCCCCGATATGCTGAATTACGCCTACTCCCTTAAAACGCTCGGGCCAGTCATCCAGGTACTTCTGATCCCCCCACTTGCCTTCCTCGTACCTGAGATAGCACCATTCAATGCACTTTTGGCGCCACCATTGAAGGCATTCCCGGGAATTAGCGTCATTTTTAAAGACCAGGAATTGCACATTATATTTCCCGTGGGTTTTTTCGTATTTAATGTATTTCTCCGAATAATTATGCCCGACAATAAGGATGGACCTTTCTTTAAGCTCATTATAAATGGGCTCCGGATCGGAATAAAAAAACAGGTCGGCGTCTAAATATGATATTGAATCTATCTCGGGGTTATGCTCCAGTATATATAACGGCAGCGAAGGCGTGGCTGTCCAGCAATATTCAACCGGGGATCTGGAGCTCTTGATCTGCAATAGCTGGGCATCCTCAAATTCTTTTAAGGAGATCAGTTCCACGTTGGCTAAGTTAAGTTCTTTTAGCAAGCCGTATGCCTGATCGTCAAGAACAAGGATCCAAAGTTTAAAATCACGGCAAAACTTCATCAATGAGTTGTGCAGGGCCAGCCCCTTGAATAAGTAATTCCTGTCAAAGAGTGTGCAAAAATTGTATTTAGCCATAATATTTACCCTGGGCGCCTGGCGCTGCGTATCCCGCGTAAAGTAAGCCTTAAATGATCAAGCCTCTCCTGCATAAATTCATAAGCAAAGCGATAAATCCTCCCTAATAAATTAAAGCGCAAGAAACGAGGAACAACCGGTAATAAAAACTCGTTGAGCACATAATTACCCCGATGGAATAACAACCTTAAATTCTCCACAAGAATAACTTTTCTTCCCAAAACCTCTTTTTTTGTCTTCCTATAAATACTTCCAATCTCTTTATGCCTGGCCAGCAGCTCTTCATCAGGCATTGCCGATAAATTAACCGCTAATTGGAATGGCCGGCGGGTAAGATTAAACTTATACCTTTGATAAAAATCCAGATCATCGCGCAGCCGGCCCTCTTTAAGCGCTAAATCATACAGCGCAGAGCCAGGAAAAGGCGTGGTGATAGTAAAGGCGTATTCAATATTTTTGTCATCCTTTAATGATCCAAGCATCAAATTAACCGATTCTTTGGCGTCCTGCGGTGTTTCGGAATATTGGCCCACCATTATGGATACCGTCGGCAGGATCCCGGACATGTTTAAACGCTTCAATCCTTCCTTTATCTGCTTAACCGTAATTCTTTTATCCATTAGATCCAGGATCCTTTGTGATCCCGATTCAACCCCCAGACCCATGATCCGGCAGCCGGACTCTTTCATATCTTTTAACAAATCATCACTGATCCGCTCAAGCACATCGAACCTGGCGGAAATTGAATACTCAATAGGTCTTTTAAACGCGTTTATTGCTCCGACCAATTCTCTTGCCCTCTGGGGATTAAAAATTACCAGATCGTCGCCGAAATAAAGCATATTCCCTTTGAAACGTTCAAGCCCCGCCTGAGCTTCATCCATCATAGCTTCAATCGAACGGTACCTGAACTTACTGTGATGATAACAAAAATTACAGTTAAAAGGACAGCCCCTTCCTCCATGCACCGGAATAACACGGTCATTGAATCTCCAATGGGGTTGAGCTTTATCACTATAGTAGCGGCCGATAGGAACCCACTTTTCTTCCGGGAACATTTCAAAGGGAATCGGGGGTAATTCCGATAAATCTTCGATATATTCTCCGGGACCGGTCAAGATTGTTCTATTATCTTCCCGGATAACCAGACCGCCGATATTATGGATATCGCTGCCATTGCGCAAGGCCTGGATTAGCTTAAATAAGGTGACCTCTCCTTCCCCCACGATACCGAAGTCTGCCCCGCTAATTTCTACCGCGAATTCCGGGATCGGAGAAACCATCTGTCCGCCGATAACAATGGGAGGCTTCCTGCCGGATTTATTAAGGCGGCCGATTAATTCAGCAATCACCGCTAATTCCGGGTAGAGGCTGCCAAAACCGACAATTAACGGATTCAAGTCTAGAATATTCTTTACAAATTTATCAAAATCCCTGCGGGGAGGCCTGAACAGGATGCGCACATCTTCTCCGCGCTGCTTAAGGTATCCCGCAAGATATCCATAGGCAAAAGGGAAAGTATATTTTATCTCCTGCGACACCAGGATTACCGGCCCATCCGGGTTAATATTATTATCTTTCATATTTGTTAATCCTTAACCAGCAGAAATCCTGACAGCCCACCTGCCCTTATTCGGCCCTTTACCCTATAGCTGCCCTGCCAAAGCGAATAGAAGGCATCTTTAGACCTCAGGTAACCGGCGAAGGTAACCGGCTTTCCCTGGATCCTGTATTTCAACAAATTCAGCTTCTCATTGATCAGCGATCCCCACCCAAGAATTCCGCAGGGGATAAACAGGACATATTCAACTCCCACCGCGGCAATATCATTAAAAATCTTTTTCCATTGAGCATCGTTGAACTCCTGGTCTATCCTGTGGAATAAATATAAGGAATTCTCCTTGAATTTCCAGCCGCCCTTAAGCATATCAAGATTTTCGACCAAATCCGCCTCTTTGAATAATCCCTGCAATCGTTTAACCGAGTGGGGGGAAAAATCAAAGCAAGCCAGGAATATTTCCGGGTAGAGCGTTTTAATATTATATTCAAGGAATGCCGCACCTACTCCCATGGAGAATAAACCTGTAATCTTCAAATCATGCAATAGCGCTACGACTGCCTTCGCCCTTTGAATAATCTCCTTATTTTGCAAACATTTGTCTATCCAGGAACTCCTGTCCTTAGGGATTGAAAACGGGGTATCCTCATTATCGATCCTTATGGCATCCCAGGCTTCTGCGCAGGTCAAGCTATCTCCTACCGCCCAGGCCTTATCTCCAAAGCTATAGTAATGTTTTGCGGTCAAATTCATTTAAATATCTGCCGGGTTCAAGCCAAATATCTGTTAAGGATATCCGCCAGTTCCCTCATCCTGTTATAATAGCTATGCTCTGCCAAAGTCCTCTTCTGGCCTGCCTTTGCAATCATTTCTCTTTCATTATCATGCTCTAAATAATACTTAGTCAATTGGATCAACTCTTCCGGATCCTTATAAGCTATTACCTCTTTGCCAATGCTGAAAATCTGGCTAAGATTATTCTTATAATCGGTAATGAGCATAGCCCCGCAGCCGGTAGATTCATACAGCCGCATGTTATTGGCGTAATCCTGGGCGGCATCAATGTGGCTGTTAATGGTTATCCTGCTCTGGGCAAGTATGCGGTACATATCCATCCCCCAAGCCGGGCCATGGTAATTATTTGTTATGGCTGCGGCATCAGATAACCCGTCTTTACTATAGCCCCAGATATCCACCTTAAGCTCTCTGCCCAGCCTTCCTAAAATCTGGGCCCTTTTAGCATGATGCCTGGTCAGGCCTCCGATAAATGTACAATCGTATTTCTTTTGCAGATTTTCCCCGCTTATTCTATCCCAGATGGAAGATTCAAATGCGATCTTTAAATACTCCGCCTGGATCCCCATGCTCCTAAACCTTCCTACGAAATGCGGGAAAGAAGTAAGGATCAAATCATACACTTTCAGGTCCTTATTTTCCGGTATAACCGAGGCAATCTGGCCGACGATTAATTTTACCTTTCCCTTAATTTCTGATAGAAAACGGTCATTTATCGTTTTGATATCCTGAATATATAAAATATCGGGCTTATAATAATCGACCTGCGCTTTTAGGATCTTATAGAGCTCCTGCATCTTCCAGGGCACAAATCCGGCCTTATTAATAAGGCGATGAAAATAAGGATACCCTTCTAAAAAGCGGGTGCCTGAAAAACCGGGAATTACCTCTCTTGCCCATTTGTATTGCAGGTTAACATCATTAAAAATAATATTATGCGCTTCGAAACCTAATTTTTTCAGGTTATTAGAATAAAAATCAGCGGTCCCAAAAGCCTGCTCCATTAATAAACTCAAGTGCTCTCCATAGCTCTTATCACCCGGCATATTCTGCGCGTAGAAGTGAGCCAGAAACCCTGGATAGTAGGTATCTATGATTAAGAAATTTAACATCGGTTTTGTTCCGACAAAGAGGTTATCTCCCCGATTATTCTTGAAACTGCCTTGACGTTATCTCCGTAAAAAAAATCCTCCCGGAATTGTTGCATAGCTGGCAAAAAACTCTTTAGAAATTCATCGTCATTCAGGGCTTTCTGGATCGTTTTTTTTGCCGCTTCCGTACTCTTTACTTCAACGCCGGCTCCTCTTCCAGCAATATCCGGGACAAAATTAGGCATAGAAGTAAAATTAGCGATAATCGGCACTACTCGTAAAGCTATGCTTTCCAATATTGTCGTAGAATAAATAGATACGGATACGCGGCACAACTCTAAACAGTCATTTATAGAATAAGAGTCGGGCCGCATAATCCTGATGTTTGGATAAGTTAATAATTGGCCTCTTCTTTCCCTGTTTAAGCCGGTATTCGGATGCTCCCTGACTAGTATAGTTAAATTTCTAAACTCCTGCGCCGCCCAGAGAATTAAAGCAAAGAACTTGTCCCAGCTTTCCTGGGAAATTAGATTGCTGGTAGATTGAAGAAAGAAGCAAATTGATTTTTTTAAGGCGATCTCCTGATTGGCCCGCTCACTAATAATGTGGTTGCCTACGGCAATAAATTTCTGGTTCGGGTTAAATGGCTGCAATAATTCAGCAAATCCCTGCCCCCATACCAACATTTCAGTAAATGACATATTCCTGAAACCGTTATGTATAACCGGAGACCAGCCTTGCTGAAGGCAAATAACGGGAATAGATAATTTTTTACAGGCTTGGTTAATCAGCTCATCCTGCAAAGCGTTACCTTCAGCCAAGACAACAGATCGCGGCTCAAGCAGGCTTAAGCTTGCGTAGAACTGATCGTAATAAAACAAAATCTGGGAAAATTTCCCTAAAGTAGAATAATTCTTATGTAAAATTGACGGTTCCGGGGCAAATGCAAGATCTATAAAGGGAATCTTATTTTTCTTGAGGGTTGCCTTTATCCCGGGATTCAAAACAGAGAGGTAAGAAAAGCCTATCGGCAGGTTGTCGGTTATGGGTTTTAAATACATGACAAATTTCTTATGTATAACATAAAAAACCACTAAAGCGCTCTTCTTGCCGGGCAGATGAAAAGCATGATTCTTTATTGATAAAAATGAGAAAAAGAATCCCAAGAGCTTCAGGATCTTTGAAAGCTTTATTTTTAATCTTCGGTTAATCAGGAGGTTGGAGCGGGCGATCTTTGCCCGGAATAATATGTCTGCTATTTCCTTTTCTGTTTCGCTATCAAAAATTATTTTCTTCGGAAAGTCCTTTCCCTGGAAACAAGCCTCAAATAAACCATATAATTTTTTACTTATGACTAGGTCAATGTAGAGGGAGCGCTCAACCGCATACTTAAGATTTACGCCTTTGTACATAAAGGCATCCGGATCGGATAATTCCGTTTCTTTGGTAAAAGCTTCTATTGCCTGACAGAGGGCTAACGTATATTCATACCCAAGGTCACAGGATGATGCTCTTTCCTTATTCTTCATGATACCTTAATTTCTTGGCAATAGGAATTTCCTTCTCGGTTATCCTTTTTCTACCGTCACCTAATATTTTAGCTACTCTGCGCGAATCCCTAACCAATAGCTCCAGCCCCTTCTTTTCCAGTGAAGCAGCCTGGTCGCTTCCATACATCGTTCTATCTAAAGTAATATGCCTTTCTAAAGCCGTAGCCCCAAAAACAACCGCTAAAATAGAAGGCAGAAGCCCTCTCTCATGCCCGCTATAGCCGATATCGCATTTATATTTTTCCTGGAGCGTTTTTATAGCTGAAATGTTGCATTCCTCATCTTCGGCAGGGTAAGTTGAAATGCAATGCATCAGGGTAAAAGCGCATTTATGTTTCTTAAATACCCGGATAGCTTGATCAATCGCATGGGAATCGCTCATTCCGCAGGAGATAAAAGTATGTTTTCTCTCTTCGGCTATCATATCCAATAATTTATAATGAGTAAGCATGGCCGAAGCGACTTTGTTATAGGGCAGGTCATACTGTCTCAGGAATTCCTTGCTTTTTTCATCCCAGGCGGAAGCGAACCAGATAATTTCTTTTTCTTTGCAGTATTTATCGATCGCATCATATTCTTGCTTACCGAATTCCAATCCTTCTTTTTGCGCGCGCTGCGTGTTACCCCAGGGGCTTTCCCGCGGGGAGTCCAGAAAACTTTTCTTGTAAACTATATCAACGGTTCTTTTTTGAAATTTTACCGCGTCGCAATCACAATCCTTTGCCATCTCAACCAGCTTTTTGGCGATCTCCACATCGCCATTGTGATTTAAGCCGATTTCCGCGATAATAAACGGTTTTCTTGCTTGCGCCTGCATTTATCCTTCCTTTCCAGTAGGAACTCCCCAAAAATGGCAATATGAACAAAGAGGGATCAGCTTCCTTTTTCCTTCTTTATGTTTTTTCAGCCAGTTCATCCGTTTTGGGCCGTTCCAGATATCCGCCAGGCTTTGTTTATTGGCATCGCCGATGACCCCCAGAGCCCCGGGGTCAAACCTGACGCAAATTGAAACAAGGCCGCGGCTGTTTATGGCCAAATGGTACAGAAAATCCAAACATATGCCTATTTCCGGAACAGTAGGCTGTTTTTTTTGATAATTAAAGCTGCCTAACGGAGAATGTAATACCCTGGTTGCCAGAAGAACCCCCAGTTTTCTGTATTTTTCCCGGTCAACCATCCCATTCAGCCGTAAAACAACAAACGGCTTTCTCTCCCCTTTGATTTTAAGGAACTTTCTGATCAACGCATACTGTTGCTCCTGTTCAGGGTCGTTTTCTATGACCGATATGGCGATCGTATCGAGATTTCCGATTATCTGGCGGGCCTTTTCCAACAAAAGTTTACCGTTTGTGACTATATTGGTTATCTGCCCGGAGAATAATCTTACCGCCTCCCCGAAACGGGGATACAATAACGGTTCGCCGTTATTGTGCAGCTGCACCACGATATTAGGGGGCAGCTGACGCGCGATTTTCTTGACCAGGTTAAAATCCATATCCCCATAGTTTGAAACAAGGCGCGGATAATCCCTCTCTATCTTCCGCCTGCCGCACATCCAACAGCTCTTATTGCAGCGGGAGGTCAACTCAACGTTAATATTGCTTAGTCCGTTCAAAGCGTATTTTCTCATGTTATTGTCCATCCGCCGTCCACAGAAATGGCCTGACCGGTCATAAAACTTGACGCGTCAGAGGCCAGGTAAATTAAAATACCTTCCAGGTCTTTCGGATGGCCTATTCTTTTGATCGCGGTATTACTTTTGAGCCTTTTTAGGAAGGCCGGGTTATTATTAACGCTGTTTTCGCTTTTACCCTCTATGTTGGGAAGCGGCCCCGGCAGGACGGCATTGCATCTGATCCCGTATTTTCCCCAAAAAGAGGCTACGTACCTTGTCAGGGCTATTAAGCCGGACTTATTAACTCCGTAAGTCGCCGGGTTAAAGAATTTCATCCCCGCGTATAACCCGGGGTTTGGCGAAACTATCCCGTACATTGAGCTTATATTAATAATACTTCCCTTTCTTTTCTTTTTAAAATGGGCTCCGATAACCTGGGTAGTCAATACAGGCCAATAAATACCGGATTCAAATGCACAGTTCCAATGGCTATAGGTTAAATTCTCCAATCTTCCCTCTGAAGTGTTAAATCCGGTTTTTTTGCCAAGATCATAGGCATTATTAACCAATACATCTATATCATATTTTGCCCTGATCTTAACCAACACCTTGCGCAGTTCCTTCAGATTATAAAAATCTACCTGGAAACCCGCGGCAGAATCTTTGCCGTATCGGCTGCGGTAGCGGTTGACCTGTTTAGCCAGCTTATCAGACCTGGCTAACAGCACGACCTTGGCCCCGCACCCCAATAAAGCTTCAGCCATATAGCTGCCTATAAAACCGGTCGCGCCGGTAATAAGCACCTGTTTTTCTGAAATATTAAAAATCTCTTCCAGCTTGTCCGGCATCTTATACCTCTTTTTTAAGTATCTTCCGTTTTAAATAATATTCGCAGATCTCCAGGTCATCACGGTCATCAATTTGATAAGACTTCCAAAAGGGCATCTCATAAACGGTGATTTTCCCTCCCAGACGATTGTGATTCTTCTCCAGAAGCCCGGGCCTAAAGATATATATTGAACCGTTTTCCAAGTACTGGGGTTTGATAAGCTGCCTGGGTATGCGATTTCTATAATCGTAATTAATACTTCGAAATTTTCCGCCTTTATTTTCCCAGATAAAATAATCCTCCAGCCTTACGCAGGAGAAGAGGGAATCGGCTTTCTCTTTAAGGAATTTCTTAACCGCATTATCAATATCATCTCTTCCCCTGATCGGGGATGTGGCTTGCAAAAATACTATTATATCAGGATATGGATAGCCATTATTTCGGATAAAACTCAAAGCGTGAATCAGGGCATCTTCAGAAGAGGATATATCTGTCGCTAGATCAGCCGGTCTTTTAATGGCCACAGCCCCGTATCTTCGGGAAACTTTTGCGATTTTTTCGTCTTCGGTGGAGACATAAACTTCATTGATTAAAGCCGAACCTTTTGCCTGTTTGATGCTCCAGGCAATCAGAGGCAGTCCCGCCACCCTTACGATGTTTTTTCCCGGGATCCCTTTTGAGCCGCCTCTTGCCGGTATTATTGCCGCTATCTTCATTTTATGGCCTCGATGTATAAACTGATATCAGGGCGGTTGTCAAAACTTTTGCCTTGAAGCTCCCTGACTTTTGATCTTCGGTATTGCGACCTGTAAAATGTTTTAAAACCCGCGACTTCTAACATCTTGAATAATTTTTCTTCATCATAGCAGTTAATATGGCCTAAGTCATAATGCTCTTCGGGTACGGCGCTTAAAAGCCACCTTCCAAACTCATGGATGCTCAATCCTTCCGCTTTAGACCTGATCTCTTCAACGGGCAATTTAGGCGGGCCGCAATAATAACCTTTTATATACTTCCATTCGGGGAATAAACCTTTATCATCTTTATTAGAGTAACCACAGAATGCATAAGCCAGTTTATTCTCCAGTACTGGCGCGACTCCGTTATCCAGCCAATTCCCGTAACGCATAGACATACCCCATGATCCACTGTCAAAGAAAACATCATCCTTTTCTTTGTACTTCTTGAAAACAAGGTCAAAATCAGGTATGGTTATCCTTAAAAAACCGTTCTTGAAGAGGACCCTGTACGACTCGTTTAATAAATTCCCGGCTGTCCGGTCATCTATATGCTCGAAGAAATGGCTGGAAAAAACATAGCGCAGGCTGCCATCCTTAAAAGGCAGACGGCTGGTTTGATCCAGGTACCTGCCTGCCCTATAAAGGCCGCCATGTCTGAAATCAATATTCACCCAACCCAGCTTCTGCCAATTACCACCCCCTAAATTTACACCTTTTCTCTTTACGAAGATGCTCATAGCAGAGAAGGATATCTTTTTCAAAGAATAAAACAAGTTTAATATATGTTTCTTTAACATCAAACAAACTCCGGGAAAGCTGTCTTTTTTGAAATGATCCCCAACCCTTCTATCTCTACAAGCCAGCTCGGCCGGCATACTGCCCCCTCAACCATGATAACCGGTATGCCTTTTCTGACAAATCTCCTTAAAACGTCTTTAACTTTACCAGCCTCGGTAATATTACGTATATACACAACCAGATAGGCCAGGTCATCGAGAGTTGCGCCATACCTCTTTAATAAAGCCGAAATATTATCAAGCGCCCTTTTGGTTTGCTTTTTTATTTCAAAGGGAAAAAGGACATTACCGTTTTTATCGATACTGGCTGTTCCGGAAATATAAAGATGCGCCCTTTCCCCGAATTCTACCATAGTGCCCCTCTCAAAAGTTATTCCATAATCATAAGTAGGACAAAGGTTATCCGGCGCCTCCATTCTGATAATCTGTTCTTTCTTTAAATTTGATATAGACAATGAGTCGAGCGAAACTAGCGAACCGGTTTCTTTTAATTTGGCTTCAATACCGGTTGAAGCGATATAACGCGTTTCTTTAACTAATCCCTGTTGCTCGAAATAAGTTTTCCTGGATTCCGCCATCCCCTGGTAATTGTTATCGATATCCCTGACGTATATCCAGGTCCTGATGGTATTATTAAAAAGGGTCATCCCATTATCATTTACCAGCGTATTAAAAACGGAGAATATTTCATTGGTCTGTTCATAGGAATCCAGCAATCCGTAACCCGAAAAATTACCTGTCCAGAGCAAGCTATAATTTTCGCCTTTAACTTTTACGCAGTTCCTCCAATGTCCTTCATCAAATTTAATTATTTCCTTTTTAAGCCTGCTTCTCTTGTTTTTAATATGATAAGTAAACAGGGTCAGGGCACCTGCCTCTAAAGGACATTGCTGGATTACGGAATATGCCCCGGACCGGCTACATTTAAAGATTGGAGATTTACCAAGCTCCGTTTCTTGGTTGGAAATATCACTTAAATAATAGCGGGAAAAAACCTGGGTATCCAGGGAGAGGCCGCATTTTCTTAAAGCAAACGCATAGTTACTATATAAACTCTTCAGCGAATCTCTGAATGATGTGCCTTTTTTCGCGTTAACTTCCAAAAAAAACTCCTCACAACCATTTTCGGTGCAAAATGATGAGCATTTGTTATTTTTCCCTATTTTCCAGACTTTAAGCATAGGATCAGTATTTCCCTACATAGCAATGTTCGACAGATATAGCGCAGTCTTTTTTTCTTATAAGTATACGCTGGGCATAAAGATGGACTCCTGAGGCATAAAACCAAACCACGTAATAACCCTGATCTGAATTATGGCCAGTTTCTTTTACAAGATCCGATAACCTAAAGAAATCCGCCCCATGGGCATTAATACTCCTATAGAGCAGCCTCTTCTCTCCCTCCGTATTGATTATTTGTATCTCATATTTGATTTTTTTAGCAAGATTTTTGTCTGAGCAGGGATAAGTAACTGCATAATAAGTATCAAATTCATCGGAGCAAATCCCGGGCCCAAAAATATCGGTCTGGCCCACTGAGCATTCGCCTCCAAGATAATTAGGAGGCGCACCACTAAAATAGAATGGAATATTATCCGCGGTAAACCCGGTAGCAGCGGTAGTTGTCAGATAAGGATTCTTCGTGTGCGAATAAGCGGATATCCCATTCATGTTTACCGGAACTTCAACGGACTGGAACGAAGGCCTTAAAGACAAAGTTCCGGAAAAATCGCCGATGCCTTTTCCTTTAAGGAATTCATTTAAATTAAGGTAAGTTTCTTTGTGATAATCAAACATCTCTTTAAATGAATGCTGTAATCTTCCTTCAATATCATAGAAATCAAAAATGAATTTCTTGATCTGGACAGTCGTATCATTACCTAAACCGAGGAACGATTCTATTCCAAATTCAGCGGGAAGAATAAATTGTTTAAGTTCCGCCTCAGAGCAAGAAAATTTATGAGTCTTATCCCTTTCTTCTTTTTTTAACCCAGCGCTGCCAAAAATCCTGGTATAATTCTTCGGGTCAGGCCCTGCATGCGATGTGTCGTAATAGCCACCTTTCCCTTTCTTGGCGTAATAATAATTTGGCCTGTGCAAGGGAACTTCTGACTGGGCTATGACAACCGGGGCTTTTGTTTTGGAAAAGTCTACCTCCGGGAACAATTCCTTTATATCCTGAAAGAGCATCTGGTTTTTCTTAAGTAGCGGAAATTTCTTTTCTATTACCTTCTGCTGACCATCAACCCTATACTCTAAAATAGCCCTCACATTCACCGGATTAGCATAATTGCGCTGAAAAAGGCAAACCACCAGCGATTCATCGCTTGCGGTAGGAATATATCCCCTCGTAAACCTTGAGTTTGCCGGGTGCAAACCAAGCCCCGATTGATGATTATTACTGATGAAGTTTTCTGCAAGATAGTTTGCGTAGTAATGAAGAAACGGCGTTACTTTGCTGGCGATCTCAAATTCTACCTCCAGGTATCCCCTGAAATTATCAACACCGAGATCATGGCTTGAGATAATTCTGGTCCCTTCAGCCGGAATAATAATCTGGCCTGTCCGGAATATTTTTCCTGCGCAATCCCGCAATGTAAAACGTATATCCAGGGGGAAAGGGATCTTATAGCATCTCTCAAAATAATTATGAATCTGAACCGCTGTTTTTTGGTCATCGGCAAAGAAATCAATGTAGGAATAATATGTCGTCCCATACGTAGCCTTAGTATGTTGAATAATCACCTGGTCTTGCGCCTGGCTGTCTAGTAGAAATTGATTCAATGAGTAACCGGAAAATTTATTCGCAGCACTGATGACCCATCCGTCCGTATCTACTTTCTTCGAATTCGGCAAAAGCGGCTGAACCGTATGGTTATTTATTTTCTTGCCTATACAATCCAGGGCAAAACTGTAGTAACCGATTATATCAACATTGTTTATCTTATTCAAATTAGCGGTATTCGTTTTGCCATCGGTCAGAATAGTGATCCTTCTAACCCCGTAATGTTTTATCTTATGGATTATCTCTTCTGGACTGTAATAATGGATCTGATTATCTATTTTCTTGCTTAAGTAATGAAATCCTTTTTCAACCGTAGTAAAAGCCATATGCCCTCCGCTATGGACAACCATTAGGATTTGGTAACTTCCCAGCAAACCCCGGTAAAAATAAGTCTTTGCCGGTTAAAGACCACCCATTTATGCGGTATTTCTTATCATAAATTTCTTCAATTTAAACTTGGCGCCAGGATGCCTATCTAGAAAAAATGATACATTCTTCATGACCGCGGTAATAATATTGTGAAAATGGTAACTTTTTGAAAAAGCCTCCTTCGTGCTAATCCATAAAAGCATATTGCAGTTTCTGCAAAGGACTGGAAAATATTTGGTAAAACGACCAAATAAGTCATAATACATATTCCTATATTCATTCATCCCGGCGCATTCGGGGCATTTCACCTTAATGGTAAATAATCCTTTGCCATACTGTTTTGATAGCAAAGAAGGCGAGTTACCGCAACAGGTATCGAGCTGCCTTTCTGAAGAAATCACTTCCCCCGTAACGATATATTTTTCATCATCCCTGTAGTTACTTACAAAATCACAAAGTTTCTTAAACTTCTTACTGCTGATTTTCGTCAGGTTGAGAAGGGGGAACTTATTCTTCATATACTGCAGCTTATCCCTGATCAATCCTCTTTCTAAAGCAAGCCGGTAGAGGGGAGCATCCGGCAAAGTAATTATCATCCCTAACGTCAATCCATACCGGCGATGTTTTAACCACCAGTCTATTGACTTTTTAACAGTCTCCTCTGTTTCTGCAGGGTCGCCAAAAAGTATCCCTCCCTGATTCCCGATCCCAGCTTCCTTTGTTAACTGAAGCGCCTTTTCAACTTGGATCCTTGTGATCCCCTTTTGCATGCTTTGTAGGATTTCATCATTCAGATTTTCAATACCATAACTGATTATATACACTCCTGATTCCCTCAAGGCTTTAAGCAGATCCCTGTCTACGTTATCCACCCGCAAGACCGGGTTCCATTTGATGTTATATTTCTTAATTCTTTCGGCAAATTCATAGATCCTTTTCTTATCAACGGCAAACAGTTCATCAAGCAATATGAGGGTATTAATGTTGAATTTTTCCACCAGGTAATCAATTTCTTTAAAGACATTGTCAAGTGAGCGCTGCCTGTATTTTTTCCCCAACTGATGATAGCAGAAAGTACAACTAAATGGACAGGATCTTGTGGTAATAATCTTGCCGACCCTGACTTCGTCCAGTATGGTATGGTAATAAAGGTGGGAGTTTGGCTTGAATGTATTCAGATGATAGCCGTACTCAAACCCTTCAAGGTCTGGAAAGGGAAGCGAATCCAGATCCTCTATCGGGGGCCTCTCCCCCGGAATAACTAAATTATATTTTGTATCAAGATATGCCAAGCCTTTAATATTGCTGGCATCCTCTCCTTTTGAGAGTACATTTGCGAGTTCCGCCATTGTTTCTTCGCCTTCTCCGATCACCCCAAAGTCAATTGGCATATTTTCCAATGCCAGCTTTGGGTCTGAGCTGACAATCGCCCCCCCTACTATGGTAATGATTCCCGGTTTTATCTTTTTGGCAGCCGCTAATATGGAATGAATTTCCTCAAAATTTATCGACATCCCACCAGTACAGATAACATCTATTTTTTCATTGGTGATACATTCCGCCAATTGTATATCAATCGGCTTATCATAATGACAAAGATTTAAACATGATACATTAAAACCTTTGTGTTTCATGTAAGAAAAAACGTAAGCCAGTCCCAGGTTAAAGTGATAAAATCCTCCCCGGCTGCAATATTTAGGATGGACGAACAGGAAATTCACTAGACCTCCTTATTGATACTAAACATGGTCCTGATAACCGTATTGGCATTGGGATTGAACTCTGACTTTGGCTCGACTGTTTCCGACCAGATTATTTTATTTATTTGATTACCGAAAAGAGAATGCAATCCAGCTAAAGACTTCGGATCATACCTGTAAGCACCTGATAGGGGAAAATCAACAACTACCGTGATGCATATATAACCGTTGTTTTTTAATACTCTGACGAATTCCCGTGCAAGGCCCCGCGGGTCATAGGTACAATGAAAAGCGCCGGAACAATAAATCAAATCAAAACTGTTGTCAGCGAAATCCATACGGTGCATATCCATTATCTTTATATACTTCTTACTGAAAGAAATCAGGTCTATACCGGTAACATTCTTGTAGCCGAGATCTTTAAAAACATTTATCTCAATCATGTTACAGCAGCCTACGGCAAGGATGGCGATATCCTTATCTGTTACTTCCCTCTGAATCTGGGACAGCATCCTTTTGCTGTGTATGACTGCATTATCCAATGCCAGGTGCTCGAATGTCCGGTCTATCTGTTTACACAAGATATCCTTCTCGGGCGACTTAAAGAACCTCAGTTTGAAGAATAACTTAAGTGCCATTTTTATAATTGAAATTAACACACGCTTGCTTTTACTTTTTAACTTGATAACCGAAGTAAGCGCCTTGCTTTTTGCATTATTCAGCTTTAACTGAAAATTAACTTTCTGCTCGTTTAACCCGGTTTCTAATAATTTATTTTCGGTTTCGTATAAGCAAGTTTCGGGATCATCATGTCCAACATCTAGCCGGCTTGGATTATTTAGATATAAGGATAGTTTATACAACGACATCGGGATCGTATTGGGAGATTCAGCTCCCGTATGATGCGACGCTAACCTCAAATCCAGATTCTTCAATAACCATTTATTATCCGCGAACGCAATGCCTTTTGTAGAAAACAACTTGGTGATTTCTTCCTTAAATCTTGGAACTGAATATTTACTTAAGTGAAAACTTGAATATGAAGATTTTATGGTCGGATCAAACGTTATCCGTAATGATTCTTCTATGCAATCAACCGCATGATCTAAATCCCGATAGGCATAAAATCCCGGAGGCTTTTGCAGATTTTGAGGTAATAAAGAACCGACTTCTTTAGGGGCTATTACCGGCAGCCCGCTTGCCCAGGCATAAGCAACCACTCGAGGATGCCGCTCCTTCTGCGCTACATGCAAAAAGGCCCTGGCATGATGGTAATAAAAAGCCAAAGTTTTCAGATCAAACGGAAAGGGATAGTCAATGGATGGAGTAAGTAAAGTAAAATACTTCCTCTCACTTTCATTAAAAATCCTTAAATAATCATCGACTAACCTTGATTTAAGCCTACAGCTTTCGTGAGGAATAATTGCTAAAACCCGCAATAACCGCCTATCGAATATCTTCCTGATAATGGCCAATAAATCATTCAGGGATTTAAAAATCGTGTTACGGGATATAAAAAGCAGATCCCAGTATTTATCCGCATATCCTACTGTTTCCTCAAAATAATCCGGACAAAAATTGGAGCAATCCATCTCGATCTGATAAAATGATTTGCCCTGGCTGTTTGAGATATCCCCGGGACCGGCAATATAAAAATCGAACAGGGAATCCGGAATAAAATTGGTATTTTTGTGTGGAGAATTATAGTGAAAGCCTAGCACCCACTTCTCCTTCGCCGAAAATAACGACCTATATAAGATAGGCGACTGGGAAATATAATAATCGTATTCTATGCTGGTAAAAGTAACTATCCCTTTTCCCCCGTCGACAGGCAGTTTAATCAAACAAGCCATGTAAAATTCTCCGATTTAATGACCGACACAAACCCTTACCGCCTTGATAACCCTTTCTACGTCCTTATCCGTTAATTTTGGTGACAATGGAATACTTACGGTCCTATCCGAGATCCATTCCGCGTTCGGAAAGTCCCCTCTTCTATACCCATAGTTCTTCTGATAATAAGGATGAAGATGCAAGGCGATATAATGCACCCCTACCCCGATACCCTGCTTAGTCATTTTGTCCAAAAAAGCGTCCCGGTTAAAACCCAAACCTTCTATTTTTAATAAAATAGTATATAAATGATACGCATGTTTGTTGTTTCCCGTTTCTTTTGCAGGGAGACAAATAGGAAGATCTCTTAATGCCTGGCTATATCGGCCCCATATTGCCTGTCTTCTTTCCCAGTATTTTTCGATCTTAGGGAGTTGATGTATACCGATCGCCGCTTGAATGTCGGTTAAATTATATTTAAATCCGGCATCAATAACCTGGTAATGCCTATAACCTGAATCGCTAAACCGTTTCCAAGCATCTTTACTTAAACCATGCAAAGCAAGAATCTTTATACGATCAGCATATTCCTTATTATCTGTAATAACCATGCCTCCTTCACCGGTTGTTATGTTTTTTGTCACATAAAAACTAAAACAGCCTAAATCGCCAAATGTCCCGGTTCCTTTACCATGATATTTGCTTTCAATAGCATGCGCACAATCCTCTATAACCTTTAAGCGGTATCTTCCGGCAATAGCCATTATTCTTTTCATGTCGCATGGGCGACCGGCAAAATGTACAGGCAAAATCAGCTTGGTTTTCTTAGTAATTTTCCTTTCTATATCCTTCGGATCAATATTCATGGTGCTTTTTTCACAATCGCAAAAAACAGGACGAGCGCCCGCGTGGATTACGGCGTTAGCGGTTGCCGCAAATGTCATAGCAGGTAAAATAACTTCATCTCCCTGCTTAATACGGATAGACAGCATAGAAAGATGCAAAGCAGCGGTACAGGAATTCAGGGCAATTGCATATTTAGCTTTTTTGTATTCCCTGAACATATCCTCGAACTTAGCTACTTTCGGCCCGGTGCCTAGCCAGCCGGATCTCAAAGAAGATACAACCTCTTCAATTTCGTCTTTTGTAATCAAGGGTTTGCCGAACACTAAAAAATTACTTTCTTTCTTGCGCTTGTGTATCTTGATCATTTTATTCAAGCTTCTGCTTGCTCCAAACGCCAGGGGATATAATGATCCCAGGGCGCTCTTTACGGTATCCTTTCATGTGGGTGTTCTGGGAATATTCCTCTACCTCAAAATTCAAGGCCGAATTCAACCACTGGAATTCTGTCTCCCATGTGGTCGTAATAATGGTAACGGAGTACCTACCTGCTTTGAGTAACATCCTGGGGATTCTGTACTGTGTCCGGTAAACTCCCGGCCCAACCGCAGGAACCTCATTCAAGCTATCCACATCATAAGTATGAAGAATATCAACCATATTGCGCGATAAGGTAAGCACGATATGGAATCCTTCCAGCCTGACTGCCAGTTTATAGAAAATGGTAATGACGACCTCCTCATCAATGTCAAATGATGACGTTTCTTGCCCTTGGCTGTTTGATAAGTTGATCCCTAAAATTGAACATGGCAACGACTCATCCTGGACCGGCTTAAAGGAAGTCTCGGCGGCAGCCATATCCTTTGCATATCTTTCAATTACTTCGGCAACCGGGGCATGGGTGGACAGTCGCCCTTTATCTAAGAGTATGGCCTCAGTGCATATTTCAGAAACCGCACCCATATTATGGCTTACGAACAATATCGTCTTATCCTCTTTTAACGAAATATCCTCCATCTTCCCCAGGCATTTTTTCTGAAATTGTGCGTCTCCGACAGCGAGGACTTCATCTACAAGAAGGATCTCCGGTTCCAGATGCGCCGCAACCGCGAATGCCAGCCTGACATGCATTCCCGATGAATACCGTTTAACCGGGGTATCCAAAAACTTTTCTACCTCCGCAAAAGCCACTATCTCATCAAACTTTCCTTTGATCTGCGACCTGCTCATCCCAAGTATCGCGCCGTTAAGAAATATGTTTTCTCTTCCGGTCAGCTCCGGATGAAATCCTGTGCCCACCTCCAAGAGGCTGGCAACCCGGCCTTTTATAGTGATCCTGCCTTTAGTAAGCTCAGTTATCCGGCTTAATATTTTTAATAAGGTGGTCTTTCCGGCCCCATTCCTGCCGATTATGCCTACGCGGCTGCCTCTTTTGATTTCAAAGCTTACATCTTTTAGTGCCCAGAATTCTTCCTGATAAGGGTTGCCTGCGCTATTGGCCTTACTCAACGGGTGCAATAACCTATTCCCGAACCAGGCTGCTTTCCTGCTGATAATATCGCGCAAGGCAAGGTATTTTTCCTTTCCCTGATGTCTTATGATATATTTTTTGCCCAGGTTCTCTACTTTTATGATATTGCTCATAATATTATCAGATTTTAAATCAAGTCCGCAAAAGCGCGTTCTGTTTTACGAAAATACCAAAGTCCAGCAATTAACAAAATTATCGTGATGCCGAGAGAAATGATAAAACCATTTAAATACAATTGATTTTCCCCTCCCAATATAGCCCAGCGAAAACCATCTATTACTCCAGCCATAGGATTAATCGAGAATAGCAATCTCCATTTCCCCGTAATAATACTGCTACTAAACCCAACCGGAGAAATATATAGTCCAAGCTGCACGATAAAAGGCACTATATACCTGAAGTCGCGGTATTTAACATTTAATGCCGCCAGCCACAGCCCTAATCCGATACTAGCACTGACAGCTATCAGGAAGAATGCCGGGACAAAAATAATCCTCCAGCTTGGAATAAAATGATACCAGCCCATCAAAATAACTAATATCGCGAATGAAAGCAAGAAATCTATTACGCTTACCATTATCGTGCTGGCCGGTATGATCAGCCTGGGAAAATATACCTTAGTGATCAGCTTCTCATTTTCAATCAGAGAATTGCTGCTTTCAGTAAGGGCATTAGCAAAAAACTGCCAAGGTAGAATCGCTGTGTAAACGAGTATCGGATAAGGCACTCCTGGCGAAGGTAGCTTTGCGAATTTACCAAAAACAATCACAAAAACCAGCATAGTTAATAAAGGCCTGATAATACTCCAGGTAATCCCGATCACTGTCTGCTTGTACCTGACCAGGATATCGCGCCAGGCCAAAAAATACAGTAAATCACGGTGCCGCCAGATATCCCTCCAATAGAGTCCTTCTGTGCGGCCTTCCTCCATAACCAGAATTTGCTGCGTTTTATTTTTCATTCATTTTTGTCTTATCTGGAACCGACTGCTTTTCTTTAATAATGGCAAAAACAATGTAGTTGCCCAAAGCCGGATAAATAATATTCGCCACGGAATTCAACAGCTTTAAGACCATAAACTCAATTTTATCCTTTGCTACGCGATGAATAGAGAAAAAACGGTCTACGTAGCACCTGAAGAATAACGCTTTGTTTATTTTACTCACTCCCCTTTTATCAAAACGGTAAACATAATTTCCGTGCTCAACCTCGTATTCCTGGGCAAATCCTAATTTCTCAAAGATCCTTGTAAGCCAGGTGTCATTGGGCTCAATCACGATAAGGGCGTGCCTGGCAACACGCAACAATTCATATAACCCCCTTACCGGCTCTCTCAAATGATGCAGCGAGGCGGCAACAAAAACATAATCAAAGGCGTTATCCTTAAAAGCCAGTTGTTCGTTGTTGACTAAGACAAAACTTTCATAAAAAAATACTGACCTGCTCTTCTCCATGGCGATAGCTTCTATATCGGTAAAACAAACGCTTCCTGGTTTATAAAACTTCTTTAAATAATGCGCATCAATACCACAACCGCAGCCGGCAATCAAAATTCTTTTATTATCCAGGGTAATCTTGGCTTTATCAAGCATCTTCCTGACGCGCAAAAACGGTATGACGCGAAAATAATCATGATAATGATTATTTTCATAAATAAAACGGTTTCCATTTGAATCCTTATTCATTTTAATTAAATCTATTAATCGTATCTTTATAAATACTTATCAGCATTTCATAGTTTCTCTCTGCGGTATATTTATTCTCAAATTCTCTTCTCGCATTATTTGACATTACCTTAATCAGCTCCCTGTTTCTAAATAGCAGGCTGACTTTGCCGGCCAGGTCATCGGTGTTTTCGGGATCAAAAAGCAGGCCCGTCTTATTGTTTTCCACGATCTCCGCTAAAGCGCCCCGGTTACTGGCGATGACAGGGACCCCGCAGGCAAAAGACTCAACGATAATCCTGGGGAAATTCTCATTACACCTGGAAGGCAGAATGACAAATAGGGATCTCTTAATACAGTCGATCACCTCGTTATTGGTCCTTTGCCCTAAGAATTCAATTTTCAAGGAATTCTTCTCCGCATATTGCTTAAGCCGACGGTAATCATCACCGCTGCCGATTATCTTAAGCGGTAGGAAATCTATTTTCTTCCATGCTTCAATTAACAGATCAATCCCTTTTTCCGGGCTGAATCTTCCGACACAAAGAGCAAAATCCTCCTTCTCCGAGCTAAAACCGGGATCAAAACTGATAAAATTAGGCTTAACCTTTATCTTCCCTGCGTCAAAACCTGCCTGCATAAATTGCTCTTTAGTAAAATTACTCAAGGCAATATAAGTATCAATCATCTTCTTAAAGGTATTATTCATATAATGCAGCTTAAGCACGCAGAGCATCGTCAAGGTCCAAACCATGGGCTTGCTGCCGCATTTGTATTTTATGGACATCCCCAGGCCCTGATCCAGGCATTCCCTGCACACCTTTCCATCGCGGTATAAGGTTGCCAACGGGCAAAGAAAACGGTAATTATGCAAGGTCTGTATTACCGGGACATTTTCCCGCCTGCAGGCATAATAAACAGAGGGGGAAAGGAGAAAAAATGTATTATGCACGTGCGCGATATCTATTTTTTCTTCCCTGATAATCGACCTCGTCTGCCTGTATGCCTGGTAAGACCATATGCTCCTGGCCGGTAACATCAGCTTCCGGAGGAAGCTGAATTTATCCAAAGATTCATTGCTAAGCTCAAAAAGCCTCACATAATGGCCGTGTTGCCTTAAAAGCTCTGCCTCGGAATATACCACCGCCTCCTCTCCGCCAGCAAATTTATAACGATTATGAAGAATTAATATTCTCATCCTTAAAGATCTCTTGCGGAATGACTTTCTTTCCTAATTAAGAAAACCACGTAATTACCCTGGCTCGGGAATAATAAGTTGGCCGCCCCGTTTAATAAGCTTAAGATCATAAATTCTATTTTCGTTTTAGCTATCCTGTGAACCGCGAAAAAACGGACCAAATCGTGATTTAAAAATGAGGCCTTGCACATTTTAACGATATCCCTTTTACCAAAACGATAAACATAATTTCCGTGATCTACCTCATATTCATGGGCTAATCCTAAACATCCGAATATCCGGGAAAACCAGGAGTCATTCGGCTCGATCGCGATTATGCCTTCCTTAGCTACCCGCAACAACTCATAAAGCCCTTTTGCCGGCTCTTTTAAATGATGGAGGGAGGCGGCAATATATGCGTAATCAAAAGAGCTATCCTTAAATGCCAGGAAGCAATTATCACTTAAGACAGCGGGCTCCGCTAAGAAATTTGAACGCAGTTTCTCCATACCGGCCAAATTAATATCCGCAAAGAATAGTTTAGCGCGGCTATACATCTTTTTAAGATAATAACCGTCTATCCCGCTTCCGGAGCTTGCCACAAGAACTGTTTTTCCATTTAAATCTAATTTACCCCTCTCCAGCAGACTCTTAAGCTTTAAAAAAGGGATATCCCGGAAATAATCCCGGTATAAACTCCCTTCATATTTAAATTTGTTTTCGGGAGTATATTTATTATACTTATGGTAAACGTTGTGATAACCGGATTTAGACAGGCATTTCTCTTTCATTTATTCTTTCGGTTCCCCGCGGCTTTTTTTAAGAGGAACATTTTATATAAATAATAGATATCGTAAACCCCGTCAAGGACGTTACCGGCGTGTTTAAGGTTAAAATGGGCATGTAAGCAGTCCCGGTGAAGAAAATGTTGATCCGTATCAAGTGCATTGATCCCTCCCAGTCCGGTAAAACAAAATCGGTATAACTCCTTTATCTTTGAATATGCGTAAGAAGAAACAACTCGCTCCGTGCCTGTCGGAAAAGCAAAGGCATCTATTCTGCAGCCTAATAAATCCTCAAGCAATTCTTTAGGCCGCACTATTTCCTCTTGAATACCAGTCTCATCCTTAATCTCCTTTAACCTGCAATGGCTATGGGTGTGAGGAAAGACCATATGCCCTTCCTTACACAGGTCTATGAGCTGCTCTCTGCTCATAGTTAAGTATTCCTCTTTCCTGAAAGAATCTGCCTTGCGCCGGCCGAAATAAACCCTGTTTACCGCGAATTCCTTCATTTGATCCTCTGTTCTAAAATCCAATATCGCGGTAGGAACGAAGAAAATCGCTTTAATACCATACTTTGATAAGATCTTTTTTGCCGCATGATAAGAAGAAAGCAGCCCATCATCAAATGTAAATAACAGGGAATTCTCCTGAAATGACCTTCCTTCATATGAATCAAAGAAATCCTTCGGTGTAATAACCTTTCTTTTGCTTGCGGCGTACCTGATAAGCGCCTCAAAATTTCCCAGATCTTCCGCGAATACGTGATGCGTATAGGTTATCCTCACATTGTTTCTCGGCAAAAAAGCTCCGATTAGGCGGTGAAGCTGCAACGCCCTGAGTAAGCTACCGATTCTTCTTATTGAACTTTCTTTCATTGATCATCACCGAAATTTAAATCAAGGTCAGCGTCTGCCATAGTTATGCAAACCTCAACATCCGGATTATCCCCGGTTAGAGGATCATCCCGGAATGTCGAAACTATCGGCGCTGGTTTACCGACAGGCAAAAAACCTTCTTTTGCGAATGCTTTATTAATGGATTCATAGGAGCCTGCGCTTACCAAGCCATCAAACCCCATCACTCTGGCGATGCTTTTAGCCGCTTTCAATATTGATCCTAACGCCTTTCCGTCCCTGACCGGGGATTTATAATCTACCAGAGACAATAACTTTAGCCCTTTACGTAAAACAGGCCTTACGACAAAAAATAACGGTACATCATAATCCGAACAATAATAAAAGTAATATTTAATATCCGAGTCAAAAAAACGCCAGCGCAGGAATCCTGTGGATCGGGAAAACTCAATTACATCCGGATCATAATAGGGATTATATTTTTCTACCGGCGGCTCCTGGATTAATTTAAAAACCAGGCTGCAGGCAAAGGCCTTTGCAGGGAACACTTTATCGCAATTGGACCCGGAAATCTCCCCGTTCCATTTAAACATGTAACTTAGAACATGCCCGGCCGAAGAAAAAGGCTTATTTACCCACAAGAATTTCTTCAAAACCCCTATTTTCTTGATCTTGGCGGCTTCATAGAGCTTTTCCGCCGCGGGGGTCAGCCCTACCCCGAAAAAAACCCTCTCCCCTCTTACCGCTTTGAACAATAATAGAGCCCCCATTCCGGATCTGCGGTGGTCTTCCGCTATGAAAAAATCATAGCCGAATACACCGCGGTATTTCAGGTTTTTGTAATACCATTCCTGGTCATTCAGCATAAATTGCCCGGCTATCCTGCCATCTGTATCCAAAGTAATTAATGCCGGAGTATTTTCTATCTCTTCAAGAAAAGGAGTGCCCAGTAAAAACCAGGAGATCCGTTTTCTTGCGTCAATAAGCCGCGGATGTATCTGCCTTGAAAAATCGGCAAGCTCATTTATCCGATTCACATCTAAAGTAGAAATCCTTACTTCCGGCAATTCTTTTTCCTCCATTGTCCGATAACAATACAGGATAACCTTCTATTTTGAATCTTTTTTACAAACCTCTCGATTTTAAACAAAGGCCCTGAAAGGGCTTTTTTTAGGGAAAACGGTATTCTGAAAAACATTGAATTAAAAATCAGCAGATAAGCCAGATTCCCGCAAAATGTTTCGGATAGAAAATCAAAGTCTTTTGAAAATTCCTTCTTCAGTTTCAATAAATCTATGGGGACTTCGTTTTCTTCAGCCAATTTATCAACCGCATACCAGATCCTCCTGAAAAAATCCGGTATTGAGCCGCGATGCGGCTCATAAAAACAAAAATAACCGCCCGGTTTAAGTACCCTGCTTATTTCTTGAATCGCTTCGGATGTAAAGGGATAAAGATGATGCAGCCCTCCTGCCACTAAAACACAATCAAAAGATTCTTTTTCTATGCCCGAATCAATCATTGAGGCGCATATTGAATCGCATTTCCATTTCTGGTTAAAGATCTTGATCTGCTCTTTAGAAATATCCAGGCCCGTGACCAGCGCCCCCTGGCTTATAAGAGAATCGGTTAACCCCCCTCCGCCGCACATGGCCTCAAGCACCCTTTTCCCTCTCAAATCAATATTCTTTAAGATTTCCTTCGTTATAAACTCCCTCCTATACCTCTGGCTGCATTCATCATTATAATTTGCCTCATACAAAGCGGCGATCTTATCAAAAAGCACCCTTTGGTTTTCCTCTGAAACAGAGAGTTTTTTATCCTCTGATTCAATCATTTTGCTTAAATCCTTCGTCATAGATGGTTTTTCCGGTATCTTTATACAGCTGCAGACCTACGCGGTAATCATTCTTATTAAAAAGCATGGGTAATAACTTCAATTTTGTTATATACTCCAGTTTTCTGGAAGTTTCTATCTCTTTAATTTGTGCCTCCTCCATAAGATAGTATCCGGCGTCATTACGTGTATTTGTTTTAATGTTTTCTCCGACACTATACCAATATGTCGGAAAGGCTTTATTCTCAAAGGCAAGCTCAAGAGCAAAACTACCCACCAAGATCGCTCCTTTAGGCAAAATATCACCCAGACGGCGCGATTCTTCATATAAACTTTTCTTAGGCATAATTACCGAGCCATATATTTGAGCTATATTTACGGCAAAATAAATAAACAGGAGAAAAATTACTGCCGGTTTAGAAATAAATAATTTAACCGTATATTTCTTGAATATCAAGGCCGGCACAAGAAGTAAAAGCCCCAGCTTGATAAGCATTTTATAAATAGGGGCATAATACGGCACTATATGAAAAAGGCCCTCCCTCATCAGGATTTCATTATTCATGTGGATGCAACGGAAGAGAGCTAAGATCAACAAAAGAACAAATATTATCAACGGACACCATTTGATTATAAGGTCCCTGGCCCTGTTTAACTTTGCAAGGAAGAATAAAGCAATGGATAGCGCGATCGGGTATAAAATAAGATACCTGCCTTTTATTTTACAGATGGGCGCTATAAGATTCTCACAGTTGCAGGGAAAACAATCCCTCCAGCAGTAAATACCGATGAATGCAAAAATAGCATAGATAAACAGCCCCAAAAGAATGAATAACTGTGCTTTAGATATGCCTGCCTCTTCTTTCTGCTTTACGGGCTCTTCAAACAGCCTGATATAGGCTATTCTTGAAGCCAATAAACACATCGGGATCACAAAAATGAACTGGCGCCTGTCTATAAAACCAAATGGAAGCCCGAAAAACCATCCTGACAGTAAAAATATAACGGCATAAGCCGTAAAGGGCTTCATTTCTTTAATTTTTGTGAAAATCCAGAAACCCGGACCGGAGAGCATTGATAAAACGTAAGGATACAGGAAAAACAATAATAAGGTTACCGGAATGTGGCTGAATATCAACTCGCCGGGAGAATGAAACAGCCTCATTTTAAATAACTTATAAAGTGCCGCCAGGTCAGGCGCTTTCTGCGCATAGAAAAGTATTTCGTACATCATCTTATAGTCATGAAGTCTGGGCAGGTATATTAAAAAGATATAAGGGATAGCGATAAGCGAAAATCCCAAAGCTGAAAAAATAACCGGCCTTGACAGGAGCCAGAACCTCCTGTTCCTTATATTTTCATGATTTTCCCATAACCAGATCAAAATAAAGGAAGGAATAAAAATAACGGCGTTTATTTTAGTAAGGCAGGCTAACGCAAAAGCAGCTCCCGACAAAAAATATAACTTTGCGTTTGTCTTGCCTAGGCGCCAAAGAACCAAGAAAATCAGGATGAAAAAGATAAGTGAAGTCTCAATAGTAGCCAAACGGCTGTACATGAGGATTGTGCCATTCAGCCCAAAAAATAATAAACCGAATAATGCCATTCTCCTTCCATAAGTCTTCAAGAGAACGCGGTATATGATCAAGAAGGTAAAGAAACCAAGCATCGCGGAAACAATTCTTGCGCTCGCAAAGCTTACCCCCATTAATTTAAAGGTTATAATCCAAATCCCGGTTAAAAGCGGCGAGCCGGTCCAGGAGGCAAAATTATCGATCATCAGCTTGCCGAAAAGGACTAAATTCCGGGCATTAAAAACCCACAGGCCTTCATCAAAAATATCCCCGATGCGCTTCCATGCGGGCGGATCGGCCTGAAGGTTGTATATCCGTATAAACAACAGCATCATCAGGATTGTAAATAAAGCAAGGCCGTATGGGGAAATGAACCGCTTAATTTTCAACTCAAGCCTCCTTTTTATCATAAGTGTTACCTGTTAATAAGATAGTTTTCTATATAAAGAAACGAATTTCTTTGAAAATTAAGAGAGACCCTGCTAAACTTATCTTTGGTGGATAAGAAGAGAGAAAATCTTGTTCCTCCTTGAGGTTAAACCTCTGTAAAAAGTATGTGTCTCTGGCTTAAAAGCTAAACTGCTAACCCGCACAATGCTACAGACCTAACTTACCTCTCTTAATGAGCAGTATTAAGAGGCAACTAAGGTAATTTAGGCGAAGTGCTCATTCTTACGCGAGGCTGCTGGGTTTTTAGGTCCAGAGGGTCTCTCTTAAACTTATTACTCCATCAAATCCACAGCCCGACGAATATGTGGGGCTAAAACGAAAGGAGTTGATGTATATGTCAAAAAGCATGTTTTGCGGCTGCGATGTAGCCTTAGAGAATAATACGATTTGGTTAATGTTAGACGACGGCTCGCAGCCGGTTAAACTCTTCAATGTTGATAATAACCAATTAGGCGCCGAAGTTCTTGTTGAGAGAATCTCTGCTATTGCCAAAGAACATTGTGTACTGGATATCCTTATCGGCACTGAGGCAACCTCAATGTATGACTGGCACCTCTTGGAATACCTTGCCGAGAGTAAACTCGCGTTTGAGTTTAATCTTAAGCTCTACCGCTTCAATGCCAAATGGATCAAAAACTTCAAAAAGAGCCTTGCGCCAAGGGGTAAAACCGACCCCATTGATTCTTTTGCTATCGCTGAACGGTTAAGAATGGGCCGGCTGCCTAAAGAATATATCCCGGATATCAAATACCAGCCGCTGCGCAAACTTACCCGCTTTAGGTTCCATCTTCAGCAGCAGATAGCCCGGGAAAAAGATTTTTTCTTGGCTAATCTTTTTCTTAAATGCAGCGCATACTCTTCAGTCAAACCTTTTGGCTCAACATTCTCAGCCACCAGCCTGGCGGTAATCAACGACTTCTTTTCCGTTGATGAATTAGCCGCTATGCCTATAGAGGAGTTAACTGAGTTTATCCTTGAAAAAGGCAAATCTCATTTTTCCAAGCCTGGCGAAATCGTGGATAACCTGAAACGAGTAGCCAGAGAATCTTATCGCCTCAAGCCGGAGCTTGCTCCCACGGTTAACCTTATCCTTGCCTCTACTTACAACAATATCCGCTGCTACAGAGAACAGGTTAAACTCATAGATAACGCTATTGCAGAAAACATTAAAGCATTTAAGCATACGCTTGAATCTATTCCGGGAATTGGCCCGGTGTATGCCGCGGGCATCCTTGCTGAGATTGGCGATATTCACCGCTTCTCAAACGATTCTGCTTTAGCGCAATTTACCGGCCTTACCTGGCCGAAGCATCAATCCGGTAAATTCCAGGCCGAGGAAACAAGGATGTCTCATACCGGTAATCAATATTTACGCTACTATCTTGTAGAAGCTGCCAATAGCGTTAAACGATGCGACGCTACCTACAAAGCCTTCTATGAGAAGAAGTATGCTGAAAGCTCTAAGCATCATCATAAGCGCGCGTTAGTCCTGACAGCGCGCAAGCTGGTAAGGCTTGTCTGGACACTGCTCACCAGGCAAGTACTTTATCAGCCCGGATATTGCTCTTTTGAAGATCTGTCAAAGAACAACTAAATTCTTACGCCTTTAGAGGCGTTAGCTTAAACGATTTCAAGCCAAAGCATATAAAACTATTTCCTGTTTTTTCTGCTATAGACTTTTTATGCCTTGGAACAAAGATAAATGTTGTCATTTTTTATCTTGACATATTACCGCACGACTCGTATCATTGATCATCTCAGTATGAAACAATGAAAGGTAAAATGAAGAAATAATTATTTGAAAGCTCAAAATTACTAAGGTTACCCCAAAAAATGCCCACTTTGTTGCCAGAAAATAAAAAGTAGGGATGGTATTTGTTGAGCGGAGGTAATTATAGATTACTATACCTGAAAGTATAGTTATGGGCAATCCAAGCGCCAAAGTAAACAAGCCCCACAAAATGCCCTTTTCTACCGTAAAATTCTTAAAAAAGCGGTAAAAACCATCCTCCTCCCGGTTATACCTTAGGAAATTAGGGAAACCGTAACTACTGATCCCGAAAAGAAGAAGTTGAAAGCCCAGTAAAATCAGGCTCTGGGATATAAGCATGGCAAAAATACCCAGATGTTTCAATATGCCGAAAAGTATGAGCAGCATAAAAATAAAACCTGAAACAAACAAAACCAGGCCATTGAGCAAAAAAATCCATTTGGGCGCAAAAAGCAGAATGAACCTTAAATGCCGCCAGCCGTCTTTAAAAGTCCTCAGATGAGGTTTCCGGTTACGCTTATCTTTCCGGAAATCTATAGGTATCTCAGCAATCTTGAGTTTCAATCTTGCCGCCTTTACTACCATTTCCGAAGCAAATTCCATCCCGCCGCAGGTCAGATTGAGTTTTGTAAAAGCATCCTTGGTCAGCCCCCTCATTCCGCAATTAATATCTGTAATCTTGACATGAAAAAAGGTCCTGGCAATAACGGTAAGCGCAGGAGTGCCTAAATAGCGGTGTAAAAACGGCATGGCTCCTTTTTGAATGCTCCCCCGCATCCTGCTCCCCATTACCAACTCCGCGCCGTTGCGCATCAGACGAACAAAATCTCCTACATATGCGAAATCGTATGACTCATCGGCATCGGCAAAAACAATATATTTGCCCCTGGCCTCTCTAAATCCCCTGAATAATGAATACCCGTAACCCTTATGTTCTTCAAGAACCACCCGGCCGCCATGTTCTACCGCGATATCCCCGGAAGAATCAGTTGAACCGTTATCTACGACTATAACCTCTCCTAATAGCCTGCTATTTCTTATCGCTTCCATTGCCTTAGTAACACAATTCCCCAGGGTATCGGCCTCATTCAGACAGGGAATTACTACGCTTACCTCTATTTTCTGGTTGAGATTATCCATCACATTATTGCCATTCTAAAATAAGCGAACCCCAGGAAAAACCTGCCCCAAAACCGCAAAGCAGGATCTTATCCCCCCGCTTGATCCTATTTCCATTTAACGCGTCTTTGATAGCCACCGGAATAGAAGCCGATACGATATTCCCGATGTTTGAGATATTGGTAAAAACCTTTTCTTCCGGTATCTGAAGCGATCTTGCTAAAACATCCAGTATCGCCTTGCTGGCCTGGTGAAAAATAAAAAGCTTGATATCCTCCACCCCTAACTTATTGGTGCTCAGTATCCTCCTGATATTGTCCGGAACCTTGGCCATTACCAATGATAAAAGGCTGAAACCCTCCATAAAAATATTTTCCTGGGTGCGGATATTGCCGCTATTATCCGTTATTTCCTCTTTTGTCTTTCGGCTTCCGGGAACCCTGCAGCCGCCTGCCGGGATGATAAACTTATCGTATTGCTTCCCAAATGTCCCGATATTTACATCGATAATACCCTTATTTGATTTCTTGACTAAAGTCGCGGCAGCTCCATCTCCAAAGAGAAGGCGTACCGATTTATCTTTCGGGTGGATATATTTTGAGTAGGTATCAGATGTAACCAATAAGACATTATCCCAACTATAAGTATTTAATAATGCGCGGGCTAGGGCGAGGCCGTATATATATCCGGAGCAGGCCAAATTAAGATCAAAAGCCCAGGTATTATCGTTTAAGTCTAATTTCTTATGCAGGACACTGGCGTTACCGGGAAGAAGATAATCGGGGCTTTGAGTACAGAATATTAATGCCCCCACCTCATCCTTATTAATGCCATCTCCGGCAAACAGTTTTCCGCATGCTTCATAAGCCAGATCAAGAGCAGTCTGATCATTTGTAGAGATATGGCGGGACAATACTCCGGTCTTCTTTATCAGCGTCTCGATATCCCAGGATGGGTTTTCTTGCACCAGATCCGCGTTAGTTACCGTCTTTTCCGGGAGAAAATATTCTATATTCGCCAGTTTACAGTTCATAGCCGGTTATAACCACCCTGATTATTTTCTAATTGTAGACATATATAATCGGTAATGGTCCCTACTGTTTTAAATGGGTTAGTTTCAGAAACATCGGCTCCGATCAAAGGGATGCTCCTTCCAAATTCTTTTTTTATTGATCCCTCTAAAGAAACCACCAGATTCACCATTGATAAAGAATCAAGACTTCCTTGAAGCGGGATATCCTTAAGCTCTTCTTTATGCCGTTTATCCAGCAGACTTTTATTGATATCCCGGACCGCCGTATGAACTATCTTCTCAACTTTTTCTTTCTCTGACATCATAATTTTATTTTAAGCCCATAGAACCTGCGGCTTTGCTCCTGACAGAGTGGGCAAAAGACAGGATCACTCCGTATATGCTCCAAAAGAAAATTGCATAGTAAGGCAGCTCAAGGATCTCGGTAAAAAAACAGGCAGTCAACCAATAGATTACAATCGTAATTAAAGCAGCTCCTTTAAATGACCTTCTCTTCAAGAATATCGCAGCCATTTTTAAGGTATTAATAAATAAAACAATTATCAGAATAATTCCGACTAAACCCGCCCGATAAATAATATCCAAATAGGAATTATGCATAGCAATCCAACCATCCCTGGAATATTCCCCATAGGCGCTGCCTACCATTTCGCAGCGCATGGAGCGAAAGGGTTTGCCGAATGGAAACCCGAATAAATGCTTTTCATTTAAAATCTGCTCTATCGCATCTGTATAAACATAGGAGCGGAAAAGCATAGTGCCGAATTTTGTATCGGGAGCCGCTCCCCCTTCCCCTATCAACCCGATTGTGCTGTTTAATGAGGACGGCTTAAATCCGGATAAAGAAGTTTTGGCTAATTCAGCGAGTCTACCCATAATTCTGGGAGCTGCTTTTTTCATCCCTTCCATCTTACTAATCGCAGAGTAAGCTCCGGCTGGAAGCGGCTTTGGAGCACCAACAGAAGCCCTGGATAATTTAGCGCCTTCATTTTTAGCAGCGGGACCCACTTCCTCCTTCTTACCTTTCTGCACAGCCTCATAAGCGCGTATTTGCGGAGATACCGGGGTTTGCGCCCCGGGTAAAGATTTGTCTTCTAACCGGGTAAAGGTTGATTTAAATTTACGGACGGGGATTTCTTCGTTAGGGTTATAAAGTCGAGGAATGATTTCTATGGCCTTAAATGCCCCTTTCTTGCTTTCAATACTTGCATCATAAAAACTTTTATATTCCATAAACTTTCCGGGGTTGGTTAAGGAAAAGACCACTCCCCTGGAACCAAAGGTGCGGACCGAAAAAATGATCAAAAACATCCCCAAGAATAATAAATAAATCTTGAATATCCTCCTGGTTCTCAAAATAAAAAGGCCCATTATTAAAAGTGAAAATGAAGCAATTAAACTCGCTACCAATAAAGTCCTTGAAGCATCAAAAAACGAGCTGTAAGGAACTATGGCCAAGGTTAAGGCAATGCCAAAATAACGGATGACCCGTTTTTTGAAGGTCAAAGCTAAAACTAGCGCGATAATCACATAGGTGTATAAGAAAAAGGCTACATAAATTAATTTTATTATGAAAAGCATCAGGATAAACAATAAAACCCTGATTCTATAAATTAAAACACCTCTCTGGAACGCGTAATAAGCGATTAAGGCAAGAAACGGGTAATAGAACATCGCCGCATGCCTGAGCGCAAGCGGGCCGTATTTAAGATAACCTGAATAAACCTTGATCAAGACAAAAGCTATATAAAAAATACATGCTAACTTCCACGGTGAGAAGTTAAAACGGCAGTTAGTTGTTTTTATCCAATTATAAAAAGATAAGGCCAGGCAGACAAAAAGAAAAATCTCCCCCACAAAAATCGGAAAATCAAGAAAGGGAAGCTTTATATGCAACTCTGCAAAAAACCTGGAAAAAATGGAATAAGGCAGTATGCAGAGAGCAAGCAGGAATAAGATCACATCTTCAAATTTAAAGAGGTAAAATTTGTTTCGCAGCAATTTTATCCTCCTTTCTACGCTCATTTTGGATAGCCTTGTATACCTTGGCATACATCTTTTTCTTCAGTAAAAAGGCCGGTTGACCCAATACAAGCCTTAAAAGATGCAGAAGAGTAAGCCGTTTATTAGTAAAGAAAAGATTGGGGATATAGTATGCCTTCATGGCCCTAACCGCCTTTTTTGCCTGCGGATATTCCTTATAGTTACTAAAAATCTTATCCAAAAAATTTTCAAAGATAAGGTAGACATTGTTGCCGTCATCGGCGGATTCCTGAGGAAGAAATTGAAGCATCCTGGCAAGCGCAAGGAATTCTTTCTCCTTTATATCCGGCCAAAAATACTTTATATTCTCCCCGATAATATCCTTACAGTCATCTCTAAAGGCGCGCGTCAACCTTGCGGACTGAGAAAGGCTGTTAATCCGGTATTTGAAAAGAACCTCCCCCAGGTTTGCTAACAGGTATTTCCGGGAAAGCCTTAACCATAGATCAAAATCCTGGGCTATATATTTCTCATTGAACAAACAGACATCAAATAAGGCCTTTTTACGCATCAAAACAATCGGGTGCGGAATGCAGTGGTAAGAAAGAGCGCTGGAGCCTATAAGGTAGGCTTTGATCTCCCACGGGTCGGTAGGCAAACGGAATTCCCTGATCACCCTTCCTTTCTCGTCTATCTCCAGGTACCAGCTGCCTACAACCGCAATTGAATCGTTCTTTTGCAGGTAATCATACTGTTCCTGAAACCTCCGGGGCAGGGAAATATCATCGGCGTCCATACGGGCAATAAATTCCCCCTTTGCCTTCTTAATACCGATATTAAGCGCCTTGCTCTGGCCCAGATTCCGGTCATTTTCAATAAAGATCATTCGTGCGTCTTTATAAGAAGCAATTATCTCCCTGCTCCTGTCGGTGCTTGCATTATCTACGATAATAAATTCAAAATCCTCAAAACTCTGGCCCAAAATGCTGTCTATGGCTTCTTTCAGGAACAGCTCTCCGTTAAAAACCGTCATCACAACGCTGATTTTTGGGCTATTATTCATTTAGACTTTATGGCTCTCCAGCTGATGCATTAGTGAAATATCCCGCTTCAATAGTTTTATGGCTTCTTCAAGGGTGCAAAGCCTGGTGCGAAAATTCTCGCTGAATTTCCTGGTATCAAGTCCGATTTTTACCGGACGAAAGGCCATGCCGCTGTTATTTTTGTGCTGCGGGATCAATAATGACGTATCCCATCCTAAAGCATCGCAAGTACTCCTGATCCATTCATACCGGTTGATAAAAGTCTTTCCGGCAATATGAAATATTCCTGACGCGCTTGAATCAGATAACTCCAGGATTGCCTTCGCCAAATCCTTGACATAGGTAGGCGTACCCCAGCGAAAAGCCTGGACAATGCACTTTTGGGCCTTTGTAATAGAAAAATAAGCTTTCATTACCGCATTGGGGGTTTCTGTCAGCGGGTCCCAGCCAAAAACAGACATTGTCCTTATAATGAGATAATCCTTCAGGTGCCGGCTGATCCACCTTTCGCTCTCTGCTTTATATTTTCCGTAAATATTAACCGGATTAGGGGTGTCGGTTTCATTGTAAAATTCCTTTTTCCCGTCAAAAACGCATTCCGAGGAAATAAAAATCAGCTTTGCCCCGTGCTTAAGGCATTCCCGGGAGAGGTTAACTGTTCCTTCAAAATGGAATTTCTTTGCCAATTCCGGATTCTTTTCGTAGAAATCTACTCCCCCTGCCAGCTGCGCGCAATGAATAACGCAGGCTGGCTTTACTTGTTTAAAAATATCATCCAGGCTATCAGGATCGGTAATATCGCAATACAGGTAACCCCGGACCGGCCTGCGGTAATAAGTTCCCTGCCAAGAGGACATAGAACCCATCTCTCTGGCAACTGCCTGCCCGATAAGCCCGTTTGCTCCGATGATCAAGATACGTGAATTAACCATAAGGTTGATGATAGCTTCTAAACAGGACCTTTTTGCCTTTTTCACCGACAGTCTTTTCCCATTTATTAAAACCTTTTAAATAAGGATGAATGGTGAGATGCTCCAGGTTAAGGCCATGGTGTTTTTCATTGTCATTGATAGCTTTGATGCAAAAATCGATCAACTTTTCCGCTAAACCCGGATTTTTCCCGTTTAAATCCAAAATATGGGATATTATTTCATCGGGCATGCCACACCCTCTCTCCTTAAACACGGCTATAAGAAAGAATAAACGGTTATATATATTATCGCTCACCCCGGCTATGCCTTTTAGATAGATATCCCGTTCTTTGCTTTTTATCCACTTTTTATTCAAGGCCAATTCATATATATCGGTACCCGGCAAAAATACCAATGTATAAAAGAATATCCCATACGTGTTTAGCAAATTATTCGCTAACTTAAGGGTGGCAAGCTTATCTTTATCGGTTTCCCAGGGGGCATCGCAAATAAAATCAATAGCTACCCGCAATTTATTGTTCCTCCCCTTCCAGATAGTATTCCGGTTTTCAAATACTTTCAGCAGCCCAGGTAATTCCTCGGCGGTATATCTACGGTTGAAGATTTTGAGGGTTTTATTGCTCCCGCTCTGCGCCCCTATCCGGACATCGGATAATCCGCACTTTAACAAAAGCTCGATTTTTTCCGCCGCATCCGGCGCCCTCATATTGTTGGGATTTATCCCGGCGATGCCAAAGGGCATTTTTATTGATGCCCTGTACAATTTTGAGAATTTTCTGATCTCATTCAGATTGAAAGAAAGGAAATTATCATCGGCCAGATAGAATCCCTCAAAACCGGCATCTTTTGCCCTCTTCATTTCGGATATAATATTGGCAACTGACCTTCTTCTGACCTTGGTGAAATCCTTATTAAGTTTAGCGAAGAGGTTATTGCAGCAGTAGGCGCATTTAAAGGGGCAGCCTCTGGAGGTCATGATAAAATAATTCCTTCCGCCATGGGGGAATATATCGTCAAGTTTTGGTTTTCTAAAAACCTTGTTTGGAAAATCGTAATAGATTATCTCTTCCGGAGAAAGACTCTGAAACGGCACATTATCAAGATCGGATTCAACCTCCGGGCAGCCCGTATTAACGACGCGGCCATTGGCATCTTTAAATACCAGCCCCTTAACACCGGAAAGCGATGTGTTACTGGATAAATTATTCAGAAGTTTTGGCAGGGTTAATTCCGCTTCATAAATAACCGCTACATCCGAGAATTCTATTGCCTCTTCAGGCAAGGCAGTCGCGTGAGGGCCGCCAGCAATAATCCATTTTATACCTCTGGATTTAAGGTATCTCCCCAGCCTTGCCGCCAATAATGAATAAAATGAATTAAAAGACAATCCAACGACATCATATCCTTTGCTAAAAGCATAGATATCCCGCAAGGCCTCATCGGAAAAAGTGTCGGAATATTTCACCCCCGTAATCTGCAGATTACGCGCGTGGATGCCGCTGTTTTTTAAAACATTGATCAGCACCCTGGTTCCAAGCACCAAATCAATTGAGATCAATAATATCTTCATTTTAATTATTATGCAGAAACCCTAAAAAAACATTATAATCCGGGCGCGAAAAATAATCTTCAACCCTGGCATCTGGATATTTGGAGCTGCGCAGGGATTCCGTGAGCTTCTCCGTAAAATCTTCTTCATAAGCGATAAATAAATGATCTTTAATAAAATACTCCAGCCCAAGAGTAAGCCCTTCAGGAATAAAATACAGTGTTTTGATCCCCATGAATACTGACTCAAATGCCACGCTCGATTCAGAGGTAATAAGCAAGATACCCTCTGCAAGCAATTCCCCCATATCCGTGTTTACGAATGCGCAATTTTTATAGGCTTTGAAATCCCTTTTAAGTCCAAGGTTGCCGTGCAGATACGGATGAGGCTTGATCTGTATCTTATATGCGTCAAGGTCAATAAAGGACAGTGCTTTTAGAATATGCCCTTCCAGGGAAAAAGAAATAGACGGGCTGATCGGCAGAGCCACAATGATATTTCCTGTCCGGCTGCTCCTCTGCTTTGTTTTCCGGAGGTCAAAAAGATAAGAATACCTGATCGCGCCTGCTTCGGCAACAAGAGATTCTTGGTAATGTTTTCTTAAGAACTCCGACCATACCGGACCTGAGGTCAATATTACTTTCGGCAGCAAGCTTTTATCTTCATAATCCGAAACATAGTAATCCAGCCAGTTATGCGGAATGGTGGAATGCTGGTAAGCTATCCGCTTCAAATCTACAAAGGCCAGATTAAGCATCTTCTCCCATGGCTGATTTTCAAAAGGATATATGATTGAAGCCCGGCTGTTTACTCTGAGGCTCAAATTCTTATACGCGTAATATAATAATAGATAATCCAGGAAACCCCTGCCTCTGTTTTCCTTTGATCTTTCATTTTCAAAGAGAATATTTAGCAAATCCAGGTCTTTTATCCCCTTCAGGCCTTCATTATCAATACTGCAGGTAAATGCGGTAAAGGCGCATTTAAGCAGATCCCCGAAAAGCAGGAAGGATAAAGGAGAAACAATGTTCTTAAAATGTAAATTGGCCCTGAACAGATGCCTCAAGCGTAACCGCAGAGGCAAAAGCCGGCCGACATTATAACCCTTGCCCTTCAGAAAATGTTCCAAATCACCGAAGAAACAATCATTGAATTCAGGAAGCCGGTTAAAACTCCGGTTATCTATAAAACTATGGATAAAAACATTGAATTCTCCTGTTCCTTTATTCCTCCAGATCCGGTAAATAAACCAGATGAGAAAGAACCTTAATACGCGCAAATAACCCTTGATGCTTTCAAGAAAGCAACTCCGCCCGGAGACGCCAGGTAGGATTTTAACGTTTCTAAAGCCGGTCTTTTTGATATTTCTTAGCAATTCATGGTCATCGCTGATTACCAGTATATCCCTCTTTTCCTCCTCTGAAAGGCGCTCAATAAATTTCAAATAAACATACTGATGAAAGATCGATGTCTGGCTTATTGACTTGGAGGCCATGCGGCTTGAATACCAGATAATCTTGTCCTTCTGCTGGGCGGAAAGCTTGCCGATAAAATCCACAAAATTATTCTTTACCGATTCTACAATACCTTGCAGCCGCCTGCCGATAAACCTTCGTTTACCAACCCCGAGGATTTTCTCCGAACGCAGGAGGCCTTTATAACTGCCGATATAGACCCATGGCAGGCTATTGTGCATTCTTAAATGACGGCTCTGACTTGGCGCGCTGATATATACCATTACAAAAATGCCTCCAACGGAAGATTGAACTCGGTATTTATCCCCTGAAATTTATTGCGCTTCCCTTTTTTCAGGTAAAAAACCGTAAAAATAAGCTTTTTGTACGGGGTGACGGCGGTTGAGGAAGGAATCCCCCAATGCCCGTAAGCACCGATCTCCTGCGCGGAAGGGGACAGCTTCTTTATTTGTTTAAGGATATCCTTGAAATTAAAAACCACGTAATTTGCGACCTCCGGGCTTCTCTCTCTTTTTGAGAAGTTAACATACTGGAAGCTTCTTTTTATATCATCTATTCCTTCCCCGGGCGTGATCCTGAGGGAAATCACCAAATACCCTCCGGGCCTTACCCTTTCCCAGCAGGCATTCATTATTTTAGTTACCTCTATATTCCAGTCCGCGCAGCTAAGCGATACCACTAAATCATAACTTTTGCGGCCTTTCAATCCGAGGATGTCGGCGCAAATAAAAGATGACGGTATCGCTAACTTTCTGTGCTTAATGGCCCAGGCAATGGCCCCGGGGTGGATATCTATTCCGGCATATGAATTTAATTTAAATTGCCTGCTCAAAGCAAACCCTAAGCCGCCGCAGGCGCACCCGGCATCAAGGACATCCCCTAAACGGCCGCTTTTGCCGGCGATTTTCCGGAAAACCCATTTTTCCGAAGGATAAAACTCCTCCCACTCCTGCCTGTGCCGGCTATAGAATTCTACGATCTCTTGTGAATTAAAAACGATATTCCTGTTCGGCATCATACCTTCCGGATCTTAAAGAATATTTCGCAAAATTTCTCCATAATAACCCTATCCCCTACGCTGACCCGTATGTAATCTTTTAAAAAAGCCAGCTTAAAACCTCCGGCAACCAGGATATTCTTTTCTTTGAGCTGCCTGACTGTCCGTTCTGCCTCCCCCCGGCATTTTATCAGGATGAAATTAGCCCGGCCTTCTATATGCTCTATGCCGGCGCCTGATAATCTCTGCGCCAGGTATTTTTTACCCGCGTTTGCCGACTTTACCAGCTTTTGTATGACACCGGGGTTATCCAGGAGCTCCTCCGCCAAATACACTACCAGGCCGTTTGCGTCATATGTAGGCCTTACTTTTCTTAAGCTTTCTATTACCTGCGCACAGGAAGCGGCATAACCCAGCCTCAAGGAGGCCATACCGCAAAGCTTGGAGAATGTCCTTAGGACTATCAGGTTTTTATATTTTTTTACCTGCTGAATCACAGAAAAAGGGTAAAAATAAAAGTATGCTTCATCAACCACAAGCAATACATCATTTGCAGCCGTCCTTTTCAATATTGCGGATAAAACAGAAGGCTCAATGGTGCTGCCTGTGGGGTTATTCGGGTTTACTACCGCCGCCATCTTTAAGCCGGGCTTAATCCTGTTAAGAAATTCCCGGCCGGGGAAAGAAAGGTCGCTGTTGTATTTTACCGTTATTGCCTTGGCAGCGAACATTTTGCAATAAACCGGATACATCGCGAAGGTCGGTTCGGTAAGCAGAATTTTATCACCCCTGGAGATAAAGGCGTCAAATATATATTTTATTGCCGCATCCGAGCCATTGGCCAAAATAATATTTTCCGGCCTTAACTTATTATGCAAGGCTATCTTCCGCTGCAGGCAAGTATATTCCGGATAAGCGGCTAAGAATTGCGGATCCACCCGACCAAAGCTGCGCCTTACGAAATCCCGCGGCAGGCCGGTTACGGATTCATTCATATCCAGCCGCAGGAAACCCCGGCGGGAGAAGGCCTCGGGATTTGCCCTGTATAAGTTTTTAAGGTGCCTTTTTATTTCTATCGCCATATGATCAACTCAATCTTTAAGCTGTTTGTTTACGATGGACCTGCCGGTCATATATCGTATTTATCAACTCGAGCAGGCCTTGCCCCAGGTCCACATAGCTGGAATTGACCAGGCGCTTGGCAAGCTTTGGCTTGAAAAGATACGGAGTTATCTCATAATGCCCCGCGTCATCATCCTCCCTGGTAAATTCAAGTTTTATCTCGTTATTCAACATTTCTTTGATCATGATCAGAAGATCCCTGATCCGCGTAGGCTGCTGTCCGGTTATCATCACATATTGGTTCTTGAATTCATCGCCCAATGTCTTTACTGTCAGGCGTGCGGCGTCAGAAACGTGGATATACTCCCTGAGCTCCTCCCCATCCCCCCTTCGGGTGATCTTTTTCTCGTTAAGCGCCTGTTTTAACACGCTGTATATCCAGTTAGTTTCATTTGCCCGGGGCCCGTACAACGAGCCGTACCTGAGAATGGTAAAATCAATGTTATTTTGTTTATGGTAACATTCAATGATCAGCTCGCATGCCTGTTTGCTGGCCCGGTAAAATGAGCCCTCCTCCCCGTATACATAAATGCTGCTGGCAAATGTGAATCTTTTAACATTGTTCGAACAGCAGGCCTCAAGGATGTTGGTCGTGCCGATGATATTGGTCTGGATGGTCTTATAGGGATCCTGTTTTGCCAGGCTTATGTCAGCCATTCCCGCGAAATGATAAACAGCGTCTATGCCCTTAGCGGCTTTTTTGACCGCTTCTTTATCCAGTATATCTCCTACGACCATCCCCTGCTCCGGCCTTATATAAGGCGATGGCATTAGATCAAAAATAACAACCTCATGGCCGTTATCCGAAAGGCAATCAGCTACATGGCTGCCTAAGAACCCCGCTCCTCCGAAAACCATTATTTTCATATCGATCACTCTCCTCTTCTTAGTTAGAGTCCTTTATTTCCCCTACCGCCGTGCAAGGCGCGCTATCCCAGGCGGATACGCGTAAAGGAAATACCTGCACAGAAACTAATCTTCTATCTGCCTTTTGAAGATCCATATCCTCCAGGAGGAGGATGGGCAAATTTTCTCCCTTTGGATCAAGAAACGCCTTATGGGCCTGCCTTCCTGTTTCCCTGTGGGCAAAAGGAGAAATTGAGATAAAGTCTACGCCCAATACCCTGATATTTGGCCGGTTAGCCCTAAGCCAAAAGGCAGCCTGCGCGGATACACCGGGATTATTAAAATTATATTTTCTCTTGCCGCGGAACCTCTGAAATCCGCTCTTTAGAAGCACGATATCCGTTTCCTGCGGAACAGAAAAAAACAACTCCTTGCCTGCTACCTCATCTTCAGCCAGATCACTCTTAAGTGCGAAAGGATGCTTAAACACCCAGTACCCTGCGGGATAGTCGGAAACACCCTTGCCATTTTTAAAGAAATGGCAAGGACAATCTACATGTGTCCCCAAATGGCTAGATATCCTTGCGCTGGAAATATTACAGGAATCACCCTTGCTTATTGATTTTTCCTGAGTAGTATCCAGGAAAATTTCTTTTTTTCCGTAAGAAGGCATTGTTTTTTCAATTTTGTGCGATAAAAAATAATATTTAGGCATATCCTAAACCTTTGAGAAGATTTAAACTCGCCTCCTCCTCCATTTTGATCCTTGACTCCCTGGCATAACTTCCTATATGCGGAGTAAGGATCACATTATCCAATTCTTTCAGCGGGCCGCAGTAAGGCTCCTGTTCAAAAACATCCAGGCCGGCAGCCGCGATCTTCCCCTCCTTAAGCGCGGTATAAAGAGCAGCTTCATCCACTATTCTTGCCCGGGAGCAATTTATGAGGATGCTCTCCTTTTTTAGCAAAGAGATCATTTTGGCGTCTATGAGATATTCATTTTTTATGTCATACGGGATATGGATAGTGACAATATCAACGGTGTTCAGGAGTTCTTCCAGTTCGCATTTAGTCGCGGCGGGATCACCAGGGCCGGCATGCTTAATATCCGTATAATAAAGTTCAACCTCAAAAGCCTTAAGAAGCTCCGCTACTTTCTTTCCGATCCTGCCCATTCCGATGATCCCTACTTTTTTCCCTGTCAGCAGCTGCCCCATGAGCTTACTCCATTTTCCCTGCCTCAATTGCCTGTCCATCAAAGATATCTTCCTGAGCAGGCAAAGCATTAATCCTATGGTCAACTCCGCCACCGCCAAAGTAGGGGCATCGGGAGTATTGTAAACCTTTATATTCAATTCTTTTGCCTTAGTCAGGTCAACATTGTCTAATCCGGCGCCACAGCGAGAGATAACCTTTATCTTCCCTAATCGGGATAAAACCTCCGCGTTCAAAGACTCTACGCCTGCAATCAATCCCGCGCATCCCAGGCCCAAATCAACAAGCTCATCAGGGGTTAATTTCCTTCTATAAGGATTAAAGATTAGCTCCAAGTTCTTTTCCTGAAGAATATCCACGGGCGCTGGATCAAACTCCGCGAAACTACCTGGAGAGATCAATATCTTTTCTTTAGCCATTCTTTTTTTTCTTAAGTCCATTCTTCTGCAGCCAAAAAGCTGCTTGAGGAATCTGCCATTCGTAATCAACATCCAAACCTCCCCATTGCTTAAGGGGATATATTTTTTTGCCCATCCATCGCTGGGGAAGAAGGCCCTCTTTGAGGTTCTCCAGGCATCTCGGCCTTACTACGGAAACCCCCATATCCGCAAACCACACATCTCCCTGAGAGTCTCTGTCGCAGGACAATTTATTGATCCCGTCAAAGATTTCAAAAGGAATAAAAGGATGCAGGAGGCCGTCCTCTTCGATCTTGCGCGCCCTCAAAGGACTCCACATATTGTATTTGGAGACCGATACTGCGGAATCGTATTCGCGATGATCCCGCAGAACCTTGATCCCCTCTTCGATCAACTCCGGGGTTACCATAGGGGCGTTGCAGAAAAGCAGGACCATTAATTCTATCTCTTTGCCCGGGTTAAGCTTTTTGATCTCCTGATACCCGTGGGCGAAAACATCCTCTCCCAAAGCCTGGCTTGTGCATAAATGAGGCGGCCTGTCGATGATCAATGCTCCGGCCTCCCTGGCTATTCTCTTGATTTCATCGGAATCGGTGGATACGTATAAATTTTCCACTAAGGTGGAGTTTAAAGCTGCTGTCAGCGGATAAATCATCAAGGGCTTATTCAATACGGGATAAACATTTTTGCCCGGAAAACCCTGGCTGCTTCCCCTTCCTATTAAAAGCACAGAGATCATATCAAGGCCTCCTTGAACCCATCCTTTGTTTTTTTAATTTCTAATGCCCGGTAAGAGCAGCGGTCGCAGGCCTCGATCTTATGGGAGCGCCCCTCCCGGTGAAGCCCCCGGTAAAGATCGCATCTTTGGCTTTGCCAGGCTGTCTTGATATCCAAATCCTTCACATTACCCAGGCTCATCAGCGATAAATCTTCGATACCGTGCATAAGGCAGGGCAATAGCGAACCATCGCACAATATAACCATCCTCTGCCATAAAAAGGGACAGGCCCAATTACCTGTCAGGCCCCTGTGATCAATCCCAGGGCCTTCTTCTCTTGCGTCTAAATAGCCCAACTCATCTGCCAAGGGCTGCCAGAGTTTCAGGTATTCTGCCCAATGCGCTTTTATCTCATCAAGCATCACTGCCTGGATCCTTATCTTGGGAAAATCCACCCCCCTGTCCCGGCGGATCTTTCGTAGGCCGGCTATATTATCATAAACAGACTTGAATTCCGCTCCCCGGCGATTTTTTTCAAAGCTCTCCTTATTCCAGCCATCCGCTGAAATGGATATCCTGTTTAACCCCGCGTCAATCAACAGATTGCAGGTATCCTCGGTTAAAAAGACGGCGTTAGTATTGAAATATATATCGATTACCCCTTTTTTCCTGGCATAGGCAACCATTTCCGCGATCTGTTTATGCAAAAGCGGCTCCCCTCTTAAGCTGAGCTTTATCGAATAAACCCCGTTTTCCACGGCATGGTCAATCACTTTCTTAAATAGAGGAAAGGGAAGAAATCCCTTTTCTGATTTACCCCAGAAGTCAGAGCTGACCGCGCAATAAGGGCAGTTAAGGTTACAAAGGTTGGTGCTTTCTATATCCAGGTGCAGGGGAAAATCTCCCACAGTGAAATTCCTGGGATATTCCGTCCATCTTCTTCTATATTCCCTGAATTTCGCGTCGGATGACTCCAGGATCCCGTTTCCGCCGGCAATATGATAATTACAATTTGGGGCGATGACCACTTTTTCTTCCGCTCTCTCCAGGAAATCCATGGCCGACTCAAGCAATATGGCCGAGCACTCCCCCACAGGCTGGCTTCCGGTATGCAAAACCAATTCTTCATCATAAGACCTCTGGTAGGGCTCACTTACCCCGATGAAATCATGGCAAAGCCCGTTAAATGCCTTTTTATAATTACCCTTGTAATCCCTTTGCGCGCAGACAGAGACCGGGCAGTCAAGGTATACCTCCATGACCCTGCCGATTATCCGGCGCATCTGCTTCCTGATCGCCTTGATGTGGCAAATAGAGCAAATAATGCAGTTGGTCCCCTTCCGGTTATATTCCGAGGCAAGCCGGGCGATCTCCAGGGCTACTTCATTCCTTTCGGCGGTGCTATAGCCATAATTTTTCCCGCGTTTCTTTAACTGCTCCCTAATCTCCTCCCCGTCAAGAAGCATCAGGTTCTCAACGCCGTTTTTCAACAGGCCTTCCTTTAGCAGACTGCCCAGAGTAGACTTGCCGGACGCGGAAATACCTGTAATCAAAACTGTACCAGCCCTCAGATAACCGATACTCATATTTTTACTCCCTGAACCGGATTCTTACGCGAATAAAAATAATCCGCCAAAAAACTCCTACGAAGATTATTCTTAAATAAATATTCGAGATAAAGAAAGACCCTTAAAATATAAAAGATTATGCTGCGCGATAACGACATTAGCTTAGCCCTGAATCCCGCGGAAGTCTTTTGGCCGTGAAGGAAAATCAGCATTTCGTATTTCATAGGTAAAAAAACCAAAAAGAACGCAAAGGCTAAAAAAATTCTCGGTATTTTAGCTTTAGCGTAACTGTAATGTTTGAGCCTGTCCTGCAGGATAAAACGTATAAGGAAAGCATCATAAACAAATAATTTACCTTTCCATTTTATTTCATTGATATTTTTATTGAAACCGCGTAAATATTTAATAGATAATGCATCCCCCCACCATCTCTTCCTATGATATGTAGATTCAAACATGATTTTTTCAAGTGCAAGGCCGTACGTGGAGCAAAATTCACCCAAAACCTCATCAGGATACAAATGTAGGTCTTCAAGTTTTAACATTTTTATATTTTTCGTAAAAACTAATACCGGTTTAGATTCGACTATTATTCTTTTTAAAAGCAGATATAAGAATTTTGGCTCAAAAGTGAGTTCATCATATTTCTTCCAGTGTTCTATGCCCGATACTAAAGTATTTCTGGGTTCACGTATCGTGCAAATTACGTCAAAACAGGAAAAATCTTTTTTAAAGTCGCCTAATTTCTCAATGTGGTGGATATGATTAAAAAGTATTTTTGTCTTAGTGATATCTTGGCTGCAGGTTAATCCATAAGCCAAATTAACAGCTAAAAAGAAATTTCTGCTGTTTAGAGCCCTGCCCTGCAATATATTTAGCATATGCTTTCTAAAAACTTCGATATCTACTTCGAAATAAGCATTCTTGTCTTCGCCCAGCTGGTCCCAACGTTCAATCTTGTTGTAATAAGATTTAAATTTTGCGATATGATTGCAGGGCCCATCCGAATGCCAAACGAATTCATTAATTAAATCCACCAAGTTTCCCTTGCATTTTGCCTCTTTCCACCATAAGTGGAAATACAAATCCCCGCTTACCTGCAAAATCTGAGAATGCCCATCCAGAAGGCTCTGGAAAAAATCCGAACCTGCTCTTCCACAAGCAACAAGCAAAACCAGCCTTAAATTTTCGACGTGCTTAAAAAGAACGTCATAATCTATCTCCTGATCGGCGTTTGTCTTCTCAATATATTCAAATACCCCTCTCATATCCTTGAAACGCTCCTGCGGGCTTACCCCTGCGGCCCAAGGTGAACCCGGATCATCCGCCTTGGCGATAAAGCGGACATTCGCCTCGGTGGCAGCGTTAAGGTCATTGATCGAATCCCCTATAAAAATGACCTCTCCAGGCTGGTAATTATTCTCCCTTAAGATCCCCTTGATAAGATCGGCCTTTGTTTCGAGGGAGCCGTAAACCTGGGCGAAATATTTATCCAGGCCTTTATGCCGGACTATTTCCTTCATCTCCTTCTCCGGGGTGCCCGAGACCACAAACATGCGATAGCGGCCAAGGCATTTGTCCAAAAGCTCCCTTACCCCATCCACGTAATCGGCGTTGACCACTTTCTGCTTAACCAGGCCGCTGAAACTTTCACAGAGCTCCTTAAACTTAGCCTCACCTAAATCCTCTTTTAAAATATTCCCGTAGATAAACCTGAATTTATCAAAACGGGAGATCCCTCCATTGCTTGTATGATACCGCGTTATTGCCTCCAAATGCTGCGGGTATTCACAGAAGAGCGTCCGGAAGGCCTCGGTTTTTACATCTACCGATTTGGCGATCACCCCGTCAAAATCAAAAATTATGCATTTAATCATCCGCTTTCAATCCTTTATATCCAAGATGTTCAACAATAAAATCCAGCCACTTTATATCGCTTATTGTATGGACATCTACAAAACAATTGTGGTTATGATAAGACTGCTCTATGCCTTTTATCCTGCGGCCGAGATAATCCCACGGCTTGATACCCTCTTTCCTGTTGGCCCAGGAAGAATACCGGAAGCATTCCACCGCATGGTCGATCTCAAAGGCCTGGCTGTCCTGCCGCGAGCCCGATACCTTACCCTGGGCATCCGCAAGATAGGGAACTAAAGAATCATTTTCAATCTTCATTAAGGCATACGGGATATAACCGGTCTTCCTTATGGTAACCGCCGAATCATACTGAGGATTCTCCAGTAAAAAAGAGATGCATTTATCAAATATATCCGGATCCCGGAACGGCACAACGCACTGCGGCATCGCAATAATCTCCAGATCACTGTGCTTATCCTTGATAAAGCTGACGGCCTGGTCAACGGACTCCATGAATTTTTCATTCTTCGCCAACTCATTATCCCGCATAATGATCTTGGCCTTGGCTTTAAGGGCGATATCCGCGGTTTTTTTTCCGTTGGTGCTCACAAAAACTTCGTCCACCAGTTTAGAGCGCTTTGTCTCCGATATCGCCCATTCCAGCAGGGTCATATCTTTGACCTTCCAGATATTCTTACCCGGCAGGCCTATGCTGCCCTCCTTTGCCAGGATCAAAACAACATTCAATTATTGGCTCCTTTTTTTAACGACGCGTCAACAAACGAGGAAAAATTATCCCTGAACGCCTCCGGATACCTGTAATCAACCAGATCCGCGTCTCCAAGCGGCTGCTTCTGGAATTCTCCCAATATCCTGTTGATCCCCTCACCCAACACTCCTGCTTCAGTAAAATAAAAAACCGGTTTTCTTTCGATCATTCCGGCATCCTTTGTTTCACTGACATTGAAATGATTGTATCTCTTCCATTTGTCGAATAAAACAACCGGAATTCTGCTTTGAAGGGCCTCTTCAATGCACGTGGATGAATAACTTATCAAAAGATCGGCTATGGACAAGGTATCCGCAAAAGACCCATTATCCATTATGCGGGTGTGGCTGCTTGGAGGTAAAAGCCGGTAAAAATCATCACGGTTGAGCTCACATATAGGATGCGGCCGTATAACCAGATACACATCCTCCAGCTTGTTTACCGCCTTAACGATATCAGAAAGGCTTGAGATATATTCATCAAGGGTTTCGGTTATGTGGAAACGCATACCTGTGCGTATTTTCTGGGTTGTCGCGTGTATCACTATCCTGGAGGCATTGCAGCTGCCTATGATTTCTTTTCTTTTCTCATCCCTCAGGTTATTTTTCTTGGCTGAAAAAAGCAGCGGCCCGGAAAGAATACGCGGCCTCTTATCATTAAAATAGTTAAGGAATTTATCCGTCCAGGGTGTCTGAACTGCAACATGTTTATAACTATTCAGTATAACGCTGGTGCCTAAATTATAATTTTCGATCTCCTCAAATATATTATTGGGGGGCACATGCGTGCCATGGCTTATATTCAATGAGGGAAAACCCAGGATAATGCTTAATTCCCCCATCATATAGTAAATGCCCCGGCTGTACATTGACATTAGAAGCTTTGGCTGCAGGCGTTTCAGGATAGAGTACAGCACCGAAGTCAAGTGTTGAAGAGAGAGCATATCCTGCCTTAATCCCTGGTCGATCTTTTTACTTAAATAACCGCGATAATCAACACCCCCATAGGAAAACAGATCTTTCAGTTCGGTATTTATGGCGAGTTTAAACCTGTCAAATTCCAACCCCATCTTCTCTTGCTGCATAAGGTCATTCTTAAACCTCCACTTGATCAGATCCAGGGAGATTATCGCGTCGCAATCGTTGTTTTTTCTTATCTTCTTAAGGTTATTTACAAAAAGCAGATAAATGCTTGATAATTTTTTCCTGAGCGTAAATTCATTTTCCCAAAGCATGACATAGTTAACGTCATTCCAGCGGCTCTTTATTTCCCGCAGCAAAAAAGACATGTTATATGAGAATGCCGGCACGATAACCGTCTTTTTCTTCGCGGCCTTGCCGCAGATCAACGCGTACTCAATGAAGGTAAGCATCTCTCCGGCTTTATGCGTTAGCGCTGTACAAATAAGATTAATAATTCCGGGGCCTTTGGCTTTCAAACGGCGGAAATGGAACTTGATCCCGTTTGCCCTGGAAAAATCCCTGGCTAAGAACCCTAAAAACCTCTCCTGGTTTTGTATGGCGGCTTTTTGCGCATACATCGGCTCCTTGCCTCCACACAAACAGCAATAAATCTCGCTGATCTTGTGCTTGCGGCTGATGGCATTAAGAATTTCAATGATCCATAAAAAATGATTGAGGTACATCCGTAAATTATGGCCGAAGGTCTCTTCATACCCTTTCCTTATTCCAAGGTTATCGGTCAAATGCACTTTTTGCACCATTATGTTTTTAAGCCCTTCAGTTTCCAGCATTATCCTGTGCTGGCTGTCATTGTCCAAATACTCCAGCGTATCCCGGGCATCTATGCCGATGCCTTTTAAGAATGCCCGGACATTAGGGTGCAGGCAGATGACAAGGGAACTTTCCGATAAAAGAAGCTCCTTGCCGTAGCGCCTTACGATCTCTTTTGCCTCATCAATGAACTCTAAAAGTATGACTTTTTTCATTTTCTCCAGCATGCGGGGTCTCCAGCGAAAAAAAGCGCATCTTTTCCACTCTCGGCATAGTCGATAAAATCTCCGCTATCATATTTTTACCGGACCTTCCCTGCCCGTCGATTATTACTATCTTGCAGGAGAAAATATTTTCCCGTACAAGCTCTATCGCTTTGTTTGAAACAAGATCTCTCATAATCTTTAACCTTATCCTTTCACGCGCATAGCACCTAAAATGAATCTTTTAATATGGAACGGACGTCATCAGCGCTTATAGTATACACAAAATTATTCAAACGATCGGGAGTAAACATTTCGGGTATTTTTTGGACGGCTTTATCCAATGAAACATACTTGGTGATCTCCAAGTTGAGCTTGAATGAACGCAGCATTTTCTCCAACCTGACGATTTGTTTATCAAGATTTCCGTCGGGTCTAAAAAAATCGTTTTCACGTAAAAAACGAATGATCGCGTTTAGCGTGAAACCGGCTGCCAACCCGTGGGGCACCGAAAAATAAATAGTAAGCGGATAGGAGATAGAATGCGCTAACGCGGTATAATTCTGGCTAATCGCAATTCCGGCAAACGTACTCGCAATCATCATCTCCTGGCGTGCTTTTATATCATGCGGATTGTTAATGACGCGAGGCAATGCCGATAAAGAACAAGTCAGAGCCCTGGTTGCAATTGATTCCGAAAATGGCGTGCGGTTTTTGTTCCAAATAGTTTCTAGGGCGTGCGATATGCAGTCGAGCGCAGAATAAATAGTCTCTTGCCGAGGGAGGGTCAGATGCAATAGTGGGTCCAACAGAGCTACTCTGGGAAACAAGATTTCACCGGAAAGTGACATTTTTCTGTTGTTTTTATGGTCCCAGATTGTAGCAAAAAAAGTGGCCTCAGCGCCGGTGCCGGCAGTGGTTGGTATTGCTACCAAATTAAGGCATGTATTTGGTAAATCAATACTCCCATCGCGTAAAACACTATGCAGGAAAGAAGCTCTGCCGTTGGTTAAAGCCGAAGCAAAAGCTTTCCCGGAATCGATGGCGCTGCCTCCACCCAGGGCAATCACCGAACTAAAGTTTTTACCTCTTAACTTGTCCACTGCGGCATCTAGCGAGTCAATGTCCGGGTTAGGCATAACCTGATCATAAACGGTTACCGGATTAGTTATAAGCCGCAGCACCTGACGGGTAATACCGCGCCTGCTAAAACCCGGTGAGGTAACTAATAATACTTCTCCGGGAAGAACCCATTCCGCGATTCGATTGAGCGAACCTTCCCCTTGGATAATGCGCACAGGATTAAATTGTTGCCAGGCTATTTGAGCGCCCATAATCTTCAATCTATCACCCCGATATTATCCATCAATGCATCCCGGCTTTCTTTGGGTGTTAAAATCGGCCTTCCAAGATCTTTACGCGCACCTCTATTGGTTTTAACCTCAAGTAATGATGGCCCTTCGGAATGCAATAACTCAGAGATTACCTTATCGAGCGCGCCTGCGTCCTTTACCGATCTTACGGACCTATATCCGCACGATCGCGCGATACCCCCCAGATCTATACTAAAACCTACAGTTGGCTGGCCGCCAACGGAATCGTGAGCGCCGTTATTAATCACAATGTGCAGGATATTTTTTACCCCTGACTGTCCAATCATGGCTAGAGAACCCATATGCATAAGCACTGCTCCATCGCCATCTAAACAAATAACTTTGCGGCTTGGCTGGGCACAGGCTAGTCCCAAAGCTATAGAGGATGCGTGGCCCATGCCTCCAATGGTAAGAAAATCCTTTACATGAACCTGATGCTGAGACCTTCTAAGCTCGTAAAGTTCACGAGAAGTTTTACCGGTAGTTGAGACAACGAGCTCATCCATACTAAGCCGGGATATTATCAGTCGAATAGCCTGCTCCCTATTCATTTCATAATCTGTTTTTATTTCGCTTTTTAATTTGTATGGTTCAAAACAGCCTCTCTGTACTAATAAAACGACCGGACTATTTTTTTTATTTGCGATTGCGCATGCTCTCGTAACTAGATTGACGGCTTCTTTGCTTTCAGATACCAGCAAAAACCAGGGTAGTTCAAGGGAATCCAACAGCGCTGTCATTATACGGCCCTGCTTGACATGCTGCGGTTCGTCCTTTTTGCCAGGCTCGCCGCGCCATCCAACCATCACCAGCATCGGGATGCCGTATACCTCATTATCCGCTAATGAAATAATCGGATTAATTGCGTTGCCTATACCGGAATTCTGCATGTAAACCAAAGACATATGCCCTGTGCCAAGGTACCGGCCAATGGCAAGCGCGATAGCATTCCCCTCGTTTGACGTGATAACGTGCCTCTCCGAAGGAACATGGTCAGTGACAAATGCGCAAAAATATTTTAGGAGGGAATCAGGAACGCCGGCAAAGAAATCTATGCCCTGGCCGCTGATTGCATTAAATAAAGTTTCCGGCGAAATCATCATTTACTCCTGGGTATAAGTTGAATGATCTCCTTTATCGACATCATCCAATCGTCTGCTTCGGTTGAACGATGGCACTCAAGGATTGTCTTTGCGGTTTTGACCATCGCCGGGTAAGCGCTGCGAAGCAGCTGGTTGGCGTAAATTACCACATCTACTCCATGCTTAATAAAATCTTCCTCAGTTACCTGGTTGTAGCTGGAAGGCACAACAACGAGCAGTTTGCGATTTTCAAATTGATTATATTCAAGGCAAAAGGAAAATATCTCATCCGGTTTTTCTTCCCTGCTGTGGATCATTATGCCGTCAGCTCCGGCCCCTATATAAGCTTTTGCGCGCGTAATTGCATCCTTAAGCCCTTTGCCGAGTATCAGGCTTTCAACGCGGGCTATGATCATGAAAGCGTCTGTTGCCTGCGCCTTCTTGCCCATCCTGATCTTATGGCAGAAACCTTCAATGCTATCCTGCGTTTGCGCAACATCGATGCCAAACAATGAATTCTTCTTTAACCCGACCTTGTCCTCAATGATCACTGCAGATATCCCTAAGCGTTCCAGTGTTTTTACGGTAAAAACAAAATGCTCGGCCTTACCTCCCGTATCACCATCATAAACAATCGGCTTTGTAGTGACTTCAAGCACATCGTTCAATGTACTCAACCTTGAAGTAAGGTCCACTGCTTCAATATCCGGTTTTCCCTTGGCAGTTGAGTCTGTAAGGCTACTTCCCCACATACCGTCAAATTCGCGGCGACCTTCAGGAGTATCGACACAGATGTTTTCAACAATTAAACCGGTAAGCCCGTTATGAACTTCCAATAAACGCACAACTGGCTTTGCCTGGATAATTCTGCGTAGCGAATTAAGCCGCACATCAGGCGTAGTGCCAACCTCTTTCATTGCCATATGAATTTGGGTTGAAGAGATACCTTTAGTATATGGAATCTCCACAAGTTTACCGTCCCATTCAGCGAGCGTATTAATAACCAATTGACGAACATGCTTCTGAACACCTTCTCGCCAATCATCTCCATGCACTACAATATCAGGCTTATATCTGCGCAGATTTGGCACATAGTCAAGCGTTTCTTGAGGCACTACGTGATCGACAAACTTCAAGGATTCGAGGATTAACTTCCTTTGGTCATAATTAAGATACGGCAATCGCTTATAACTGGCTATAGCTTGGTCCGTGAGTAATCCTACAGTAACTTCACCGAGCTTGCTGGCTTTAGTAAGAATATTAAGATGTCCCGGGTGAACAAGATCAGCACTCATTGCCACATAAACTTTTTTCTTCATGGTAATTTCCTTTTTTGAAAGATAAGCAACCACTTTATAAATCCGTCCAACCGCCGTCAACCATTAGCGCCTGGCCGGTAATATACGCAGAAGCGTCGCTGCAAAGAAAGGCTATTGGCCATGCAATATCTTCAGGGGTTTCCATCCTGCGAAGCGGAGTTCTTTTCTCATACTGGCGCACAAATTTAGGATCTTGACTATCAAAGGTATCGCCAGGGCACAGTGTATTCACACGGATACCGTCAGACCCCAAATAGGCGGCCAAAAACCGGATAGCATTGATAATACCGGCCTTCATCGCACAATAAATCATCTCTCCATGTATAGTGGTACCCTTGTAAAATCGTATTATCATTAGCGATTACACCGTAAATGGAGCCGAAATTGACGATAGAACCTTTTATGCCGGACTCCTTGTGATAGAACCGTTATCCACCAAGCCCAGCCTTGCGGATACCTCAAACCCCGAAACCCATATTCCGTCAAACCCCGCTTCTTCAATTAACCTGGCGGTTATCGCATCCCCCGCTGAGACCAGAACGGCTTTTTTATCCTTTAAAGGTTTCTTGTTTTTTTCATTTTGCTTTTACCCCTTGCATTTGTGAAATGCTGCTGCTGTTATATAATTGCCAATACGCGCCCTTTGCGACCATTAAGCCGGTATGGGTACCTTCTTCAATAATGGCCCCGCCAGCCAGAACAATGATCTTGTCCGAATTGATTACCGTTGAAAGCCTGTGAGCAACAAGGAGAACGGTACGGTTGGCGGAAATTTCTTTTATGGAAGCCTGGATCATGCTCTCAGATAGGTTATCTAAAGAGCTGGTTGCCTCGTCAAAAATCAGGATCTCCGGGTTATTATACATAGCCCGGGCTATAGCTATTCTCTGGCGTTGACCTCCTGATAATTTCATTCCCTTGTCCCCAACTAATGTATCATACCCGTCGGGCAGAGTCAAAATAAAATCATATATATTTGCCAATTTAGCGGCTTCTATAAGCCGGTTTTCATCTTCAAGGCGGCCGAATATGATATTTTCCCGTATCGAACCGTTAAAAATGAAAGTATCCTGGCTGACGTATCCGATCTTATTAAGCCATGAGTCTAATTGCAAATCACCCAGCTCCAGGCCGCCAATAAGGATCCTTCCGCTCTTGGGCACAAAAACCCTTAGGATCAAATTAACCAGGGTGGTCTTCCCGGAGCCCGATTCGCCCACAATTGCCGTTGTTTTTCCTGTTTCTAATTCAAAATTCAGGTCTCTGAGAATATTCTTACGTCCGGGATATTCAAAATTGACCTGCTTAAATTCTATGGAGTTACCCAGGGATCTAAGGATTATCTTCCCCTCGGGAATTGAATTTATATTCTCCTTGCAGAAATTGTAGAGGCTTTCTATAACGGAAAGGTTACCGGCATAGCCCATTTTCTTTGCGCTCAGGTTTTTTAAGGACGGCATGAACCTGTAAAAAGAATAAGCGTAAACGGCAAATACGGATAAATACTCCCTGGAGATCCCTTTTGAGGAGCCCCCGGATAGAACAAAAAGCAGCCCTAATAACCCTACCGCCAGAAGCTCAAGGATAATCTGCGGCACATACTGCCAGGTCTCATCTTTGATATAATACCGGAAATAATGCCTCATGGCTTTATCGTAATCTTTGAGCCATTTATTTTCCGAGAGGAAGACCTTGATCTGCTTTATGCCGTTTATCAACTCGGTAAGTATTACCGTCTGCAAAATCGATGAGTCTCTTCTCTCTCTCCCCAGATGATAGGTTATTTTCTGGGCAACAAGATGGGTAAAAAGATAAAAGAGGCCGCTGAAAATAACAATTACCATAGAGAATTTCAAAGATATGGCGAACAAAACGATCAGTATTATTATAAGTTTGGCAATCTCAGCCAGAAACTCGCAGCTATACTGCAAAGTCGCGCCCATAATGGCAGGGGCACTAAACCCCCGGTAAACAATCTCCCCTTCTTTGTTATCAAGAAAATACTGGTAATCCGCATAAAGGCACTTTTTAAATACCTTATGCTGAACATCATGCCAGATCTTTGCACTTACCGAACAGGTAAAGTATCTCCTGATAAAATCAAAAAAACATTTTATAAGAGTAATCGCCAGGAAAATAAGCATTACAGAAATAAACTTGTTGGTAAAAGGAAATAAGTTAACAATCCTCGTAAAAAAATAGGCTGCTTTACCATCCTGGATCAGGATAGCGGATGCACCATTGGATAAGGCCATATTGAGTAAACCAAAAAGAGCGATAATATTGAAACCTTCCATTAATGATGTTAAAAGAATGAGCAGGACAAGCCCAAATATGTGTAAAGGATAGGGCTTTACAAAATACAAAAACGGTGTTAATCCTTTCCAAGGCTTAATCATTATTCAATCTTCTAACATAGTAGTCTTTCGCTATATACACTGCTTCAGGGCCTCCCCTAAGGATGACATTATCCCGAAGGTATTTTTCCGCCTCTTTAACATTAGAAACGGTAACAATCCTGTTGTCCGGGCTGCTTTTAAACATATCCACAAATTCTTCGAATGTCTTATTCTTATATCTAGCCGGAATATCTGTTTTTAAAAGCTCCTCGTAATATACCGTGGCGTTGTAACAGACAAAATCACCGGCGCTGATTGTATCTCCTATTCTTTCGTATCCAACGGAGCTATGATAAGAACTGTAATCATGAGCAAAGATAATGGTGCCCTCTTTTGCGAAATGCCCGATATTGCGGTTAATATCATCATATATCCTATTCGGGCCCTGCACGGCAACCTTGGAAAGCCCAAAGAATGACTTTCTATAACAATCGTCGAACCTGTCAAGAAGCGTCCAGATAGTTAATAATGCGTAGAAGACTAACACCGCAATGCCGGTTATATGATACCCTTTTCTTTTATCCCGTAAAAAAGAAATAACCGCACCGGCTATGATAATACTGCTGAAGATTGATAAGGCGTTGGCGATATCGGTCCGATAAAAGATAAAAACGTAAATTAAAAATAACAGCGCATATAAGATTATAAATAACAGAGCGTCTTTCCGAAACCGCTTTTGCAATATGGCCACGAATGATATCACCGTAAACAGGACAAAGACCCCGAAAATCAGGAAGAAAACAATAACTTGAAGCGGTAACCTCTTAAGATCCAACCTCTTATTTTCCCTGATCAACTGTTTAACCGAATATTTTAATTCAGGGTTTTCTTTTAATTTATCAAAAATTAATTTATTGTATGCTATGGAAAACCCCGTGGATTTGATAAACAAATCATTAGCGTGAAAAAAATAACCTTGTATGTTTTTTGTCCAACCAAACCTGTAAGTTAAAGGCACAGCTTTGCCGGTCTTGAGGTATGCGCCGACAGGAAAAACTGACATGGCCAGAGAAACAATAAACAAGATGGTAACGAGCTTTTTTAAATTGATTTTTCCTGCCAGCCATGAGAAGAGGGCAACCGCGATCAAGATAACGAAGAAAACAAAACCACTCTCGTAATTAAGTATGGTCAATAAGAAAAAGGACACGCAGATCACGATATATCTGAACTTTTTCTCTTTTATATACCGGAAAAGAAGATACATGCTTATTACCCCGGTCAGGGTATTTGTAGCATGTGAATGGAAAGTATTCCATGCCAGTGCCTTAAAACCGATATAGTAATTAATGCTAAAAATAAACGCCGATAAAACCGCCAGGATCTTATCTTTGAAATAGTATTCGACGATGAGATATACAAAAAATGCGGTTAGAATATAACAAATTAAAACAATAAAATGAAAAAAGGCGGGATTAAGCGATATTTTTGTAACCAGGATATTAAAAAGATTGTATGCCGGCGCGAAATGTCCTCCCTGGATATGCCCTCCCGTAGTATCGAATATTAATTGTAGAATGGGAGAGAATTTGGCCTTTACCGCGAGTAAATTTGTATACTGAAAATCATCACTCCAGTTAGTAGTGTCAAAGGTAAAAATAAAAAGCGGCAGGTTAATTAAAATAATAAAAATCAATACGCCTATTTTGCTGGTCAACACTTTTGAATATTTTTCTTTCAAGAAGCTCATTCAACCGCCTTTCTCAAATTAGGGGGACTCTCTCTGAAAAGAACTTACACTAATTCCTACTGTAATCTAAGATTCAATCCTCTCGTTTTATGCCCGGGATTTTCTACCTTGTCATTACCCCAGGAGGAAGAATACTTTGCGACCGCCTCTTCAAGGGCTTGTTGTCCGTCTTCGTCATTATTAAAACTTTCTAACAGCCAATTTACGAAACTCCCGATTCTTTCTGAAGATTTTCCATCGCGATAGGGATCAATATCCCCCAGGATAAATGAATAATCTCCCGTACTATCCGAGTCCGGCATATGATTTTTTAATTCTTTAATAGCCTTGAACATCTTTCCTATATCGTTGTATACGATTCGGTTAAGTCCTTTGTTATAAAAAGGATGCTTGGAAAGATTCTGTAAGTCACAAGTAACCGCGTGTACGCCTGACAAGGCAGCCTCTAACGCGGGAGTACTATAGACTCCGAATCCTACAACTAAATCAGCGGCAAAAGCCGCTTCATTGGAAAAAACAGCGGAGTCCAGAAACAGAGACCTCCCTGTTTTTTCAGCCTCCGAGGCTAAACGAGGAAACTTTTTAATTTCATCTTTAAAATCTTTTGACTTTTTAGGTTTAATGATCAACCCGAAATCATGGTCTTCAATCACGTAATTTAACAATGCCCTGTAGATAGCTTCAATGTTTTCATTAGCCTTTGGCCAATCGGCGGAATATGACTGGTCAAAGAAAGTAACAATAAATTTCGCGCCATTATTTAAGAGCTTTTGACGGTATAACTGCGCTCTTTTCCTGCAATCTTCAAACCGGTAATCATAAGGATACCCTGTATAAACTAAATATCTTACTTCATAATAATCCCTGTCAAAAAAATGCTCTTTATAATACGGGCCCCAAATAAAATACACATCATAAAGTTTACCGATGGAGATCTCCGTAACATCGTAGTTTGACCAATGATGGCATAAATCAACTCCTCCGTTTAATTCTATTGCAATATTTGCGGCAATCATATCTATGCCCATTTCATAAAGGCTGTAGTGCACCTTAACGTTAAAGAGGCGGAAAAAACTATTATAAAAAGAAACCCGGTTGATAAGATTAACCAGCCCTTTCCACTGCCAAAAAGAAAACCCATCTTTCCCGATAATGCAGCGCAGGAAAAGTTGCGCTGTCAGCAAAAGGCTGCCTAATGATTCCTTTACAAAAAACGCGCGCGGTAAACGGTATAATTCCGGGGCAATAAAAAAACCTCTTAACTTCCACGGCAAAAGATCCACCCAGCGCATGCCATAGGATTCAATCGACTCGACGGCATCTTTTTCAGGCGGCCAGCAGTCATATTTAAAATAGACCAGGACCTGATCAGGCTTTAGGGATGAATGCGGGAACCAGAAATAGTCCGAACGCTTGCTCAGGTCTGCACCGTGCGCATGCATAACCGCTACTTTCGGCGACCGGTTATCTTTAATTTTCAATTTATTCAAAGAAAAAACTATAAGAAAAGAGTTGGCGATAATTTCGAAGATCATTTTCAATGGCACAAAGATGGCCAAAGACGCGCTCTTTAAATCAGGATAGCCATAAATCTTACCCACCAGCCCCTTGCCAAATTCAGCAAGCTCGTCAAGCCAGGGGGTACTCCTTATCAATACGATATTAAAAGTCGATCCCCCTTCCTTTTTCCTGTTCCTGAACCATCTGATGAAATTGGACACGGTCATAAAATCAGCGATATCCAGCGCGATCTCCTGCTTAAAAAAGAAATTTATTTTATTTCTCTTATAGCGGCTGCCCAGATTATCCGCGAAACCGTTATCCTTAAGGTGACGTTTTGCGATCTTTGAAGTTAAATCGGATTTCTGCCTGTAGCCCTCATGATAAATCTCCCTCTCTTCACAAGAGGTCATTTCCGGGCAATCCTCCAGGATCATCCTTAGGTTTAAAATTTTAACCAGCCCGAAAATATGGATAACCTTATAAATAAGCTTAGAGCTTCTCAAATACCTTACTGCCCGATAATGATACCTAAAACGCAGTAATAGCAAGGTGGCCAGGGATAGTAAATTAATACTATCTACCCAGCAATCATAAAAACGATATTGTTTATTCCTCATAATCTACCAAACGTGATGTTTTAATATCCACTGGCTGTCTTTTTTCTCCCAAAGATGGGGGGACCTGAATTTATCCACCGTCTCCCAGAAACGCTCCTCCGTTATACCTATATACTCCAGTATCTCCTGGAAATATTTTTTCGGGAATTCGCCGTCAAAACGCTTTACCAGGGCCACCCCCTCTTCGCGGGTCAGATGATGATTCCGGATCTCCTGAGAAGCATCATAGGTCGCCCTCCCCAGTCCAAACTTTATAAATGTAGTGTAATAGAAAAACCCGTCAATGCGGTCATCAAGGCTGTTATATTTTGAATATGTGCCCTCTGTCCTTTCAGGATTGGCCTCGAAACCGGTGTTTTCTACGGCATAGTAATAACACTCCTGCGGGGTCCATTTTAAATAATAGCCAAGGTAATGGAATTCTATATTATTATCCTTTATGATTGCCGGGTCCATCGGCAGGTATGGTTCAAGGTCTCCGAGGGTAAGCTTATATTTTTCCATTATCTCCCCTATATGAACCCCTCCCAGATAAAGCTCTTTCACATCCCTACCCAATGCATAGTCGGTCGAGAAGCCATCCTTAGTCGAGCCGGAAGAACGAAACTTTGATTCGGTTATAGGAACATTTGCTCCATATTCTCCGGGCATCTCCCCGTACATGATCAGTTTTATTCCGAATTTTGCCGCCATTTTGGGGGCAAAGGTTTTCTGCCCCAGGATAAAAGGCTGAAATGTGTGCAATAAGTTCTCAAACGCCAGTTTTGTCAGCAGGCGGTGGATCTTGGGATTGGGAGTAAAAAGATAGTTATCAAAACCACCCCTGTGCAGCCAACCCTGAAAGTTTTTCCAGCCTATCTGCGTATAGATATGCGGAGACCAGGTCACGGTCAAAGGATGCATATTATATTTGTATTTGAGCACATGCGATTGAAAGGCGCTGTCTTTACCTCCGCTGCCCGGGACCAGGATATCATACGACCCGTTCTTGCTCCTGTATTTGTCAAGGAGATCCCTTAATTCTTCCTCCCTCTTTTTCCAGTCTATCGCCTTATCTTTTGCCTCGTTTATCCTGCAGGCATAACAGACCTCTTCAAGGCAATATTTTTAAAAAATTTACGCCATCTTCCCTTGCCAGTTCGAGACGGTGCGTATTAATTGATTTTTCAATAGGCTGGGTCATATTGGAGCGGAATCCGCAAATAATGCCCATTTTTGACAGAATATCAATTGTATCTTGTGAATAGGAGTTCAATGGATGGGACATACATTCAACGATCCCTCCGGTAGCATGGCTGATGTGCTTGTAGTTGCGGGCATATTGTTCTTCCTGTTTTTCTACAGGTAGATCAGCCATCGTGAACGGATGATCATAAGAATGCAGCCCTATACAGTGACCATTTTCATAAAGTGATTGTAAATGCTCATTGGTTAGCCATAAATCTTCTGCAATTTTTGAAACCGATAGTCCTTTAGTCTCGATCATGCTATCCATAACTTTTTCAAAGTCACTTCTAAGGAGCAATTTATTGCGAATGAAACGAAATTTAATATCCTTCTCGGTGTAAAAAGGAAATTGCTCCCTAAGGCTCCGGGTAAAATGTCCATAGCCATTATTCTGAAAAACCCTGTCAGGCACTGGATAGAATTGGAAAAACTCTTCTACAAACACTTCAAACGACGTAAATTCTGTGGTCGCAAAACGATTGTAAACTTCGTTTCTGTCAATTTCGCCATTGAACACCGAGGAAAAAACAAACCAGAATGCCTTAAGTCTGTATTTCTCCAGTATGGGCAAGGCAACGTCGAACTGACTTCTCAGCCCATCGTCGAATGTTATGCAAAGATGGTGTTTCTGCAGGCTGTGTGTTTTCACTCTGGATATCCATTCCGCTGGCTGCAGAATACGTTCGGTACCGACATAATTGAGGATTTTTTCAAACTCTACCTCTGTCAGAGAACCCTGCCCCGCAGACGGATTGCCTGATTTGTAGAAACGGTGAAACATTAGTCCATGAGCAAATCGTGAAGGGTATATTCCCATTGACATTATTTTTAATCGAAGTAGCTTTCCAGTTTGCTGTCTCTAACGGTATCTAGTGTGGCGCAATGAATCCCACCGCCTTGCGTGTAAATATGACGCATACGGACCGTCGCCACCGTGAACTTGTGCTGTTCCAATAGCTTTATCAGTTTGGTCTGTCGTTCATCCACGATAACTGTTTGCGAATCCACGGAGAGGAAATTCATCCCGACCCATGGTGAAGACATATCGTGCAAATTAGTTTGAAAGCCTAATGCCTCTAGCTCATGACCTAGTGGGTCTCGCACCTCTTTTTGGAATTTCAACTCTTGCTCAGAAGTGGGTGCAACGTCTTCGAAGTAGATTTTTTCCCATCTATCAAAGAGTTTGGGGCAGTTTTTTTCGTTCACCCTGGTGCTGTTAAGAAGCACAAGTCCCGCTCGCAGGCACATTGCAGTGGAATCAATATGGCTGGAACGATAGATATCTTCTGTGGTGTGTACCCGATATTCGTCACCAAGGACACTTTGCAGCCACTGTGCACCCAAATAATTCCCCGATGAGGAAACGAGATATAGCAAATCCTTACCCATACGGAGTGTATTTGCTGCCTCAAAAAGGATTTCTTGTTCGCTGAGTTTATGCAGCTTTTCTAACCGCCCACCTGTAAGTTCCTGATGTTTCAAATCTTCATCCGTAAGCACTCGCGCACTTTCATCACGGAAATAAGGTAGCTTTGCCTCGTAATCAAGCATGGGCTTGGGTCCTGCAATCCATCGAAACCCTTGCTTGAGGTACTTATACCAGATCGGGTATAAGGCTGTCGTCTCATAATAGCGACTAGCCAGGTAGGACGGACTTTCGATGACGGTGTTCCCAACGACCAGATTTAAGTCACGCGCATTGTAACTGTTATTGCTGGTAGATGCCCAATGGGGCGATGCGTACATGTGTGATAGATCATACACTTTCGGGCGATGAACCTTGACACCTAAGCCTTTCAACAAGTCGCTGAGCCCCTGCAAGTCTTCGGAAACCTCATCAAGGAACCATTGAGGGTATGCTTTTTTTGCAATTGTATATGCCTGTTCTTTGATCTTTTCAGGTATTTGATCTGGCCTGCTCCAGGTTAAAACAGCCATCGAACCTTCTGCTGTCCCTACTATGACTTCACGCAGTGTATCCCATTCATTATGACTGTTAATTTTACTCATTATTTCCGTTGAAGACATTATAACCTCCCGATTTATTTAAGATTGTTAATTTCAACTAACCTCCAAATAAATACTGAAGGGGATTACGATTCATAGAGATTTGGTTTATATGTAATAAAATCGACATGCCGTACCCCGCAGGCGCCTTTGAAGAGATACTGAGTCTTTTCAATAAACGCTCTTACCGATACAAGATCACCATCTTTCACCAAGTTTACAAACTCTTCTGCTTCATGTGCAAATACAGATAGCTTGTCACGCAACGGCACAAAAGCAGTAAGCTTATCCGTAGAAGCAACAAGCGACCGCGAAAGTGAAGTGAACTGTTTGGCATCCAAGCTCCTATGCATATTGAAGTTCGCTACATACGTGGTTAGTTCTGTAAGCGAAGCTGCAAATTCGCCCATCTGTGCAGTTACTGCAGGCAAGAACTCAGCATCTGAATCAGTTTGCATCATCCATGTAAGTTCGGCAATTGAAAAAAGTTCATGTAGGTTATACGGGTCAAGTTTATACCCGTGGTGAATAGAATCACCCAAAAGGGGCATAAGAACAGGGGGATAGCAAGAATACAAACGGAGGCCGCTTTCCTTTACCCAGCAAGCAACTTCTGAGACTGACGGATCATCCTGAGATTGAATCACCCAGCGGTCAAAAATAATAGCCCGCCGTGTCCGAGGAATTGCCTTTTCGCTACGGTCAATGTCCTCCTTAAAGAGCGTCTCACATACGTCAACCATCTCATCCGGTGTGGATGCAAAATGATACACAGCGAAACGCTGCAACATGTTTTGAAATCCACCAGCCTTGCTTGGGTCGCCAAATATTAAAAATCCGCCTGGCTTCAAAAATGTTGCAATTTTCTTAAAGGCGCCTTCTTTATCCGCGGTATGGCTCAACACACCTCTGCAATGAACAATGTCATATTTCTTCTGATCATCCGGAGCATAATCAAATATGGATGAGCAAACAAAGGTGTGTTTTTCTTTGTTTTTGGCATATTTTAAAAATACATCCTTTGAAATCTTTTGGGCCTTATCGTTCATTTCAACCAAGGTGCATGTTGCACCCCAATTAGCCAAGTAGATCGTGTTTTCACCTGTCCCGGCCCCAAAATCAATCAACTCTGCCCCATCAAACATCTTAGGTGGAAATTTAAAGTGATCTCTATAAACATATTCTGCCTTTTTTGTGTATCTCTTGTAATCTTCTTCACCTAAATGCGAAAAATAGGCTGATGGTATTTCCTCCTGAAATGTACGAAGAGTTTCGGCTTCTACTTTTTTAATTTTTTCGTTCATTAATTTCCTCCTGTTTTTGTTTTGTAGCGTTTTAATTTGTAACTATCCATCGATACCATAAAACTGTTTGCGCTATAAAATGCTTTCCTTTCTAACCGTTCATCTGTAGATACTCGGCAATCCTAAAATCTAAATCATCATCAATATCGATTGAGGTAACTAAGATCTCGCCTGCTCCTAAATCTACAGCGCGTTTTGCCCAGCTAAGAACCTCCACGCCGGTCATTTCCCTGCCGTTATCGGTATAGGCCTCATACGCGCCGCCTTCCTTCTTTTTTGCTTCAATAGAAACAACTATGCACTGCGAACCAAAGGTTTTTGCCGCCTCCTTTATTAAATCCGGGTTATTTATAGCCGCGGTATTGATCGCTACCTTATCCGCCCCCGCGCGTAAAAGGTTACGGATATCTTCAATGCTCCTAATGCCTCCTCCGACTGTCAGAGGAATAAAGATCTTCTCGGCAGTGGCTCTAACTATTTCAAGCAGGTTATTCCTGCCGTATAAACTAGCCACTACATCCATATAGAGCAATTCATCCGCGCCATCAAGATAATACTGGAAAGCGAAATCCTCCGGTTTGCCAAGGACACGCAGGCCTTCAAGATGAATACCCTTTACCAGGTTCGGGCCCTTTATATCCAGGCGCGGAATAATACGAAAACTCCTCATTAAATCCTGACCAATCCTTCCTTTACCAAAAATTCCATAAGTTTAAAATCCAACTCGCTGTCAATATCTATCCGCGACTCCTCCGGCATTTTATAGATCAGCGATCTTCCTGAATAAGGCATCTTATTTTTCCGGCCCAAAAGGAAAGCCCGCTTATACACATACATTGAAGCATTCATATCATAAACCCTCGGAGCATCCTGGCGTCTCACTACTGCCTGACGCAGTCTTTTGCAAATACCTACCGTTGCGTTGAGACGTTCCTCTACCATGTTAAAATAAGGGTTCCGGTGCGCCTTTACTACCGAGAAAACACAATCGGCTTTCCTGGATTTAAATAAATTAACGATATTCTCTATATCCCTGGCATCCCTGATAGGGCTGGTAACGTCCAAATCCAGGAGGGCATCGAATTTGATCCCGTAAAGCCTTTCTGACTCAAGCAAGGCATGCCTCAGGACGTCAATTTTACCCGCCGTATCATTTGCCAGTTTTTTAGGCCTCAAGAACGGCACCTCTGCCCCGTAGTTACGGGCAATACCGGCGATCCTCTTTGAATCCGTAGAACAGATAAGCCTGGTGAACTTGCCCCAATTTTTGGCCTGCTCAATGGTATAAGCGATCAAGGGCTTGCCGCAAAGATTGCGTATGTTTTTACCCTTTACCCCTTTAGATCCGGCCCTGGCGCAAACTGTAACCAATAAATTAAATTTTTCAGGCATACTTAATTCCTCTGTCTCCTTAACCAATCGGTAGTCTTACGAATGCCTGTCTCGAGGCTTGTTCTTTTTTTCCAGCCCAGAAGTTTTAAGGCCTTCGAAGAATCCGCACGCATATGCATTATTTCAGCATGCGGATGATGGTGCTTGACAAATTTGATCCCGGATTTTCCATCCGCGATTATTCTGGCAAGCTTTCCTATTTTAATCTCTTCTCCGCTGCCGGCATTAAAAATTCGGCCCACGGCTTTAGGAGAAAACCCGGCTTTGGCAATAAATTCCGCGCAGTCCTCAATATAGAAGAAATCCCTTCCCTGGCTTCCGTCCCCATAAACCAATAAAGGCAGCCCTTTAAGCTTGCGGCTGATAAAAATACTCATTACCCCGCCCTCGGAATCGCTTCTCTGCCAGGGGCCGTAAATGCTGAACGGCCTCAAAATGACAACGGGCAGTTTATAGGTCTTATAGTAAGCAATTACCATTTCCTCTCCGAATATCTTGCTTGCCACATAAGGGCAAGAGGGATTGAGAGGATGCTCCTCGCTTATCAACTCCCCTTTTTTAGCCGAAGCATAAACCAAAGCAGAGCTGATAAAGACCATCTTTGTTTTATGCCTCCTGCACTCCTCAAGCACATTGAAAGTTCCGGTAACATTATCCTCAAAACATTTCTCCGGGTTATCAATGCTCTCCTGGACATTTATGGCTGCCGCAAGATGAAAACAGACATTAAACTTCTTCTTAAAGATAGCGGAGAGCAGTTTTTTATTTTTTATGTCACCAATAACAAAACCGGAGAGCTTGCCGCGGAATTCCGCCACATTCTTCTCTGCGCTGTTGGATAAATTATCCAGTAGCCAAACCTGGTGGCCTGAATCAAGCAGGTGTTTTGCCAGCCACCTGCCCATAAATCCTGCCCCTCCTGTAACCAGAACCATTGCCATAAAATTACCCCTTATATCCGTAATCCCACCAATCCACTGGTAGGCCGAACTCCTTCATCCTGTCCTGCACCGCCCTGAACGCTTTTTTCTTGAACGCCTCAACCTCGGATGCGCTTACATCATAAGGCTCACCGACGCTTGTGTTACAGTCATAGAGCTCCCAATTTTTATGGAATATCCTGTAACGCATCTTCTCCTGGTTCTGAAAAACCTCGGTCCCCGGATTCGGGGCCAGCAGGTTAAACTCCGCGCGGGAATTTTCCACTATTAATTTAAAATTCATCATCGCCAGGTATTTATCAAAATTATCTTTCACGACCTTGAAAGTAGAATCACAGCACTTTAGCGCCACATCCAGGGACTGCTCCAGGGTTTGAGGCGTTTCTCCCGGAAGCCCCAGGATAAAACCTGCGTGAAAAAGAATTTCATTTTCTTTAAAAAGCCTGGCGATCTCAAGGATCTTGGAAACGGTTATCCCGCGTTTATTGAACTTTAAAACCTCATCGGAGCCGGATTCCATACCGATATAGAGGTTAGTGCATCCTGCGCCTTTTAGCCATTTCAACACCTGGTCATTGAGCCCGTCCGGCCGGGTAGCGGCGCGGAACTGTCCCACCTTTTTTCCTTTTACGAGTTCAAGTATCTGCCTGGTGCGCTCCGGCTGTAACCCCATAAACTCATCTTCATAACGGATCTCCAATTTTGGGTTCAAGGATAGGGCCAATTCCAGCTCCTTGGAGACATTATCAACGGATCGATAACGGATCTGTCTTCCGTGGACCGAAGGCAGCTCGCAAAAAACGCATTGGTGCGGACAGCCCCTGGTGCACATCAGGACTACATAAGCATATTTTGTCATATCCAGCATATCATATGCCGGAACAGGAATCTCCTCGGGAGCCAAAGCCTTAGCTAGTGGATTATCAATAATCTCCTTGCCTTTACGAAAACTTAATCCCTCGGTTGCCGCAAGCGGTTTTCCTTCGGCAAGAGCAAGCATCGGCCGCTCACCCTCACCTCTGACTACAGCATCGATCCAGGGGCATTCGTTTAATGTTTCATGGGCCGTAAAGGTAACATGCACACCGCCGATCACTACCGTTGCCTTAGGCAGGGCCTCTTTAACTGCCCTGGCAATCCGGGTTGCCGGAATATAAGAAAGGGTAGTGGAGGTGATCCCCACGACATCCGGGTTAGATTCTTTAACCAAAACCTTCACCAGGTACTCGATCTCTTTTATGGAGCGGCGCAGAAGCGAGGGCTTCTCATACTGCATCTGTTTTGCATCCAGAACGCTTACCTTCATGCCGACATTGCGTAAATATGAAGCTATATACATAAGCCCCTTGGGAGGGAACTGCGTAAGCCAGTTTATATCCCAGGGCCTTTCCGGGAACGGCGGATCAATAAGTAGTATTTTTTTCACTCTCTTCCCTTTTTTAGATGTTAAGTGTTCTAAGCAGCGCAGCTATTTCGCTTTCCGGCATGTGCCTGCCCACATCAGATGAGATCACAGGATTCTTGATCTTATCCGCGTCTTTATATTTACGGATGACATGTAAATAGTCGATAAGAGGGAAAACTACGTAAAGATCCTTAAGCGAGATCGCCCGGGTTAGCTCATCCTCCGACATTATCTCCTCATTAATCTTTTCCCCGTGGCCTTTGCCTATTATCACCTTCCTGGTCTTGCCTTTTCTGCCGAATATGGCCGCCATGGCATTGGCCAGGTCCGTCACTTTTAAGGTGCGCATCTTCCAGACAAAAGTCTCTCCGCCTTTAGCCAGGTTTATCGCCTGGCAGATCAGGTCCACGGCTTCATCCATGGTAATAACAAAACGGGTCATCCCTTTATCCGTAATTGTAAGTGGCTTTTTCTCCAGAAGCTGCTTTTTAAAAAGCGGGATAACCGAACCATTAGAGCCGATCACATTTCCAAAACGCACGGAGGAAAAAATAGTTTTTTTATTCCCCTTGTAATAATTTGCCAGGGAGATAAGTTTTTCCCCCAACAGCTTGGTGGTCCCCATTACGCTGGAGGGGTTGGCTGCTTTATCGGTGCTTGAAAAGACTACCTTCTGCACATTAGCGTCTCGGGCTGCACTGATCACATTTTGCAAACCGTCAATATTGGTCTTGATCGCTTCAAAGGGATTATATTCACAGGCGTACACATGTTTCATTGCCGCAAGATGCACCACGATGTCAATCCCCTCCATCGCAAGTTTTAGCCTGCTCATGTCCCTTATATCGCCGATCAAGTAACGCATTATCGTGGGCCTGGCAAAATCATTGCGCATCTTGAACATCTCATTTTCCGAAACATCAAAGATACGGATAATCGAAGGCTTGTATTTCAGGATCCTCTCGGTGAGTGCGCGGCCAACGGAACCGGCCCCTCCTGTGATCAAAATCTTTTTTCCGTGAAATATGGTTTTCATGTCCTGTTTCTCCTTATTGCCTGCTTGACCGTATCGCAGACCCTGTTGATCTCTTTCTCTTTTAACCCGACAAAAAACGGGATGATAAAACCGCTGGAAGCGACCTTTTCTGCTGTGGGAAAATCCCCTTTCTTATACCCAAAAAGTTTTTTATAGATAGGCTGCAGGTGGATGGGCGGATCAAAATACCCCCGGCTGCTGATCCCTTTATTATTTAAGTATTCCAAAACCCTGTTTCTCTCCTTCGTATTCCCTACCCGCAAATAATAGACCCACCGGGAGACCGTTGTCTTTGGGCTGGCGTAAGGAGTGATCAGGCCTTCAATGCTTTTTAACCTGGCGGTGTATTTAGAGGAGATTTCCTTCCTCTTCTTAATAATGAAATCTATTTTTTTAAGCTGCTCTAAGCCCATTGCACAGCTCATTTCATCCAGCCGGTAATTATAGCCAATGCGCACGTGATTTAACCATTCTCCCGAATCATCCCTGCCTTGATTACGCAGGCTCCGGCAGATCTTAGCGGTCTCTTCATCATCAGTAACGATCATTCCGCCTTCGCCGGTAGTGATCTGCTTATTGGGATAAAAGGCGAAAACCCCCATTTTACCTAACCTGCCGACTTTTTTATTCTTGTAAGTTGCCCCTATCGCCTCACAGGCATCTTCGATAATAACTAGATTATATTTATCCGCGATTTTTATAATGGGATCCATATCGCAGGGCTGGCCGAAAATATGCACCAAAACTATCGCCTTTGTCCTTTTGGTGACTGCCGCTTCAATTTTGGCCGGGTCAATATTATAGGACTTTTGGTCAATGTCAACGAAAACCGGCTTTGCCCCCTCAAAGATAGCCGGGTTTGAGGAAGCGACAAATGAGAATGGTGTCGTGATTATTTCATCCCAGGGTTTAATATCCAGCGCTTTCATGCAAAGATGTAGTCCGCTTGTTCCGGAGTTAACCGCTATCCCATATTTTACTCCAATATAATCGGCGAACTTGTTTTCGAACTCGGGCAATCTCGGCCCCAGGCTCAAACTTCCCGAGCGTATCACCCTGGAAACTGCCTTGACCTCTTCATCGCCTACATATGGCCTTGCCAAAGGTATTCTAAGCATTATTTTTCCTCAAAAATCTTGCAGGGACGCCGCAAACTACGGAATTATCGGCAATATTTTTTAAGACTACGGAACCAGCTCCCACGATCGCGTTGCTTCCTATTTTTAACCCTTGGATAACACAGGAATTTATCCCCAGGAAAGTATTCTTGCTTATTCTTACATTTCCTGCCAGGCTTACCGCCGGAGACAGATAAACATTATCCGAAAGAGCGCAATCATGCTCAATAACGCAAGCACTGAATATAAAAGAGTTATCTCCGATACGGCTAAATGGGCCAACCACGGAATTAGGCAATATAATTACACCGCGGCCGATCGTCGCGGTTTTATCAATCACTGCCGAACTATGGATCAAATTTACGGGAATAAGCCCTGCTCCCACTGCCTTCTTAAAAAGCGATTCCCGCGCTCTCATATTCGTCCCCACGCTGACTACGAAACCGGAGCTGCTGAATTTCTTTAAGTTAAGGCTGGTGCCGATTACCTTAAGACCGTTGACCTTTCTGCCTTGCAAAGCCTTATTATCATCTAAAAACCCGATGAGTTTAAAGTTTTCCTGTTGTCTAATAAATTCCGCGATAAGCCTGCCGCCTGAGCCTGCGCCGATAATCAGGAGTTCATTCATCAGTATGTTATCCTTTTCTGTAAAAGCCCGGAAGAAATCTTGAAAGTTGCCAGGATCCTGGCAACCCTTCTGCCGGAATTAGCGTCATTAAAAGGATCATAAGGTTTCTTGCAGTTATTTACGGTCCTCTTAAAAGCTTTGTCGTTTAAAGCTTTTTTCGCGGCTTTTATAATTTGCCTTTTATTGTATCCTGCTTCCAGTATGCTTTTTGCCTTTTCTCTTCCCTCTTGCCTGGTGCCCACCAATACATAAGGGGTTTTGCAGGAAGGGGCTTCAATTATTCCGCTGCTGGAATTACCGATCATTACATCCGCATGTTTTAATAAACTAAGGTAAATATCGTGCGGAAGCGATTTATAAATCTTTATCTTATGCCGGAACTTGCGCTCTTTGAGCCTTGATTCCAAAGCCTGCATCATCCTTATGTAGCCGGCATCGGAGTTGGAATAAATACATACTGTCTGTTCATCCAATTCAATGAGCGCTTCGGTAAAAACCTTCATATTTTCTGCGGCTACCTTAAATTCCGTAGTTACGGGATGTTGGACCGCCAGAATAATGGGAAGATCGGGGTTGAATCCGAAATATCCGGCAACTTCAAATCTTGACATCCTACCCTTTTTCTTAACCGAATCAACTCCGGGTGAACCGACAAGAAAAACGTTTTCTTTTTTCTCCCCCAACTTAATGATCCTTTCCCTGCTTTTCTTTGTTGCCGCCAGATGTATATGCGCGAATTTAGTAACAGCGTGCCTTATGCTTTCATCAATAGTCCCGGAAACCTCTCCTCCGTGCAGATGCGCAACCGGTATATTCATATGCGCTCCCGCGAGAGCCGCGACAAGCTGCTCCCCCCGGTCACCCAGGACCAGAATCGCATCCGGCTTTATCTTTAGAATTGCCTCGGTAACTCCAATCATGCAAACTCCCGTATTCTTTACCATTCCGGAAAGCGTATCGGGATATTTAAGCATGGGGAACTTGGCGCCTATCTTCCTGTGGTCTTTTATCAATTCATCAATAGTATGGCCGAACCTAGCCGACAAATGCATACCTGTTACGATAAATTCATATTTCAGATCTCTTCGCTTATCAATCGCATCAAGCACAGAGCTATAGACGCTATAATCTCCCCTTGAACCTGTAAGCACTGCTATTTTTCTCATTCCAGCATTTCCCGCTTTATTGGGTTTCCTTTTGCCACGCTAAACCTTATCTTTCTGCCTAAAGCCTTTTCATAATCTCCAGGCGACATCCCTTCTTCCGGCCGCCTGATAACCAGGTCATTCCTGCCGAGAACTTCACCTGCCCTGATATCTCTTGCCGCAACCAAACTTTTTCTGGCCCATGACCGCTGCGTTATTTCTGCCTCCGGAAGCTGGCGATCGCCTTTTCCCAGGATAGTTTCAATTTCTTTGTTCGTAATATTAATGCCTGTTTTCTGAAGCGCAGCGGCAACTCCATCCTCTTTTACCGGGTCCTTTTCAACAACGCCAACCGCATTGCATAATCTCCTCATTTCCTGCGGATCCATTGACATGGGGTGGTCCGGCCCAGGAAGTTCCTTATCCAGAGTAAAGTGCTTTTCTATGAAAGGAACTCCCAGGCTAGCCGCCATGACGCTTACGATGATCCCGTCCGTATGGTCAGAATTTCCACAGGGCATCCCGAACTTCTCCTTAAGATAATTTATTCTCCTTAAATTCGCGTCTTCCAGCCGTGAAGGATAGCCGGTCGAGCAATGCATCAATAGGAGTTGATTACTGCCGCTATCCCTGAATGCATCTACCGCCTCTTTGATCTCTTCGTCAGTGGCCATGCCGGTAGAGATAATTAACGGCTTGTTCTTGCCTGCGATATGCTTTATCAGAGGGATGTTGGTCAGCTCTCCGGAGCCCAGCTTAAAGATGCTTACACCCTGGGCCTCTATCATATCGCTGCTCTCTTCATCAAAAACCGAATAAAAGATCGGTATCCCGACGTTCTTTGCATGTGCGATAAGCAAGTGGTGGGTCTCCGCGGAAAGCTCAAGTCCTTTGAGCATCTCAAACTGATTTTTTCCTCCGCTTTTTCCTTTCTGGTATTGGGCCTTATCAGCCTTTTTGCTGACCAGATTTTCAGCCCTGAAAGCCTGAAATTTAACCGCATCGCATCCGCATTCCTTAGCCGCATCAATAAGCTTTTTCCCCAATTCCAGACTGCCATTGTGATTGCTTCCTGCCTCTGCGATCACAAAACAGGAGTTGAGTTGGCCGATAAATTTATCTCCGAGCTTTATCATCGCTATTCCTATACCAATCTATAGTCTTTTTTAAGCCCTCTTCAAACCTGGTCTTAGCCTTAAATCCAAATTCATCATACGCCTTGCGGGTATCCAGTGAACGCCGGGGTTGGCCGTCGGGCTTGGTCTTGTCCCAGATGATCTTTCCTTTAAACCCGGTAAGCCTGGCAATCAATTTTACCAGATCCCTGATCGAGATCTCAAAACCCGCTCCCAAATTTACCGGCTCGGATTTGTTATATTTCTCAGCAGCTAAAATTATGCCTTCCGCGGCGTCTTCAACATAAAGGAACTCGCGTGTAGGCTTACCGGTACCCCAGACAATAACATCAGGGACAGTCCCCTTTGGTGACAGTCCCTGTTTTTGCGCGTCAATGCATTTCTTGATCAAAGCGGGAATGACATGAGATGAGGCCGGATCAAAATTATCTCCCGGGCCGTATAAATTAACCGGCAATAAGAAAATTGAATTAAAGTCGTATTGCTGGCGGTATGCCTGGGATTGTACTAAAAGCATCTTCTTAGCCAGGCCATAAGGGGCGTTTGTCTCTTCAGGATAACCATTCCATATATCCTCTTCTTTAAAGGGAACAGGGGTAAATTTAGGATAAGCGCATATAGTTCCCAGGGCAACGAATTTTTCAATCCCCGACTGCCTGCCGATCTCCATCATTTGAACGCCCATCATAAGATTATCATAGAAGAATTTTCCCGGATTCTCCAAGTTAGCACCGATACCCCCGACTTTAGCGGCAAGGTGAATAACGATCTCCGGCTTAGCAGCCGAATAAAGCCGTTTAACCGCATCCTGCTTAACTAGATCGTAATCTTCAATAAGCGGGATAAAAATATCGCGGCATCCGCGCTCCTTTAGCTTGGCAACAAGATGCTTGCCTAAGAAACCAGCGCCCCCGGTAACTAAGATACGCTTACTTCTTAAATTAATCAATCTTCCACCACCTATGAGGAAATTTCTTCCGCAGGATATTATCGCCTTCTCCTATTGGCTCTAAGCCGGAGGACCGCATATCAGCATCAATCATTATCTTTATCAAATCATAAAAATTTATCTTTGGCTGCCACTTAAAGACCTTCTTTACTTTTTTAATATCAGCTATAAGATTATTCACTTCTGTGGGCCGGAAATAATGTGGATCAATTCTTACATATTTTTCCCACTCTAAGCCCGCATAGCCAAAAGCTTCCTCTACTAATTCTTTTACCGAATGAGATTCCCCTGTGCCTGTGACATAATCATCGGGCTTCTCCTGCTGCAATATTTGCCACATCATCTCCGCATACTCCGGAGCATAACCCCAGTCCCGTTTAGCCTTAAGATTGCCAAGATAAAGCTTATTCTGCCTGCCAGCCAAGATATCAACTACTGCCCGGGTAATTTTCCTGCTGACAAAGGTCTCGCCGCGGCGCGGACTTTCATGATTAAAAAGTATGCCGTTTGAAGCAAAGATCTTATAACCGTCGCGGTAGTTTTTGGTGAGCCAGTATGAGTAAAGCTTGGCGCAGGCATAGGGGCTTTGCGGCATAAAACTCGTAGTTTCCGATTGCGGGGGGCGGGCTGAGCCGAACATTTCGCTGCTGGATGCCTGATAAAATTTTACTTTCCTGCCGCTGCGGCGGATCGCCTCCAGTATCCGGACCGTGCCTAAACCGGTAATATCCCCAGTGTATTCCGGGATATCAAAGCTTACCCGCACATGGCTTTGGGCGGCCAAATGATATACTTCATCCGGCTTTAAATTAAAAATGATGTTATTTATCTGCTCGGCATCGGAAATATCCCCGTAATGCAGGAACAGTTTTGCGCCTTTAGAATGGGGGTCAACGTAAATATGGCCTATCCTGCCGGTATTAAAGGTGCTTGCCCGGCGTATAATTCCGTGGACTTCGTAACCTTTGGATAAAAGCAGCTCTGCTAGATACGAGCCGTCCTGGCCGGTAACGCCGGTTATAAGGGCCTTTTTCATTTTACTGCTTCCTCCTCCTTGCCAACAATACCGTTGCCATTAAAAACCATTTGCTCCCACTCCTGTTTCATCTGATTATATTCGGCTTCCTTTGCTTTCAAGAAATGGCCGGTAGCCCGGATCTTATACTCCAGGCCTTCTTTAGTGAGATGATAATGGATTTTATTGAGTTTACCGGGGTTGTCTGAGAAGTTCTTTACTTCGATAAGGCCCTTTTTGATGAGCTCTTTGAGAAGGTAGTTGATCTTGCCTAAAGAGATAGCCAGCTTAATAGAAAGCTCACGCTGAGTAACAGCAGGCTGTGCTTCTATCTCTTTGATAATAATAAGGTTTTCTTCCTTCAATTGGGGTTGTTCAGGCATTGAACGAATATTTTACAACACTAAATTTGAAAGTCAAGTTCTTTAAGGGATTTTTTTAGAAAGGAATGGTAATCCCGGCTTCTATTGCTTGTTCTTTTTGACGGGATTTAAGCCTGATAAATGCCTCGGCATCAATGGCTTTCAGGAATTTATGCGTCATGGTAAGAGTGATGCCAAGTGGCTGGCCAAACTCATTCTTAAGGCTGAAAATAACCTTATTGCGGACAAAGATTACCTCTGCTTCGAATTCTATTCCCCTAACCTTACCTTGGCCATAATCCATTTGGAAAGTTAACCCTAAATTGCGGCTAAACTTCCACTCTCCGTAAAGAATGAGCAGTTGGCCAGGGCCAGTCAGGCGGCTTTGGCGGACTCCTATGCCGATACGATAGCGGATCTCTCCTTTTTTAGGATAAAACGACGCAGATTCAAGCTGGACTTTAAACTCAAAGCGCGAGGTTGAGCTGCCCTCCAAAATATAAACAAGCCGGTTGGCTGAAGATATATCCCAGTGGCCTTTGAAGGTTAATACGTCCGGGCCTTCCCCGCAGTTATATTCAATCTGCTGGTTTTTGTTTATCTTCCAGGCGCCCTTAAAGGTATATTTTTCAGGCTTAGGCGAACCCCTTCGGGCTGCCGCCTCAAAGACCAGCTCGTTGTATTCGTTGGCGCACCAGGTGCCTTTGAGCCTAAGGACACGAAGACGCGAAGCAGGGACAGTCCCCTTCAGGGACAGTCCCTGCTTCGTTATGGTTTGGATGGTTTCAATGATTAGGGAATCGGATTCGGCGGCGATGAAACGTTTTCGCAGAGTATTCTTTGGCTTAATTGATTTCATCTAATTCAGTAAATTGGGGAATTTACCTTTGCCGGCTTACGGGAATAAATGCCTTAAGCAGGCCCCGTCCTCCAACAGCCACTTATAAATAGGCTTAACCCTTAAAACCTTTCCTCTCAACGCAATCTCTTCCTCTGTATCTTCAGTCAAAATAAGCGCGGTTTTCAACTTAAGTTCATCCATGGCTTTTTCGAGCGCGTTGAGCTCTCTATGCCTCGTCTTTTCGTTATCCAAATTATCCGCGACCTGAATAAGCGAAAGATCATTCTTGCCGGACTTGATCAAGAAATCAACTTCCAGGTTATTTGTGGTCTTATAATAATAAATCTCTTGGAACTTACGCCTGAGCTCAAGGAATACCAGATTTTCTAAAAACTTTCCTTTATTTTTGGAAAATTGGAACGCGACCGCTTCTGCCAAACCATTATCAATACAGTAGATCTTCCTAAAGGAAACAAACTGTTGCTTGAGAGAATAAGAAAACTTATTGACGAGAAATATCAAGTAGCTGTTTTCCAGGAAATCCGCGTAGCTCTTGATAGTATTCATGCTGCCTACTCCAAGGATTTTTTTGAGATTATTATAGGAGAATGTTCCGCCAATATTGCTCAAAAGATACAGCCCAAGCTCCCGCAATGGTTTAACCTGCTTGATACCATATCTTGCCACGATATCCCGGTAGAGAATGTCCTCATATACCCGCTTCAGGAGGGTTATCTCTTGATACTTCAAATATTCGGGCATTCCTCCATACTTGAGATATTCAGTAAAATGCTTTTTGATAGCGGCTCTATCTGACGTCAAGGATAGGGAATTCTTGGATAATTGAAAATCCTTAAAAGAAAGAAATTCAATAAAAGAGAACGGGAATAATTCAATGTTAACATTCCTGCCTGTCAGCTTTGCGCCAAGCTCCCTGCTAAGCAATGAGGCATTAGAACCTGTGATAAAAAATTTGCATTCCTTGCCTTGCATCCGGCGCACAAACACTTCCCATTGGGGGACATTCTGGACTTCATCAAAGAAGAAAACCTTTCTTTCTCCATACAACTCCAGGAATACCTCGTAAAGATGGTTAAAATCCTCAACATTAAAATCTACAAGGCGTTCATCTTCAAAATTAAAGTAATAAACACCTTTCTTATAGAGATCGCTGATAATCTGATTGAGTAGCGTCGACTTTCCGCAGCGGCGCACTCCTGAAACAACTACCGCATGAGGTAAAGTTGCGTGCCTCAAAGCAACGCTCAATGCTTCCCTTGGTATACCGGCATCGATATCCTGGCGGTCTTTTTCTTGTTCAAGAACAATCTCTTTCAATAATGATTTCTGCATATGTCTCCTTATGTTCTCACTGCCAATGAAAGCATAGCATATATTATTCTCATTGTCAATGAGAATAGCTAATTTCTATGGCAGCCTCTCGATTATCCCCGCGGCATAACTATATGTCTTTTTGGGATTGTTTGTATCCTTCCAGGAGATAATATCAAAGGCCTTCCTCACTTTTTCTGCCCCGTATTCTTTTGTCTTCAGGATTATATCCGCGATTACCTCGGGATTATTCTCTTCAAATACTATCCCCGCGTATTTTCTTGCTTTTGCGTATGCCGCTTTGCCGTATTCCTTTTCTATCCCCTTTAGTTTCGATTCCAGTTCCTTAGGATCATAGAGCCTCAGGATTTTATACATCTTTGGCAGCCTTTTATTGTAAGGCTTATCGGTTAATGTGTCATATTTTACTTCTATCAGCCTCTTCCTTCTTAATTCCCCCATGCCTGTTTTTATAATATCCTGGCTTATCCCGCCGAATTGCCCGCTTATCCTGGCTGCGCTTTTTGACCAAAATGGCCTTGTATCGCTGATATCGGTATAAGCTAAGTTTATAAGATAACAGAATTTAGCCCTGAAGGATAAAATCCTGTTCCAGCCGAAATTAAAATAATCATCGGGCAGCTCAAAGCAATCCTCCCCGTCATTGCGAGGAGCCGCGGGCGACGAAGCAATCTCATAATTAACCAGCGTTATTGCCGCCTCCTTGCTATACCCCGTCTCAAACTTTATCAGCTTATATCTCTGCTCTAACTTATTAAGCGCTTTTGTGATTTGCCTTCTATAAGATACATTAGCCCAGCCTTCATAAATTCCAAGATACTTGGCTAATGTTTCATAGGGTATCGTCAATTTAACCCCGGCCCTGCCCTTAAATACTTTAAGCAGGTACAGATAAATATCAAAGGCCCTCTCATCCCTGGCTTTCACCATTCGGGGAGCAAGAGCCGGATTTTCCATAAACTCACGGCTGATAGGCGTTGAAGGGCCGGTAAAATCAAGGTATTCCTCTATGTTCTCATCTCTCTTGATCGTCTTGATATAGCTAAGGACCTCTTCTGCCAAACCTTTTGATTTGATCAAGACATTTACTTCATTGCTTTTATCAAACGAAGATTCAGTCCAGTTTGTGCTTCCTAATATAACTATGCTTCTATCTATGACAATGGTTTTGGCATGAGTATATCTTACCGGCTCATCATAATACACCTTTATCCCTGCTTCTTTCAGGCGCCTGTAAGCCCCAATGCTTTTAATCTTGGCCTCCCAGTCGCTTGCGCTCCTTCGCTGCACAAAATCCACATTTTGGTCCAGGATGGCTTCTACATCCACCCCTCTTTGCTTTGCATCTATCAGGGCATTGACTAGCCGGCCGGCTTTTAAATCTTCTTTGTGCGGGGACAATTCGATAATGAACATTACGAGGTTTATTGACTTCCTTGCTTTTGACAGGGCCTCTCTTACGGCGGGAAAGTATTTGGCCCCGCTGATATCCGTTACTTCTGCCTTATAACACTTGCCCGCCAAAGCATTAGTGGCGGGATAACCCCTCGCGGTTATTCCCAGCGCCGCCAGGGCTATTATTAATAAGATCCGTCCGCCTCTTGTCATTTTTTGAATAAAATTTAGTGCGCCGGAGGCAAACTCATCCTACGCAAAAATTTTAAATCATCAAACAACCGATCATGATACTCATATAAATACTCCAATATTACATTTCCACTCCAGTTGCTTTCAACAAGATAGCTTACCAACTCTTTGCACAAATTATCTATCGGTAAATGTTGTCTGTTCCCATCCCTGGCTGAAAGATGGACATTCAAGATACTTTGTTTGTATCCCTTAAGCAAATCCCATACCCTCTCATCCTTTTGTATATGCGATACATCGAGCGTCATAGGCAAATTAGACCCAATTATTTGATACTCCCGTTATTACTCACAGATAAAACCAGGGGATAGAGATAATATTATCACTGAGCATCTCTTTCCTCCCCCCCATTGTAATCACATAACCCTTTTTGGCTATTTTAGGGTAATCATTTAAGAAGCTCTTTAGCCCTTTAATTTCCGATTGCGTGGTAAAAGAAGCCGACTTAATCTCGATAGGGATAACTGAAGCCCCCAGATCAATTACGCAATCCACCTCCGCTCCCGCGGATGTTCGCCAATAACATATTTTATAGTTTTTATTTAACGCCCTCACCCTTCTTATTATCTCGAGCATAACCGCATGTTCGAAGAGAACGCCCTTCTGGGCGTTCACGAGCTCCGGGTTAAGAGGAAGGCGGGCCAAGGCGTTCCTGACCCCCAAATCAAAAAAGTAGTAACGCGAGGAGGAAAGAATGCGTTTGCGGGGGTTTTTCAAATACGGCTCTACCCTTTCCACAACCAAAGTATCTTCCAGTATATTGTAAAATTCTTTTACCGCCGGCTGGCTTACCCCCGATTCATTGGAAAGCTTGAATAGGTTCGGATTCGTGCCGGACTCAGCTGCCGCCAGCTCAAGAAAACGCGAGAATGCGCCTATTTTACGGCTCAATGCCTCAGCGCGTATCTCTTCTTCTAAATATATCCCTGTATAAGCCTTTAGAAAATCCTGCCTGTCTTTTTTAGGTAAAAACGCTATCTTTGGCAATGATCCATAAACCAATGTGTCTTCAAAAGTATAAGGCACGCCGCGGTTAACATTTTCAATAGCCAGCTCCTTTATGGAATTATCCTTAATAAGCCCGAGTTCTCCCCATAAAAGAGGACTTAAATAGTAACGTTTTATCCTGCCCGGCAGAAGATTCACCCCGTGCCGCTTTAGCTTTCTGGCGGAGGAACCGGTAATGATAAATTGCGCGTCATTTTTATCGATTAAAACCTGCACCGCGTCAAAAATGGGCGGGACCTTCTGCGCTTCATCAATAAAGACATAAGGCGATTTCTTAAGCGCGCGTATTTGAGTTATAATACGGGAAGGAGACCTTTCTAATTCTTGCCTCAAGGAGGGGTCCTGTAAAGGGTACTCGGCGGTATTTTTTAACCCTTCCATACATTCGCCGACAAGAGTAGTCTTGCCTACCTGACGGGGGCCTAAAATAATACAAGAGTATTTCTTCTTTATCAGGCCGGAAATCGAGACCCTAAGATATCTAATTAGCCTCTTATTTTTGCCTTGCATAAATAAAGTATACTTTATATTTCCCTTTCTGTCAATACAAAAACGGGGATATTACCGCTGGGCTTCATATATCTGCTTCATTGTCTCTTCTATGCCGTACTTATGCTGCCAATCAGGATAATGCGTTTTAAACTTGGAGACATCACTGATCCACCAGATGTGGTCGCCGATACGGTTAGTATCAATGTATTCGTAGTCAAACTTTTTGCCGGACAACTTTTCACAGATCTCAATCGCCTCTAAGATGGAAACATTAGCAAATCTGCCCCCGCCGATATTATAGGCCTCCCCGCAGCGCGGGGCTTGAAAAAAATGATAAAAAGCGTTTACCAGATCAAAGGAATGGATGTTGTCCCTCACCTGCTTGCCCTTGTAGCCGAATATTTTGTATTTCCTCCCAGTAAGGCTGCATTTAACTAAATACGCCAGGAACCCATGCAGCTCTGCCCCGGAGTGCGCCGGCCCGGTAAGGCAGCCGCCCCTGAATACCCCGGTTTTTAGATGGAAATATTTGCCGTATTCCTGGGCCATAATATCCGCGGCAACCTTGGATGCCCCGAAGACCGAATGCAGGCAATTATCAATGCTCATGCTTTCGTCGATGCCCTTATAATATTTATGGTCGCCGGTTATCTCAAAACGCTTTTCTTTTTCAATCAAGGGAAGGCGGTTAGGGGTATCACCGTAGACTTTATTAGTGGAGGTAAAGATAAAAACTGCCTGGGGAGAGAACCGGCGCAAGGCCTCAAGCAATACCAGGGTCCCTGTGGCATTGACCCCGAAATCAACCTTCGGGTCTTTTGCCGCCCAATCATGGGATGGCTGGGCTGCGGCGTGGACGATTAAAACAATATCCTTGCCGTACTTCTTGAATATGGCGTTAATTTTTCTTTCGTCGCGGATATCAACCGCGTAGTGCCTGTAGTTTTTATACAGTTTCTGAAGGCGTTTCTTGTTCCAAAGTATTGAGCCGTCTGCGCCAAAGAAGCTCTGGCGCATATTATTGTCAATACCGACGATATCAAAACCTTTTTCCGCGAAGAAGCCGACGGTTTCAGAGCCGATCAATCCGCAGGAGCCGGTTACGATAACGACTGACATGGGTTAGCCCTATTTATTATAAAGCTTATTAATATCTTTCAGTTTGCTCTTGAGCCAGGATTTATGCTTCAGGGACCAGTCCACTGTGAGCTTAAGGCCTTGCGCTAGCTTAACGCCCGGTTTCCAGCCGATTTTTTTGCGAAGTTTTCCGGAATCAAGGCTGTATCTTATATCATGGCCCAGCCGGTCTTTGACAAATTCAAATCTATTTTCGCCTGCCCCTAAGGTTTTCAGCAGCAGTTTTACCGTATCAATATTTTTACTTTCTTGAGAGCTTCCTAAATTATAGATCTGGCCGATCTTGCCCTTGTTCATAATTGCCAGAATGCCCATTGCGCAATCATCAACATAGAGCCATTCGCGCACGTTTTGACCTTTACCATAAACAGGGATTTTATCGCCGCCTAATATCCTTAGGATGGCAAGCGGGATCAACTTTTCAGGATACTGCCAGGGCCCGTAATTATTTGAGGGCCGGATAATCATCGCCGGAAATTTATAAGTCCTGATACAGGACTGCACCAGGAGGTCTGCCGCTGCCTTGGAAGCTGCGTAAGGTGAGTTGGGCCGCACAGGAGAGCTTTCATTGAACTTGCCGTCGGCTATTTCTCCATAGACCTCATCCGAACTTAAAAAAATAAATTTATTTACATCATATTTACGGCCGGCATCAAGAAGTATCTGCGTTCCCTTTACATTGGTCTCGATGAACGGTGTGGCATCATTTATGCTGCGATCGACATGACTCTCAGCGGCAAAATGGACTATGATCTCCGGTTTCTCTTTGGCGAATATCGCTTCAATCTGTTTTTTATCGCAGATATCGGCTTTATAAAATTTAAATTTACCTTTTGCCTCTTGGAGCCGCTTCAGGTCTCCGGCATAGGTGAGCTTATCAATAACCACAACTTTAGGGACAGTCCCCTTGCCTTCCTTCGCAGATAGCTTCCTGCGGGGACAGTCCCTGATAAGCAACCTCACAAAGGCGCTGCCGATAAACCCGGCGCCGCCGGTGACTAAGATTTTAGGTATTCTTTCACGCATTCTTCAAGGACCGAATTTATGTTTCTGACTTTAAAACCTGATTTCTCAAGCTTAGCCGCGGACATTAGCAGATTGGTCCTGGTTAATCCAAGCTTATGAAAATCGATTACCGTATACTTAAATGAGGGCACATATTTCCGGTACACTTGCATAAGCTTGGGGTAGCGCAAAGCGCCTTTATTCAACACATTATATGTGCCTCTGGCGTTGATCCTGATGAGGTGCCTGACTGCGCGGATAAAATCAGGGATATAGGTTACGGAGTTGGGAATATCAATGACCTTCTTGTATTTTATAAGCTTATCCAAAACGTTTTTGGGATGACTGGCATTAAGCAGGGGTATCCTGATCCTGGCGATCAAAATATTATAATCCCTGGCCAGGGCTTCAAGGGCCCTTTCGGCGTAAATCTTCGAGCGGCTGTAAAACAGCTTAAAGAAATAATCCTGGCTATCCTCTTTTACGGGCCTATCTTTTTTGTAATCATAATTAAAAATACACCCGCTGCTTATATGCACCAGCTTTATATTATTACGCAGCGCAACTTCCGCCAGGATTACCGGGATAAAGCTGTTTGCCAGTAAAACCCCGTCGATATCCAGCTCGCAATCATCGACATTGTTCCTGCCGGTTACACCTATGCAATTGATGATCACGCGGGGCTTGTATTTTTTAATCAAATTTTGCGCGCCGCTGAAAGAGCTTATGAATGTTTCGTCTATCCGGCAATTGAATGCCTTTTGCAGCCTTTCGCCGATAAAACCCTTCCCCAATATCAGGATCTTCTTATCCATCTTTAAGCAAGCTTCTTAAATATTCTCCGTAGCTGTTGGGCATGAGAGAAGCGATCCTCGCCAGTTGATTCTTATTGATATACCCCATACGGTAGGCCACCTCTTCAATACAGCCGATCTTTAAACCCTGCCTGTCTTCAATGGTCTTAATAAAGATAGACGCGTCAATCAGCGATTCATAGGTTCCTGTATCAAGCCAGGCATGGCCCCGGCCAAGGAACTCCGCCTTAAGCCTCCCTTTCTTGATATATTCGTTGTTGACGCTGGTGATCTCAAGCTCCCCTCTTTTGGAGGGTTTGATCTTCTTGGCGATCTTCACTACCTCATTATCATAGAAATATAATCCCGAAACTACCCAGTTGGACTTTGGCTTTTTAGGTTTCTCCTCAATTGAAACCACCCTGCATTTTTTGTCCAATTCCAGCACCCCGTAACGCTGGGGATCCCTGACATAGTAGCCGAAGATCTTCGCCCCCTTTTTCAATTTGGCCGAATCCTGCAAGAGCTCTCTTAGATTATAACCGTAAAAAATATTATCTCCCAAGATAAGGCAAACGCTGTCATCCCCGATAAAATCCTCGGCGATAATGAAACTCTGGGCAATGCCTTTAGGCTCCGGCTGGATCTCATAACTAATTTTTATTCCCAGGCTAGAACCATCCCCCAGCAGATCCTCAAACCGCGCAGTGTCTTTGGGGGTTGAGATAACCAGGATCTCTTTTATCCCGGCAAGCATGAGCACCGATAGAGGGTAATAGATCATCGGCTTGTCGTAAACCGGAAGCAACTGCTTGCAGAGGCCTTTGGTTATCGGGTAAAGCCTTGTTGCCTTGCCGCCTGCCAGGATTATCCCTTTCATCTGATTAATCTCCCGTATTTGAAATATAAAAATATCAGCACAGACAAAGTCATTAAAGTTATGGCGTTAGCGACTATGATTATCGGGTCTTTGCGGGCGACACCGTAGATCATCCATAGGAAAACACCGGCGGAAAGCTGGAATAAGGTTACCGGGCTTACATCCTTGACAGACCTGGTCCTTAGGGACCTGAATATCTGGGGGACAAAGGAGAACATGGTCAGGGTGGCGGCAGCAGCGCCGATAAAATTCCAAAACATAGTTAAATATTATACTCCCCAAGGAAATGAAATAAAGTATTATTTTCTAAAAAAGTGACGGCGCGGTATCTCATGACGATAATAAAAGATTATTAATCTCCAGGACCTTGCAGATGCGCATAAGAGTGGCTAAAGTAATATTCATTTTACCTTCTTCGATCTTTGAGATATGCGGCTGCCTCATGCCCACCTTTAATGCCAATTCAGACTGGCTCATATTCATGGAGATCCTTTTAGCTCTTATATTTCTCCCGATATTTAAGAAAAATGCGGATTGATTGCCATGGGAATAAACAGCCTTGTTTTTCCTGACGAGGTTTTCATAAATAACCTGCCACCAGTCGCGAAAATCAGAATGCTTTTCAATTTTGCACCAATACATTTTTATCCTCGGCCACCCCTGGATAAACTTGGCTTTACTTATCACGGAAAAAACCTGTGCCGGTTTATCAACCCGGGAAAGAAAAGTAACCATGCGAGCGGCAAAATTCGAATGCTCGGGATTCTTAAGGATACTGGCTGTTTCTGCCAGCGCTTTTGGGTTTAAATCCCAAAAATATTTTGAAATCATCTTTTTCATTCCAGCACCATATCAATAAACCGCTTTATTTCGTTTTCCAAATAAATGATCATTTTCCTGGCGTTAAACTTTTTATCGTATATGTCCAATTCCAGTAAAGCGAGTTTTAAGTCTTGCCGTGAAAAACTGCGATACCAATGCACCAGTCCTCTTTGTAAGTATCCCGGTATTTTATTAACGAATAGATGCAAAGGCAGAATTTTTTTGGACAACATATAGACATCAAAAACATCCCGGGCTTTTTTCCGGCCTGACATCACCTGTCTGCCTATCTCGTCTTTCTCGGGGCGTAAACCGGTAATGGTTACAATTTTATGAAAATAAATATCCCCCGCGCTATAAACCGGGATGGAATTAAACTTATTGATCTTCGGCTTCTCTATAATAACATCTTCAATGAAATCTATCTTTAACTGCCTGGCTCCTTTAATGGGAATGGAATAAAACCTTACCTTGGCTTTTCCTAAAACTCGCAGCTCTGACTCAAGCTTGATTCCTTTAAATCTTTTTCTTAACTCGGAAACTATTGCGTTGACCTCCCGGTTACTATACGCGGTGGAAAAAAAATCCAGATCGGCTGAAAATCTATGATGCAGATAATAGAGCTCTAAAGCCGTGCCCCCCGCCAGGGCAAAGCTTAGGCTTCTATTGGCAAATACATTGAGCACTTCTTTTTGAGCCAGCCTTATCGGATTATTCATCTTAGGCATATATTATAATATATAATCTATATATAATATAATGTATAAAAACTCTCTTGTCAAGGTGAATTCTTGCTTATAAAATGACCCTTAAGAAGCGGCGGGAGCCGGCTTTGAGGATACCGGGTTCATTGGGGACAAAATCATCTTTTTCAACTTTTAGATTATTGAAACTGACCGCCCCCTGCCTAATCAGCCTGCGCGCTTCATTGCCGCTTGTGGCTAATTTGCTTTCGCTAAGGATGGCCAGGATGGTTTTTGTGCCGTCGGTTTTAAAAAGCGGTATATCCTGGGGAGTTTCTTTTCCGGAGAAAACGCGGGCAAACTCCTCTGCTTCTTTTTCCGCATCCTGTTTAGAGTGGTATTGCGCGATTATAATTTTGGCTAAATTTACTTTCGCCTCTTTGGGATGCATCTGCTTAACCTTGGCCAAATCTTCATCGGTCAGCAGCTCATAATATTTGAGCATGAGCTCGTCGGAGATGGACATGATCTTACCGAAGATTTCTTTTGCCGGCTCATTTATGCCGATGTAATTACCGTAAGACTTGCTCATTTTTTGCGCGCCGTCAGTTCCCTCTAAGAGCGGCATGGTCAAAACTACCTGCTGCGGCTGGTTAAAATCCTTCTGCAGGTCGCGGCCGACTAACAAGTTAAATATCTGGTCAGTACCGCCTATTTCAACATCCGCTTCAAGCACCACCGAATCATAACCCTGCATGAGAGGATAAAGGAATTCAAGTATTGAAATATTTTCACCTTTGGCGTGGCGCTTCTTAAAATCATCGCGGGCCAGCATCTGGGAGACCGAGGCGTGCGTGGTAAGCTTAAGCATCTCTACGACAGATAATTTTTCAAACCATTTGCTGTTAAAGGTAATTTTGAGCTTGCGCATATCCAGGATCTTAGCTACCTGTTTCTTGTAGGTCTGGGCGTTTTTAGCGACCTCATGAGCGGTAAGCGGCTTTCTTATCTCGGAGCGGCCCGTAGGGTCACCGATCTGGCCGGTAAAATCCCCAATCAGGAAAATAACTTGGTGGCCCAACTCCTGAAACTGGCGAAGTTTACGCAGGAGCACCGTGTGCCCCAGATGCAGGTCAGGCGCAGTGGGATCAAAGCCGGCCTTTATCTTTAATGGTCGGCCGGATTTGATACTCTCTTCGAGTTTCTTGCGCAGCTCCTCCTCGGAGATTATCTCTACGCAACCCCTTTTAATTATCTCTAATTGCTGGTTTATATCCATTAAAGCCTGGCGGTCAGGCCAATCTTGGCCTGCTCCACATCCACCTTGATTATCTTTACCTTTATTTTATCTCCGGGCTTGAGATTCGCAACTGTTTCCTTATCAATCTCACTTGAGTAGATCAAGCCCTCCAGTTCATCATCTATCCTGGCAAAGACGCCGAATTCGGTGATGCTGGCAACCTCGGCTGTAACCTCCGTATCCAGAGGATATTTTTCGGCGATCTGCGGCCAGGGATTATCCTGCAGTTGCTTTAACCCTAAGGCGATCCTGCGGTTGGCAGCGTCAACGGAAAGAATAGCGACATCAACCTTTTGCCCCTTCTTTAAAACATCCTGCGGGTGGCCCACTCTTTTGGTCCAGGAGATATCGGAAACATGGATCATCCCCTCTAGGTTAGAATCCAGCTCCACGAATGCCCCATACTCGGTGAAACCGCGGACCTTGCCGCTTGCTTTTGTGCCAACCGGGTATTTACTCTCCGCCTCAAGCCACGGGTTCTGCTCCAGCTGTTTTAAGCTCAGCGATATCCTGCGGGATTCTTTTTCCACGCTTAATATCTGCGTCTGGACCATATCTCCTACGGCGAACATCTCCCCCGGATTATTTACGCGCTTGGTCCAGGATATCTCGGAAACATGAATCAATCCCTCAATCCCTTTTTCCAGCTCCACGAAAACTCCATAGGGCAGGATATTGACTACTTTACCTTTTATCTTGCTGCCTACGGTGAATTTATTCGCGATATCCTGCCAGGGGTCTGGGAGCCTCTGTTTAAGGCCTAATGAAACCTTACCTGAAGCCTGGTCCATATTCAAAACCATGACCTCGATCTTATCCCCTATGGCGACGATCTCCGAAGGATGGCTGATCTTTGACCAGGACATATCCGTAATATGCAGCAGGCCGTCAACCCCGCCTAAGTCAATGAAGGCGCCAAAATCAGTGATGGCCTTGACTAAACCGGGATAGATGTTGCCGATCTTCAGCTCTCCCCAGATCTTGCCCCTGGCTACGTCCCTCTCCGCCTGCACTGCTTCGCGGCGGCTGACGATAATGCTGCGCCTCAGGTTATTTACCTTGACGATCTTGAATTTAAAGACCTTATAGAGGATGTCTTTATCCGCGATGTTGCGGAAAGAGGAGAGGGAGCTGGGCAGGAAACCTTCGATACCCATAATATCAACGAGAAATCCGCCCTTTACCTTTTTTACCGGCTTGCCTTCGACCAGGGTGCCGTCGTTGGAGAATTTGACGATCTTATCCCAACCCTGCATGCGTATAGCTTTCTCCCGGGAGAGGGTCATTACCCCGGCGTCATTTTCCATGGTCTCAAGCAGGAATTCCATCTCGCGGCCTATCTCCAGGTCGGCTGCGCTGAATTCGGTGATCGGCACGATCCCTTCGGATTTAAAACCCACATCCACCAGGACCTCCTTGCTCTTGATCCCTACGATCTTGCCGGTAACTACCTGGCCTTCCTTCAAAACCTTGATACTTTGATTGTATAACTGCTCTAATTCCGCTCTTGTGTCAGACATTTTCAAAATCTCCTTTTATTTTCAGTCTTAGTTTTACTTAGGGGGACAGTTTCCCGATTGGATTGAGAAACGGTCCTGCTTTGGATCCGGAAACGTCCCTGGTTAATTATTTGAGAGTTCTTTGATGTTAGCCATTATCAGATTGGAAATTTCCTGATAAGGTTTCCCCCTTTCTATGTGAATTTCCCGGCCGAAGCGCACGGATATTTTCGCCAGGCGTAAAGTTTGCGCCTGCCTCGGCATTGCTTTATCGGTGCCGGAAACAAAAACCGGTATCACCGGCACCTCCCCCTTTGCCGCTAAAAAACCTACACCCGGCTCAGGGTTTAAATACATATCTTCTTTTGTCCTGCGCGTGCCCTCCGGGAATAAAGCGAGGGCCCCGCCCTTACGTATGATGCGTAAACCTTGTTTTATCGCCGATAGATCCGCGGCGTTCCTTTTCAAAGGGATGGCCTCTACCGCCTTAAGCCAAACACTCAAAAACGGGTGAATGAATAAATTATCTCTGGCCATAAAATGCACAGGGCGCGTGCAACCTGCCCCTACGGCTACGGGATCCAGGTAGCTGACATGATTAGCCGCCAGGATAAATGCGCCTTTTTCAGGGATATTCTCCCTTCCCTCGGTTTCAAAACGGAAAAACAATTTTAAGATCGTCAGCAGTATTAATCTGCTGAAGCTATACCACATCTTTTGCGATTATCTCTTTAGCAAGCACAAGCAGCTTATTTGCCCGGGTCAAGCTCTTTGCCTCGGCATAGGTGCGCATGATCGGCTCGGTCCCTGAACCGCGGAACATCAGCCAGCTTTGATCCTCGCAGATAAGCTTTATACCGTCGTAATCCTTGATATCCACTACTTTTTTCCCCAATAATTCGCGGGGAAGATTTTCCTTTTTTGGCTCAACGCGCTTAGTTAAATGAAAATCCCGGCGCACATAATAATATTTGCCGAACTGTTTCTCGGTTTCAGCAAGGATCTTCAAGATATTCTTGTTGCGGTAAACCATCATCTCGATCAATAAAAGCCCGGCCATAGTGCCGTCGCGCTCCGGGATGTAACCCTTGACCCCCATGCCGCCTGCCTCTTCGCCGCCGGCAACGATATCCTCCGTCTCCATAAGATTTGAGATGTACTTGAAGCCGACCGGGGTTTCGTAAAGCTTGATCCCCAGGAATTTGGCGATATTATCCATCATGGTCGTGCCGCAGATGGTCTTTACCAGGCCTCCTGACCAATGACGGTCCTGGTTCAAATGCAGGGCGAGTAACCCCAAGATCTTTTGCGGATGTATGAATACCCCTCCGGGTGCGACAGCGGCGATCCTGTCGGCATCGCCGTCTAAAGCGATGCCTAAGTCAAATTTTTCCTTCTTTACGCGCGCTTTTAACTCCTTCAGGTTCTCCTCAACCGGTTCGGGCCTGCCTCCCCCGAAAGAAGGATTGATGGTGTTGCGCATGAATTCCAGTTTTATGCTCGTGCCCTTGAGCACCTCGGCGATGAAACTATCCCCCGAGCCATACATGGAATCAACCAGGACCTTGAATTTTTTATTCCTGATCTTTTTTAAATCTATATAATTGCGGATGAATTTTATGTAATCCTTGGTGATATCCACGGTCTTGACCGGCTCAAGTGGAGCGGAATCCTTCACCGGGTTTTTCCCTAAAAGCCCTTCCACCGCCTTGGTTATCTCTTCGCTGGCCCCGCCCCCTGATGAATTCTTGATTTTAAAGCCGTTGTACTCCGCCGGGTTATGCGAAGCGGTGATCATGATCCCCATGTCCAGCTTGCGCGATTTAACTACGAAACTTAATGCAGGGGTAGGGGTAGGCCGGTCGGAAAGGAGCACCTCCATCCCGTTATTCTGCAGGACTATTGCCGCTGCCTCGGCGAATTTTCCGGACATAAAGCGCGTGTCATAGCCGACCGCTACATTTTTCGGGCCGCCCAGATAATCCGCTACTGCCTGAGCCAGGATCCTGACATTTTCTAAGGTATATGTATCTGCGATAATCGCTCTCCAACCGTCGGTGCCGAATTTAATTTGCGAAACCGTATTGCACATTTAAACCTCTCCTTGTCTACGAAGACAACGCCTTCGCCGCCAGGCGAACACTGGCCCAATTCCTATAAGGGCCAGGTGCCTCGCTAGCACAGGGTATTATCTTAAACTGTTAATCGCTGTTTTAGTATTCTTCGCCCCGAATATGTATGAACCGGCTGCTAAAACGTTTGCCCCGGCATTCTTTACCAATTTTGCGGTAAGCTTATTTATCCCTCCGTCAACCGCGATATCTTTTTTGAATATGGCGCGCAGTTGTTTTATTTTCTTCAGAGCTTGCGGGATAAATGCCTGGCCGCCAAAGCCCGGATTAACCGACATCACTAAAACAAAATCAACCAGCGGTAGGGCTTTCTTGATCTTGTTTAAAGGGGTAGCCGGATTTAAAGAGATCCCCAGCTTTACCCCGCTCTTCCTTAATCCCCTGGCGATGGCTGCCAGTTCTTTTAAAGTAACCGTCTCAATATGCACGGTGATCATATTGCTTCCGGCATTGACAAAGGCGCCGATATATTTGGCCGGATTCTCGATCATCAAATGCACATCCAGCGGCAAGCTGGTCGACTTGCGCAGGTATTTTACTACCACCGGCCCAACGGTAATATTAGGCACAAAGTGGCCGTCCATCACATCAACGTGGATGAGCTCGGCCCCCGCTCGTTCAACCTTCTTAAGCTCTGCGCTAAGACAGCTGAAATCAGCTGATAAAATTGATGGGGCAACTTTTATCTTCATGGCCTGTATAATTTCCTTCTCTTAATGTAACCAAAAACCTTATCCGGCACCAGGTACCGGAAGGACTTATCCTTCTGCACGCACTGGCGCACCTCAAAACCGGAAACATCCACTGCCCGGATGGCTAAGGTCTGGATATAATTCGGTATCTGCTCCAGCGGATATCCCGGCCGGGTAGCTGCCACGAATTTCACCATCTTGATTATCTGGCTTAAATCCTTCCACTCATCCAGGTATTTAAGCAGGTCCGAGCCGATAATAAAATACAGCTCATCCCGGTTAAATTTGCGTTTTAGCTCGGTCAGGGTATCAATCGTATAGGAGCGGCCCTGGCGTTTTATTTCAATGTCTGAAACCGTGAAATATTTATTTCCCCCTATAGCCAATTTTATCATCTTCAGCCGGTCGGATGCGGGAGCGATATTCAAGTCCTCCTTGTGCGGCGGCAGGGCAGTTGGAACGAATATGACCTTATCCAACCCAAGCTTCTCCCTGGCCTCTTCAGCCAAAATCAAATGACCGATGTGCACAGGATTAAAAGTCCCGCCTAAAATGCCGATTCTCATAGTATCACTCCCTGATCTGGCCGGAGCCAAAAACCATGTACTTATAAGTAGTCAGCTCTTCAAGCCCCATAGGGCCGCGGGCATGCAGCTTGTCCGTAGAAATACCGATCTCAGCACCCATGCCGAACTGGTTGCCGTCGGTAAAACGGGTCGAGGCATTTACGTAAACGCAGGCCGAATCCACCCTGGACAGGAATCTTAAGGCATTATCCTTGTTTTCGGTAACAATACTGTCAGAGTGGCGCGAGCCATAATCATTTATATGCGCAATCGCCTCATCCAGGTCATTGACTACCTTAACCGAAAGGATCAGATCCAGGTATTCGGTGCGGTAATCTTTTTCCGTGGCAGCCTTTGCCCATTTGGCGATCCTGCGGGTCATCAGGCAGCCGCGAATCTGGACACCGGCATCTTTAAATTTCTTAAGCATCCCCGGCAGGAACCTGACCGCAACATCGCGATGTACAAGCATGCTCTCCATGGCATTACAGACCCCGGGCCGCTGCACCTTGGCATTAAAGCAGATCCTCTCGGCCATGTTCAGGTCAGCCCATTCATCCACGTAGACGTGGCAGATCCCTTTATAATGTTTGATCACCGGGATACGCGAAGAGGCTACCACTTTATTGATCAGCTCCTCTCCGCCCCGGGGAATAACCACATCAATATAATTGTTCAATTTCAACAAAATATCCACGGCCTTGCGCTCCCGCGTGGAAATAAGATTGATCGCCCCGACAGGCATCTTGTGTTTGTGCATTACGTTAGAGAGCACATTGTAAATAGCGATATTGGAATTCAAAGACTCGCTTCCTCCGCGCAGGATCACGCTATTGCCGGACTTAAAACACAGGCCTATGCAATCGGAGGTAACATTCGGCCGCGATTCGTAGATTATAGCGACCACGCCGATAGGAGAACGAACCTTATCAATGCGCAGTCCGTTTGGCCGCTTCCATTCCCGCATAACCTGGCCGACAGGATCCTTAAGCCTGGCGATATCCAACAGGGAATCCACCATCTGCCTAATCCTTTCCGGAGTCAAGGTGAGCCGGTCAATAAAAGCCCGGCCCTTGCCCCGGGAAAGAGCAATATCTTTTTTATTGGCCTTGAAGATAACGGCCTTGCTCCTTAATAAGGCTACGGCCATATCTTTAAGCACCGCGTTCTTGGCGCTTGTTAATAAAACAGCAAGCTCGCGCGAAGCCTGCAAAGCTTGCCTGGCGATGTTCTCAATTTCTTTTTTTAAATTTTGCTTCATTTTTTATAGTATAACGATGTTGTCGCGATGGATGACCTCTTTAGGGGAACGCTTGCCTTTTACTTTATCCAGATCAGCCAAAGCCAAGCCTACTTTGCCGCGGGCGATCTCGCAGTTATTCTTATCGCAGACGCTGACGATCTCACCAGTACAAAAATCCCCTTCACAGCCAACTACCCCTACGCTAAGCAGGCTCTTTTTATCCAGCAATGCATTTTTGGCTCCGTCATCAATAAAAATCTTGCCTTTAGACTTGGTGCCGAAAGCCATCCAGCGTTCTTTAGCATCAAGCCTATTCTTAGAAACAAAAAGAGTGCCGTATTTATGTGGATCAGCAACTGTCGAAACGAGAATATCATCCCTATTCCCGTTAGCTATAACACAAGGAATACCCGAATCCATAGCTATCTGAGCTGCCTCAAGCTTTGTAAGCATACCTCCTACGCAACTTTGTTTATCTGTAGAATAAGCTAGAGATTTTATTTCAGGAGTAATTTTGTCAATTATTTCTCTGATTATATTCTTATCTTTATCCCATAGGCCTTCAACATCTGAAAGTATAATTAGTAAATCGGCATTAATAAGAGTTGCTACTAAAGCAGACAGCTTATCATTATCGCCGAATTTTATTTCGTCTGTAGAAATCGTATCATTTTCGTTGACAATAGGAACTATACCTTTACTTAATAATGTCAAAATAGTACCTTTGGCATTGAGATATCGTTTACGATTATCAAAATCTTCGTAAGTTAAAAGAATTTGTGCACAGTTCAATCCTCTTTTTTCAAAAAAACGCTGGTATTGAGTCATTAGAAAATGCTGTCCTACTGATGCAGTTGCCTGCAGAGAAGATAATTCTTTTGGACGTTGTTTCATTTTTAAAAGACGCATGCCCGAAGCAATCGCCCCGGAAGAAACAACAACTACTTCTTTTCTTAATTCCAACAGTTGTGATACCTGTCGGCACAACTCCTCCATCGGAAACACAAAGCATTCCGAATGAGCTTGCTTACCAAACAGCAAACTTGAGCCGATCTTGATAACGATCCTTTTATAATTTTTTCGCGACTGCATCAATCAATTCCTCCAGGCCCACCCGGTTTAAGGCAGAGATCGGATAGACCTGCTTCTTGTATTTCTGTTTAAAACGCTTAAGGTTCTCCTTTGCGCCGTCAAGGTCCATTTTATTTGCCGCGACTATCTGCGGTTTCTTATAAACCTGGGGGCTGTAAGCTTTAAGCTCGAGGTTTATCTTTTTATAATCCTCCAACGGGTCCCTGCCTTCAAAACCCGCCATATCAATTATGTGGATTAAAATCTTGGTGCGCTCTATATGTTTCAGGAATTTATCCCCCAGGCCGCGGCCTTCCGAAGCGCCTTCGATCAATCCCGGGATATCAGCGATCACGAATTTCATATCCCCCTTGCGCACCATCCCTAAAACCGGGGACTTTGTGGTAAAGGGATATGGGGCTATCTTCGGATGCGCGTTAGAGACCGCCGAGATCAAAGTAGATTTACCCGCGTTAGGAAAACCCGCTACCCCTACTTCGGCAAGCAGCTTCAGGTCCAGGAAAATATCTTTTACTTCACCGGCTTGAGCCTGCGTCGGCTCCTCCATGCGGTGACGACTTCCTAAACCGCCTTTGCCGCCGCGGACTACGATGACCTGTTCACCCTCTTTATCAAGATCGCGTAAAATACAGCCTGATGCCAGGTCTTTTACGACTGTGCCGACAGGAACACGCACAATAACACTAGGCGCGTCCTTGCCCCTTTTATGTTTACTGCCGCCGGAGCCGCCGTTTTCCCCGTGGAAATGCCGGTGATGCTGAAAATCAAGCAGGGTAAAAAGATTACGGTCGGCCCTGATGATTATGTCGGCGCCGTTTCCTCCGTCACCTCCGTCAGGGATGCCCTTGCGCTGGTAACGGTCGCGGTAAAAACTGTTGCAGCCCTTACCGCCGTTACCCGCGGCTACATTTATTTTGGCGCTGTCAATGAACACTTTTTATAGGCCTAAATCAATTGACTTGATCTTAAGCTCGGTAAGCTGGGCACGGTGGCCTTTTTCCCAATGTGAACTCTTCCTGCGGCGGTATTTATATGCCGTGGTCTTTTCACCCTTAGTCTGGCTTAAAACCATTGCCTCAACCTTGGCCCCTTTGACATAAGGCTGGCCGATTTCCACTTTTTTGTCTTTTGAGACCAAAAGCACCTTATCCAGGATGATCACCTTGCCTTTATCAACAACCTGCTTATCCACCTGTATAATATCATCCTTTTCCACATTATACTGTTTTGCTCCAACTTCAACTATCGCATACATTTGCCAACCTCCTTGAACGTCTATATAGGGGAGGAGTTCTATTTTTATGGCCATATAAAATAGAACCGTCCCCTAATTTTTCTTAAGTTTAATATTATATACCCGCTGGATTTAGGGGTCAAGCGATTTTGATGTCTTCTAAGTGCGCGGTAGGGTTGGAGATCAGGTTGATCTTTATCCGGTATTTGCGCTCAATCGCAGCCAAGGCCTCCTTATCTTTTAGAATTTCATCGATAACCGGCGGAGCTAAGGTAACGCTTGCCTGTTTTAAGGATTTGCCTTTAAGATAGCGCTTAAGCTCCTTTAAGGCATAAATTCCCAGGGTTTGAGGTGAGCGCAGCTTGCCCCTCCCCTTGCAATAAGGGCAGGGATGAAAGGAAAGCATCTGCACGGTCTTGTGTATGCGTTCACGGGTCATCTCCACTATCCCGAACTTGGAGATCCCCAGTATATCGTACTTGGCCCGGTCGCCGGAGAGGGCTTTCTTGAAGATATTCAGCAGTTCTCTGTGGTGGCCTTCGCGTTCCATATCAATAAAATCAATTACGATTATACCGCCTAAGTCCCGCAGCACCAGCTGCCTGGCAATTTCAACCGCAGCTTCAGCGTTGACCTTAAAAGCCATATCCTCCTGGTTGACCTTCTTCTTGAAGCCGCCGGAGTTTACGTCAATAACCACCAGGCCTTCGGTCGGCTCAATGATCAAATAAGCTTTGGATCTTAGATAGACATGGCTTTCAAAGATATGGTTGATCTGCTTCTCCACGTCTTTGGCGCCAAAAAGGTCATCTCCCCGGTAAAGTTCAACCTTTCTGGATAGATAGCTTAAGAAGGTGCGCATAAAATGCTGGATGCGGTAAAATTCCGGCTTGGAATCAACGATAAGCCTGGTTACATCCTCGGTAAAGGAATCGCGGATTGCCCGCAGGGTCAGGTCATACTCCTCATAAACCAAAGCCGGGGCTTTTTTCCCCTGGGCGTCATTCTCCACCCGCTTCCATAATTTATAAAGGAACTGCGCATCCCGCATCAGCTCCTGCTTGGAGCGGCCGCTGGCTGCGGTGCGCACGATAAAACCTACCGGCTCGGGGAATTTAAGCTCTTTAAATACCTCGCGCAGGCGCCTTCTTTCATTATCATCCTCGATGCGCCGGGAGATGCCTCCCTGTTTATCAAGAGGCATGATCACCAGATACCTGCCGGCTAAACCGATCTCCGTGGAAAGCCGCGGGCCTTTGGTGCCGAAGGATTCCTTGACTACCTGGACTAAAACCTCCTGCCCTTTTTTTACTTCTTTGATCGGGGTCTGCTGCGGTGACTCTAAAGATTCATAAGCGGATTCAATTTCGGATAAATACAGGAAACCGTTCTTGGCTAGGCCGATATCCACAAATGCCGCCCCGATTGACGGCAGTACAGCCTCGATCTTTCCTTTGTAGATATTCCCGACGATGGTGCGATCCTGCGGCCGCTCGATATGGAACTCAAGGAGCAACCCGTTCTCAACTATGGCAACGCGCTTCTCCTGGGCTTCGGCATTAATTAAAATTTCCTTGGACATCTTTTACCTCAATCCCTTCTGGAAGTTGTTTTTGCAGCCTGTTCTTAAAATCAGCCGGCTCAACCGGAAACCTCAAGACTATGGAGGCCTCCTCGTTTTCGCTTCCTACTCCTAATTTTAAAGCCCTCTTCAGGCTTAGCTTAGGATGGGGTGAAAACCCTTGCGACATCTTTAAGGGCAGCGCAGCACGGCGCATCGCGCGCATGAACAGACGCATAAGGTCTAAATGCGAAATATAGCGCATGAGGCCTTTTTTTGAAAAAATAAAATTTACTCTATACATTCTTAAGCTTTATTCCTTATCGCAACTTTCCGCGATGATCAATCCGCCGGTGGATACGGTATAGATATTCCTTCCGGTAAGCTTGCAATTTACCGGCAGGGCCTGGCAATTGTAACCTTTCGGGTCAACGCGCTGGCAATCATACTCATAGCCCTTGATCGGCGAATCCGCGATGTAGTTCCTCTCCAGGTAGACCGGATCGGATTTGGTAAGCTGGCTGATCTGCGAAGGGTACTCTCCCTTGTTGCTCCTGGCAAAATTCTCAAGGGCTGTTGAGAGAGCTTTTAGGTTACCCTGGGCGATAAGCTGGTTCTGCTCAATGTTAAAAATGATCAGCTTGTGCAGGCTTAAACGCAGTAAAAGCGCGCTTAGCGCTATAACGATCATGATGGTAACAAAACTCCTGGCTTTTTGGTTTTTTCTCATATTTTATCTAATAATGTTAGCACAAATAAAGGTTTTAGCAATTACTTTTACTTCACCTTATCCAGCTGGTCCTTAATATTTAAAAGCAAGGTTGCGCTGTCAAAGGGCTTGATAATATATCCATCTGCCCCGGCCTCCCTGGCTAATTTTATATCTTCCGTGCGGTCTTTGGCGGTAAGCATAATTATGGGAATACCGGCGGTGGAGGGGCCCTTTTTGAGCGCCTGGCATACTTTTAAACCATCAATCTTAGGTATTAAAATATCCAAAAGCACCAGATCCGGATTTTCCCGGAGGCAGATGACAACCCCTTCTTCTCCGTCGTATGCACTGACCACCTGGTAGCCATTGGCTTCAAGCCTGATTTTTACGAAATCCACCAGATCCTTCTCATCATCGATGATCATGATCTTTTTCATAACCTTCCTCCTAAATTGGCAGTTCAGTTACTTTTTTTAATAAGCTGGCTGACTTTATGCCGGATTCCTGGGCAGGGTAAAAATAAACTTTGAGCCTTTGCCGGGTTCACTTTTAACCCAGATCCTGCCTTTATGCAATTCTATCAAGCCTTTGGCAATGGAAAGCCCTAAACCCGTCCCCTTTTCGCCGTTTCCGGCAACCCGGCCGAATTGCATGAACTTCCTGAAAACCTTAGGCAGATCTTCAGCGGAAATACCGATCCCTGTGTCGCTGACCGTAAACTCGATCTCGTTTCCCTTATCAACCAGCGAGATACCGATATACCCTTTTTCGGTAAATTTAAGAGAGTTGCCGATCAGGTTGGTAAAGACCTGGATTATTCTGTCTTCATCAATGTAGAGATTCAGTTCCCCCTCCTGCGGCAAGCTTACCTTTAACTCCAGGCCTTTTTCGTGCGCCCCGGCTTCAAACGAAGAAACCACATTCTTTATCAAGACCCGCAGGTCAACGGCTTTCTTTTTCAACTCCACCTTGCCGGATTCAATCTTGGAGATATCCAGAAGGCTGTTGATGATCCTGCTCAAGCGGTCAATATTATCCTTGGAGGTAGTGAGGATCTTACTCTGGGTGGGGTTAATTTCGCCGGTCACCCTGTCCAGGACAAGGCTGACCCCCTCTTTAATGATGGAAAGCGGGGTACGCAGCTCATGGGAAACAACGGAAACAAATTCGGATTTCAGGGTATCAAGCTTAAGCAGCTCCCTGTTCTTTTTTTCCAGCTCCTCCAGCATCCTCTTGCGTTCGGTTTCGCTCTTTTGCAGGTTTTCCGTCATATCGTCGAATACCCTGGATAGGTGGCCGATCTCATCGTTAGCTGCGGTTGCCACCCTGTATTTCAAGTTTCCTCCCCCGATTACCTCCATCCCTTTCTGCAGGCTATGAATTGGCCCAACGATAACTTTGGCAAGATACATACTTAATAGATAGGCAAAGACCGGCACTGTGAACAATATAAACAAGAAGAGGACGTAGAGCTTCATTAAAGGCGCGAAGGCCTCTTTTTCGTCGATCTGGGCCAGGAGATACCATTGCGTTTCGGGTATATACACGTGGCTGCCCAATACCTTTACTCCCCGATAATCCGAAAAGATAGTTACCTGCCTGTCAAGCAGGCGGTTCCTGAAACCAGCAGTATCTACCTTCTGTTTTAAAAAAGTGCCTTTTAAGAATTTTGAGGGGGTGATCATATAACCGTTTTTATTTACGATGTAAACCTCTCCGGTTTTGCTGGCACCGGCTGATTCTAGCGTTATCTTATCTATCCCTGTCATTTTAACACGGGCAACCAGAACACCGATAAATTCATCAGTGTTGCTGTCTAAAAAAGGAGCTGCTACGGCGATCAGGCGTTCTTTCAGCTGCTCGGAATAATAGGCATCCTTGATAAAAACATTTTTTTTCGCATTGATAAAATATTCATCCTTGGATTTATCCAGCCCTATACTGCTTTCATCGGAGGAGGCCACTACCCGTCCGGAAGCGTCTAAAAGCAGGAATTCATATATTTCGGGGGCTTCCGCTTTGGTCCTCCTTAACCTTTTCATGGCCGTATCAAAGGTTTCTTTGCTGGCCTGGGGACTTTTCCTGAGCGCCTGCAAAAGATTTTCTAAAACCACGCTCTTGGAGAATTGCGCTGTATAAACTTTTAACATCTCCAGATATGTTTCGACATTCCGGCTGCTTTGCTGCACGGTTATCTCCAATTGCGCGTAAATCGCGTTCTGAAGATTGCCTCTGGCGATCAGATAAAAAATTGACGAAGCGATAACGGTAAGGACGATAATGAGGGTTAAAAAGGAGAGGGATATTCTATTGGCTATTTTCATGGATTTCCTGAAATTAACGCGCTGGTTTTATTTTACATTAATAATGTGACTTTGCAAGAAATTTTACGCAACCCCAGCGGTTACATAAACATACTGCAGCATTTTGCTTCCGGAGTTTTTTACATTGTGGAGGGTTTCCGGCGGGATATATACGAAGGTATTTTGGGGGGCTTTGATCTTCTTGTTCTTCCCATAATAAATAACGGCGCTGCCTTTTAAAATAACGATCACCTCCTCCTTCTTCTCCGTCTTGTGCTCCCCGATTGATTCCCGCGGCCCTAAAGTAACCAACCCTGAACGCAGGCCTTCCATCTTAGAGGAATCCCCTAACAGGCGCGTAAATCTTTGTCCTGCTTTAAGTTTGACGGAAAATACTTTAATTTGTTTCATGGTATTTATAAAGTTTTGCCCCGGATCTTCAGGCCTTTCTTCCGGAGCTGCTCTGTCTTCTCCTTTGAACAAGCCATACACAAGAACATGGGCTTGGAATTCCTCTTATCGTAATTGGGCGCACGGGCCAGCCTCCAGAGGCTGGTTTCTTTACCGCAATTATCGCACTTGCCTGTGTCTTTAAAATGCCATACCTCAACGGCATAACTGGTAAAGATGAATTTATCCACCCAGAAAAATATGGCGCCGCCGATCAAATTAGCCGCTACCGTTGACCAGATACCGGCGCCCATCTTACGCACCACCAGCCATAATATCGGGGTACTTAACTGCCACCTGAATAAATACAAAAGAAAACGTTTCATTATCCTCTCCTCTTAATCTAATTTATAAATATTTCCGCTAATTTTAGCACAAAGATTACCAAAAACAACGCATAATTTGCGTAAATCCTCCTCACAGCGGGTCCTGCCACTGCGGCACCCTACCGTGCTCACTGCCGTTGCGCGCGGCAGGGGACCCGCCTCCGTGTCACCCGCTGAACAAATCAGATTTTACTTATATAGATATTTTGCCGAGAGCGAAATATCAAGCGGAATTATTATGATGCTCTATGTGCAGATGCGGATGGGCATGCACCTTGTCCTTATGCCTGTGGCTATGGATATGCACCAGGTTATTGGCGCTAAGCAGGGCCGTATCATTCAGGATAACCTGCGCCGGGCCAAACTTAACGATCCTCTTATCCATGCCAAAAACATAAACCACATCGGACATCTCTTCAACAATGTGCAGGTCATGGGTGGAGGTGATGATCGTCTTGCCGGCCAAATTTTGCTCAATAAGCAGGTCAATTATATGCCTGGTGGTCAGCGGGTCAAGCCCAGCAGTGGGCTCATCTAGAATAAGCACATCAGGGTTGATGATCAGGGTGGAGGCGATGGCTACCTTGCGTTTTTCCCCCACGCTTAATTGATGCGGCGGCCTCTCAAGCAATCCCTGGATACCTAAACTTTCTACCAGCATTTCCATTCGTTTTACCGTCTCATTCTTTGCCAGGCCCAGCTGCAAAGGCCCGAAAATAATATCCTCTTTTACCGTCGGGCAGAAGAGCTGAACATCAGGATTCTGAAAGACAAAACCTACCTTGCGCCTGAAATCGCGCGAATACTCTTGATCATAAAATATCTTTTCATTCAACTCCTGACCCCGGAAACTGACCCCTCCATTATCCGCGAAAATAAGGCCGTCGAGCATCTGCAGGAGCGTAGATTTGCCTGAGCCGTTGGCGCCGATAACGCTTACTTTTTGCCCCTTGCTTATATTAATATCTATGCCGCATAAGGCGGGGAATTTTCCCAGGTATGAAAAATAAACATCTTTTAGCGCGAAGATCAAGTCATCCATAGATAATTAGGGACAGCGACTATTTATTTGAAATAAATAGTCGCTGTCCCTATTAAAATAATTGAGGCGGAGAGCCAAAGCCAATCCTTTAACCCTGCCTTAAATTCATTCAATACCCTGGCCTCTCCTGTGTAACCCCGGGAAAGCATGGCCCTGTACACCTCCTCATTCAGCTTTAATGAGCGACTCCAGAGAAAAACAATATTCCAGGCCACGATATTCTGCCCGCTTTTGTAATGCACCGCTGTACCGACCCGGCTTTTGATCGCCCGGTAGGTATCCTCGATGATCCCCACAAATAGATAAATATAACGATAACATATCCC